>OGCM01000592.1_pt1 | contig 54785 bp, 42 predicted proteins | sample 1570151 | NCBI WGS metagenome assembly OGCM01 (sample SAMEA4370582, study PRJEB24528) | human gut metagenome
GGTTCTCGGCCTGCAGCTCCTCGATGTTGGAGAACTGGATCTTGGTCAGCTTGGTCACGCCGTCCACCAGAAGGGCCACTTCCTCGCCAAAGGCGGCGGTCAGGTCCTCCAGCGTGGTGGGGGTATCCTCCACCACGTCATGGAGCAGGGCGGCGGCAATGCTCTCCGAATCCATGCCCAGATCCAGCACCAGGCGGGCCACGGCCAGCGGGTGGCAGATGTAGGGCTCGCCGCTGCGGCGGCAGACCCCGTTGTGCGCCTTGTTGGCAAGGTCATAGGCCTTGGTGATCATCTCCATGTTGTAGGCCTTGCCGCTGGCCTTGATGGCCTCGCAGAGCTTCTCCCAGGTAACGATCTCAGGCCGCACCTCGCTGGGCAGAGCACCCTCGGGCGCGTCGGCCGGCAGGGCCGTGGCGTTCACGGTAGACACCTCCGGCACCGGCTGATGCAGATGCGTTTTTGCGGAGTAAAGATCCTCCGCCGGTTTCTTTCCCTCTGGCATATTTTTACTCCTCCAGACATTTCAGGATGGGGGCATCGGCCAGGTTTTTCTTGCCTGCCGTGGGAACCAGCTCCCAGAACTTTGCCCCGCCGCGCTCCACGGCGGCGATCAGGCCCACCTGTTCCAGGGCCGTCAGGGCCACCAGCGTTTTGCCGGTGTGCTCCTCCCCCAGCTTTGCAAACAGGGGCTGCATATCCTCGGCGTGCCAGCGCCGGGCCTGCAGTTCCCGGTAAACGGTAATGATATCACTGCGCTCCGGTGTGATCAGGGCGCGCTGCTGGGCAGTCAGCGGACTGCCGCGGCGCAAAGCCTGCACCAGCGCGGTCTGCTGGGCGGCGGCGTTGCCAAAGCCCGCCGGGTGCAGCTCCAGAATGCGTCCCGAAAGCTGCGCGCCCCGGGCGGCCTCGTAAACCGAGAGGCTCAGGGCCGCGTCCACCACATCGCCGGTGGCATAGGGCAGCTGCTCCGGGTGCATCCCGAACCAGACCGCATAGATGCAGGCATTGCCCTGCCGCAGGCGCAGGCGGCAGTGCCGCCCCTCCGAGACAGGATAGACTCCCTCCACCACGGCCTTTTCCAGCAGGAACACCGGGGCGGGGTTTTCGGCACCGTAGGGAGCCAGCTGGTCCAGCCGCCGGACAGATTCCACGGTGATGCGGTCGAGATGGATGGACAGGTCGCATTCCAGCGGCGGGGTCACCAGCACCGGGCACTCCCGGGCGGCCCACTCGTTCAGGCGGCGGCGCAGCTCCGGCAGGTTCTCCTCCCGTACCGAAAGGCCCGCCGCCATGGCGTGGCCGCCGAAGCGGAGGAGAAGATCTTCGCAGGAGGCAATGCAGGCGTGCAGGTTGAAGCCCTGCACACTGCGTCCGCTCCCCTTTCCCTCGCCGTGCTCATCAATGGACACCACGATGACGGGGCGGCCGGTCTTTTCCACCAGCCGGGATGCCACGATGCCAATGACACCGGGATGCCAGTCCCGGCCCCAGATCAGGATGACCCGGTCCTCCAGAATGGCGGGTTCGGCCTCCAGCTGGGCCTGCGCGGCCTTGGCGATCTCGCCCTCGGTCTCCTGCCGGGCGGCGTTGATCTCGTTCAGTTTATGTGCCAGCTCGGCAGCGCGTTCCTCATCCTCACACAGCACCAGCTGCAGGGCGGTCACAGCGCTGTCCATCCGGCCCGCCGCGTTGATGCGGGGGGCAATGGCGTAGCTGACATTCTCGGCGGTCACGGGCTTGCCGCCCAGCCCCACCTCATCCAGCAGGGCCAGAAGGCCGGGCCGGTCAGAGTTCTGCAGCAGATGCAGGCCCGCTTTGACCAGGGTGCGGTTCTCGCCGGTCAGGGGCATCACGTCTGCCACGGTGCCCACTGCGGCAAGGTCGCCGCAGTAATCCAGCATCTCCTCGGGCGGGCAGCCGTCCAGCGCGGCACAGAGCTTGAAGGCCACACCTGCGCCGCACAGGCCCTTGAAGGGGCTGGTATCATCGGCGCGGCGGGGGTCCACCACGGCAACGGCCTTAGGCAGAGTATCATGGGGCAGATGGTGATCGGTGACGATCAGGTCCACCCCCAGTGAAGCCGCAAACTCGGCTTCCTCCAATGCGGAGATGCCGTTGTCCACCGTCACGATAAGCTGGCAGCCCTTATCGTGGATGGACTGGATGGCATTTTTGGAAAGGCCGTAGCCATCCCCTTCACGGCTGGGCAGCATACACTTGACGTTGGCTCCCATTCCCTTGAGGTGCTGGTAGAGCAGGGCGGTGGCGGTCACGCCATCCACATCGTAGTCGCCAAAGACAACAATGGTCTCTTCCCGGTCAATGGCATCGAGGATGCGGGCACAGGCCTTGTCCATGTCGGTCAGGAGCATGGGGTCGGTCAGTTCTTCCTCGCCCGACAGCAGGGTCAGGGCCTCGGCAGGGTCGGTGATGCCGCGCGCGGCCAGAATGCCCGCCAGCAGGCCCGCCTCTTTCTGCTGGGCGGCCAGCGTCATCTGATATTTTTTCTCGCTCCACGGCTCCCCATCCATCGTTTCCATGGCGCGGTTTTCCAGCTCCTCGGTGCTCTGCTGGGCAATGGCCGCGGTCAGCTCCTTCAGGGCAGAGCGGTCCAGCGGCTTCAGGTTCCAGGCCCGGTAGGTCGTCATAACAGTCCCTCCCCGGTCAGGCCGTCATTGGCCAGCATTCCCTGCAGCGCGGCGATCTCGCTGGAAACATCCATGGCAACGTCAGAAAGCAGGTTATCATACAGGTTGCTGTAAGCCTGATTCAGGGTGTGCAGGATGCCCGCGATATCCCGGCGGATGGTCTCTGCATTTTCGCCCTGCTGGCCCTGCACATCGTTGTAGGTGTGCAGCAGCTTCAGGGTGGTGGGGATATAGTATTCCGCAAAGCGGCGGGCCTTGGGCAGACTTTCCGGGTGCGCTTCCAGCCACTCGCAGATGGCGGTGGTGGTCTTTTGCATCGTTTCCAGCTCTTCCCGGCCCTGCGCGTCCTGCATGAGGTGCTGTTCCTGTTCCAGCACCTGCGCAAAGCGGCGGGCCGTTTCGAGGTTGAGGGGCGTTTCCGGCGCGGCCTCCTGCTCTGGCTGCGGAGCCGGGCGGGCGTGCTCTGCGGCGAGGGCCTCCTGTGCCGCGCGGTAATCCTCCGCCGTCAGGTACACAGTCTCCGTTTTCTCATCCAGCCATGCATTCAGCCAGCCCTTGCGGATGCTTTTTTTCAGCCGCTTGAGCGTTTTTTTCTTCTTCTGGTGGGTCAAGTCGGCCAGCATCTCCACCGGCAGGCCCTTACCGCCATCCATGCTGTCGGCAAGATCGGCCAGCTGGCCCATCTGCCTGCCCGCTTCCCTCTGGGAAACGCCGCAGGCCGCCATCCAGCCAAAGCAGGCCGTGACAAGAGCCAGCGCACTGCTGATGATGCCCAATGTGTTGTAAGCCGCATTGGCAAACAGATCCGCGCCCTGCATCAGCACGGTGCCATCCTGTACGATCACATCGGTGACAACGCTCGGCGAGATGAAGCCCAGCGCCGTCAGGCAGCCCACTGCGCCCAGCCCGAAAAGCACCGCAAAGGTGATGCCCACAGCCAGCAGAGCCACGCCCGAGCTGTAACGCTCCTTAGCGCATTTCCGCAGCTTTTCCACCGGGGTCAGCTCCGGGCGCGATGCAAAGAAATTTCTGGCCCACTGGGGCATTCCGGCGTACTGCTCTGCCGTGCCGCCGTTGGCATGGGCCTGCCGCTGGCTCTGGTAGTAGCTGTCCCGGGCCTGCCGCATGGCCTTGCCCGCCTCCGAGATGCCGTAATTGGCCGCATGAACAGCGGCCTTGCCCACATCAAAGGCGCGGTCGCCGATGTCCATGCCCCGGCCCTCAAAGCCATGGGCAAAGGCATCGGACATGGTGTCGCCAAAGGCGCGCAGCTGCTCTTCCAGCTCCTGCTGCACCTGTTTTCCCTCGTTTTCTTGTGTTGTATCGTTTTCACGATGGTTCATCAATATTTCTCACCCTTCTGCCGGTGCATACCGGCCGATGATCGCACGGGCGACCCGCAGGCCGTCCACGGCGGCGCTCATAATGCCGCCCGCATATCCGGCCCCCTCGCCGCAGGGGTACAACCCCGCCAGCTGGGCCGATTCCAAGGTCTCCTCCCGTTTCAGCCGCACGGGGCTGCTGGTGCGGGTCTCAAGGCCCGTGAGGATGGCTTCCGGCGCGGTGTAGCCCGCAATTTTACGCTCGTAGGCGCGCAGGCCCGCCCGCAGGGTATCGGCCAGCTCCCCGGGCAGCAAAGCTCCCAGATCCGCAGCCACAACGCCCCGGTCATAGGTAGGCTCCACCCGGCCGATGTTCAGCTGGCCTTTGCCCTCCAGAAAGCTCTGCACGTTCTCAGCCGGGGCCGCATACGCCCCGCCCCGGCGGCCTGCAGCGTAGGCTTTTGCCTCCAGCTCCCGCTGGAAAGCAATGGCCCTGCGCGGGTCGCCCGCAAAATCCTCAGCTCCCACGCTGACCACCACCGCCGCGTTGGCGTTTTTGCCGTCCCGGGCGTGGTAGCTCATGCCGTTGGTGACCACGTGGCCTGTCTCGCTGGCCGAAGCCACCACCTGACCGCCGGGACACATGCAGAAGGTGTACACGCACCGGTCTCCCACATGCTGGGAGAGCTGATACTCACCGCGCGGCAGGGCCGGATGCCCGGCAGCCTCGTGGTACAGGCTCTTTTCGATCTCGCTCTGCAGGTGCTCCGCCCGGAAACCCACGCTGAAGGGCTTGCACTCCAGCACAAGACCGCTGTCCATCAGCATCCCGAAGGTGTCCCGGGCCGAGTGGCCCACGGCAAACACCAGCGCTTCACAGGGGAAGGTCCCGCCGGTGGTAAAGATGCCGGTCAGCCGTCCGTTCTTCTGCTCAAAACCGGTGAGGGCCGTGTTGAAGTGCACCTCGCCGCCCAGAGCTTCGATCTCCCTGCGGATGGAGGTGATAACGCCCCGGAGCAGGTCGGTGCCCACATGGGGCTTCTGCTTCCAGGCGATCTCCGCCGGGGCACCGTGCTGCAGAAACACCTCAGTGACAAAGCCGCAGAGCTCATCCCCGATGCGGGTGGTCAGCTTGCCGTCCGAAAAGGTACCCGCACCGCCCTCGCCAAACTGGATGTTGGCGTTGGGGTCCAGCTCGCCGGTGGCAGAGAAGTGCTCCACCGCCTTCACACGCTCGTCCAGCGCCGGGCCGCGCTCCAGCACGATGGGCTTGTAGCCCTGCCGGGCCAGCAGCAGCGCCGCAAACAGGCCCGCCGGCCCTAGCCCGCAGACCACAGGCCGGTGGGGCAGGCGCTGGGTGCCGTTCTGAACGCTGAAATCCGTTTTGCCGCGGATAGCAACGCAGGGCGAGGCCCCTGCATACGCAGATTCCTCACCCTCGTCCTTGAGCGTTACCGCTATGGTATACACCAGCTTTGGCTGCCCGTGGCGGGCATCCACCGACAGCCTGGCTACGCCCAGATGGGCCGCCTTGCTGCGGGGGATGCGCGCCAGATGCAGCGCTTTCTCGAATGCCTGCGGCTCCCCGGCAGAGAGCGGCAGGCGGATATCTCTTACTAGTATCATCTATCAGGTTTCGCTTTCTATTTTCAGCCTCCTCACCCTCTCCGTCATTGCTAACGCAATGCCACCTCCCCCAAAGTGGGAGGCCTTGGCAGTATTTGCAAACTTCATCTTTATGCCAAGGGCTCTCCCTTCGGGAGAGCTGGCGAGCGAAGCGAGACTGAGAGGGTGAGCCAGCTCAGTTACTTTCTATCTTGCACTGGATAACATAGCTCCCCAGCGCAAAGATCTTACCATTGGAGGGTACATACAGGCGGCAGGCAATGTTCTGCTGCCCTGCGGCCACATAGAAATCATCCGCATCGATCTCAATGACCACCTGCTCGGGCACCAGCGTATCCAGCAGACCCGCCGGGCCGCAGAGGGTCACATTCATCAGCCGCTCGGTCTGCACGGTCAGGGTATAGGTGGAGGGCAGATTGACCACCTGCACGCAGCTGGCGGGCAGGTTCATGGTCTTGGTCTCGAGCTTGGAGCTGTCGAAGCTGACCGTGATGCTGGAAATGTTGTCCAGCAGGCGGATGTTGCCCGGCAGCTCGATGGGCAGCTCATACACCTTGTTCAGCGCAAAGGTGGAAAGATCGATGGTGCCCACAGACAGGGTGGAGAGCTTTTCGATCTGGCTCTCGGGCCCGGCGACATTCAGGGTCTGCTTGCTCAGGGAGTAGACCAGCACCGAGGGATCAAAATTCCGGGGCGCGTTGATAAAGCTGACCGACACGGGCAGGGTGGCCATCTTGTAGACCTCCAGCGTGACCTCCACGCTGGACTCCTCCAGATTCGTGTATTCAAACTTGACCTCACTGCCGCTCTTGGTATAAAAGCGCAGGGCGGTGTCCAGCGTGACAGAATCGGTGAGCTCCCCCTTGTGGGTCACCTCGGCGGTGCAGGTCTCCACCTTATCGATCTCAGTGCTGGGGCCGGAGAGGGTCACTGTCTCCTTGGAGAGCTCGGTGCCATAGAGGATATAGCCGTCCGCAATGGTCAGGTAGTTGGTGGTCACGGTGATGGGCACCGTTTTCTCCTCCACCACGTCAAACACCACGTCCACACTGTTGTCGCCGCCCTCAATGGAAACGGACACGCCATTGAGCAGGGTGTTCACGCCCCGCACCTGCAGGTGCAGGGTCTTTTCGCCGCTGTCCCGCACGCCGGACCAGTCCGGGTAGACCACGAAATCAGAGGAAGTCAGGCCGCCGATGGTGTAGCCATCGCCCGAGAGCTTCAGGCTGACGTACTTTTCCGGCGCGCTGACGATGCTCAGGCCCCGGGAGGTGTACGCGGCAGAATCATAGGTAAAATCCACCGGCACGTTGTTGATGGTGCGGGTGGTGCCGGGCTGGACGACGATGGTGACCACCATCCATGCCACAATGGCACCCACGATGGCCAGCAGCAGCCGGATGCGGCGGTCGTCCAGAATGCTCTTGGTGTGCTGGATGGCAGGCTTTGTGCCGTTGGTACGATTGCTGCTCACTGCTGCTCATCCTCCTCTTTCTGGTTCATCCAGTTCAGCAGGCTCTTGACCTTGCCGCGCCAGCCGTCGGCAGCTGCCTTTTCGCTGGCGGTCTCCTTGGGGATCATCTCATCCACCAGCCGGGTGTACAGGGTCTGGCGGTCAAAGTGGCGGATCAGCACGCCGTTCTTTGCCATGGAGATGATGCCGGTCTCCTCACTGACCACAACGGCAATGGCATCCGAATTCTCCGCAATGCCCAGGCAGGCGCGGTGGCGGGTGCCCATGTCCTTGCCCAGATCCAGGTTGTTGGACAGGGGCAGCACGCAGCCCGCCGCCTTGATGCGGCCATTCTCAATGATGGCGGCACCGTCGTGCAGGGGGGTACCCTCGTAGAAGATGGTACCCAGCACCTCCAGATTGACGGCACTGTTCACGGGTGTGCCGGTGCGCACGATCTCAGAGAGGTTGGTGTTGCGCTCCAGCACGATCAGGGCACCGGTCTTGGTCTCGGAAAAGCGCTCGGCGGCATCGCAGATGGCAATGATGGCGCTGCGCCAGGCCCCCTTGAAGCTGGGGTCGTTATAGCGTCCCTTGATGTTGAAGAGCTTGCCTGCCCACTGGTCGGTCTGGCCCATCCGCTCCAATGCGCGGCGGATCTCCGGCTGGAACAGGACCACCAGTGTCAGCAGGCCGACCTGCAGCAGCGAGTTCAGCAGCCAGGTGACGGTGCGCATGTTCAGCACGTTGGCCACCAGATAGACCGCCAGCACCAGCAGCGCGCCCTTGGCCAGCTGCCCGGCGCGGGTGCGGTTGATGATGCCCAGCAGCTGGTAGATCAGGAAAGCAATGATGACGATATCCAGCAGATCGGCCAGCTTGAAGGTCTGGAAATTGGCGATGATCGAATTCAGAGTCATCAGAGTGTCTCTCCCGTTACAGCTTCTCGATCAGGGCGACAGCATGGGCGGCAATGCCCAGGCCCTCGCCGGTAAAGCCCAGATGCTCCTCGGTGGTGGCCTTGACGCTCACAGCATCCACCGGCATCCCGAAGGCAGCGGCCAGATTCTCCCGCATGGCGGGGATGTAGGGGGCCAGCTTGGGCTTCTGGCAGAGCAGGGTGGAATCGATGTTCACGATCTTCCAGCCCTTCTCCCGCATGATGCGTGCCACATGCTGCGCCAGCTGCAGGCTGTCGGCACCGGCGTAGGCGGGGTCGGTATCCGGGAAGTGCTTGCCGATGTCGCCCAGCGCGGCGGCACCCAGCACAGCGTCCATCACAGCGTGGGCCAGCACATCGGCATCCGAGTGGCCCAGCAGGCCCTTTTCAAAAGGCACCTCCACGCCGCCCAGGATCAGCTTGCGGTCCTCGACCAGACGGTGAACATCATAACCATGACCAATGCGCATATCATTTCCTTCTTTCTGTTCGGCGCGGGGCAGATCCTCCCGCGTTGTGATCTTCAGATTGGCGTAATCCCCCTGGGTCAGCTGCACCGGGCGGCCGGTCAGTTCAAACAGGCTGCAGTCATCGGTGACCAGGCGGGCTTTTTCCGCATCCAGCTCGTCCAGCGCGTCCAGATACGCCGCACGGTCGAAGCACTGGGGGGTCTGCACCGCATACAGGGTGCTGCGGTCAGGGGTATCAGTAACCATGCACTGCTCCGGCACGGTCTTGCCGTCGCCCCGCACAGCCCGCTTGACGGTATCCTTTACCGGCACGGCGGGGGCGGCAGCACCGCAGGCAGCGGCTGCTTCCAGCGCCGCCGTGATGACAGCCTGACTGACAAAGGGACGGGCGGCATCATGGACAGCCACCAGCTCTCCGTGGGCGGCCAGCACGCCGTTCTTTGCGCTCTCGGCACGGGTCGCGCCGCCCTGCACCACCTGCACCGGCTTTGTGCAGGCCGCGGCCTGCTGTTCCAGAAATGCCCGGTTCTTCCCGGCCACCAGAACGATCTCGCTGACCAGCGGACACTCCGCAAAGGCGCGGATGCTCCGCTGCACCACGGTCTCCCCGCCCAGATCAAAGCTGAGCTTGTCAAACCCCATGCGGGTGGAGGACCCTGCCGCCACCAGAACGGCTGATACTTTCTTTTCCAATTTCTGCACCTGCCCTGCTCTTATTCTCCCGGGAAATACCACCCGGGGCACAGATAGAATAAACCATGTTTTATTATACCGTATCGCCCGGCAAACTGCAACCGATTTTATACAGCAAAAATGCCCCTCTGCAGCAGGGCAGAGGGGCAAAAACGCTTCTTTTTTCAGGAGATTACTTCAGGATGGGCTCGATGGCGGCAGCCAGAGCATCCTTCTGTGCCTGGGCTTCCTCCAGGGTCTTGCCCAGGGTGGTGAAGTAGGTCTTGATCTTGGGCTCGGTGCCGGAGGGACGCACCACAACGGTCGCGCCATTTTCCAGCGTGTAGATCAGGACATTGGCGGCGGGCAGGCCGGTCTCCTCGGGCTTCTTGTAGTCCGTGACCTTGACGACCTTGTGGCCGCCGATCTCGGTCAGGGGCTCGTCACGCAGCTTCTGCATGATGGAAGCCATCTTCTCCATGCCGGTCAGGCCGGGGAATTCAAAGCTGTCCACCTTGTTCAGGTAGCGGCCGTACTGTGCGTAGATCTCTTCCAGACGCTGCTTGATGGAGGAGCCGATGCTGCGGTAGTAAGCGGCCATCTCGCAGATCAGCATGGAGCCGATAACGGCATCCTTATCGCGGACATAGGGGCCTGCCAGGTAGCCGTAGCTCTCCTCAAAGCCGAAGATGAAGCGATCCACTTCACCGGCAGCTTCCAGATTGGCGATCTGATCGCCGATCCACTTGAAGCCGGTCAGAACGTTGCGCATCTCCACGCCGTAGTGCTTTGCCACAGCGTCGGCCAGCGGGGTGGAAACGATGGACTTGACCGCCACGGGGTTTGCGGGCATGGTGCCCTTTTCAATGCGTCCGGCGCAGATGTAATCCAGCAGCAGAACGCCCATTTCATTGCCGGAGACCAGCTCATAGCTGCCATCCGGGCACTTCATGGCAATGCCCACGCGGTCTGCATCGGGGTCGGTGGCCAGCATCAGGTCAGCACCGGTCTTGGTGGCCAGCTCCAAGCCCAGCTTCAGGGCCTCAAAGATTTCAGGGTTGGGGTAGGAGCAGGTGGTAAAGTAGCCGTTGGGGTACTCCTGCTCGGGCACGATGGTGATATCGGTGATGCCCATATCGTTCAGCACATGGGTCACGGGCACCAGACCGGAACCGTTCAGGGGGCTGTACACCAGCTTCAGGCCGGCAGTCCGGCACAGGCCGGGGCGCACCTGACGGGCCTCGATGGCATCGTACAGGGCCTTCTTGCAGTCATCGCCCACAAAGCGGATCAGGCCCTGCTCTACGCCAGCGGCAAAGGAGATGTACTTTGCGCCGGTCAGAACATCGGTCTTCTGGATCTCATCATAGACGATGGCGGCGGCATCATCGGTCATCTGGCAGCCATCCGGGCCGTAGGCCTTGTAGCCGTTGTACTTGGCGGGGTTGTGGGAAGCGGTGACCATGATACCGGCGTTGCACTCGTAGTAACGGGTGGCAAAGCTCAGGGCAGGCACGGGCATCAGGGCATCATAGATGCGCACCTTGATGCCGTTGGCGGCCAGAACACCGGCGGCGGTCTTGGCAAAGACATCGCTCTTCAGGCGGCTGTCGTAGCTGATGGCGACAGTCTGGCTGCCGCCCTGGGTCTTGACCCAGTTTGCCAGGCCCTGGGTGGCCTGACGGACAACATAGATGTTCATGCGGTTGGTACCGGCACCCAGCACACCACGCAGACCGGCGGTGCCAAACTTCAGGGCCACGGCAAAGCGGTCCTTGATCTCCTCGTCATTGCCCTCGATCTTGCTCAGCTCCGGTTTCAGATCCGCGTCCTCCAGATCCGCAGCCAGCCAGCGCTTATACTCATCCAGATACATATTGCACACCTTACCTTTAATTCGTATTTCGCACAGGGATAGTTTTTCCAAACCTACTTATACTATAAACCCTTTCTTGGTACTGTGTCAATTCCATATTATGTAAGAATTTTTACTCCGCAAATCATACAAATATTACAAAGATTTCAGCCTTTTCCATCATTTGGGTCTTTCGTGCTGTCCGCAGAGCCTGCGGCAGTGCCCGCGCATTGACAAGCCCCCTGCCCGCCACTATAATTGGGACAATAGAATATTTTGCCGAGGCCGGACATTTTCCCGGTCACTTTCCCGTCGGGCCGCAGACGCGGCGTGAGGAGGCCCCATGTATTCCGTTCTGAAAAGCTATGGTCTGAACGGCCTGAACGGCTTTGCCGTGGCCGTGGAAGCCGATGTCTCCGGCGGCCTGCCCGCCTTTTCGCTGGTGGGCCTGCCGGATTCCGCCGTGCGGGAAAGCGGCGACCGTGTCCGCTCTGCCGTGAAGAATCTGGGCTACAAATGGCCCGACCGCCACATCACGGTCAACCTTGCCCCGGCGGACATCCGCAAGAGCGGCCCGGTATATGACCTGCCCCTGCTGCTGGCGGTGCTGGCATCCTCCGGCCAGATGGAGGAGCCGCCCGCCGACGCGGCTTTTCTGGGGGAGCTGGCACTGGACGGCAGCCTGCGCCCGGTTTCGGGCGTGCTGCCCATGGCGCTGGCGGCGGCAGCAGACGGCATCCGCAGCCTGTATGTGCCCGCCGAAAACGCCGCCGAAGCCGCCGAGGCGGGCGGCGACGCGATGCAGGTCTATCCCGCCCGCACAGCCCGGGAGGTCGTGGATGCGCTGCGGGGCCTTGTGCCCCTCTCCCCTGCTGCGCCCATCCCCTTTGACCCCGCTTCCGGCTGGAATGCCGCCCCGGATTTTGCGGACGTGATGGGCCAGCCGCTGGCCCGCCGGGCCATGGTGCTGGCGGCAGCCGGCGGGCACAACGTGCTGCTCATCGGCGCGCCCGGCACCGGCAAATCCATGCTGGCCAAGCGCCTGCCCGGCATCCTGCCGCCCCTGACCCGGGAGGAGGCTGTGGAGACCACCAAGATCTATTCCATTGCGGGCCAGCTGCCCAAGGGGCGGGGCCTGATCTCCGCCCGGCCCTTCCGCAGCCCGCACCACTCGGCCAGCGCGGCGGCACTGGCGGGCGGCGGCACTACCTTCCGGCCCGGCGAGTGCAGCCTTGCCGACTGCGGCGTGCTGTTTCTGGACGAGCTGCCGGAGTTTTCCCGGGACAGTCTGGAAGTTCTGCGCCAGCCGCTGGAGGACGGCCAGATCACTGTGAGCCGCGCGGCAGGCAGCGCCACCTACCCCAGCCGGTTCCAGCTGGTGGCCGCCATGAACCCCTGCAAGTGCGGCTACTACGGCCACCCCACCCGTCCCTGTACCTGTTCGCCCAGTGCGGTGCGGCAGTACCGCAGCCGGGTATCCGGCCCCCTGCTGGACCGCATCGACCTCTGTGTGGAGATGGACCCCGTTGCCTTTGACGAGCTCCACACCAGCACCCCCGCTGAGAGCAGCGCAGACCTGCGCAAACAGGTGCTTGCCGCCCGGGCCGTGCAGGCCAAGCGCTATGCCGCCCCCGGATACGAGGGCGTGCGCTGCAATGCCCAGCTCACAGCCGGGCAGGTGCGGCGTGTCTGCCGGATGACCCCCGCCGCCGAGCGGCTCCTCCGCGCCTCCTACGACACACTGGGCCTTTCTGCCCGCGCCCATGACCGCATCCTCCGGGTGGCCCGCACCGTTGCCGATCTGGCAGGCAAACAGCTGTTGGATGAAGAGGCCCTGCTGGAAGCATTGCAGTACCGCGCCCAGGAAAAGGTGGAGACGTTCTGAGGCTCCTCTTGAAAAAAAAAAGATATCATATACGATATAATAGCAGTGAGATCGAGACCGCTCAAAAACGATTGCTCGATTATAAGAGCCGCCATGCTCTGACCACACAAAACCAATAAAGGGAGTGAGCCGATGGATTACCGTACCTATAAAATGAAGACCTTGGCCGAAAAACCAGAAGTCCGCGCTGAATATGAGCAGCTCAGCCCGCAGTACGAAGCCATCTGCGCCGCGATCGAGAGCCGCAAGGCCGCCGGGCTGACTCAAAAACAACTGGCCGAAAAAATGGGCACAGCACAGACCAATATTTCCCGCTTTGAAAACGGAAATTCCAACCCCTCGTTGGAGTTTTTGCAAAAAATGGCTGCCTGTATGGGCAAAACGCTTCACGTTTCATTTGAGTGACCACAAAAACCTTTTCTCACATTTCACGATCTGATCTCTATTTTATTTAAAGGGTGCACTGTCCGCTTTCTGCGGGCGGTGCATTTTTGTTTGCAAAAGGTGCTTGACAAATCCCGGCAGAGGATGCGGAGACCATGATCCGCACCATCGATACTTTTTATCAGATCATGGTCGAAAGGAGAGATTCCCTTGAAAAACGATAAGACCGATTTCACGCAGGGCAGCATCCTGAAAAAGCTGGCCCTGTTCATGCTGCCCATTCTGGGCGCACTGGTGCTGCAGGCCGCTTACGGCGCGGTAGACCTGCTGGTGGTGGGCCGCTTCGGCTCCACCTCGGGCCTGTCTGCCGTTTCCACCGGCAGCCAAGTGCTCAACCTCGTTACCTTTGTGGTCACCCAGCTGGCCATGGGTGTCACAGTGCTGATCGCGCGGTATCGTCAATTTCGCCATGTTGATTCCCAGTGCCCTGATGCAGTCCATGGCTTCCTTCGTCTCCCAGAACATCGGCGCAGGCAAGTATCAGCGCGCCCGGCAGACCTTGCGCACCGGCATCGGCATCGGAATGTTCTTTGGGCTGTTTGTCTTTGCGCTGGTCTTGTGCAAGGGCGACCTGCTCTGCAGCTTCTTCACCACGGATGCATCCGTGATTGCCAACGGCTATGCCTACCTCAAGGGCTTTGCACCGGAGACCATCCTCACCGCGATCCTATTTAGCATGATCGGCTATTTCAACGGCAGCGACAAGACCATTTTCGTCATGGCGCAGGGCCTGTTCCAAACCCTGCTCGTCCGCCTGCCCATGGCCTATATTATGAGCATCCAGCCCAACGCCAGCCTGACCATGATCGGCCTGGCCGCCCCCACCTCCACAGCGGTAGGTGTGCTGCTGAATGTCTGTTTCTTCCTGTATCTGGACAAGAAAGAGAAACAGATGAGCTAAAATATATCTCCTCTGTGTCAGAAAAGAAAGTAAGTCCCCCTGTCTATACCAATTGGTATGGGCAGGGGGCTTACTTGTTGTAAATTCCTGTGTTATACTCAGGGCATAAAATCAATTTCGGGGGTGACTGTGTGATCACATTTTACATTCCGACTACGGAGGATCTCTGGTTCCGGGAAAAGCTTCTGGGCGATGCCGAAACCATGTCCTACAACCACGCCTGGGGCGGAACCATTGACTTTCCACCGAGCCGGTGGACGCAATGGCACCGCAAATGGATTGATGACCAGAACAGCCATTATTTTTATCGCTATCTTTGCGCGGAAGGTGAATTTGTCGGCGAAGCGGCCTACCACTTTGAAGAAGAACGCGGCATCTGGCTTGCTGATGTTCTGATCTATGCTCCCTTCCGGGGAAGAGGCTACGGGAAAGAAGCACTTCTTCTGCTGTGCGAAGCTGCCCAGAGCAGTGGTATCCGGGAACTCTGCGACGACATCGCACTCGACAACCTAGCTGCCGGGCTGTTTCTTCAGTGCGGTTTTGAGGAAGCGTTCCGGACCGGCACCTATGTGCTGCTGCGGAAAAGGCTTACACCTTAAACTGAGACGGCAGCTCCATCTCAGCGTTTATTTTCAATCCACCACCGGGATATCCAGCCCGAACTCAAGGGGGCGGAAGCGGGGGCAGACATTTTCTGTGATGCAGATGACCGAGGCGGCCAGGCGGCTGCCGATCTCGCAGGATTCAGCCAGAGTCTTGCCGTAGGTCAGACCGATGACAGTTCCGGCAAAGAAGGCATCCCCCGCACCGGTGGTGTCGATGACATCCACCTTTTTGGCGGGCACGATGCCGCACTCGCCGTTGGCGCGGGCGAACACAGCACCCTTTCCGCCCATGGTCACCACCATGCAGGGGATGTTGGCGCTGTGCACATTGCCCGCCAGCACCCTGCACATCTCCTCAGGCTCGAGATGGTCGTAATCGTCCGAGAAAAGCAGCCCTGCCTCCTGCTGGTTGCAGACAAAGCAATCGATCTGCTGCAAAAAGTCCCGGCGCTCCATGGCGATGCTCATGTTGGAAACGGCCGCATACACCTTTTTGCCGTACTTTTTGGCGTATTTCAGGGTCTGCTTGACCGTCTCCTTTTCAAGGTCCAGCTCCAGCGCGATGCTGTCGCAGTCAGCAAAGATCTCATCCCCCTGCTCGGCCAGCAAGCCGATGAGCGGTGTGGTATCCGGCCGCTTGGAGATGGCGGCAGTTACATCACCCCTGTTGTCAAAGATGGCCAGCCAGGTGCCCATGCCGTCCAGTACCTTTTTGATGAACCGGGTGTTGACCTTGTGGTTCTCCAGCTTGTCAATGACATCCTGACCCATGCCGCTGTCATCGACAAGGCTCACGAAGGTGGGCCGAAGCTCCACGTTGGCGATATCCTCTGCCACGTTGCGGCTCACGCCGCCGTGGACCTGCTCCATTCTACCCGCGTTGCGCCCGCCGGGGATATAGGTGGAAAGCGGATATCCCTTGATGTCCACAAACACTGCGCCGATGACTACGATGCCCATAAATTTCTTGATTCCTTTCCGGATTTTACTTTGATATCTCCTATTATATAACAGCTCTTGACAAAAAGCCAATTTTTTCTCTCAAAGCCTACTCTGCCCTGAAAAACTGTGGCAGAGCTGCCCCGAAGAAAGAGCCTCCGGCATCCACCGATAATCGCTGCTCAGGCTCAGGATCGCACCGTACTTCACGCAGTCCGGCCGGGCAGGTGAGGCCAGCAGGTAATCCGCCTGCACAGGGGCCGCAAGCGCAGCACTGCCGCTCAGGGTGACAAAGATCTGCCCGGCGGCGTGGATGCGGGCCACACAGCCGTTCCGGGTGCGGAGCACCTCCACCTCTGCCGGGCCGCATCGGACACGGCGGGTGGCATAGAGCGCCATCCGGTCAACGGCAATGCGCTGTTCCGCCCCCATCCGCTGGGCGCTCCGGGGCCTGAGCCGCAGGTCGATCAGGCACTCCACGGTCCGGATATTCCGGCGTTCCAGCGTGGTCTCCACGGCGCTTCGGGTCACGTCGCCGCCGCGGAAGAGGATGACAGCACTCCCGTTCCGGCTGATGACCACCGCCGGAGCATTCCGGCTGCCCACCAACTCCACCCGGACAACATCCCTGCTCAGGGCATTGCCGGTGAAAACAACAAGCCCCGCCGTCAGCAGAAGGGCAGGCAGGGCCACCCGCAGACGTATCCTGTTATGGAACGCCAGCCAGCAGAGCCCGGCCAGCAGCAGGCAGACCACAGCGGCATAGGCGGTGTCGAACCAGATCTGTGCCCCGGGCCAGCCGGACACCCAGAGTGCCCAGCGGTCCAGCACCTCTGCCAGAAATTCCGCGCAACACGAACACACCCGCTGGGCCGGAGCCAATGCGGGCACAAGCCCCAGCAGGGCCGCGCCCAGACCGGTGAGCAGGATGGGTTCCACCAGCCAGAGCACCGCCGCACCGGACACCAGCGCGTACAGGCTGGTGCTCATCCCCCGCAGCACCAGCACCGGGAAGGTGGCCATGGAGGCGCAGGCCGAGATGCAGACCGTTTCCCACAGACTTCCCGCAAGCCCAAGCGCTTTCCGCTTCCAGAACCGGAGGCTGGGGCGCTTTTTCTTTGCCCGTTGTTTTTCCCAGGCTTCCTGACTGCGGCGCACCACGGCCCCACCGGCCAGGGTGCCCACCACCGCCGCAAAGGAGAGCTGAAAGCCCACATCACAGACGGCGTAGCTGTTGCCCGCCGTCATCAGAACACCGGCCACGCCCAGCGAGGTCAGGGCATCCGGCGGGCCGTAGACCCAGACCCCCAGCGCACTGAGCCAGACGGCCCCCGCCGCGCGCAAAACAGAGGGCGTAAAGCCCGTCACGCCTACCAGCAGCAGCGCCAGCACCGCACTGAACAGCGCCCTGACCCGGCGGCCGGTATAGCCGCGCAGGCGCTTTTTGCGGTTGGGCAGCAGCCTGCCCAACACATCGCCGCACAGGATCGAAACGTGCATTCCGCTGACCACCAGCACATGGGAAAGCCCCGCGCCCCGGTAGGCCGTGCGCAGTTCCTTGGAGAGATGGGTGCGGTCGCCCGTGACCATGGCGGCCAGCACGCCCGCCGGACCGGAGGCCATCCCCTGCCGCAGGGCGGCGCTCAGCCGCTTCTGGAGCCGGGCCGTCCGGGCGCGGAAGGAGGTGCTCTGCCCCAGCAGCCCAAAGCCTTTCTCATAAGCAGCGTTCAGGGCAATGCCATCGGCCAGGGCATTCAGGCGGGCGGTGTCATCGGGCGTTTCCAACGCAAAGCGGCCCTTGACCCGGTCGCCGGGACTGCAGGCGGGCAGGCTGGCGCACTCCACCCGGAGGGAGGCCGCCTCCCGATCCACCGTTTCCACCTGCAGGACCGCCCGCACCCTGCCGGGGGAATAGGAAGAGGAGGTACTCTCCACCTCTGCCTCCAGCAGGACACTGCGGCCATCGCAGGCGGTCTGGATCGTATCCCATTTTGCCTGCGTGGAGCCGGTCAGCACAAGGCCCAGCGCGGCCCCCAGGATCAGACAGATGCCATAGCCCCAGGCCGGGCTTTTGCGCAAACGGCCCGCCAGCGCCCACAGCAGACCGGCAATAAAAAATGCCGCAAACGGCACAAAACGTCCCGTTTGCGGCAAAAAGGCGCACACCAACTCCAGCCCCAGCGTTCCTGCGCAGAAAACACAGAGCGGGCGGCGCATCTTACTTAGTGGAAGAACAGGGGCAGCGGCTCAAGGAAGATGATATCCTTGCGCTCGGCTGCATCGCCCTCGGCCAGAACAGCGGCCTGGCCCACGATGGTGCACTGGGTCTGCTCTGCCAGTGCGTCCAGCGCCTTCAGGGAGCCGCCGGTGGAGATGACATCATCCACCACAAGCACACGCTTGCCGTTCATCTTGTCCAGCTCCTTGCGGTCGATGACCAGCTTCTGCTTGCCTGCGGTGGTGATGGACTGATCCTCCACCACGACAGGGTCGGCCATATAGAGCTTTTCGCCCTTGCGTGCGCAGATGTAGGGCTTGCCGCTCTGACGGCTCATCTCGTGTGCCAGAGGGATACCCTTGGCCTCAGCGGTCAGCAGGATATCAAACTCGGGGCACTTTTTCAGCAGCTCGGTGGCAGCAGCCACGGTCAGCTCTGCATCGCCCAGCATGATGAAAGCCGCAATGTCCATGTGGTCGTTCACCTTGCAGATGGTCAGTTCACGGGTCAGGCCCGCAACATTCAGGGTATAGGTCTTTGCCATAACAATTCCCTTCCTTTTGTTCGATCCGTTATTTTTATGCGCGGCTCAGACAGGCAGCTTCTCGCCGCCCAGCACATGGAAATGCAGGTGCTTCACGGTCTGGCCGGCATCCTCGCCGACATTGGAGATCACGCGGTAGCCGTTGTCCAGACCGACTTCCTTGGCCAGCTTGGCGATCACGGCAAAGATATGGCCCAGCAGGGCACCGTCCTCCTCCGTCAGGGCAGCGGCACTCTGGATGTGCTTTTTGGGCACAACAAGAAAGTGCACCTTGGCCTGCGGGTTGATATCGTAAAACGCCACGACCTGATCGTCCTCATACAGCTTTTTAGAGGGGATCTTGCCCTCGGCGATCATGCAAAACAGACAATCTTCCATGGGAATTGCTCCTTTCGGGTTTTTATTTCTTCCCCATTCTTGGCTCCCCTATTAGGGGAGCTGTCAGCGCCTGCAAGCGCTGACTGAGAGGTTTCGTTTCAGCCCAGCTGCTTCTCAACGATGCCCTTGACAGCGGCCAGAGCCTCGTCGATCTTGGTCTCGTCCTTCAGGCCGGCCATTGCAAAGTCGGGCTTGCCGCCGCCCTTGCCGCCTGCGATAGCGCTGATCTCCTTGACCAGCACGCCAGCCTTGAGGCCCTTTTCCTGTGCCAGCTTATTCACGGTAACGGCCATGGTGATCTTATCCTCAGCCTTGCCCACCAGAACAGCCACCACGGGGTTCACAGCCTTGTCGCGGATGCTGTCGCACATGCCGCGCAGGGTTTCGCCGGTGGTGCCGGTGAAGTAGGCAGAGGCGATCTTCACGCCGTCTGCTTCCTCGGCGTTGTCAAACAGGCTGTCCACCTTGGAGGCGGCGACCTTGGCCTTGATCTCCTCCAGCTCCTTGCTCATGGCCTTGTTCTCGGCCATGACGGCCTCGGCACGGATGGGCAGAGAGGTGATGTTGTTGGCCTTCAGGGTGTTGGCCACGGTGTGCAGCATTGCCTCCTGCAGATTTGCACGGACGAGCAGGTTGCGGCCGGTGACAGCCTCGATGCGGCGGATACCGGCGGCAACAGAGGATTCGCTGACGATCTTGAAGCCGCCAATCTGGGCGGTGTTCTTGACGTGGGTGCCGCCGCAGAACTCGGTGGACCAGCCCTCGATGTTCACAACGCGGACGACCTTGCCGTACTTCTCGCCGAAGAGGGCCATTGCGCCCAGCTTCTTGGCCTCCTCGATGGGCATCTCCTTGACGGTGACGTTCATCGACTCGTAGATCTTATCGTTGACGATCTTCTGCACCCGGGCCAGCTCCTCAGGCGTGACGGCGCTGAAGTGGGTGAAGTCGAAGTGGGTGATCTCCGCATCCTGATAGGAGCCTGCCTGATGGACATGGTCACCCAGCACTTCACGCAGGGCAGCCTGCAGCAGATGGGTCGCAGTGTGGTTGCGGCAGACGGACATCCGGTATTCCTTGTCCACCTGAGCGTTCAGGTGGTCGCCCACCTTGACGATGCCGCTCTCCAGCACGCAGGTGTGGACATAGTAGCCCTTGGGGGTCTTTTTCACGTCCAGCACACGCAGGCTGCACTCGGGGCCGGTCAGCAGGCCGTTGTCCGCCACCTGACCGCCCATCTCAGCGTAGAACGGGGTCTTGTCCAGAACCACCAGCACACCGTCCTTTGCCTCCTCATCGGTGGCAATGGCATCGGTCAGGGTCTCCTCGTCGCTCAGGGCAACCACAACGCCGGTGTCGTTCAGGGTCTCATAGCCGGTAAAGACAGTGGGCTCAACGGTCAGGCCGCCGAACAGGTCCTCGCTCCAGCCGGAGATATTCTTCTTCAGGCGCTCGGCACGGGCGCGCTCCTTCTGCTTCTTCATCTCAGCATGGAAGCCGTCCTCGTCGATCTCAATGCCCTGCTCGGCAGCGATCTCCTTGGTCAGGTCGAGGGGGAAGCCGAAGGTATCATTCAGCTTGAACACGTCCAGACCCTTGAGCAGGTGCTGGTGTGCCTTTTCCAGGCCGTCGATCATGTTGTTCAGGATGTTCATACCGGCATCGATGGTGCGGGCAAAGTTTGCCTCCTCGGTGCCGATGACCTTTTTGATATAGGCATCGTGCTCACGCAGCTCGGGGTAAGCGCTCTCGCTGGACTGAATGACCGTCTCCACCAGCTCCACCAGGAAGGGGCGGGAGATGCCCAGCATCCGGCCATGGCGGGCAGCGCGGCGGAGCAGACGGCGCAGAACGTAGCCGCGGCCCTCGTTGGAGGGCAGGATGCCGTCAGACACCATGAAGGTGCAGCTGCGGATGTGGTCGGTGATGACACGGATGGAGATGTCATCCTTGGCGTTCTCACCGTAGGTCTTACCGGCAATGTGCTCCACATGGTGCAGCACGCTCTGAACGGTATCCACCTCAAACAGGTTGCCCACGCCCTGCATCACGCAGGCCAGACGCTCCAGGCCCATGCCGGTATCGATGTTGGGACGTGCCAGACGCTCGTAGTGGCCCTTGCCGTCGGCATCAAACTGGCTGAACACCAGGTTCCAGATCTCCATATAGCGGTCGCAGTCACAGCCCACGCCGCAGGTCGGCTTGCCGCAGCCGTACTCGGGGCCGCGGTCAAAGTAGATCTCAGAGCAGGGGCCGCAGGGGCCGGAGCCGTGCTCCCAGAAGTTGTCCTCCTTGCCCAGACGCACCATGTGGTCCGGAGCAATGCCCACCTTCTTGGTCCAGATATCGTAGGCCTCGTCGTCCTCTTCGTAGACAGAGATGTGCAGCTTATCCTTGGGGATAGCCATCCACTCATCGCTGGTCAGGAACTCCCATGCCCAGGGAATGACCTCCTCCTTGAAGTAATCCTGGAAGGAGAAGTTGCCCAGCATCTCAAAGAAGGTGCCGTGGCGGGCGGTGATGCCCACGCGCTCGATATCCGGAGTACGGATGCACTTCTGGCAGGTGGTCACACGGTGGCGGGGAGGCTCTTCCTGAGCCAGGAACCACTTTTTCATGGGGGCCATGCCGCTGTTGATCAGCAGCAGGCTGGGGTCGTTCTTCGGCACCAGCGGGAAGCTGTCCAGACGCAGGTGGCCCTTGCTCTCAAAGAAGCTCAGGTACTTTTCACGCAGTTCATTCAAACCGGTCCATTGCATAGGTTTTCTCTCCTCAATTGTCCTTGGCGTTTGCACGTCAATTTTTATGGTGTTATGGCAGAGGGGCGGGCAGGCGCAAAAACAAAAACAGCCCCATCCCAAAAGGGACGAGGCTGTGTAAAACTGCTCCGTGGTACCACCCAAATTGCAAAGGATAAAACTGCTTGTCCCCTGCCGCTTTCGGCGCGGTAACGCTGCGCTGCGTCCGACTTGTTTCGCCGGAAGCTCCGGGGCGGCACGAAACGAGACCTGCCGGAGCGCCTTGCAGCTGGGAGCGCTCTCTCTGGGCGGCGGTGTACATTTCTGACCCCATCATTGCCATCTGTCATAATTCACGTTTTGCCGCAAAGGCGCATATTCGCCCCTTGCGTACACTTAAATTATAGCATGGGCTCTGCGTTTGTCAACGGGTTTTCCACAAATTTTACGGCACCCAGATGCGGTCTACATGGGTCATCTCGCCGTTTTGGATGGTCACGGTCGTGTTTCCCACATTCCACCCATAAACATCTTCTTCGCTGCTCATTGCATCGCAAACCGCCCGGTCTCCCTTGACCATCACTGGGTCGGCTCCAAAGTCTGCTGCGCCGTCCGATAGTTCGATATCGTCTGCCATAACAAGCTGCTTCACCACACCAACTTCATAATAAGCGGGAAAATCATCCCATGTCAGAGTCCGGTAATGGTCCTCCTCTTTGCATAAGTCGATGCCGCCTTCTTCTATTCCGCCGTTGATGGTCACATAGTTGTTTTCCCGCTCGATGCTCTCCACGGTCAGGGCTGTAGTTTCCTCTGTCCCGTTTAGATGTGTTACAATGGTATCGCCTTCGCTCAATGCTTCTATCTCTGGGGCTGTGTACCGGTCATAGTCGTATACGACCGCGTCGTTGATGGTATTCTTGCGTTCACCGACCCATACTTTATCGCTTTCAAAGCTGATGTGATAGGTGCCATCCGAAAGGGGGTCGCTCAGTAAAACGCCTTGCATGGGCTGTACTTCCGTTTTTTGCGCCTCCTGCGCCTCCGAAGAGGTCGTGCTTGGCGTGGAAGCCGCTGTGCTTCCCGCCGTGGAACTGGAGGCCCCACAGCCCGCCATGGTGATCCCAAGCGCCAAAAGCACCGTAAATGTTCCTATTTTATGGTTCCATCTCATACGAAAACCTTCTTTCTCTTGCTTGACGGAACGTTTCCGTTCCGCTACAATAAAAACGATTCAAAGACACATTCTATTTCAAGATAGAGAGGAAAATTTCCGTGAAAATCTTAAAAGTAAAATGTCTGGCCCCCACCCGGCTCGACAACTATCTGATGCAGCAGTTCCCGGCACTGAACCCGGGCCGCCTGAACAAGGCTCTGCGGGAGAACAAGATCAAGCTGAACGGCAAAAAGCAGCCCCTTTCCACCCGCGTAATGGCGGGCGACGAGATCAAGCTGTTCATCCTGGACGAGGTGCTGGATGCCGACAAGCGGGTGGAAGGCCCGGCGTGGAAGAACGCCCGCGGCCCGGCACAGGTCATCTACGACTGCCCGCAGATCCTGGTGGTGAACAAGCCCGCAGGCCTTGCCGTGGACGGCCCCGAGGACGACACCCTGCTCAACCGTGCTCTGCTCTACCTCAACCAGCAGGGCGAGTACAAGGAGAACGATCTGTACACCCCGGCCCTCTGCCACCGACTGGACACCGGCACCAGCGGCTTGGTCATCATCGCCAAGACCCCCGAGGCCGAGCAGCTGTTCCTTGAGGTCATCAAAAACCGCGAGGTCAAAAAGACCTACCTCTGCGTCACCTTTGGCCGCCCCACCCCGCCGGACGGCACCCTGGGCGGCTACCTGCTCAAGGATGCAGACCGGGGCATCGTGAAGATCGTACCCGACAAGCAGCCCGGTGCCAAGGACGTGGAAACCCAGTATGAGACCGTTGCCGTCTCCGGCCGTCTGGCCCTGCTCAAGGTCCGGCTCATCACCGGCCGCACCCATCAGATCCGCGCCCACATGGCAAGCATCGGCTGCCCCATCCTGGGCGACAGCAAATACGGCAACAACACCGCCAACCGGGAGCTCAAGCTCAAATATCAGGCTCTCTGCGCCTGGGAGCTGGTCCTCCCCCGCTTCACCTCCCCCGACTTCGCTGACCTTTCCGGCAAGACCTTCCGCGCGCCGAAGCCCTGGTATTACCAGCAGGTACTGGATGGAACGTTGAAGTAATTTTTTGATATGCAGCAAAAAGCGGCACCTCTCCGTACAAACGGAAGGATGCCGCTTTTTCATGTCATCTTATCAGATCCTCACCATATCCCGGGTGATTTCGGCCAGAGAGTGTGCGCCGCACATCTGCATGGTATCGGCCAGCTCGGCGGCGATCTTGTCGATGTAGCACTTCACGCCTTCCTCGCCGCCGCCGTAGACTGCGGTAACAAAGGGGCGGCAGATGAGCACAGCGTCAGCGCCCAGAGCCAGCGCCTTGAACACATCCACGCCGGAGCGGATGCCGCCGTCCACCAGAATCTTCACGCCGCTGCCCTTGAGGGCTTCAGCGATCTCCGGCAGGACCTCGGCGGTGGCGGGGCACTGATCCAGCACACGGCCGCCGTGGTTGGAGACCACGATAGCAGCAGCACCGGCTTCCTTGGCCTTGAGGGCCCCCTTGACGGTCATCACACCCTTGACGATGAAGGGGCGCTCGGCCAGCTTGACGATCTCGGCCAGCTCGGCAACGCTCTTGCTGCCGGCGGGCGGGGTCATATTTTTCAGGAAGGGCAGACCGGCGGCATCCACATCCATGGCAACGGCAAAGCAGCCGCTGGCCTTGGCCTGCTCCATCTTGGCCTTGACAGTGTCGATGTTCCAGGGCTTGATGGTGGGCACGCCGCAGCCGCCTGCAGCGCCAATGGCCTTGGTGGCCATGGTCATCACGTCAGGGTTGGTGCCGTCACCCGTAAAGGCGGCAATGCCGTTTTCGGCACAGGCGCGCACCAGCACGTCATTGTAGGTCATATCGGTGTAGGTGTCGGAATAGTGGAGGTTCACCGCACCCACAGGGCCTGCAAAGAAGGGATACTTGAAGGTTTTGCCAAACAGCTCCACGCCGGTGTCGGGGATGCCGTTCTCGCACAGGGTGTCCATGTTCACCCGGATCTCCGCCCACTTATTATAATTGCGGATGGCCGTATCGCCCACGCCCTTGGCACCGGGGCCGGGGATCTGGTTTTTGCAGGCCACACCGTTGCACACGGGGCAGGCCTTGCAGTACTGCCCGATGCACTGGCGGGCATTGTTCAAAACATCAGCGTAATTCATATCGCATCCTCCTGTTCAGGCTCTCTTTTTCGAGCGGAACCTGCAAATTCCAACCGTTCTCTGCCCACATCATAGTCCGTTTTTATGGGTTCGTCAAGGGGATCAGCGGGTCCCGCTTTTTCTAACGAAAAAATGTATGGCGCAGAAACGTTGATTTTTAGATTTTTCAAATTTTTTCAAAAAAATCCTTGACAAAAGTCATCCTTTCAGGTATTATAGTGGAGCGCTGAGGGCCACGGCCCGAAACGCTGAAAACTGAAGATGTGGAAAGATGGCTGAGTTGGTCTAAGGCGCACGACTGGAAATCGTGTAACGTGTCAAAAGCGTTCTGGGGTTCGAATCCCCATCTTTCCGCCAGAAACCCCGGAACGAATGTTCCGGGGTTTTTCTGTTGACGTAAAAAGGAGTTTCTACAATGTCTGCTGCTATTACGATTGCAATGCCGCGCATGGTGCCGAACCAGCTGTTGGCAGAGGCCCACGCAAAATATCCCGAAAGCCTTGCCCGGGCCGGGGCAGAGATGCGCTGGATCGAGCTGGACGACCCCGACAAAGCCGTGCAGGATGCGCTGGCCTGTGACGGCCTGCTGCTGCCGGGCGGCGGCGACATCGACCCGAAATTCTACGGGCAGGAGCGCATCCCTGCCTGCGGCGAGCCCAACGTCCTGCGGGATACCGCCGAGCCGCTGCTGCTGCGCGCCTTCCTTGCCGCCGACAAGCCGGTGCTGGCCATCTGCCGGGGCATCCAGCTGATGAATGTTGCGCTGGGCGGCAATCTGTATCAGGACATCAAACCCTTTGAGCACGTCCCCCACAACGACCATTGGGGCAAGATCCACACCGTCACCGTGCGGCGGGACACCCTGCTCTCTCGCATTCTGGGGCAGGATACCGTACTGGTCAACAGCCAGCACCATCAGGCGGTGGACAAGGTCGCCCCCGGCCTTGTGCTGTCGGCCCTGAGCGAGGACGGCATCGTGGAGGGCATTGAGAAGCCGGACGCGAAGTTCTGCCTGGGCGTGCAGTGGCACCCTGAGTGGCTCAGCGCTGCCGACCCCGCCATGCAGGGGATTTTTGATGCCTTTGTGGCGGCCTGCAAATAAATTATGAAAGAATCAGAGCCATCTTGAACGATTTTTAAGCTCTGGATCGTATTCCTTATAAAGAGAACAGGAGGTTCTGCCATGAAATCTTCCAAAAAACGTTCCCGCGCCGTGGTCACGGTGGTGGCCTGCATTCTGGCGGTGTGTCTGGTGGCTGCGCTGGTCCTTTTCAGTCTGGTCAACAGCAAAGTCCGTGCCTTACAAAAGGGGGCGGCCTTTGAGTTCAGCTATAACATCACCGCACAGGACAGTGCCAGTACCCCGGCCCTGTACAATATTCTGAAACAGGTGGGTGCAACTTCCGGCGATGTGGCCGGGCTGTATTCGCCGGGTCAGCTGCAATTGTACCTGTACCCCTCCGGCGGGCTTGCCCGCGCCGAGACCGGCGGCACCGACTTTTTCACCGACCTCTATATTGATGCCAACGACACCTACTTCGATGCCGGGCGGCTCTACCGCACCCTGCGGGATTCCATCGCGGACAGCGCGCCGCTGGTGGGTGCGTTCCTGCCGGAGTGGTCTCTGCCCAACTACATCACGCAGGCCCAGCTGGCAAAGATCCTTGGCGTGCCCAACACACAGGTAGCCATGCAGGAGATGTCCGGCTACACTCTGACCCTCAGCCGCCAGTGCGTCGTCCACCCCGATTATGCCAAGAAGGACTACACTTACTACCAGTTCCCGTCTGAGGGGGAGGACGCGGCTGTCCTTGTGGTGGGCCTGCCGCTGAAGTCCCTGCTCTTCGATGACACCATCCCTGTGGATGTCCATGTGGAGATCCCCGCCCACGGTGTCAACGCAGCCCTGAGCGGCACGCTGGAAGCCGGTGTCAACAGCCTTTCGGCTCCCGTCAGTGTCATTTCCGACAGCGACATCGATTCCATCGTCCAGCTCCGGGAACGTCTGGAGCAATTTGCCGATCTCATCAACACAGCATTGAAGCGTGTACAGTAACATAAAAAGCAGAGCCGTGCAGCGTTTGAACTGCACGGCTCTTATCTATTTCAGCGCTTATGCTCAATGTGTTCCTGGATCCATTTGCCGCCATCACCGCTGCCCACCGCACTGTTATAGACAATGCTGGTCAGCTCGCTGGTCAGGTCGGACTTCATCTTTTTGTACTCCTGCTCGGCCTGATCCGCAACGCTCTGGTCACGGCCATTGTCCCGCAGGTACTGGCGCAGCTCTTTCAGGATGGCGTTGAACTCCTTGTCACACTCGCCCTGAACACTGGTCAGCTTGGCAGTTTTGGACACCACGATGGAGACCTTCATCCCCAGATTGCGCTCCTCCACCGGGTGGGAGATGTACTCATTGTAGGCCTCGTAGATCACGCCGTAGAGCTTGGATTCCGTCTGCTTCTTCAGGTTCTGCAGCTGGCGGATGTAACTGTCGATCTTGGCATCCACCTCATTCTCCGAAGCAGCGGAGCTGCTGGAGGCATGGCTGCTGCCGGGGGCCTGACTGCTGGCCGCATGGCTGCCGGAAGCCACAGAGGACGCGGGCACCGAGTGTGCGGCACTGGAACCGGACACTGCAGAGCTCACGCTGTCCGCCTTGCCTGCGCTGGCGGCAGAGGAGACCTCACTGGACGAAGCTGTCTCCGAAGAGGAAATGCCAAGTTCCTCTTCCAGCTGTTCCAAAAAGGACGAAACCGGGGATTCTTCCGTCACCTCACTGCTGACGGCACTCTCGCTGGAGGCGGCGGCGCTGGAGGGCCCCTCAGCTTCCCCGCCGGACAAAGCGGAGGACGGCACAGAGCTGGCCTGCGCCTCGGACACAGGGGTGCTTTTCCGCATCCCTGTCAGGATCAAAGCAGCTGCCACGGCCACCACAAGAACGATGACCGCAGCCAGCTGATAAAGCTTCTTTTTCTGCATCTGGCACAAAATTCTCCCACTTCAGATTTCGTTCCCGGCCTTTTGCCGCGCAGGAACAGGTCTATCATATCATCCCCGGGGGAGAATTTCAATGGATAAATCGTGAAAAATGTCGCCTAACTGCCTTTTTATGACCGGATTTCGTTTCATTTCACAGCCTGCCGGAGACGCGGTCAGTCTTTTTTCACGGCCACAAGAACGCGGATCTTTCCACCCGCCGCGCTGCCGTGGGCATCGTACCAGCCGATGAGGCTGTAATCCTCGGCGTTGATCTGGGAAAGGGTGGTGGCGTAATACTTGCCCTTGTACCACAGATACACCTGCATGTCATCGGCAGTCTCATAGCGGGTGGAGCCGCTCCGCACGGAGGCCGCCCCCAGCTGATCCACCGTGACCGGGAGCAGCTGAACCATGGTGCCCACACTGCCGGAAGCAGTCTTGCGCACCGAGATGCCGCCCGCCAGCACGGGGTACTTCACGCTGGTCTTATAGGCGGTCTGCTCACCGTTGACATAGCAGACATAGTTTGCGCCGCTGCTCAGGTAATCCAGCACCGAGCTGACCACGCCCGTGGTGCTGTTGGCACCGATCTTGAGCAGATAGCTTGCCAGGCTGGCGGTGCTGCTGGTCACGCTCTCCCACAGAGTGCTGCCGACGCTGCCATCGACCAGCCCATACAGCAGGGTGCTGGTGGAGGGCATCACGCTTTCCACTGCACCGGCCACAAGGTCAGAGGCGCTGGAACCGGTGGTGTTGGAGGTGGACGAGCCGGAGCCGGTGTTTGTGGTGGAGCTGGCTGCGGTGCTGATGAGGTTGGTCACATCATCCAGCACACCGTAGGTCCACAGGTCGCCGGTGGCATCGTTCAGAATGAGCCGGTCAATGGCACCGTTCTCATCCACGGTGTAGTAACGGACATCCGAGGCAGAAAGTGTCACCCCCGATAGGCGGCTGGGACTTACTGTCCCAGCCAACCCCTCCGCTGTCGTATCCAGAATCTCCACATCCGATGCAAGGGCCGCATCGCCCAGCGCGGTGCCGTCCGCACGGATGGTGCCGCTGACCGATCGGCCGCTCAGGTTCTCCACGTTCTCACCGTCGGCGTTGACGGTGATCTTCACCAGCCAGCCGGTGGGGAAGTTCAGGCTCTTGTCCACATTCACGGTGCGGGTCACGCCATCGGTACAGGCCACCTGCACGCTTTGGAGCACATCCGCGCCATTTTCCTCGGTCAGGCTGCGGGAAGAAGTCTGCACCACGCCATAGAACACGCTGTCGGCTTCCTCGCCAGTCAGAACGGCCACCGCCTCGTTGTTCATGCCCAACAGCAGGGTGACCACCTGCCCCACTCCGCCGCCGTTGAAGGACGAGAGGACCGATGCCGCTGCCGAGGAAGCCAGCGTGTAGCTGGTGCCTGCCACTGTCACACTGGTGGGGGCGCTGGCGCTGGGCGAGACCGCCGTGATGCGGCCCGCCGCCTTGCGGGAGTAGATCCAGACCGTTCTGGCGCTGGCGCTGTAATAGTAGACATCGTAGGCGTTCAGAGCGGCATCTGTGGCCACGGTATCATTGCGGTAGACCGCCGCCGGGGCAAAGGGCAGCTGGGTGGTGCCATCGGCCACAAAGGGGCCCTTCACACTGCTGAGCAGCACTGAGGACAGGTCGATCCGGCCATCCGTCACGGTAAAGCCCAGCGTGGCGGCATAGGTCTGGTTCTCAGCGGTGCTGGCCGTCAGGGCATTATAGAAGAGCACAGCGGCATCCTCCAGGGTCAGGCCCTGCCCCTGCACGGCGCTCAGACCGGCCCGCAGGCCCAGGCTGCCGGCCTTGTTGAGCTGTGCCGCCGGGAAGCTGCCGCTCAGGGTGGTAACATCATAGCCCAGCAGCTTGAGGGCGGCGGTGCAGGCCTCTTCCAGCGTCACACCGTTGTCGGGCCGGAAAGAGCCGTCGATGTAGCCGCCGAGCCATCCCTGCTGGACGGCAATGCGGATACAGGGGGCATATTCGTTCCCGCTGTCCACATCGGTGAACAGGGTGCCGGTGTTCCCCTGCGTGGCGGCGCTCTCCCGGTAGGCCGAGAATGCCACCAGCAACTTTGCCAGCTGGCCCCGGGTCAGGGCGGTGCTCAGGGCGGCGGCCTGTTCGCTGGTCAAGCCGCCCAGCGTCACGGCAGTCTGCACCGCCGCATTGCTGGCAGCGGCATTTGCCGGCACCACCAGCATCGAGCAGGCGATGCTCACCGCCAGCAAAAGGGAAAGGATTCTTTTTTTCATGGAAGATTCTCCTTAAGATCGTGTTTCCTCTATTCCAGGCTCCCCTGCCAGGGGAGCTCCGCAAGGCGCTGGCGAAGCCAGACCGAAGCGGTGAGAGGTTTAATCATATCTCAATGCTTCAATGGGGTTCAGCCTTGCGGCGCGCTTGGCAGGCAGGTAGCCGAACAGTACACCGATGCCCACCGAGATGCCAAAGGCCACCAGCACCGAGGTTATGGAGGGGGCCACCGTCAGTTCCATATCCGACACCAGCAGCGGAAGCACCCGGTTGGCCAGAGCGCTGAACAGATAGCCCAGTGCAATGCCAAGCAGCCCGCCCAGCGCGGAGGTGGTGGCCGCCTCAGTGACGAACAGGGCAAGAATGCTGCGTTCCTTGGCACCCAGCGCCTTGCGGATGCCGATCTCCCGGGTGCGCTCGGTGACGGACACCATCATAATGTTCATAATGCCGATGCCGCCCACCAGCAGGGAGATGGCTGCAATGGCGGTCAGGATCGCCACCACCATGTTGATCATGCTGGTCATGGTCTCCAGCATCTCGCTCAGGCTGATGATGAAATAGCCGTCCTCCGCGTGGAGGATGGATTCGATCCCTACTACCAGAAGATTCTTGCCCTCATCGGCAAGTTCATCGCTCACCAGAACCACGCCGTAGGAGCTGGCGCTGGTCTTGCTGATGCGCTGGGCGGTGGTATAGGGCACAAAGATCATGTCATCGTCAGTGCCCTCCTGATCGGTCGTACTGCTGACATTGGCTTCCAGCACGCCCACGATGGTAAATCTCTCGCTGCCGATCTTGATGGTCTGGCCGATGGCGTTGCCGCCGTAGGCCGCACGGGCAATGTAATCGCCCACCACGCAGACCTTTTTATTGTCCGTGATGTCCACATAGGTCAGGCCCCGGCCCTGGGCCAGCGTGCGTCCCATCATATCCAGGTAGGTCTCACTCACGCCCTTGACGCTCGTATAGCCATAGGTGGTGGTATCCACCTTCACGGTACTGTCCAGCGTGGTGGTGGGCGACATGCCGGTGAACACCTCCGGGTGGCTGTCCACGATATCGTACAGCTGCTGCACGGTCACGGTGCGGGAGCCGCGGCCCGTGATCTGGACACTGAGGATATTGGTTCCCATCTCAGAAAAGCTGTCCTTGATGCTCTGGGTCATACCATTGCCCAAACCCACGATGACGATGACCGCCGTGACACCGATGATGATGCCCAGCATGGTCAGAACCGTGCGGAACTTGTTGCTCCAGATATTCTTGACTGCTTCGCGGAAGGTCTCGTAGATCATGCATCCCCCTCCTGTTCTGCCGGTTCAAAGTTCAGTGTCGGCTGAACGATGGCCTCCGGTGCCCGGGCATCGCCGTCGTAGACCACGCGGCCATCCTCCAGCCGGATGATGCGCTGGGCCTGCACGGCAATGGAGTTGTCGTGGGTGATGAGCACCACGGTGTTGCCCTGCCGGTGGAGCTGCTGCAGCATTCCCAGCACCTCGCGGCCGGTGTGGCTGTCCAGCGCGCCGGTGGGCTCGTCGGCCAGAATGACCGCCGGGTTCCCGGCCAGTGCCCGGGCAATGGAGACGCGCTGCTGCTGGCCGCCGGAAAGCTGGCTGGGCTTGTTTTTCAGCTTATCGCCCAGCCCCACCTGCTCCAGTGCCTCGCGGGCCCGGCGGCGGCGCTCGGCGCGGGGCACGCCCGCATAGATCAGCGGCACCTCCACGTTTTCCAGCAGATTCAATTTGGGCAGCAGGTTATACTGCTGGAAGATGAAACCCAGCATCTCGTTGCGCACCTCGGCCTGCTCATTGCCGGACATTTTGCCCACCTCCCGGCCATTGAGCCGGTAGCTGCCCGCTGTGGGCACATCCAGGCAGCCGATGATGTTCATGCAGGTGGATTTACCGGAGCCGGACTGGCCCACGATGGCCACGAACTCGCCCTTTTCAATTTTCATGCTGATGTGGTCGGCGGCTTTTACCGTGGTGTCACCCATCCGGTAATATTTGCACACATCCTCAAATTCGATCAGAGCGCTCATTGCGGGCCACCTCCCGGTGCGCCGCCGTTCGGGCCGCCGCTTCCACCGCCGCCCTGACCGGGCCCGCCGACCACCATCATCTCCTCCATCTGTCCGTCGGCGCTGACAGAGGCGGTGCTGCTGGCGGTGTAGGCTACGGTGTCGCCTTCCTGCAGACCGCTTGTTACGGCGATGTAATCATCATCGCTGGTGCCGGTGGTTACCTTGACATAGACATAGCCCTCCGGGGCGGTCATGCTGGGGTCGGCGTTGGCAGCGCTGGGGGAATCCTTGGTCACCAGCACATAATTGCCCCGCACCACAGCGGCATTGGGAATGGAAAGCGCGTTCTCGGTGCTGGCCGTCGTGATCTCGGCGGTGGCATTCATGCCGGGCAGCAGGTCGCCGGTATCGTCGATGCGGATGGTCACCGGATAGGTGGTGGTGCCGCCTGCCGTGGTGCCCGCCTTGGATACGCTGGTGACCACGCCGGTAAAGGTGCGGTCAGAGATGGCATCTGCGGTGATGGTCACGCTCTGCCCCTCCTTGATGGAGAGGATCTCCAGTTCGTCCACATTCACCGTCATCTGCAGATAGCTCAGGTCGTAGATGGTGCACAGGCTGGTGCTGCCCGCGGTATTGCTCACGGTGTCGCCCGCCTTGACCTCCTTGGAGATGACCGTGCCGCTGATGGGTGAGGTGATGGTATAGTTGTTCAGCTGATCCTCGGTGTCCTCCATGGACATCTGGGCACTGCGCAGGTTATCGGAGGCGTTCTGCACCTGCTTGGTCAGCTCCTTGCCGGAGATCCTGACCAGCGCGGTATCGGCGCTGACAGAGGAGCCCTCTTTCACGCAGAGGGCGGTCACGGTACCGCCGGTGGAGGCGGTGATGGTCTGCTCGTTCTGGTAGCTGAATTTTGCCGATGCCAGTGCGCTGACCCCGTTGACGCTGGCCGTTGCGGCCTGCGCGGTGGTCAGGCTGCCGGTGTTGTTCACCGCAATGGTCACGGTGCGCACCAGCAGGTTCCCGCTGCTCAGGGCATCCGCACCGGAGACAGAGCGCACGGTGCCGGAGACGGCCTCAAAGGTGCCGTCCAGCGTGACCTGTGCGGCCTGCCCCACGGTAAAGTTCGCCGCATCTGCTGCCGGGAATTCCAGCGTCAGCAGCAGGGTGGAGGCATCCCGCACAGTGGCCACCTCCTGCCCGGCGGTGACCACATCGCCCGCCGCCACCTTGTAGGAAGCCAGCGTGCCGCCGATGGTGCTGCGGACGTATTGGGCATCCACGGCATCCTCGTAATTGCGCTGGGCCTGATCCAGCGAGAGCTGGGCTTTTTCCACACTGTTGGCGGCGTTGGAGCTGTCGATGGTGTAGAGCACCGTTCCCTCTTCAATGGTGTCCCCCACCGCAAAATCGGCGGTGAGCACGGTGCCGGACACCAGCGCATTGACGGTGTAGGTGTTGGCGGCGGCAATGGTGCCGGAGCCGCTGAGCACATTGGTGATATTCCGGCGCTCCACCGCGCTTTCCAGATATTCGGTATCTACGACTGCCGGTTTTGCGCCCTTCCCGGGCAGCAGGAACGCACCAGCCACTGCGGCTGCACAGGCGGCAGCGGCAATGCGCTTCCAGTTGCGCCTTACAAAAGGTCTCCAGCCCTTCGGTCTTTGTTCTGCAGGCACTTCCAGCGCCAGATTGAATTCCTGGTCGCTCTGCTCCTGCGGCGTTTGTTTCTTTTTTCGCAGCATTGGTTGCCCCTCCCTGATGTTATGGCCGGGTGCAAAGCTGCACCCGCCCTTCTTCCAACAGTATAGCGGGCCTTTCTTAACATTCGCCGGAGATATTTCTTAAGACTTGCTTAAGTTCGGTGGAAAAAGTGTAAAAAGAAACCCTCCCCGTCATCGCATTGCAATGCCGCCTCCCCCGAAGGGAGAGGCTATGCAGGCTCTATCCGAGGTGCTGCATTGGCTCCCCCTTCGGGGGAGCTGGCAAAGCCGTAGGCTTTGACTGAGAGGGTTGTCTTATTCTACCGGGAACAGCAGCGTCATGGTGAACTGCTCATTCTCCTGTTCGATCTTGCAGTCTGCGTGCATCTTATCCATCATGGTCTCGATGCTGGTCAGGCCCACCTTGGTGCTTTCCACTGCCGGGGGCGCGGGCAGGACATGGTTGCGGAACACAAGGCCCGCCTTCCCCTCCTGCCGCAGGAACCGCACCTCGATGGGTCGGGCCGGGTCGGCGTACTTGATCAGGTTGGAGCCGATGTTATCCAGAATGCGCCGGATGTACTGCGCCCGCACAGTCAGGAGCACATCCTCGCTGCCCAGCTCCAGCGCACAGGCAAAGCCGCGCTGCTGCAGCATCTCCACCATCTCGGCCAGCGGCTCCTCAAAGATCTGGGAGAAGCGGGCCGGGGCATCCAGCTGCACCACGGTGTCCCGGGTGACCAGCGCGTACTCGAACAGATTGTCGGACAGCTGCTTGATCTGCCGGGCCTTGCCGTCGATCTTTGCCAGATATTCATCCTGCTGGGCCTCGGTCTCGTATTTGTGGTGACGCAGGATCTCGGTGTAGAGCAGCAGGGTGGTCAGCGGGGTGCGCAGGTCGTGGGACATCTCAGTGATCAGGCTCTTGACCTTGGCGGCAGCCTGAGCCTCCTCGGCCTGCTGCTGGCGCAGGGTCAGACGCAGACCATCCAGACTGGTGGCCAGCAGGGCCAGCTCATCGTCTCCCTGGATCGTGATGGAGTGGTCAAGGTCACCGCCCTCCATGGCCTGGATCTCCCCGCTGAGCAGGAGGATATAGCGGATGATCTTCCGGCTGCTCAGGAAGAAAAACAGCGGGAAAAGGGCAAAGCTGACAAGCAGCAGGATCTCGCACCCCTTGCCGTAATAGGCATCCACGCCGTTGTAATAGAACATGGCGGTGGTCTCTTTGTCCGAAAAGGTGAGCGAGTACATCGGGAGCCAGCGCTCGGCCGGAACCGCTTCCGTCACGTTTTCCCGCCCCTCGTAGACCGGAGCGACCAGCGGATAGGAGGAATAGAGCATCCGGGAGCGATCGTAGATGATGAACATCGTGCTGCCGTTCCGCACAGACCAGTCGTCCAGCTTGTCGATATCCCGGCTGGAAAGACCGCGCCGGTCGATATAGCGCTGCAGCTCCTGCACCTGCTTTTCCACAGCCCTCTGCTGGGTTTCCGGCTGGTCAAAATAAAGCCACAGGGCCTTGTTCAGCACGACCTGCATTCCCACCAGAAACACAGCACTTGCCAGTGCTGAGAGCAGGATCATCAGCATCAGCTTGCCGGAAAGTCCCAGCTTTTTACGCATGATCCTTCTCCTCCCCGGGCACAAAGCGGTATCCCTTGCCCCACATGGTCTGCAGACGGGCGGGGTTCTGCGGGTCTTTTTCGATCTTCATCCGCAGATTGCGGATATGTACCATCACGGTGCCGTTGGAGGTGTAGAAATAAGGCTCCTGCCACACATCCTCGTAGATCACCTGCACCGGGAAGATGCGCTGGGGGCTCTGCATGAGCAGCCGCAGGATCTTGTACTCCGTCTCGGTCAGGTCGATTTCCTCCCCATCCACCCAGACGCGGTTGCAGTCCAGCGCCAGCTTCACACCGTGGCTGCACAGGGTCAGGTTTTCGGCCCGGGCCGGAGCCTGCCCCTTGCCCTGATAGACGCAGTACCGCCGCAGCAATGCCTTGACCCGGGCGCTGAGCTCCGCAAAGGAAAAGGGCTTGGGCAGGTAATCGTCCCCGCCCGCAGTCAGGCCCAGCAGCTTATCGGACTCCTGTGATTTTGCCGTGAGGAACAGGATCGGCACTGTGGAGAGCTTGCGCAGCTCCTCGCAGACGCGCAGGCCGCTCATGCCCGGCATCATAATATCCAGGATCACCAGATCGACCTCCGGGCGGAACACCTCCAGTGCCCGGGTGCCATTTTCGGCTTCGATGATATGGTATCCCTCGCCGGAAAGCAGGATGCGCACACCGTCCCGGATATCCGGATCATCCTCCGCGATCAGAATGGTCTGCTCTGCCATGGTCTTCTCCCCTTTTTGTCATTCTCGGTTCTAGTATAACAGCAGTTTCCTGCATTTTCCATGAAATTTTTCTAAGGATTTCTTAAGAAAGTGCCGCTTCCGGTCAGCCCCTGCTGCGGGGACAGAAAAAAGGCATCCCCGCACTTCACAGAACGAGGATGCCTTTCTCAAAACGGTTTTCTGCCCCAAAGCGCCCGCTCCGGCGTGGAGCCGGGCCGGGTCTCCGGCGCAGAGGCTTACATTGCAAACTGGACGGCGCAGAAGGCTGCATAGATGCAGAGCAGCAGCACGCCCTGCCAGCGGGAGAGCCTGCCCTTGAGCAGAGCGGGCACAGTCAGGAGGAGCATGACCGCGAACATCACGGGCAGATCCATGACCAGAGAGGAATTGATGCCCATGATGGTGGAGTTCTGCGGGATGCTGAAGGGCGACACTGTGATAGACATGCCGCTGACCAGCACCAGATTGAACACGTTGGCACCAATGACATTGCCCAGCGAGAGGGAGCCGTGGCCCTTTGCCAGCGAGGTGATCGCCGTGACCAGCTCAGGCAGAGAGGTGCCCAGCGCCACAAAGGTCAGGGCGATGACGGATTCCGGCACGCCCAGCGCCTGCGCGATCAGGGTGCCGTTGTCCACCAGCAGGTTTGCGCCCACAGCGATCAGGGCTGCGCCGAGGACGAGCAGGCCGATTTCCTTGGCAAAGGACATTTCCTTTTCCGGCTCGTCCTCATCTTCTTCCGGGGCGGGGGCGTTTTTCATCGCCAGCACATTGCAGACCATGTAGGCCACAAACATTGCCAGCAGCACAATGCCGATGGGGCGGCTGAAGTAGCCGGTGGTGTAGGCCACGCCCGCATACAGGGCCGCTGCCACAAAGAAGAACAGCACCGGCACCCGCAGGCTCTTGGGGTCCACCTTGCCCGGGCGGACCGCAATGGTGATGGCCGCGATCAGGGCCGCGTTGCAGATGACCGAGCCAATGGCGTTGCCATAGGCAATCTCGCCGTGGCCGGTCATGGCCGAGGTGGTGGAGACCATGACCTCAGGCAGGGTGGTGCCGATGGACACCACCGTGGCACCGATGAGCAGCTCCGGCACCTTGAAGCGGCGGGCGATGCCGGTTGCACCGTCCACGAACCAGTCGCCGCCCTTGATGAGGCAGAGCAGGCCCACGATAAACAATAATACAGGGATCAGCATATAAAATCTCTCCTTTTTAATCCATAGAGTATTATACCTGTTTCCCCTGCAAAACGCAAGCAAAATCGTGTATTTTTACCCAGCCTTCTCCACCTTTTTGGCGTTGGGGTAGATGCGCTCCATCCGCGCATTGTCAAAATGCTCATCCAGCAGCACATCCACCGCATTGGCCGGAGCCGCGCCGCTGGTGCGGGCATCGTAGCGGGCCAACGCCAACGCACTGGTCACAAGGTTCACGGCCATGAACACGGCCAGCAGAGCGGTCATCCAGGGGCGGATCCTGCGCTTGACCGCCTTCATCCCCTTTGCCACCAGCGGGTAGCCATAGCGGATCCAGGTCACGGCCGCAATACCCCAGAAGAAGCAGTACAGCAGGTTGATGCGCCCGCCCAGATTGAACTTGAAGCCGCTGTAATCCCAGAACACGGTGCCAAACAGCAGCTCTGTCACGGCGCTGCACACATACTCATACGCACCGCCCAGGATCACACCGAACCAGAAGATGCGGCTCTCGCTCTTCTGTTCACCGCCCCGCAGCAGGATGGCGGCCAGCACCAGCGCCAGCCCCCACACCACGCTGAACGGGCCCCAGACCAGGCTGGAACGGCTCATCCAGACCCCGGCGGTGATGCGGCAGAAGATGGTCTCCACCACATCTCCGAGGAAAGCCCCGATGACAAAGAGCCAGAGCAGGTCGGCAAGGGAGAGCTGCTTTTCGGCACTGGTGGTGGGCTCCGGACGGGCCGCAGCAGGGTACGCCCGCTGGATCCGCTTTTCCACGCTGGCGGTAATTTTCTGCCGCAGCCTTTCCGAGCCCCTGCCCAGCTCCCGATTCAGCTGCTCGAGCCTTGGGTGGCGATTCGCATACCGGCTGACCACCACCATGGCAGAGATCTGGTCGAGGACGGCCAGCGCCATGCCGCCCCACACCACAGCGTGGAACAGCAGCGGCGGCAGGTGGGCGCAGAGCCGGAACAGCAGATCGTTGCCCCAGCGGACTGCCGCCATGCCCAGCAGACCCCACAGCAGGGAGTATTGCAGGCAGACATAGCCGTCCAGATTGAACTTTTTATCGGAGTAGTCCCACCAGCGGCGGTGGTGGATCCGTTCCAGCAGTTTGGCGGTCAGCCACTCCACCACCGTGGCATAGATCATGCTGCCGAAGAACAGTGCCGCCAGGCTGGCGCGCTGGTCGTTCAGGCCGATGGTGATGAGCACCCCTGCCGTGCCGTACACAAAGCAGAAGGGGCCGGAGGCCACGCCGCGGTTGGTGAATCGGCGGCCCTTTGCGGTTGCAACAACGGTCTCGCCTACCCAGCCTAAAAAGGAATATACCAGATAAATTACACAAAGAGTATAGAAATTCAGGTTCATAGTGCTCCTTTCCCGGAACAAAAAGGGGCCGGGAAGCGGCGTTCCCGACCCTCTTTGTTCAGTTTACGAATTACAGCTGGCTCTTATACAGTGCCTCGATCTCCTCCACACTGGTATCGCGGGGGTTGCCGGGGCGGCAGGCATCTGCAAAAGCAGACTCGGCCAGGAAGTGGATGTCCTCTTCCTTCAGGATGCCCTGCAGGTTTGCGGGGATGCCCACATCCGCGCTCAGCTGCTTGACAGCGGCGATGGTGGCATCGGCGGCATCGGCATCGTTCATCTCGTCAATGCCCTTCACGCCCATGGCCTTGCCGACTGCGCGGTAGCGCTCCCCAGCAACGGTCTTGTTGTACTCCAGACCCACCGGCAGCAGGATGGCGCAGGCCACGCCGTGGGGGGTATCATACAGAGCGGACAGGCCGTGTGCCATGGAGTGGACGATGCCCAGACCAACATTGGAGAAGCCCATACCGGCGATGTACTGGCCCAGAGCCATGCCCTCGCGGCCCTCCGGGGTGTTCTGCACGGCACCGCGCAGGTTCTCGCTGATGAGCTTGATGGCTTCCAGATGGAACATATCGGAGATGGTGCAGTGGCCCTTGGTGATGTAGCCCTCGATGGCGTGGGTCAGGGCGTCCATGCCGGTGGCGGCGGTCAGGCCCTTGGGCATGGAGGACATCATATCGGGATCGACCACAGCGATCTCGGGGATATCGTTGGTGTCCACGCAGACGAACTTGCGCTTCTTCTCCACATCGGTGATGACGTAGTTGATGGTGACCTCAGCCGCAGTACCGGCGGTGGTGGGCACGGCAATGGTGAACACAGCGTGCTTCTTGGTGGGAGCCACGCCTTCCAGAGAGCGCACATCCGCGAACTCGGGGTTGTTGATGATGATGCCGATGGCCTTTGCGGTATCCATGGAGGAGCCGCCGCCGATGGTCACGATGCAGTCTGCCTCAGCAGCCTTGAAGGCTGCCACGCCGTCCTGCACATTGGCGATGGTGGGGTTGGGCTTGATCTCGCTGTAAACAGCATAGGCGAAGTTTGCAGCATCCAGCAGGTCGGTGACTTTCTTGGTCACGCCAAACTTGATCAGATCGGGGTCAGAGCAGACAAAAGCCTTCTTGTAGCCGCGGGCGGTCAGCTCGGGAACGATGTTCTCAATGGCACCGTGGCCATGGTAGGAAATGGTGTTCAGAACAATGCGGTCAGCCATAATTATTTTCCTCCAAATCATTCTGCCCGCCTGCCAGCGGGCTCTCTCTGTTGTTAAGGATACCACATTGTTAAACAATATTCAATGTACTTTTCTTTTGATTTCTATGAATTTTTTACACTTTCCAGCAAAAGAAAACGCTGTACCACTCCCTCAGTCTCGCATTCGCTCGACAGCTCCCTCTAGGAGGGAGCCTTAACGCGGCGGCCAACGCAAAAGCCTCCCTCTGAGAGGGAGGTGGCATCGCATCAGCGATGCCGGAAGGAGTGATACAGCGTTTTTATCGTTTCATTTACCACAACCGGATGACCTTGATGACTCCCTCGGCCTTATCACGGGCCAGCTCAAGGTGATGCTGCAGCGCATCGGCGGCGGTGTTCCAGTTGTCGCTCAGGGCGGCATTCAGAATTTCCAGATGCTCCTCACAGGTCTGATCCTGATTGATCATGCTCACCTTGCCGGTCATAATGCGGAAACGGGTGTTCAGGCCGGTGATGCGGTCATAGGCAGAGCGCAGATATTTGTTGGGCAGGCTGCTCATCAGCAGCTCATGGAAATCATCGTCGGATTTGCAGAAGTCGTCGATCCGCTCGGGGTGGTGCATCAGCTCAGTGTAGGCCTCCAGCTGCTCCCGGGGGATCAGGTTGCCGTAGGTGCGCAGGGCGTAAGGCTCCACCAGCAGGCGCATCTCGAACATGCTGTGCACGTCCTCTTCGGTAATGCCGGAGACCATCAGCCCCTTTTTGGGCAGGATGGTGATCAGCCCCTCCTGCTCCAGGCGGCCCAGCGCGTCACGCATGGGGGTGCGGCTGATGTTGCCCATCTCAGCGCAGAGCTTCTGCTCGTTCAGAAATTCGTTGGGGCGGTACTCGCAGTTCAGAATCTTCGTTTTCAGGTACTGGTAAGCCTGCAGCTTCAGGCTGGTCTTTGACTGGGAATCCATCTCTTTCATTGTTCTATCTCCTAGTTCGCAAGCAGGACCATTCAGGCAGCAATCAGTCGCCCGCCGGACAGCTTGTATCCCTTAAATAATCCAAGTAATCATTAATATTATTATCACATATCCGGACAATGTTTACAAGACTTTTTTGAAAACTTTGGGAGCTTTTCCGTTTTGAACAGATATCATGCATTATTTTGCTATAAATTGAACAGTTTTTTTGTGCTTGTCGCCAGTGTTTCGTTCTTGTTTTGCATCGAAGGATAAATTGTGGTACACTTGACCCAGAAAGGAAGGCTGATACCATGGCAGGTCGCGGGGGGTACAACACCAAAACCCGGCAATTGATCCTGGATTATCTCATCAACAACCGCCAGCACGCGGTCAGTGCATCCAACATTCTGGAACATCTGGAGGCAGAGGGGGCCAGCCCCAATCCCACCACGGTGTACCGGTATCTGGACAAGCTGGCAGGCGAGCAGCGCATTATGAAATATGTGGCCGATAAGGGCGAAAAGGCCGTGTTCCAGTATGTGGACGAGGGCCGCCACTGCCGCGAGCACCTGCACCTGAAGTGCGTGCAGTGCGGGCGCATCTATCACCTGGACTGCCACTTTATGGATGAGGTGCGTGCTCATCTGATGGCGGAGCACGGCTTCACCCTGCAGTGCGAGGGCAGCGTTTTGTACGGATTGTGCCGCAGCTGCGCACAAAAGCCCCCTCAACCGGGGCAGACCGCACAAAAATGCGAACACTGTGTTGACACGGACAAAGAGCCGTGATACAATGCAGGCAGGAAAAGCGTTGATCGGGAAAAGTAAGTGCTCAAGGTTCTTTTGCAGCGAGTGCGGGCCGGTGGAAGCCGCACAGAGAATGAGCCCCGAACGAACCCCCGTGAGCTTCCCCCTGAACCTGCTTCGGGCAGTTAGTAGGGGCCGACGGCAGCCGCTCGTTATCGCGGCAGTGCTTTCAACGGGGAGAGTACACAAAAGTGACTGGTGTGTTCGCGCACCGGTAATTTAGGTGGCACCACGGATACGGCAGCATTCGTCCTAGCAATGGGATGAAGGCTGCCGTATTTTTTTATTTGCAAAAACCTCTCAGTCACCGGGAAACTTGCCTCTCCTATCAGGAGAGGTGGCAATGCGAAGCATTGACGGAGAGGTTTAGAGAGAGAGGGGTAAGAAATATGTGTTGTGTTATGGGTTACACGGGGCACGACCTGAGTGCCGCCAAATTCAAGGCGTATCTGCTGCGCACCGTGATGCGCGGGCCGGACGACCAGCGTGTGGTGGAAGGTCCTTTTGGTCTGATGGGCTTTGGCCGCCTTGCCATCATGGGCCTGACCCCGGAGGGGATGCAGCCCTTCTACCGCGGTGCCGACTGCGTGGTCTGCAACGGTGAGCTCTACGGCTTCCGCTTTGAGAAGGAGATCCTGAAGCGCCGGGGCTACAAGTTTGCCTCCGACTGCGACTGCGAGATCCTACTGCCGCTGTATTACGAGTACGGTCTGGATATGTTCCGCCACATGGACTCCGAGTTCGCGCTTATTCTGTATGATTCCCGCAAGGACCGGCTGATCGCAGCCCGCGACCCCATCGGCATCCGTCCGCTGTTCTACGGCTATTCCAAGTCCAGCCACCAGATCGCCTTTGCCTCCGAGATGCAGAACCTGATCGGCTGGTGCGACGACATCCGCCCCTTCCCTATCGGCAGCTACTACTGCGATGGCCGCTTTGTCCGCTATGAGGACATTGCCGACGTGCCCGCCCCCATGGAGGATGACATGGAGACCACCCTGCGGAACATCCGCGAAAAGCTGATCGCAGGCGTGGAAAAGCGTCTGGATGCCGATGCCCCTGTGGGCTTCCTGCTCTCGGGCGGTCTGGATTCCTCGCTGGTCTGCTCCATTGCAGCCAAGAAGCTGGGCAAGCCCATCCGCACCTTTGCCATCGGCATGGACACCGATGCCATCGACCTGAAATATGCCCGCCAGACCGCCGATTATCTGGGCAGCGAACACCACGAGATCATCATCAACCGGGACATGGTCATCCAGAGCCTGGAGGAGGTCATCCGACTGCTGGGCACCTGGGATATCACCACCATCCGCGCCAGCATGGGCATGTACCTGCTCTGCAAGGCCATCCACGAGCAGACCGATGTGCGCGTGCTGCTGACCGGCGAGATCTCCGATGAGCTGTTCGGCTACAAGTACACCGACTACGCCCCCACCGCCGATGCCTTCCAGCAGGAGAGCCAGAAGCGCATCCGGGAGCTGTACATGTACGATGTCCTCCGGGCCGACCGCTGCATCTCCGCCAACAGCATCGAGGCCCGCGTGCCCTTTGGCGATCTGGATTTTGTGCGCTACGTCATGGCCATTGATCCCGAAAAGAAGCTGAACAGCTACGGCAAGGGCAAGTACCTGCTGCGCAAGGCCTTTGAGGGCGACTGGCTGCCCCCGGAGATCCTCTGGCGCGAAAAGGCCGCCTTCTCCGATGCCGTGGGCCACAGCATGGTGGACGACATCAAGGAGTACGCCGAGAGCCTGTACACCGATGAGGAGTTCCAGCTCCGCCGGGCAAACTACTCGGCCCACTGTATGCCCTTTACCAAGGAGAGCCTGTTCTACCGCGAGATCTTCGAGAAATACTACCACGACCAGAGCCGCACCATCGTGGGCTTCTGGATGCCGAACAAGGCATGGCCCGGCTGCAACGTCAACGATCCTTCTGCCCGTGTGCTGGCAAACTACGGCGCTTCCGGCGTGTAATCCTTTTTCCAGACAGCAAAAGACGGTGTGTCCGCTCTGGGCACACCGCCTTTTTGTTTACTCCAGATTCAGTTTATTTTTCATCAGCCACCGGGTCAGGAAGAAGTATGCCGCCGCAATGGCTGCAGTCACGGCAAAGCAGAACAGATAGCCAACGTCTGTTCCAAGTGCCGCCGTCAGCCAGCGCATCGGGGTCACTCCATAGCTCACACCGGTCACGTTCACATCCACGACCCGGTACGTGACATCCACGATCATACTCACATCATTCGTGCCCAGCAGCTTATCGAGCTGGGTCTCCACGATGTTCAGGCCGATAAACGCGAGGATCCCGGCCACCATCACATGCTTGGGGAATTGATGGGCGATCATACAGGCAGCGTAAACGCAGAGGATGAGGCTTGCCAGCCGGGCCAGATTGATGAGGATGGTCCAGAACGTCACCAGCCAGAACTTCGCGCCCAGTTCCCCATACAGCATCCCCCACAGCTGCATCCAGCGGTCCCAGTTCTCCGTGCCGAGGACTTCCGCGTCCAGCACACCGATGCTGACCATCCCTGTGATGCAGACGATGCCCACCAGGCCGCTGCACAGCACCCAGACCATGCTGGTGATGAGCTTGGAGAGGATGAGCTGGGTCTCGGTCACGGGCAGGGTGTGCATCAGGTAGCCTTCACGTCCCAGCAGATTTTTATAAAAGCGCTGGACCGTGCTGACAAAACAGAGCACCGCAATGGCGAAGATGACAGAGAGATAGAGGACCATCAGAATGACTTCGAGCCGCCCGAAATTCGTATTGTCGGCCCATGCATTTTCCTGCCGGAACGAAACGCCCAGCACCACGCTCAGCAGCGCCAGCGCCAGATACAGCCCGAAGTACAGGCTTTTGGTGGCCTTGAACTCATATTTCAACAATTGCTTCAGCATTTGAATACCTCCCGGAAATACGCATCGACACTCTTGCCCTCAGTCTCGCGGATGTCGTCCACGGCGCGGTGCGCAAAGATTCGGCCGTCCTTCAGGAACACGGCCTCGTCCAGCACCGGCTCAATGTCCTCGATGAGGTGGGTAGAAATGACAACGGTCGCGTCCTTGCTGTAGTTGGAAATGATGGTGTTCAGGATGTAGTCCCGGGCCGCAGGGTCCACGCCGCCGATGGGCTCATCCAGCAGGTAGAGACGGGCGTTGCGGCTCATGGCCAGCACCAGCTGAACCTTCTCCTTGTTGCCCTTGGAAAGGGTCTTGAGCCGGGCATTGGGGGCGATGTTCAGCCGGGCCAGCATCTCATTGGCCTTGTCGGCGTCAAAGCCGATGTAAGCCTTGGCCTGACTGGGCGTGCCGTAAAAATCCCGGAACATCTCCACCAGCTCCTCCACCCGCATCCAGTCGGGCAGCCAGTCGGCATCCGGCAGGTAGGAGACCAGCTCCTTGGTCTCCGGGCCGGGGGCCATGCCCGCGATCCGGATGCGGCCTTCCGTGGGCTGCAGCAGACCATTGGCCAGCTTGAGCAGGGTGGTCTTGCCGCTGCCGTTGGGGCCCAGCAGCCCTACGATGCGGCCAAAATCCAGCTCCAGATCGATGCCGTCCAGCGCGGTCTTTTCCTTTCCGTATACTTTTGTCAATTTTTCACAGGTCAGCACCTTACTCATGGGGTTCTACCTCCTCTGTATCCCAGTGCTCCAACAGGGCTGCCGCCTTTTCCGGCGTGTAGCCGATGCTGCGCATCTTCTCCAGAAAATCTGCCGCGATGTCATGGGCGGCGGCAGCCCGCAGTTGTTCGATCAAATTCGTATCCTCCGTAACGTAGCGTCCGCTGGTGCGCTCGGTGCGCACAAGGCCCTCACTTTCCAGCTGGGCCAGAGCCCTCTGCATCGTGTTGGGGTTGACCCCGGCAGCTGCGGCCAGATCCCGCACCGAATCCAGATGGCCCCCCGGCGGGTAGGTACCCGCCAGAATTCTGGCTTTGAGCCGTTCCACCAGCTGGGCATAGATCGGGCGGCTGGCATCAAACTGTTCACTCATTCTGCTTTGCCCTCCTTATGTGTTGCTGTATTAAGCAGCTAATACAATAATACACATTTTTGCATTTCTGTCAAGAGGAAACCCAAAAGTTTTTTCGGACAGCAAAAAGGGACCCCGCAGCCAACCGGCTGTGGGGTCCCTCTGATTTATGGATTACTGCTGCTCCTGCGCGGCGCGCTTGGCTTCCAGCGCCAGAATGGCATCGCGGCGGCTCAGGTTGATGCGGCCCTGCTGGTCGATGTCCGTGACCTTGACCACGATGGCATCGCCCACGGCGACCACATCCTCCACGCGCTCCACACGCTTGGTGTCCAGCTTGGAGATGTGCACCAGACCTTCCTTGCCCGGTGCGATCTCCACAAAGGCACCAAAGTTCATCAGGCGGGTCACCTTGCCCTTGTAGATGGCACCGATCTCGGGGTCCTCCACAATGGTCTTGATGGTGAAGATGGCGCGCTTTGCGTCCTCCTGATCCACGGCAGAGACGAACACATGGCCGTCCTCCTGCACATCGATCTTGCAGTTGCAGGTGGCGCAGATGTCCTGGATGACCTTGCCGCCCTTGCCGATCACGTCCTTGATCTTGTCGGTGGGGATCATCATGCTGAACATCTTGGGAGCCCAGCGGCTCAGCTCCTCACGGGGCTGTGCGATCACGGGCTTGATGATCTCGTCCAGGATGTACAGGCGGCCCTTGCGGCACTTCTCAAAGGCCTCGGCAATGATATCGTAAGTCAGGCCATCGATCTTGATGTCCATCTGGATGGCAGTGATGCCCTTGCGGGTACCGCCCACCTTGAAGTCCATATCGCCGTGGAAATCCTCCACGCCCTGAATGTCCAGCATGGTCATCCAGCGGTCGCCCTCGGTGATCAGGCCGCAGGAGATGCCGGCAACAGGTGCCTTGATGGGCACACCGGCATCCATCAGAGCCAGGGTGGAACCGCAGATGGAAGCCTGAGAGGTGGAGCCGTTGGAGCTCAGGACCTCAGAGACACAGCGGATGGTGTAGGGGAACTCCTCCAGAGAAGGCAGCACGGGAACCAGAGCGCGCTCTGCCAGTGCGCCGTGGCCGATCTCGCGGCGGCCGGGGCTGCGGGGTGCGCGGGCCTCGCCGACAGAATACGGCGGGAAGTTATAGTGATGGATGTAACGCTTGGTCTGCTCGTCGGTCAGATCGTCCATCAGCTGGTTGTCCTTGGTGCCGCCCAGGGTGCAGGTGGTCAGCACCTGGGTCTGGCCGCGGGTGAACATACCGGAGCCGTGGACCCGGGGCAGGATGCCCACTTCGGCAGCCAGCGGGCGGATCTCGTTGATGCCGCGGCCATCCACGCGCTTGCCCTCATCCAGCAGCCAGCGGCGGACAACGTACTTCTGCATCTTGTAGCTGACAAGGTCGAGATCTGCGTCAGACAGGTCGGGGTACTCCTCAGCGATCTTGTCCATGATGGGCAGCAAGGCAGCATCCCGCACATTCTTGTCATCGGTATCCATGGCGGCCTTGAAGTCGTCCAGATACTTGTTCTGGATGGCGTGGAACACGTCCATATCCAGACCCACCACCTGGAAATCGATCTTCGGCTTGCCGCGCTCAGCAACGATGCCGTTGATGAAGGTGATGATCTTCTTGATCTCAACGTGGGCGGCCTTGATGGCATTGAGCATGGTGTCCTCGTCCACCTCGTTGGCACCGGCCTCGATCATCACGATCTTGTCCATGGTAGCGGCAACGGTCAGGGCCAGGTCGCTCACCTTGCGCTGCTCCTGGGTGGGGTTCAGGACGATCTTACCGTCCACCAGGCCCACCTGAACACCGCCGATGGGGCCGTTCCAGGGGATCTCAGACACAGCGGTGACCAGAGACGCACCGATCATACCGGCGATCTCAGGGCTGCAATCGGGGTCCAGGCTCATCACGGTCATGGTGATGCAGACATCGTTGCGCATCTCCTTGGGGAACAGCGGGCGCATGGGGCGGTCCACCACGCGGCTGGTCAGGATGGCGCGCTCACCGGGGCGGCCTTCACGGCGCATAAAGCTGCCGGGGATGCGGCCTGCGGCGTAGAGCTTTTCCTCATACTCCACGTTCAGGGGGAAGAAATCCACACCTTCGCGGGGTTTTGGGCTCATCACAACGTTGCACAGCACGCAGGTCTCGCCGTAGCGGATCAGGGCGCTTGCGTTGGACAGGCCGCACATCTTGCCCATCTCGACCTTGAACGGACGGCCAGCCAGCGTGGTCTCGTAGACCTTGAAGTTTTCAAAGGTCTCTTTGCGGGAACCAAATTCAATTGCCATTTGGTTTTGCCTCCTTTGTCCTTTTGCGGTTTATCTTCTTATCTTCCAAAAGGCAGCGGCCAGCGCATCATAGCAATAAAGCCAACGCCCGTGCCTTTTACAGCACAGGCGCTCGATTTACTGCTGCAACGCGCAGCAGCGGCCTGTTGTTCCTCAAAAAAGAGCAAAGGGCAGGCACCACAATGCGGTACCTGCCCTCTGTTTTCTATTACTTACGCAGACCCAGGGTTGCGATCAGAGCACGGTAACGCTCGATGTCCTTCTTCTGGAGGTAGGCCAGCAGATTGCGGCGGCGGCCAACCATCTTCATCAGACCACGGCGGCTGTGGTGATCGTTAGGGTTCTTCTTCAGGTGCTCGTTCAGCTCGTTGATGTGAGCGGTCAGCAGAGCGACCTGGACTTCGGGAGAGCCAGTGTCCTTCTCGGTCAGAGCGACTTTGGCCATAACTTCCTGCTTGTTCATAGTAACAGTACCTCTTTATAAAATTTTATTTGCCGTCGGCACAGAATGCGGGAAAACGGTACTCCCAAACGGGCATACTCCCAGCCCCGTGCCGCGGTAACATGGCTAGTATAACAGAAATCCGTGCAAAAAGCAAGAAAAATTTTACTATGCTTTTGCAAAATAGGCCTTGGCGCGCCGGGCTGCATGGTCGATGCAGGCCTTCAGCTCGTCCAGGGTATCAAACTTTTTGCTGGGGCTCAGGTAGGCGTAGAACTCCACCAACGGGTCGGTGCCGTAGAGGTCGCCGGAAAAATCCGGGATAAAGGTCTCACAGGTCACCTTGGTCTCGTCCGAATTGACAGTGGGCCGGGTCCCCAGGCCGGTGGCCGAGGGATACCAGGTATCACCGATCCGGGTGCGGGTGATGTAGATGCCGTAGCGGGGCATCTGGAAGCCCGCCGGGTAGATCTGGTTGATGGTGGGCACGCCCAGCGTGTGGCCCAGACCCGCCCCGTGCTGCACCGCGAAGCGGATGGCATAGGGCATCCCCAGCATGGCGTTGGCGGCAGGCACATCGCCGCCCTCCAGTGCCGTGCGGATGCGGGTGGAGGACACCGGCTTTTCCTCAAACTGTGCCATGGGCACCACCACGACTTCCACCCCCAGCGGGGCGCAGAGCTCCTTCAGCAGCTCGGGGGTCCCGGCGGCCTTGGCACCAAAGGTAAAGTTTTCGCCGCAGAACAACGCCTTGGCGTGGCAGTCCTGCACGATGCCGTACACGAACTGCTCCGGGGTCATGGCGCGGATCTCCTCAAACTCGGGGCAGAGATAGTACTCCACTCCCAGGCTTGCGATCAGGGCATGCTTATCCTCGGTGGAGAGCAGACGGCGGCCCTTCATTTTGCTGTCAGCGGGCAGCTTGAAGGTGAACACCGCCGGGGCAGCGCCGTGGGCCTTTGCCCACTCCACTGCTCCCTCAATGACGGCACGGTGGCCGATGTGGATACCATCGAAGTAGCCCATGGCAACAGCAGTGCCGCCCTCATGTTCCAGCGCCAGCGGCGACAGAGATGAAACGATTTGCATTGGTCGTCAGTTCCTTTCCACGAACAGCTTTTCCACCTTGAGCACACCGTTCACCACATTGGCAAGACCCAGAAACTGCCCTCCGGCGTTCCGCACGCGGTAGCGGCCGTCGGCAGCGGGATAGCGGCTGGTGGGGCACCCGTTGTAGAGGTGCTGCTCCACCCGCTCGTCCGCCACCAGCAGCGGCAGGCTGGCGAACACGCTTTCCACCGGCAGCATCAGAGCCTGCAGGGCCTCCGGCCCCGCGTCCTTTGCCGCCTGGATCTCTTCCAGCGTGTGGGCATCGGCTTCGGAATACACCCCGGCGGCCACGCGGCGCAGGGCGCTCATGGTGCCCTTCTGGCCCATGGCTTCGGCGATCTCCTCCAGCAGCACCCGGATATAGGTGCCCTGGGAACACTTTACGGTCAGGGCATACTCGTTTTCCGCAGGGCTGCCCTCGTACCGGATGTCCAGGATCTCGATCGGCCGGGCCTTGCGCTCCACAGTTTTGCCCTCGCGGGCCAGCTTATAGAGCGGCTGACCGTTGATCTTGACTGCCGAGTACATGGGCGGGGTCTGCATCCGGGGGCCGAGGAACTGCGGCAGAACGGCCAGCAGCTCCTGCTCCCCTGCCGTTACCGGGGCGGTCTCCAGCACAGTGCCGGTCACATCCCCGGTATCGGTGCGCTGGCCCAGCCTGAGGACAGCGCGGTAGGCCTTGGTGTGGTCGAGCTGCAGATCAACTGCCTTGCTGGCCCCGCCGCAGAACACCGGCAGAACACCGGTCGCCATGGGGTCCAGCGTACCGCTGTGGCCCAGTTTCCGGGTACCCAGAATGCCCCGCAGCTTGGCAATGACATCAAAGCTGGTCCAATCGGTGGGCTTATCAACAATGAGGATCCCCTGCATCATGCTTCCTCCCGCGGTGCATCAAGAACAGCTTCCACCTCAGAGAGGATCGCGCTCTTGGCGTTGTCAAGGTTGCCCAGCAGCTCACAGCCCGCCGCACGGGTGTGGCCGCCGCCGCCCAGACGGCGGGCAATGGCACAGGCATCCACACCCTTGGCGGTGCGCACGCTGATACGATAACTGCCGCCGGGCTGCTGGCGCAGGGTCAGGCCGACCTTCACACCCTCAATGCTGATGGGCAGGCTGGTCAGCTCTTCCAGATCCGCAGGGTCTACCCTGCTCTGCTCGATCTCATCCCGGGTCAGGTAGATGAGGGCGCAGCGTCCATCCAGATGATATTCCAGATGGTTGCGGGCGATCCGCTCGGCTTCCATCCGCTCCCGGGGCTTGGTGTCAAACAGCAGAGTGTTCAGCTCCTCCACATGGGCACCGGCCTCCATCAGCTTGGCAGCAGTGATGTGGGTGCTGGCCTTGGTGGAAGAGAACTTGAAGCAGCCGGTATCCGTGGACAGGCCGGTATACAGGCAATCGGCAATGTGGGGGGTGATCTCCACATGCATGGCACAGATCACCTCATACAGCAGCTCTGCCGCAGCGGCGGCGCTGCCGTCCAGCAGCGTGAACTCGGCGTAGCCGCTGTTGCCTGCATGGTGGTCGATGCACAGGTCCACATGGCGCGTGTACTGGGGAACGCCGTTGCCCTCGCCAAACAGCTGGACGCTGGCAACGTCCACAGCCACCACGATCTGCGGCTCAAATTCGCCCTTGAACAGGCGGGGGTTGGTAAATGCGTACCGGCCGGGGATGGGGTCGGCGCAGAGCACGGCTGCGTGTTTTTCCAGTGCAAGCAGCGCATAGTAGAGCGCGCTGCCGCAGCCGACCGTATCACCATCCGGGTTTTTGTGGCACAGAATCAAGATGTTATCCGCAGCAAGCAGCTTTTCTGCCATCTGCTGTACATTCAGCTGTTCTGTCATCCCATGTTCCATCCTTTCCGCAAGGCTGATTATTCCTCGGTCTCTTCCGGCTGGCTGGTTTCCTCAGCGTCACCGTTCACGTTCAGCGTGCGGAGCAGCTCATTGATGTGGGCTGCGTAGGCGGCACCGTCGTCCTCCACAAAGATGAAGCGCGGAGCCTTCCGGATGTGCATCTTCTTGCTGACCTCGGTGCGCACATGGCCTGCGGCACGGTTCAGTGCCTCGATGGCGGGCTTGGGGCCGTCCTCGCGGCCCATCACGCTCACATAGACCTTTGCAACATCCAGGTCAGGTGTCACATCCAGACGGGTGACGGTCAGCAGACCGCCCTCCAGGCGGGGGTCCTTCAGCCGTCCGATGATGGCAATGACCTCACGCTTCATATCCTGGGCAAGACGACCCATATTTTTCTGAGACATAAATTTCTCCTATAATAACCTCTCCGTCTCGCTTGCGCTCGACAGTTCCCCTAATGGGGATGCCTTTGGCATAAAGATGAGACCTCACCCGGCTGCCAAGGCCTCCCCTACCAGGGGCAACAACAATGACCGCCGCCAGTGGCGGATGCAGGGAGTTGTTGTTGGGGCCGCGGTCAGCAGGACGCGAGTGCATTTGCACGAAGCGAACGCTGGGAACCGCAACCCGGTGTTGGCATTGCGAAGCAATGACGGAGAGGTTTAATCCGTTCCTTAGTCCCGATATTCTTCCATCTTGAAGGCCTCGTATACGTCGCCTTCCTTGACATCGGCAAACTTTGCCAGCGTAACGCCGCACTCGTAGCCCTCAGCCACTTCCTTGGCATCATCCTTGAAGCGCTTCAGAGATGCGATCTCGTCCTCCGTGATGACGATGCCGTCACGGACAACGCGCACCTTGCTGTCGCGGGTGATTTTGCCGCTGGTCACGCGGCAGCCTGCAACGGTGCCCACGTTGCTGATCTTGTAGACCTGACGGACCTGCAGCTCACCCAGAGCGACCTCGCGGAACTTGGGCGCCAGCATGCCCTTCATAGCATCGGTGACATCGTTGATGGCATCGTAGATGACGCGGTACATCCGCATCTCGACCTTGGTGGCAGCGGCTTCTTCCTTGGCCACGTTGTCGGGGCGGACATTGAAGCCGATGATGATGGCGTTGGAGGCATCGGCCAGGTCAACGTCGGACTTGCTGATGGCACCAACACCGGCGTGGATGACGCGGACGCGCACCTCATCATTGGAGATCTTCTCCAGGCTCTGCTTGACGGCCTCGGCGGAGCCCTGCACGTCAGCCTTGACGACAATGGCCAGCTCCTTCATATCGTTCTGTGCCATCTGGCTGAACAGGTTATCCAGAGTGACCTTCTGGAAGGAGGAGAACTGCTTTTCCTTGGCAGCGGCAATGCGCTGCTCTGCCAGCTCACGGGCCAGACGCTCGTCAGCAACGGCCTCGAACAGGTCGCCTGCCTCGGGCACAGCGGTCAGGCCGGTGATCTCCACGGGGGTGGAGGGGCCGGCATCGTTCAGCAGCATACCCTTGTCGCTGCGCATGGTACGCACACGGCCCACAGCGGTACCGGCAATGATGACATCACCGGCATGCAGGGTGCCGTTCTGCACCAGAATGGTGGCAATGGGGCCCTGGCCCTTGTCCAGACGGGCCTCAACAACAGCACCCTTGGCGCGGCGGTTGGGGTTGGCCTTGAGCTCCATGACCTCAGCTTCCAGCGCAATGCGCTCCAGCAGGTCGTTGATGCCCATGCCGGTCAGGGCAGACACCGGGATGCAGGCCACATCGCCGCCCCAGTCCTCGGTGATGATGCCGTACTTGGTCAGGCCTTCCATCACGCGCTCGGGGTTTGCAGTGGGCTTATCCATCTTGTTCATGGCCACGATGATCTTGACATTGGCAGCCTTGGCATGGTTGATGGACTCCACGGTCTGGGGCATGATGCCGTCATCGGCGGCAACGACCAGAACAGCGATATCGGTCATGTTGGCACCGCGGGCACGCATGGAGGTGAATGCCTCGTGGCCCGGCGTATCCAGGAAGGTGATCAGGCTGTCGTTGATCTTGACCTGATATGCACCAATGGCCTGGGTGATGCCGCCAGCCTCGCCTGCGGTGACATTGGTCTTGCGGATGGCATCCAGGATACTGGTCTTACCGTGGTCAACGTGGCCCATGACACAGACAACGGGGGGACGCTCCACCAGATCCTCGGCGGAATCCTCCTCCTGGGTGAACAGGCGCTCCTCGATGGTCACATGCACCTCGTGCTCGACCTTTGCGTGGAACTCCTCAGCCAGCAGAGATGCGGTATCGAAATCGATCACATCGTTGATGGCGTGCATCTCACCCATCTGCATGAACTTGGCAATGACCTTGCCGGCCTGCTGCTTCAGGCGGGCAGCCAGCTCACCGACGGTGATCTCATCGGGGATCATCACCTTCAGCTGTGCGTTGCGGGCCTTTTCCAGCTGGATGCGCTGCAGGCGCTCGAACTCGGTCTCGCGCTTGCCCTTCTGGAACTGCTGGCGCTGGCGCTGGCCGCGCTGGGTGAACTTCTGCTTGTTGCCCTGCGGGGTGGGCTTGCGGCGGTTCTCGGTGTTCTTGGTGGAAGCCAGATCGTCGTAGCGGGCATCGAAGCGGTCCACGTTCACATCCACGGTGCGGGTATCGACCGTCACCTGGCTGTCCTCGCGGCGGACAGAGACGGACTGAGCCGGGGCAGCAGAGGCCTTGGCACCGGTCTCGCGGGCCAGCTCGCTCAGGGAGACAGTCTTCTCCTCGCGCTTCTTGTGCTGCTCATTCTTCTTCTCGCCGTGCTTATTGTTGTTATTGTTTGCCTTGGGCTGCTCTGCCTTTGCGGCAGGGGCAGCGGGCTTTGCCTCGGGCTTCTTCTCAGCAGCCTTGGGCTCGGCCTTTTTCTCCGCAGGCTTCTCGGCCTTTTTCTCCGCCTTCTTTTCAGGCTGGGCAGGCTGCTTTGCGCTGTTCAGATACTCGTCCAGGCTGGCAACGCTGTTGTCCTTGCTGAATTTCTCCAGCAGGTAGTTCAGCTCGTTCTCTTCCAGGGTAGAGCTGTTCTTCTTGCCGGTGCTGCCCATGGCAGCCAGCTCATCCAGGACCTTCTTTGCAGAAACATTCAGGTCCTTTGCAAAATCGCTCACTTTATATTTTACGGTCATTCGCTCATATCCTCCTCATTTTTGATTGCCCCGCAGTCCGAAAGACGGTCAAAGCAGAGCTTTGCGAGGTTGCGGTCAGTCACCGCGTAAACAGCCACAG
>OGCM01000601.1_pt1 | contig 54333 bp, 48 predicted proteins | sample 1570151 | NCBI WGS metagenome assembly OGCM01 (sample SAMEA4370582, study PRJEB24528) | human gut metagenome
CTTTTCCTGCTTACGCAGTCTACCGTCTGCACCCAAGCTATCCCAACAAGGGAAACGGGTGTTCAAAGAGGGTAGAAACCGTAGGTGTCTACCCTTTTTGCCCCCGCCGCGGGTGCGGCGCAGTTCCGTTCGCTTCTCAAGCGGCAGTTTAACAAATAAAGACCATTCAATAAATCTAAATTATATATACAGTTAAAAATGAGGAGGAATTAACAATGGGAAGAGCATTGATCATCGGCTGCGGCGGTGTAGCCGGCGTAGTTATCCACAAGTGCTGCCAGAACAGCGACGTTTTTGAGGAGATTATGATCGCGTCCCGCACCAAGAGCAAGTGCGACGCGATTAAGGAGAAGCTGGACGGCACGACCGCAACCAAGATCCGCACCGCCAAGGTGGATGCGGACAACGTGGACGAGCTGTGCGCGCTTATCGACGAGTACAAGCCGGACATCGTGATGAACATTGCGCTGCCGTATCAGGACCTGACCATCATGGATGCGTGCCTCAAGTGCGGCGTAAACTACATGGACACCGCCAACTATGAGCCGGAGGACACCGATGATCCGGAGTGGCGCGCCATTTATGAGAAGCGCTGCAAGGACGAGGGCTTTACCGCGTACTTCGACTACTCCTGGCAGTGGGCATACAAGAAAAAGTTTGAGGAGGCCGGTCTGACCGCTCTGCTCGGCTCCGGCTTTGACCCGGGCGTAACGCAGGCGTACTGCGCTTACGCACAGAAGCACCTGTTCGATGAAATCGACACCATCGACATCCTCGACTGCAACGGCGGCGACCACGGCTATCCGTTTGCGACCAACTTCAACCCGGAGATCAATCTGCGTGAGGTATCCGCACCGGGTTCGTACTGGGAGAACGGTCACTGGGTTGAAATTCCGGCGATGAGCATCAAGCGCGAGTACGACTTCGATCAGGTCGGCCACAAGGACATGTACCTGCTCCACCACGAGGAGATTGAGTCCCTGGCGAAGAATATTCCGGGCGTGCAGCGCATCCGCTTCTTCATGACCTTCGGTCAGTCCTACCTGACCCACATGAACTGCCTGGAGAACGTTGGCATGCTGTCCACCACGCCCATCGAGTTTGAGGGCCACCAGATCGTGCCGATCCAGTTCCTCAAGGCGCTGCTGCCCGATCCGGCAACGCTCGGTCCGCGCACCAAGGGCAAGACCAACATCGGCTGCATTTTCACCGGCAAGAAGGACGGCAAGGAAAAGACCGCCTACATTTACAACGTCTGCGACCACGAGGAGTGCTACCGCGAGGTCGGCTCGCAGGCCATCAGCTACACCACCGGCGTTCCGGCGATGATCGGCGCGGCGATGCTGCTGACCGGCAAGTGGAACAAGCCGGGCGTGTACACGGTCGAGGAGTTTGATCCCGATCCGTATATGGAGGCGCTGAACAAGTGGGGTCTGCCGTGGCAGATTAACGACAAGCCGGTACTGGTGGACTGATATGAAATTTACTGAGCTTCCTACGCCCTGCTACCTGCTCGATGAAAACCGTCTGGTGCAGAATCTGGCCGTCCTGCGGGACGTTGCCAGACGCACCGGCGCGAAGATCCTGCTGGCGCAGAAGGCGTTCTCGATGTTTTCCGTGTACCCGCTGATTCGGGAGTATCTGGCGGGCACAACGGCCTCCGGTCTGTACGAGGCACGGCTCGGTCATGAGGAATTCGGCGGCGAGACCCATGTCTACGCGCCGGCCTACGCGGAGGGCGAGTTCCGCGAGATTCTGGAGTACGCCGACCACATTGTGTTCAACTCGTTCACGCAGTGGAAGGCCTACGGCAGCCTTGCCCGCGCGGCAGGGAAGAGCTGCGGCCTGCGGCTCAATCCGGAGTGCTCCACGCAGCCGAGCGACCACGCGATGTATGACCCGTGCGGTCCGGATTCGCGCCTCGGCATTACGATAGAGAATTTTCAGCCGGAGCTGCTCGACGGCATTGAGGGTTTCCATTTCCACACGCTCTGCGAGCAGAATTCGGACGATCTGGTGCGGACTGTCGCTGCATTTGAGCAGAATTTCGGCCAGTATATGGACGGCCTGAAATGGATCAACCTCGGCGGCGGCCACCACATCACCCGTGCGGATTATGATGTGGAAACGCTGGTGCACTGCATTGATTATCTGCAGAAAAAATACAAGGTGCAGGTTTATCTGGAGCCGGGCGAGGCCGTTGTGCTGAATGCGGGCTATCTGGTCGCCACCGTGCTCGAGGTGATGCACAACCATAAGGACATTGCGATCCTGGATACCTCGGCGGCGTGCCACATGCCGGACGTGCTCGAGGTGCCGTACCGTCCGCCGGTGTACCGCGGCGGCGAGCCGGGCAAAAAGGCGTTCACCTATCTGCTGACCGGCCGCTCCTGCCTCGCAGGCGACGTCATCGGTGAGTATTCGTTCGATGTGGCGCTCGGCGCCGGTGAGCAGGTCGTGTTCGAGGACATGGCGCTCTACACCATGGTCAAGACCAATACGTTTAACGGCATGCCGCTGCCGCTGATCGCCATCCGGCGCGCCGACGGCACGGATGAGGTTGTGCGTATGTTTGGGTATGAGGAGTTCAAGCGGAGACTTTCCTGATGGAGACGAGGAGATCGGCTCGGCTGCCAAAGTATGATTACGGAAAGCAGGGCGTCTATTTTGTGACGCTCTGCACCTATCAACGGCAATGCACGCTGTCAACCGTAGGGCGCGACAAGGTGAATTGCCCGAAGGGCAAGAGAAGGTGCCCTGGGGTACGACCTCGGCGCGCCGTCCCTGCGGTTATCGGTCATCGGTAAAATTGTTGAACATTATATCCGAACGATTCCTGGGGCATATCCATATGTGTCGATTGATTCCTATGTTATCATGCCAAACCATGTTCATATGTTGATTTCGGTTTTGCGTGATGATGGCGCGCCGAGGTCGTCGCGCCCTACGGAATTGGTGCCACGCATAATTGCGGCATTGAAACGGTTTTCCAATCAGGATGCCGGACGCAATTTGTGGCAGCGGTCGTTTTACGACCATATTATTCGGGATGATACGGATTACGCCGTGAAATACAATTATATTTTGGATAATCCACGCAGATGGGCAGAGGACGAATATTACAGCAACAGGTAATAAGTTGTAAATCGCCTGACCGTAGGGTGCGCCGACCTCGGCGCACCGCATTCCAGCGAATATCACCGGATTATAGTCCGTGGCATACGCTGTCGTTAATGTATTCCGTTGCTGTGAAATTTGCCCTGCGGTTTACAAACGGTGCGCCGAGTCGGCGCACCCTACGGGATAGCGTGAGCTTGTATTTATCTGTTAGTATATTCGCTGGCATGTATCGTATAGGCAAGTTGCTGTCAACTGCGTCATATCCCTTGACAAACCCAAATTTAACAGCTATAATATTAAAGTTAATACACAAATGCCGTGAAAAAGAGGAGTATTTTTCCTTTGCGCGTTTAGAGAGGGTGCGGTCGGTGCAAGCACCTCGGCGGGGAAGAAGAAGGTCGCTTTGGAGCAGAACAGCCGAATTTTCGTTAAGCTGTTCCGTCTAACCCGCGTTACGGAGCAACGAGTGCGCGTCTTTACGCGAATTCAGGTGGTACCACGGAGCATACTTCGTCCTGTTGTTGGGATGAGTATGCTCTTTTTTGTTTGCACAGAAGTATCCCGCATGTATATCGTAAATCAAATTGAAGGAGATAGATCAATGAGCGAACTGCCTAAGACCTACGACCCGAAATCGGTCGAGGACAAGCTGTACAAGTTCTGGGTCGATTCCGGCTTCTTCCACGCCGAGGTCAATCCGGACAAGAAACCGTACACCATCGTTATTCCGCCTCCGAATGTTACCGGCCAGCTGCACATGGGCCACGCATTCGACGAAACCCTGCAGGATATCCTCATCCGCACCAAGCGCATGCAGGGCTACGAGGCGCTGTGGATGCCGGGCACCGATCACGCCGGTATTGCAACCCAGATCAAGGTAGAGGAGAACCTCCGCAAGGAGGAGGGCCTGACCCGTTACGACCTCGGCCGCGAGGAGTTCCTCAAGCGCGTCTGGGCGTGGAAGGACAAGTTCGGCAACCGCATTATCAGCCAGCTCAAGAAGCTCGGCACCTCCTGCGACTGGGACCGCGAGCGCTTCACCATGGACGAGGGCTGCTCCAAGGCGGTCCGCGAGGTATTCGTAAACCTGTACAACAAGGGCCTCATCTATAAGGGCCACCGCATCATCAACTGGTGCCCGCACTGCGCGACTGCGCTGTCCGATGCTGAGGTTGAGTACGAAACCCAGCCGGGCAAGCTGTGGCACATCCGCTACCCGCTCGCGGACGGCTCGGGCGATCTGGTCGTTGCGACTACCCGTCCGGAGACCTTCATGGGCGATACCGGCGTTGCCGTCAACCCGAACGACGAGCGCTACAAGCACCTCATCGGCAAGACCTGCATCCTCCCGATCATGAACCGCGAGATCCCGATCTTCGGTGACGAGTACGTTGACATGGAGTTCGGCACCGGCTGCGTCAAGGTTACGCCGTGCCACGACCCGAACGACTTCGAGATGGGCCAGCGCCACAACCTCGAGCAGATCCTCGTGTTCAACGAGGACGCGACCGTCAACGCAAACGGCGGCAAGTACGAGGGTATGGACCGCTACGAGTGCCGCAAGGCGGTTGTTAAGGACCTCGAGGAAGGCGGCTGGCTGGTCAAGATCGAGGACCACGAGCACAACGTCGGCACCTGCTACCGCTGCGGTACGACCGTTGAGCCGATGACCTCGGCGCAGTGGTTCGTCAAGATGGCGCCGCTCGCCAAGCCCGCTATGGACGTTGTAAACGAGGGCAAGACCAAGTTCGTGCCCGACCGTTTCTCCAAGACCTACCTGCGCTGGATGGAAAACGTACACGACTGGTGTATCTCCCGTCAGCTGTGGTGGGGTCACCGCATTCCGGCGTTCTACTGCGACGACTGCGGTGAGATGACCGTCTCCAAGACCGACGTATGCACCTGCCCGAAGTGCGGCAGCAAGAACATCCGTCAGGAGGAGGACGTTCTCGATACCTGGTTCTCCTCTGCGCTGTGGCCGTTCTCCACGCTCGGCTGGCCGGACAAGACCAAGGAGCTTGACTATTTCTACCCGACCTCTACGCTCGTTACCGGCTATGATATTATCTTCTTCTGGGTTGCCCGCATGATCTTCTCCGGTGTGGAGCACATGGGCGAGACCCCGTTCAAGACGGTTTATATCCACGGTCTGGTGCGCGACGCGCAGGGCCGCAAGATGTCCAAATCGCTCGGCAACGGCATCGACCCGCTGGAGGTCATCGACCAGTACGGCGCGGATGCGCTGCGCTTCACCCTCGCAACGGGCAACAGCCCCGGAAACGATATGCGCTTCTCGGACGAGCGCGTACAGGCTTCCCGCAACTTCTGCAACAAGATCTGGAACGCATCCCGCTTTATCCAGATGAACCTGACCATCGACAAGGACAAGGCAGTCGAGCTGCCGAGCGACCTTGCCATCGAGGACAAGTGGATCATCAGCAAGTTCAACACGCTGGTAGCCGACGTTACCCGCAACATCGACCAGTACGAGCTGGGTCTGGCAGCTGCCAAGCTGAACGACTTCATCTGGGAGAACTTCTGCGACTGGTATATCGAAATTGCAAAGACCCGTCTGCAGACCGGCGACGAGAACGTACAGAAGGTGCTGTGCTATGTGCTGAGCGGCGCGATGCAGCTGCTGCACCCGTTCATGCCGTTCATCACCGAGACCATCTGGCAGGCGCTGCCGCATGAAGGCCCGTCCGTTATGGTATCCGCATGGCCGGAGTACAAGGACGAGCTGCACTTTGCCGCTGAGGAGGCACAGATGGAGAGCCTGATGGACGCTGTCCGCGCCATCCGCAACCGCCGTGCCGAGATGAACGTACCGCCCTCCAAGAAGGCCAAGGTGCTCATCCTGACCGAGAAGAAGGATACGTTCTCCGCAGGCGCAGGCTTCTTCCCCAAGCTGGCCTACGCTTCCGAGATTGAACTCATCGACGCGGTTCCGGCGGACGCTGCCAAGATGGCATCCGTAGTCACCGGCGACGCACAGATCTATATGCCGATGGGCGACCTCATCGACTTTGAGGCCGAGCGGGCCCGTCTCGGCAAGGAAAAGAGCAAGGTCGAGGCTGATATCGACTTTGTTATGAAGAAGCTGAACAACCCGAAGTTTGTCGATAAGGCACCCGAGAAGGTTGTTGCAGCCGAGCGCGAAAAGGCCGAAAAGCTGCGCGAGCACCTCGCAAAGCTGGAAGAGTCGATTGCAGCGCTGAATTAAACATAAGGCAACACCGCCGCTTTAATTGTGCGGTGTTGCCTTAAAAAGAGTGGAGTTTCTCCACTCTTTTTTCTTAACATTTTCCCCGAAAACACTTGACTGTAAACCTACTTTATCCCTTATAATGTAATCAATAGAAGGGAAGGTGATCGTATGAACATAGCGGAAGCAGAGCGCAGGACGGGATTATCCCGGGCGAACATCCGGTTTTACGAAAAGGAAGGGCTGCTCACGCCGACACGCGGCGAGAACGGCTACCGCGACTACACCGAGGACGATGTACAGACACTGCGGAAGATCATGCTGCTGCGCAGGCTGCGGCTGAGCGTGCCCGACATCCGCGCCATCGAGAGCGGCGAGAAAGCGCTGCCCGAGGCGGCGGCAGGCCAGCTCGACGTATTGCAGGGGGACATCCGCGAGAGCGAACTGGCGTATGCGATGTGCCGCGCCATCTGCGAGGACAGAGCGGAGTGGAACGGGCTGGATATAGACCGGTACCAGTCCATCGTGCTGCCCGCAGATGACCCGCGCGAGAAAGACCGCATCCCGCCGGCAGGCTGTCCGTGGCGGCGCTTCTTTGCCCGCAATGTGGATGCCGGACTGTATGGGCTGCTGTGGTCGATGCTGTCGCAGTGGGTGTTCCGCATCAATCCGGATCATTTTATGTCGAATCTGGCGTGGACGCTCGCGTGCGGGTATGTCAGCTGGCTGCTGACGTTCGTGTTCGAGCCGGTGCTGCTGCATTACTGGGGCACAACGCCCGGCAAATGGATATTCGGGCTGTCCGTCCGCGATGAGGACGGAGAAAAGCTGTCCATCCGCACCGCATATGCCCGTTTGTGGGGCGTGTTCGGCTACGGCAACTGCTATGCGCTGCCGCTCTTCGACTGGTACTTCAATTACAAGTGTTACCGCGCGTGCAAAGAAGAGGAGCTGCCGTGGGATTTGGAGAACGGGTGCAGCATCGTTGTCCGCGAGCGGGAGGTGCGCTGGTATCGCGTGGCGCTGTACCTGCTGGTGCTCGTGCTGCGAGCAGCCGCAGGTTACGGCATTGACCTGTACGCCAAGCTGCCGCCCAATCGCGGCGAGCTGACTCTTGCGGAGTATGTGGAGAACTGCAACGACTGCCTGAAATATAATCAGGGCATGGCGCCGTATGTCCGGCCGGACGGAAGCTGGAATAAGGATTTGGACATAATGGGCGGCTCGTACACCGGATTCTCGCTGGGCGATTCTGCTGTATCCGATGTGACGGTCGAAACCGATGCGGACGGCTATGTGCAGTCTGTGACGGTGGTTTCGGATTCGCAGAACGGCTCGTGCGGCTATCAGGAGCGCATGACGGTGTATTACGCCTTTGCGGCCGCGTATGCCAAATGGAGCTGGCTGTATGCCGACCACATGAGGGATGACATCATTGACGACGGCTGGGGATACGATGTACCGGATACGAAAAACGTCAAGGAGGCGCATCTCGACGGGCTGGATTTCCGGTACGAATATGAATACAGCAATACAGATACCGTAAACGTGTATCTCAATCAGCCGATGCCGTATCATTCGGTGCTGACGATTGAGAAAGAGTGAGGAGTGGAGAGCGAAATGCTCTCCACTCTCTGCTTTATTAGAAAATTGCTTTCTTATTTGCCCAAAGTGTGCTATACTAATCTCACAAAACCATATAGATAGAGGAATAGCCAATGAAAGGAATCATTCTTGCCGCCGGTAAGGGCTCGCGCCTGTACCCGATGACACGTCCGGTATGCAAACCGCTGCTGCCGGTATACGATAAACCGATGATCTACTATCCGCTGGCTGCGCTCCTGCAGGCCGGTATCCGCGATATTCTCATCATCATCCCGCCCGGAGAGGAAGGCCCGTTCTACCGTCTGCTCGGTTCCGGCGGCCGCTTCGGCGTCAACATCACCTACGAGGTGCAGGAGGTTGCACGCGGCATCGCGGACGCGCTGCTCATCGGCTCGCAGTTCATCGGGGATGACTCGGTTTGCCTTGTTCTGGGCGATAATATCTTCTATTCCCCCAATTTCCAGGGCTATCTGGACCGTGCTGTGCAGCAGAAATCCGGCGCCTGCGTGTTCGGCTACTATGTCGATGACCCGCGTGCGTTCGGCGTCGTGGAGTTTGATGGTCAGGGCCGTGCTATTTCCATCGAGGAGAAGCCGCGCTATCCGAAGTCTAACTATATCATTCCGGGTCTGTATTTCTACGATAACTCGGTTATGGAGATTGCCCGCGGACTCAAGCCCTCGGCAAGAGGCGAGCTGGAGATTACGGATGTCAATATCGAGTACATGAAACGCGGTCAGCTGCACGTTGAAAAGCTCGACCGGGATTTCGTCTGGCTGGATGCCGGTACCGCCGAGAATCTGCTCGAATCCGCACAGGTTGTCCGCCGCGTGCAGGATGAGACCGGCCGCTACATTGCATGTCCGGAGGAGATTGCGTACGCACGCGGCTATATCAGCCGTCAGACGCTGCTCCGTCACGCCGCCGACCTCAGCAAAACGCTGTACGGCCGCTACTTAGAGTGCCTCTAAAGGAGAATCGCAAATGCCTGTTTATACCGAAACCAAAACCTACCATACCAAGGCCCACATGGGCATGATCGACGTTACTGACGACTTCCGCGCAGCGGTGCAGAACGCCTGCCGCAAGACCGGCATGCAGTCCGGCACGATCACCGGCTTTACCACCGGCGGCGTTGCCGGTCTGACCACGCTTGAGTTTGAGCCGGGCATGGTCTACCATGACCTCAAGGCGGCGATGGACGTCTTTTCGCCCTACCGCGATGAGACCGGTGCGGTCATTCATTATCACCACCACGATACCTGGCACGATGATAACGGCTCGTCGCATATCAAGGCGGCGCTGCTCAGCCCGTTTATCGTTATCCCGTTCGTGAATGGCGAGATCACCATCGGCCCGTGGCAGAATCTGACCCTTGTGGAGTGCGATACCCGCAACCGCGTGCGGGATATTGTCTTTCAGGTGATGGGAGAATAATACAAATTGAGAATGGAAAGTGGAGAATGGGAAATGCGTTCCGTTCTCCATTTTTTTGTGCAAAAAAATAAAAAAACGCCTGTAAAGGCGGTTGATTGACAGATTTCTGCAGGATATGCTATACTATAAACGGATGTTGTTCCATTAGCGGTCAGATCTTCTTTCTTTCCTCGGTTCGGGGAGGAAAGGAGGTGGCGCGGATGCAGAAAAAGGCAGTACAGCTGTTGATATGTGCAGTGATTTTGCTGTACATTTTCTGTATAAAAGCACGATGACCGCTCGGAGTAGGGCCCGAACGGTCATCTTAGTTTAACTATGATACGAAAAGGTCTGATTGCTTAGCAACATCCCTTGGGTATATTATACCCGCAGAACCTCGGTCTTGTCAAGCGACAGGGCCGGGGTTTTGTTGCGTCACGGCTCTCAAACGCTCCGCGCAGTCAGAAAGATTAGCGTCCGCTAACTAAATAACTTTTCTTTTTTCTATAAATGTGGTATAATATAAGCGTTCGAAAAATTTGAGTACGGTTCGGGAATCCCTGTGCCGTGCATAGAAATGGAGCGACAAAGCATGACTAAAATTGATATTATTTCCGGTTTTCTGGGTGCCGGCAAGACGACCCTCATCAAGCGTCTGCTGGCCGATGCGCTCAAGGGTGAGCAGGTTGTTCTGATCGAGAACGAGTTCGGTGAGATCGGCATTGACGGCGGCTTCCTCAAGGATGCCGGCATTGTTGTAAACGAGATGAACGCAGGCTGCATCTGCTGCTCGCTGGTTGGCGACTTCGGCAAGGCGCTGCACGATGTTGTGGATCAGTACCATCCGGACCGCATCCTGATCGAGCCGTCCGGCGTCGGCAAGCTGAGCGACGTTATCGCTGCGGTACAGAACGCGCACCTCGAGGTTCAGCTGAACAGCTTTGTAACCGTTGTTGACGCGCTCAAGGCCAAGATGTACCTCAAGAACTTCGGTGAGTTTTTCGAGAATCAGGTGGCGCATGCCGGCGCCATCCTGCTGTCCCGCACGGCTGAGTGCCCGGAGAAGCGCCTCGACGAGACCGTTGCCATGCTGCGCGGCCTGAATGAGCACGCCCGCATCGTCACCACCCCGTGGAAGGACCTGACCGGTGAGCAGCTGCTCTCCACCATGGAAGGCAGCCGCGACCTCGTTGCGGAGGTTCTCGAGGAGATCGCGCACGAGCCGCACCACGAGCATCATCATCACCACCATGACCACGAGCATGATGAGCACGAACATGAGCATGAGCACGACCACGAGCACGACCACGAGGAGCACGAGCATCATCACGAGCACGAGCATGACGAGCACTGCACCTGCGGCTGCCACGATCACGACCATGAGCATGAGCATCACCACGATCATGACCACGAGCACCATCATCACAACCACGACGGTCACTGCTGCTGCGGTCACGACCACGATCACGACGCTGACGAGGTATTCACCTCCTGGGGTAAGGAAACGACTCACAAGTACACCGAGGCAGAGCTTAACGCGGCTCTTACCGCACTCGGCGATGTTACGCTCGGCACCGTACTGCGTGCAAAGGGCATCGTTCCGTGTGCAGACGGCGGCGAGTGGCTGCACTTTGACTACGTTCCGGGCGCACCCGAAATCCGCCGCGGCGCTGCCGATTACACCGGCCGTCTGTGCGTCATCGGCTCCGAGCTGGATGAGGAGCGCATCGCTGCTCTGTTCGGCGTAAACGAAAAGTGAGGTAACCAGATATGGCTAACGAACCCATTCCGGTATACGTCTTTACCGGCTTTCTGGAGAGCGGCAAGACCAAGTTCATTCAGGACATTCTCGCGGACCCGAACTTTACCGAGAACGAGCGCACGGTGCTGCTGCTGTGCGAAGAAGGCATCGAGGAATACGACGAGAAGTGGCTGCTGCACTACGGCACCGCGCTTGTGCCGATCGAGTCCGAGGACCGTCTGACGCCGAATATCCTCAAGCGCGTGGAGCAGAAATACCAGCCGGACCGCATTCTTGTTGAGTACAACGGCATGTGGAAGCTGGAAAAGCTGATGCAGGCATTTCCTGCCCGCTGGGAGCTGTACCAGATCGTCACCACGGTCGATGCGACCACGTTTGAGCTGTATTCCAACAACATCGGCCCGATGATGTTTGAGCATATCACCACTGCGGATCTGGTTGTGTTCAACCGCTGCACGGATGAGCTGAAGGACATGCTGTACAAGAAGAACATCAAGGCGATGAACCCGCGTGCGGCAATCTATCTGGATGATGTGAACGGCAATTCCGAGGACTACGCCCGCAATATGCCGCTGCCGTTTGATGTGGATGCGGATATCATTGACATTCAGCCGGAGGACTACGGCCTGTGGTACATCGACGCCACCGGCGACCCGATGAAGTATGACGGCAAGACCGTCCGCTTTCTTGCCCAGGCCTACGTCGGCAAGGATGTGCCCGCCGGCAGCTTCGTGCCCGGCCGTTTCGGCATGGTCTGCTGCGCGGATGACGTCACCTTCCTCGGTTTCCTCTGCCGCTATCCCGACCGCGATCAGCTGCATAATCGCGACTGGGTCAAAGTAACGGCGTCCATCACCGTCGAGGAGCTGCCGCAGTACCGCGGTCCCGGTCCGGTGCTGCATGCCATCACGGTAGAACCCGCCGAAAAGGCGAAGGAAGATATCGTTTACTTTAACTGAATCTTCTCCATGCAAAATAAAAAGAGACGAGCCTGTCTGGCTCGTCTCTTTTCTGCATAAAAGCGCACTGACCGCTCGATTGGGCCTCGAACGGTCAGTGACTTAGTTCACTAACTTGTTATAGGGTCTGACTGCCTGAACAGCATCCCTTGGCGATAGTATACCCGAGCAGCCCCGGTTTTGTCAAGTGCGGCAAAGCCGGGGTTTTGCTTTGCATGCAGCGATTACTGCCTGCTGATTACTGATTTCTAATTAGAAAAGTGTGTCCCCCGTCACACAGCAGTGACGGGGGACAGGGACAAAAGGGGGGATACAGACGATTCATAAACTCCATGAACGTCTTTTGAAAGATCGGTGACGGCTTGAGGGATTAGCCGATGCCACCGTACATAACGCCGAGGATCAGTGCAAGAACTGCACAGATAACGTATACCCACTTGCCGAGCGGGAAGAACCAGCCGCCGATCGGCTTCTTAGCGCCTTCGTTAACAGCAGCAAGTGCCTTTTCCTTGCCCAGTACCCAGAAGAACATAACGCCGGCCAGAGCAGCGCCGAGCGGGCAGATGTAAATGGAAACAACGTCCATCCACTGAGAGGTCCACGGCTGGATTGCGATGGAAACGACCAGACCGATTACACCGATGGTGCCAACGGCTGCTGCGCGCTTGAACTTGAACTGCTCCTGCAGGAAGGCGATCGGTGCCTCGTACAGGTTTACGATGGAGGATACGCCTGCGAACAGTACGCAGATGTAGAAGATCGCGCCGATGATACGGCCGGCAGGCATTGCGTTGAATACGTTTACGAGGTAAACGAACATCAGGCCGGGGCCGCCCTTTACGTCGTTGATGCCTTCGCCCAGAACAACTGCCATTGCCGGAATGATAACGATTGCTGCCAGCAGAGCTGCGATGGTATCAAATACTGCAACGTTGCGTGCGGAGGACGGGATATCCTCGCTCTTGGACAGGTAGGAACCGTAGATTACCGAGCCGTTGCCTGCAACGGACAGGGAGAAGAACGCCTGACCGAATGCAAATACCCACAGGTCGGGCTTAGCCAGACCAGCCGGATTCAGGGTCAGAATGTACTTATAGCCTGCGGATGCGCCGGGCAGAGTGCCGATGTAGATTGCCAGTACGAGGAACAGACCGAACAGAACCGGCATCATGACCTTGTTGGCCTTCTCAATGCCGCCTGCAACGCCCATTACCATGATGGCAAGGGAAACTACCAGTGCAACGATCTGCCATACGCCGTTGCCGATGCCGAAGAAGCCGGCCGACGCCATTGCCTTGAGAGCTTCGGGAAGCGTTTCTGCCTCCGGTGCGGTCATGCCGAAGGTGCCGCCGATAGCGCCCATGTCCGTGCCGAGATTGAACAGGCTGCCGGAGAGGGACATGAAGGTGTACTTGAAGATCCAGCCGAGAACAACCGTGTAGCCGATTGCCAGCATCAATGCACCGATGATCGGGATTGCGCCGATCGCCTTACCGGATTTCTCGCTGCCGGTGCGCTCCTTGGTACACATACCGAACGCACCGACCGGACCTGCAGCTGCACGGCGGCCGAGAGCGAACTCCTCGATAACGCCGGTACTGCCGATCAAAATTACAAAGATAAAATAGGGAAGCAGGAAGGTCATGCCGCCGTACTTCTGCACCATGATCGGGAAACGCCAGATGTTGCCCATACCAACCGCAGAACCGATACATGCCAGAATGAATCCCCACTTACTCTGGAAACCATCTCTCTGTTCTAAGTTTTTAGGCTCTTTACTCATTATCTTACACCCCTTTAATGTGTAAATGGATAGAAAAAAGGCGTTCTCTTTGCCGCAGAAACTGTTTAGTTTTCTGGCAAAAAGAACGCCTTTGTTCTTTGCTTTCCTGTGCACTTTCCACGCGGCACAGGTTACGCCCTGATTATCAAGTTATAAAAAGGTCAGGAGAAATTCCTGTTATGCAATGCCGCGGCGCCATTGCTGCGGCATTGGCGGAAATACCGCACAATTTATGCAATTATGCGGTATCGCCTTTGACGAAAGGATGGAACAGGGGATTATTTCTCTTCGTTCGGGTACGGCTCCAGGAATGCGTGGAAGTGACGCATCGGCAGATTGTGACCCCAAACAATACGCATGTTCGGAATGTTCTCACGATCCTCGTACAGAGCCTTAACAGCTGCGATTACATAGTCCAGATGCTCCTTGGTCAGACGGCTGCGGTCGATTGCGAAGCGAACTACGTTACATACTTCAGCCTGCTGCTCCGGGGTCTTCAGGTCATACTCCATGGAGTAGTCGCCCAGCTCGGATACACGGATGCCGTAGCGGCGGATCAGCTCAAGGCTGAAGCCCTCACCAGCGAAGGTGTCGTGGCCGCGCTTGCCGTCGAAGAACTCATCCATGTTGATGTATACAGCGTGGCCGCCTGCCGGCAGTACAACGCCCTTAACGCCAGCGTCGTAGAAGCCTTCTGCCAGGTAGTTACACTGAGCAACACGCTCGTTCATGTAGTTAAAGTCGCAGGACTCGTACAGGCCAACTGCCAGAGCCATGATGTCACGGCCGGACATGCCGCCGTAGGAATCGTTGCCGTAGCAGGAGATCTGCTTAACCTTCAGCAGAACGCCAACGTCGGTCTTAACGGTGCCGTCTTCGTTGAAGTCGGAGAAGTTCTTCCAGAACAGGCCCTTATCGCGGAATGCCAGCATGCCGCCCATGTTAGCGTGGCCGTCCTTCTTAGCGGACATGGTGAATGCATCGCAGTAAGAGAACATCTCGGTAGCGATCTCAGCGATGGACTTGTCAGCGTAGCCTTCCTCATTCATCTTGATGAAGTAAGCGTTCTCAGCCCAGCGAGCGGTATCAAATACCAGCGGGATGTTGTACTTATGCGCAACGCGGTTGATTTCCTTCAGGTTGCCCATGGAAACGGCCTGGCCGCAAACCGGGTTGTTGGTGATGCAGGTGAAGATCAGCGGAACGTTCTCCGGACCAACAGAGGTGATCAGCTGCTCGAGCTTCTCGATATCCATGTTGCCCTTGAACGGGTTCTTCTCGTAACGGCCGCCTTCCGGTACTTCCCACAGCAGGGTCTTGTTGTACAGGTTACGCGGAATGGAACCCATCTGCTTGATGTTGCCTTCGGTGGTGTCGAAGTGACCATTCGACGGAATAGTGAACTTCTTGCCCGGGTGACGCTTAGCAAGGATGTTGCGAACGATTTCCATCAGAACGGACTCAGCTGCACGGCCCTGCTGGATGATAAATGCGTTCGGGCGCTCCATCTGAGCTGCGCCGCCATTGAACAGGCCGCCTTCGTACTCGCACAGATAAACTTCATCCATCATCTTCTCAACGTCGCGGCAATCGGTGCGAACGAGGTCGATGATCTTCTTCCAGTTCTTCTCGCCGCCGCGCTCGAAAATGTCGCGGAAGGTGTCGAGCAGAACGTAATAACCGGTGTTGCGGCCGTAAGCCTCGTCGCCGAGGAACAGGCTTGCCCACTGATGATTGGTCATTGCAGTGGTACCGGAGTCGGACAGCATATCAACGGTCAGCATGCCGGACGGGAATGCGAACTCGTTGTAATGAGTAGCCTGAAGAGCGCGCTCACGCTGCTCAACGGTTACTTCCGGAAGATCACGGACTGCGTAAGTAAAATGATGCGGTGCGGGTACGTTCAGCGGATACTGCTTGCTCATAATAAAATTACCTCCATTTTTTTGGCGTTGTTGCCGTTTGTGTTTTGGAGGTACCCCGGTCGTCAAAGCCGAATTTTCCGGTTCCGGCTTTGCCTAGCGGACAGCACCTTTCTTTTTTGCTGTTTTCTTTTCTTTTTGGTTTGCCTTACGGCAGGAGAGCGGTTACCTCAATCTCGACGAGAGCGTCCTTGGGAAGTCTTGCAACCTCCACAGCGGAGCGTGCCGGGTAGCTGCCTTCACCGAAGAAGGTGGCGTAAACCTCGTTCATCGCGCCGAAATTGTTCATGTCGCTCAGGAAGACGGTAGTCTTGATCACCTGATCCATACCGGTTCCTGCCTCAGCAAGGATTGCCTTTACATTGGTGAGCGACTGCTTGGTCTGTGCTGCGATCCCTTCCGGAAAAGCACCGGTTGCGGGATCGATCGGAAGCTGACCCGAAGTAAATACGATACCGTTTGCTGCAATTGCCTGTGCATACGGGCCGATGGCTGCGGGTGCGTGTTCCGAACAGATAACCTTTTTCATTTCCTGCTCAGCCTCCTTTCGTCCTTTCGTGAGATAAATTTATCACTTTTAAAATTCTTTGTCAAGATGTATTTGTGCAATTTGGATGAATGAATAAAAAAATCTCGCGTATTTATCAATATTATCAACAACTATTGTGAAAAATGATAATTTTGAACAGACTTTTTGTACAAAAATACTGCGTAAAATATTTACTTTTTTCACCTCGCACTTAGAAAAGTTTATTATTTTACAGAACATGGTAATTAAAGCGCGAATTTATAAAAAATTTTTGTTATCCTACTAAAACAATGCGATGAAGAATTCATGAAGAATCGCAGGGAGAGCGGCACTGCTGCGGAAAATGATAAAAATTCCGACACCGACTAACCGGGGCAGGGAAAAGACATCCCGCGTTTGCACTTCAAATAAAAGCCTGCGTATGCTATAATAAATTGGATTACATTTCACAGGGGGGTGCACCGCATGCCGGACGAAAAACTCATCACCAGCCGCGGCGGCAAAGCGCTTCGCCGCGGCTGGACAACCGGCTCGTGCGCGGCGGCGGCCTCGCAGGCGGCGGCTGTGCTGCTGCTGACCGGAATCGCGCCGCCGGAGATTCATCTGCACACGCCGGGCGGCATCACCTTCTGCCTGCCGGTCGAGGACGCACATATGAGCGGAAACGCGGCTGTCTGCACCGTCCGCAAGGACGCGGGCGACGACCCGGACATTACAAACGGGGTCCGCATCACGGCTTCCGTGCGCCGAATCGAAAAGGGCGTTGCCATAGAGGGCGGCGCCGGCATCGGTCGGATTACCCGCCCGGGACTGGCGATGCCGGTCGGAGAAGCGGCGATCAATCCCTGTCCGCGGCAGCAGATCACGGACGCGGTGCACCGGGTCGCGGAACAGAACGGATACGGCGGCGGCTTTTCTGTCACCATTTCGGTGGAGGACGGCGAGGCACTTGCCGCCCAGACCTACAATGGCCACCTCGGCATCGTCGGCGGCATCTCGATTCTCGGCACGAGCGGCATCGTTGAGCCGATGAGCGAAAAGGCGCTCGTGGACACCATCCGATTGGAGCTGGACAGCCTGTACGCGCAGGGACAGCGCATTGCGTTCCTGTGTCCGGGCAACTACGGCGCGGATTTCGCGCGGGACACGCTCGGCCTTGACCTCGAACGCGCGGTCAAGTGCTCCAACTTCATCGGTGAGGCGTTCGACCATGCGGCGTACCGCGGCTATCCGGAGATTCTGCTCGTCGGACACGCCGGAAAGCTGGTCAAGATGGCCGCAGGCGTGATGAACACGCATTCGTCGGTCGCAGACGCACGGCAGGAGATTTTCACCGCGCATGCGGCACTGTGCGGCGCACCGCGCGAAACACTCGAAGGACTGATGGCTGCCATCTCGGTGGACGCGTGCGTGGAGCTGCTGGACGAAGTGAATCTGCGTCAGCCCGTCCTGTCGCGCATTGGCAGGGAGATGGAAACCCGCATCGCCCTGCGCATGAAGGGGCAGGCGCGCGTGGAATTCATCATGTTTACCGGAAAATACGGCGTGCTGGCCGAGTCAGCGGGCGCGCGCGCACTCTGTGAGAGGTTGAAACTGCAATGAAGGGTATTTTATATGGAGTCGGCGTCGGTCCGGGCGATCCGGAGCTGCTGACCGCCAAGGCGATCCGGCTGCTGCGCGAGTGCGATGCCATCGCCGCACCGAAGTCCGCCGACGGCAGACAGACCGCACTGGATATTGCTTCGCCGTACATCGGGCAGGACAAGTCAATCCTGCTGTTCGATATGCCGATGACGCACGACAGGCAGGCGCGAAACGCCAGCCACGACGCGGCGGCAGACGCGCTCTGTGCGCTGCTCGACGAGGGCAAGACCGTGGTGTTTCTCACGCTCGGCGACCCGACGATATATTCTACATACTGGTATGTACACAAGCGTGTTGCCGCCCGCGGCTATGCAGCCGAGCTGGTGCCCGGCGTGCCGTCCTTCTGCGCCGCGGCTGCCGCCATGGGACGCGCCCTGTGCGAGGACGGCGAGATGCTGCACATCATTCCGGCCACGCACGGCAGGGCGGAGGAAGGGCTTGCGCTCTCCGGCAGCAAGGTGCTGATGAAGACTGGAAAGAGTGTATTGGAGGTCCGCGAACTGCTCCGGCAGCGCGGCGAACTCGGCAGCGCGGCACTGATCGAGCGGGTCGGTATGGACGGTCAGCGGCTGATCGAAGATTTAGATGCGCTTGAACAGCCGAGCGGCTATTTCTCTATTATATTGGTAAAGGAGCAAAGCGAATGATCTATTTTGTGGGTGCAGGCTCGGGTGCGCCCGACCTGATCACGGTACGCGGCGCACGTCTGCTGAGCGAGGCAGATGTGATCGTTTACGCCGGTTCGCTGGTCAATCCGGCACTTCTGGAGTATAAAAAGGACGGATGCGAGGTATACAACAGCGCGAAGATGACGCTCGAGGAGGTCATCGCCGTGATGGCGCCTGCCGCGAAAGCGGGCAAAACGGTCGTGCGTCTGCACACCGGCGACCCGTGCGTGTACGGTGCGCATAGAGAGCAGATGGATGAACTGGACAGGCTCGGTCTGGCGTATGAGGTCTGCCCGGGCGTGTCCTCGTTCTGCGGCGCGGCAGCGGCACTCAAAGCCGAGTACACACTGCCGAATGTCAGCCAGTCGGTCATCCTGACGCGCATGGAGGGCCGCACGCCCGTGCCCGAAAAGGAGCAGATCGAGGCGTTCGCGGCACACGGAGCCACCATGGTCATCTTCCTGTCGGCAGGTCAGCTGCCGCGCCTGTCCGAGCGGCTGATCGCGGGCGGCTACGCGCCGGATACGCCTGCGGCCATCGTGTACAAGGCCACCTGGCCGGACGAAAAGGTCGTGCGGACAACGGTCGCAGACCTCGCCGAAGCCGGTGCGCGAGAGGGCATCACCAAGACCGCGCTCATCACGGTGGGCGGGTTCCTCGGCACCGAGTACGAGCGCTCCAAGCTGTACGACCCGACCTTTACGACCGAATTTCGTGAGGCAAGCCGATGAAGCACGCAAAATTTGTATCCTTTACCCTGTGCGGCGCACAGACTGTGCAAAAGGCGGTAAAACTCCTGCCGGATTTCCGGTGTGAGCGGTACGCACGGACGGTGGATGCGTCGCTCTCGGGCACGAGCCTTAAGCGCTTTGCGCAGCAGGCGATGGTCGATTGCGACCTCATTGTGTTCGTGGGCGCGACCGGAATCGCGGTACGCGCAGCGGCGCCGTATTTGATGGGAAAAGCCTATGATCCGGCGGTAATCGTCATTGACGAGCAGGGAAAGTTCGTGATTCCGCTCCTGTCCGGACATCTGGGCGGCGCCAACGAGATTGCAAAAACACTTGCGGAAGGTCTGCAGGCTGTGCCGGTGCTCACCACCGCGACCGACGGTCGGCAGGTGTTCGCCGTGGACACCTGGGCAAAAGCACATAGCTGTGCAGTTCTGGAGCCGCACTATATTAAATATGTATCCGGTGCGCTGCTCAGGGGGGAAACCGTGGGCGTTCGCTCGGATTTTCCGATAGACGGGCTGCTGCCCGCCCGTATTGACCTCAAAAAAGACGCGGAAAGCGGGTTCACGATTGGATTCCGCACAGACGCACAGCCGTTTGCACACACGCTGCATCTCGTGCCGCGGATCGCGTATCTCGGCATTGGCTGCCGCAAGGGCACGAGCGCGAATGCCATCGAGCAGACGGTTCAGGCGGCGCTTGCATCGGCAAAACTGCCTTGGCAGGCGATCTGCGGCGCGGCGAGCATTGATATCAAGCAGAATGAGCCGGGTTTGCTGCTGTTTTGCGAAAAACACGGACTGCCGTTCCGTACCTTTACGGCCGAGCAGCTGCAGGACGCACAAGGTGAATTCAGCCGGTCGGCGTTCGTGCAGCAGACCGTCGGCGTAGATAATGTGTGCGAACGCGCGGCTGTGTGCGCGGCACAGAACGGCACACTTATCTTGCACAAATTCGCGCAGAACGGCGTGACGGCGGCTGTCGCTGTGCCGGACTGGCGCGTGACGTTTGAAGAACGGGAGGGTGAAGCATGAAGCTGTATTGCATCGGCATCGGGCCGGGCGGCGAGGAGCAGATGACGCTGCGCGCAGTGCGTGCTCTGGAAAAATGTGACTGCGTGGCAGGCTACGGCCTGTACCTTGATTTGATCGAGAACCTCATTTCGGGCAAGGAGCGCATCGAATCCGGCATGACACGCGAGGTTTTGCGCTGCAAAGCGGCGGTTGAGGCGGCCAAACAGGGCAAAACGGTCGCAGTTGTGTCCTCGGGAGACGCCGGTGTGTACGGCATGGCCGGCCTGTTGCTCGAGCTTTGCGAGCACGAGCCGAACCTCGAGGTCGAGGTCATTCCGGGCATCACGGCGGCCTGCTCGGGCGGCGCCGTGCTCGGCTCGCCGCTGACATGCGACTTTGCGTGCATCAGCCTGTCCGACCTGCTCACGCCGTGGGACAAGATCGAGCAGCGTCTGCGCGGCGCGGCGGCCGGCGATTTCTGCATCGCGCTGTACAATCCGTCGAGCAAAAAACGCACCGATCATCTGCGCCGTGCCTGCGATATTCTGCTGGAGATCGTGCCGCCGGAAACCGTCTGCGGTCTGGTGCGGAACATCGGCCGTGAGGGCGAATCGTTCACGCTCACCACGCTGGGCGCGCTGCGTGATACACAGGTCGATATGCTGACCACTGTGTTTGTCGGAAACAGCCGCACGCGCGTGATGGACGGCCGCATGGTCACGCCGAGGGGGTATCGCGGCGTATGAAGCTGATGATTTTCTCCGGTACGACAGAAGGACACGATTTGTGCCGGTTTTTGTCGAAAAATAACGTGCAGGCGGAGGTTTTCGTTGCAACAGAGTATGGCGCTGCGGTGATGGAGCCGATGGCTGGAATCACGGTTCACGAGGGCCGTTTGGATGAGCGGGAGATGGAAAAACGATTGACCTCGGACACGCTGCTCATCGACGCAACGCATCCGTACGCGGCGGCTGTGACCGACAATCTGCGGGCGGCCTGCGCGAAATCGGGCGCACGCTACGAGCGGCTACTGCGGCCTGCCCTGCCTTATCAGAACTGCGAAATCGTGCTGGACACAGCCGCCGCAGTTAACTGGCTGAACGCGCATCCGGGCAAGGTCCTGCTCACCACAGGCAGTAAAGAACTGGAAGCGTACACGGCGGTGCAGGATTTCCAAACGCGCCTGTTCCCGCGCGTGCTGCCGACCGCATCGGTGCTCGAAAAGTGCGCCGCACTCGGCTTCCCGGGCGCGCACATCATCGCCATGCAGGGCCCGTTTTCGCAGGCGATGAACGCGGCGCTGCTGCGCGAGACCGGCGCAAAAATCCTCGTGACCAAGGACACCGGCGTGTCCGGCGGCTTTGCGGAGAAGGTCGCGGCAGCTGAGGAGGTCGGCGCAGAGGTACTGGTCATTGCGCGTCCGCGTGTGGAAAACGGCAAAAATCAGGCGGAAATGCAGGCATTTCTCACGGATTTGCTCGGCTTACAGCCGGAAAAAGTGCAGCGCATATTCACCATCATCGGGGCGGGCATGGGCACGGCGGACACGCTGACCGGCGAAGCGGTTCGCGCGTTGGAAACGGCGGAGGCGGTGTTCGCGACAAAACGGCTGGCGGCACTGACCGCCAAAGCAGAGGTGTGTGCGTTCTCCGAGCTGGCTGAGCGGGCAATACAGTGCACAGAAAAGCACATATCTCTACTCGTTTCCGGCGACGTGGGATTTTTCAGCGCGGCCGGAAAGCTGCGCGAGCGGCTCCTGCCGTACGGCGGGGTAACACTCGTGCCGGGATTGTCCAGTATGCAGTATATGTGCGCGAAATGCGGTATTTCCTACGAAAATCTGTGTTTTAAGAGTCTGCACGGTCGCACAGGGAATATTCTCGGTGCCGTAAGTTACCATGCGGCAACATTTGCACTGACCGGCGGCGAGAACAACGCGCAGGCGGTTTGCAACAGCCTTACGGACGCGGGATTGGGCGCGCTGCCCGTTCATCTCGGGGAAAATCTCGGCGCGGAAAATGAGCGGATTGTGCACGGCACAGCCGCGGAGATCGCGCAGCTTTCGTGCCCGGATTTAGCGGTTCTGCTGCTCGAAAACCCGCATGCGGCGAACAAAAACGAATCGATTCGAGATGAAATGCTCACGCGCGGAAAGGTGCCGATGACCAAGGAAGAGGTCCGGTGGGTGTCGGTGAACCGCCTGACTGTCCGACCGACCGACACGGTTTGGGACGTGGGTGCGGGCACCGGTGCGGTCACGCTCGAGCTGGCGCGCAAGGCCGGCGACGGCACGGTTTATGCTATTGAGCGAAAGCCGGAAGCGGTCGCGCTCTTGCGCGAAAACCGCACAAAACTCGGCGGATATAATGTAAAAATCATTGAAGGATTTGCACCGGAGGCACTGGAGGACCTTCCGGCACCGGACTGCGTGTTCGTCGGCGGGAGCGGCGGCAGAATGCGGGAGATTCTGGCACTCGCTAAGAAGAAAAATCCGGAAGTTCGCGTGGTTGTGAACGCGATTGCGCTCGAGACGTTGTTTGCGGCGCAGGCGGCTTTGAAAGAATTGGGATTTACTGACATCGAGGTCACACAGCTGGCGGCCACGCGCGGCAAGCCGGTCGGCGCGTACACCATGCTGACTGCGAACAATCCGGTGTTTATTCTGTCCGGGAGGGCCGAAAATGACACAAAATAATGCACCAAGACTACTGCTTGCGGGCACCGGCAGTGGCTGCGGCAAGACGACGGTCACGACCGCGATTCTGCGGGCGCTGCAGCGCCGCGGCGTAAAACTCAGCGCGTTCAAGTGCGGTCCGGACTACATCGACCCGATGTTCCACACGGCGGTTTTGGGCGTTCCGAGCCGCAATTTAGACCTTTTTTTCGAGGACGAGGCCGGTATTCGCAGTCAGCTTGCGCGGCATATCCGGCCGGACGGTTTCGGCGTGATCGAGGGCGTCATGGGCTTTTACGACGGCGTTTCCGGTACAACGGATACGGCTTCGGCGGCACATCTGGCCCGCGCAACCGGCACGCCTGCGGTGCTGATCGTGCGGCCTAAGGGTCAGTCGCTGTCGCTTGCGGCACAGATTCACGGGTTCCGCACATTTGCGGAAAATACGCTTGCAGGAGTGATTTTAAACGGCGTTTCCGCAGGAATGTACTCGTTTTACAAACAAATCGCAGAGAAAGCGGGGCTGCCTGTGCTCGGCTTTTTGCCGCCGGTTCCGGAGGCCGAAATACCTGACCGCCACCTCGGTCTGGTGACGGCGGACGAGCTGTCCGACCTGCGTGAGAAAATTGATCGGCTCGCGGATGCGGCAGAGGAAGGCATTGACCTCCACGCGTTGTGTGCATTAGCACAGACGGCGAAACCGCTGACCGATACGCACATGCCGCTCGCTCGTGCGACCGATTTTCCGGTGCGGATCGCGGTAGCCAAGGACCGCGCATTCTGCTTCTATTACGAGGATAACTTCGATGTGCTGCGTGAACTGGGGGCAGAGCTTGTGCCGTTTTCACCGCTCACAGACGAGCGGCTGCCGGAGCATATTGACGGTCTGTACCTTGGCGGCGGCTATCCGGAATTGTATGAAAAACAGCTTTCAGAGAATGAAATCATGCGAGATTCTATCAAAACAGCGATTCTAAACGGTTTGCCGACAGTTGCAGAATGCGGCGGATTTCTTTATCTGCTGCAGTCGCTCGACGGCGCGGCAATGGCAGGCGTGCTGCCGACTTCGGCGCACATGACGCACAGGCTGCAGCCGTTCGGCTATGTCACGCTCACGGCAAACAGTGATAACCTGCTGTGCGAAGCCGGCGGACAATTTCCTGTGCACGAGTTCCATTATGCACAGGCTGTGGATAATGGCACAGATTTTCGCGCGGTCAAGCCAAACGGGCGCGCGTGGGACTGCGGCTTTGCGTCGGACACGCTCTATGCAGGATTTCCGCATTTGTATTTCCGTGCGAAAACTGAAATTGCAGCGAATTTTGTCCGGAAATGCGCAGAAAGGAGCGGAAAATGACACTTGAACAGACTATTTTTGCCATCCGGCCGCTGGATGAGAAAAGCATGACGGCGACGCGAAACCGTTTTGCAAATATTGCCATGCCGCTCGGTGGACTGGGTCTTCTGCAGGACGCGATTGTGCAGCTTGCGGGTATTCTCGGTCAGCCGGTGCCGGATATTTCCAGACGTGCGGCGGTTGTTTTCTGCGCGGACAACGGCGTGGTCGCCGAGGGTGTGACGCAGTGCGGGCAGGAGGTGACAGCCACGGTCGCGGAAAATATGGGCCACGGCGAGTCCACCGTTTGTCTGATGGCAAAACATCTCGGAATGGACGTATTTCCGGTCGATATTGGTGTTGCGCGGCCGATAAAGAACGAGAAAGTGCTGCAATTTGCCGTTCGGCGCGGAACTGCAAACTTTGCGCATGAGCCTGCCATGACGCGGAAAGAGGCGCTCGAAGCGGTCGAAATCGGCATTAAAATGGCGGAAATGTGTGCCGAAAAGGGATATTCGCTGCTCATTGGCGGCGAAATGGGCATCGGCAACACGACTACGAGCGCGGCAGTCACGGCGGCGCTCACCGGCGCGGAGGCTGCGGCGGTCACAGGACGCGGAGCGGGTCTGTCAACGGCCGGTCTGGAGCGGAAAATCGCAGTGATCGAGGCGGCGCTGGCGCTTCACAAACCCGACTCGAATGACTCGATCGACGTGCTGCACAAGGTCGGCGGTTTGGATATCGCGGGTCTGTGCGGTCTGTATCTGGGTGCGGCGGCGCAGCGCATTCCGGTCGTACTGGACGGCGTGATTTCGTGCGCGGCGGCGCTTCTCGCCGTGCGATTGTGTCCGCAGTCTGTGCATTTTATGGTCGCAGCGCACAGATCGGACGAACCGGCGAGCATTTTGCTGCTCGATGCACTCGGCAAGCGGCCGTTCCTGACGGCGGGCATGCACCTCGGGGAAGGGACAGGCGCGGCGGCCGGCGTGGCGCTTTTGGACCTGGCACTGGCGCCATATCGGGAAATGGTGAGCTTCGCGGACATTGGAATGGAGGCATATCAGCCGCAAAAGTAGTTGTTTGTCTGACAGATAGCACAAATTCTTTGCATAAATATTGTGTGTAACGCCGATAAATTCTATCTGCCTGCATTCTTAACAGGAATGCTGCGTGCAGCAAAAAGCACCGAGCGTTAACTCGGTGCTTGCGGTTCGGATTTTCAGCATTTCAGGGCTTCATCTGCGATATTTGCGGTGATTTTGTTGTAGAACTCCTGCTTTTGCGCATCGTTTTCAAACGCTGAGAACGGCACGATGACCGCGGAGAATTCATCAACAAAAATATAATAATGTTTGTCATCGGTTGCGGTGCGCTGAACGGCCGAATACTGATAAACGGTATCTTCGTTCTCGCCGGACAGCTCGAATTCGCTTTCACGCAGCGTGAGCGTTTTCGGTCCGCAAAGCTGCTTGTTCTTTGCGTTTCTGAGAATTTTCTCGATATTTTTGATCATTTTATGACGCATATAGCGCGGTGTACCCCAGAAGCAGACGGCAGCGAGCGCAACGTAAACCGCGATGGAAACCGGCGTGAGCGTGTGCAGCCAGTACATGAGCGCACTGCCGCCGAGAATGACAATAGCCGCAGTGGCGATTCTCATGGTGCGAATACTGCGTTGAACAATCGCATTATTGTTGTAATAATTCAAATTAAAATCAATGAAATCCTGTTTGGTGATATTGTAATGCAGCTCCATTTTTCCTTACCTCAACTTACTCGGATAAAGTTATTGTATCGAAAATCAGAGCGGATTGCAAGTCTAATTCAGAAAGGGGAGCGAAAATGCTGATTTTAGTGACCGGCGGAGCGGCTTCGGGCAAGTCGGAGCACGCGGAACGGCTGGTGTGTGAAAAAGCACAGAGCCGATTATATCTGGCGACCATGCAGCCGTTTGGCAAGTCCGCAGAGGCGCGGATCGCGCGGCATCGGGCGCTTCGTGCGGGAAAGGGGTTCGCTACGGTAGAGAGAACACTTGATTTAGCGAATCTCAGGCTCTCTCGGCAATACGACGGAATTTTGCTCGAGGATTTGGGCAATCTGCTGGCAAACGAGCTGTTTGCGCCGGAAGGCGCAGGCGCAGGATCGGCGTTCGACAGCATTGTTGCAGGCGTGGATAATCTGCAAAAATACTGTGAAACGCTGGTTATCGTTTCCAACGAAATCTTTGCGGACGGCGTGCCGTATCCGCCGGAGACCATGCAGTATATTCGGATTTTGGGAGAACTGCACCAGAAATTAACTGGGAAAGCAAACGCGGTATATGAATCGGTATGCGGAATTTTACTGCCGATAAAGGAGGGAAAACAGACGTGAAAAGTGTAATCAGCGGACTTTTGGTCGCGTTCTCAATGTACACTGCGATACCTGTTCCGCAGGTGAACTGGGAAAAACAGACCATGCGGTGGGCACTTGGCTTCCTGCCGCTCATCGGTGTGCTGATCGGTGCGATAGAGTGGTTCTGGTTTGCATTTTGCGTGCATTTCGGCGCGGTAGGCGTGTTTTACGCTGTAATCGCAGCGCTGATTCCTCTGGCAGTGTCCGGCGGCATTCATCTGGACGGCCTGTGCGACACCTGCGACGCGCTGTGCTCGTTCGGCGACCGGGAAAAGCGGCTGAACATTCTCAAGGACCCGCACGTTGGCGCGTTTGGGCCGCTCTGGCTGATGGCATTCCTACTGGCCGAGGTTGGCTGTTTTGCCCAGATTTACGACCGGCCTGTGCTTCTTCCGCTGGCATGCACAGGATTTGCTTTTGCACGGACAATGGGCGGCCGTAAGGTGGTTGCATCACCGTGTGCAAAAGACAGCGGACTTGCACATATTTTTGCAGAAAACAGCGATAAACGCGCAGTATCGCGCATGTTACTTGCTGAATTTGTTCTGTTTGCGGTACTGCTTGGCCTGTGGGCGTGCCGCGTGCCGCACGCGCTTGCTGCGGCAAAAGTGCTCGTTATCGTGCTCGTTGTGTGGTATGCTGTGCATGAGCACATAAGCCGCCGTGTGTTCGGCGGTGTCACCGGAGACTTGGCGGGATTCTGCATCTCGCTGTCGGAACTGATCACGCTTGCGGCAGCAGCGATTGGAGGGCTGATTTTATGACCGTGCTCATCATTGGCGGCGCATATCAGGGAAAACGGAAAGTTGCCGAAAACCTGTATGCAGACCTGCCGAGAATTGAAAATCTGCACGAAATCGTGCGAAAAATGTTGAAGGAAGACAAAGACCCGCTGTCGCTCGCAGATACGCTGTGCGGACACGTTATCACCTGCGATGAGATCGGCTGCGGCATCGTTCCCATCGACCGTGCGGACGAAAACTGGCGTGAAACGGTTGGTCGCCTGTGCTGTGCTTTGGCACAGAAAGCAGATGCAGTCGTGCGCGTGATCGCAGGCGTGCCGCAATTCATCAAAGGAGAAAAACCATGACGATAACCCTTGCCGTGCTGCTCGGCTTCGCGCTCGACTGGCTGCTCGGAGACCCGAAAAAATTGCCGCATCCGGTATGTGCGGTCGGAAAACTCATCTCAGCGGCTGAAAAAGTGCTGCGCCGCATCTTTCCCGCAACGCCCGCGGCGCTGACATTCGCCGGAATTTTACTCTGGCTCATCACCTGCGGTATGAGCTTTGCCGTGCCGTTTTTCCTTCTGCGCTGGCTGTATCATGTGAACTTCTGGTTCGGTTTTGCCGCCGAAACGCTGCTCTGCTGGATGATTTTCGCACGAAAAAGCCTTGCAGACGCCGGCTGCCATGTCTATGGCGCGATCAAGCAGTCGCTTGCGGAGGGACGCAAGGCCATCGCGTGGTACGTCGGCCGCGACACCGCAGAGCTGTCCGAGGAGGGCGTTGTCAAGGCCGCTGTTGAGACCGTGGCTGAGAACCTGACGGACGGTGTGGTCTCGCCGCTCGTGTTCATGCTCATCGGCGGAGCGCCGCTCGGCATGCTGTACAAGGCGGTCAACACGCTGGATTCCATGGTCGGCTATCATAACGATAAATACGAGTATTTCGGCAAGTTTTCGGCAAAAATGGACGATTTATTCAACTTTATTCCTGCCAGACTGTCCGCACTGTGCATGATCGCCGGTGCCGGAATGCTGCATCTCGATAACCGAAATGCGCTGCGGATTTACCGCCGAGACCGCAATAAGCACAAAAGTCCGAACGCCGGTCAGACCGAGTCCGCGTGCGCGGGCGCGCTGCACATCCAGCTCGGCGGCGATGCCAGCTACTTCGGCAAAGTCGTTAAAAAGGCCGCCTTCGGTGATCCGATCCGCCGCGTAGACCGCACGGATATTCTCGCAACGGTCGATCTGATGACGGCGGCAAGCGTGTTTGCGCTGGTGCTGTGCTGTGCAATCCGCCTGATCGTAAAAAGTTAGGACGCTGTGCGAGAGAGAAAATTCGTATTTGAAAGGGTGACAACATTGCCAACCTATGTCCACGGCGGCGATATCCAAACCTACATCGACCGCCACGGCTTCGCGCCGCTCGACCTGTCCGCGAACATCAATCCGTTCGGCATACCGGACGCGGTACGCGCGGCCATGCACAGGGCTGTGGATAACTGCACGCAGTATCCCGACCCATTTTGCCGCGCCGCGCGGCAGGCGATTGGTGCGAGAGAAGGCGTCAATCCGGATTTTCTGTACTGCGGCAACGGTGCGGCGGATGTGCTTGACCGTCTTGCGGCGGTGCTGAAACCGCGCAAGGTGCTGCTCACCGCACCGACCTTTGCGGAGTACGAGCGCACGCTCTCAGGTGCGGAGATTCGGGTGCATAATCTGCGGGAAACGGATGGTTTTGCGCTCACAGAACGCATTTTGGATGAGATTTCACCGGATTTGGATGCGGTTTATCTCTGCAATCCGAACAATCCGACCGGGCGAACCGCCCAACCGGAGCTCCTGCGGGAAATCGTTCGGAAATGCACAGAAAACGGCGTAAAACTGGTCGTGGATGAGTGCTTCAACGACTTCCTGACAGACGCAGAGCGGCACACACGGAAAGACCTGCTGGAATCCAATCCCGGTCTGATCATCCTGCGCGCGTACACGAAAATGTACGCCGTGCCCGGTGTGCGCTTCGGCTGGTGCATGACAGCGGACGCGGCGCTGATTGAGAAATTATACCATGCAGGACAGCCGTGGAACGTGTCGGTCATCGCACAGGCGTGCGCCGCCGCGGCGGCAAACGAGCCGGACTGGGCCGCCGAGACCGCCAAACGCATTGCCGAGGAACGAAAATTCTTATCCGACGGACTTGCAGCCTGCGGACTGACCGTCTTTCCGGGCGAGGCCAACTTCCTGCTGTTCCGTTCAAACGATACCGGACTGCACGAGAAACTCGCGGAGCACGGCATAATGATACGAAACTGCGATAATTATCGCGGACTTTCGGCGGGATACTATCGCGTTGCCGTAAAAACGAGAGAAGCAAGCAAGTGCTTGCTAAACGCAATCAAATTGATAATTGAAAATGGATAATGGAGAACGAAGGTACGCGATTTGCGCGGATTTGACAGCGCCGCGGGCGCAAGGGCAGTGACATTGTCCATTCTCCATTTTCGATTTTTCATTATGCGGGAGGTTTGCAAATGGCAAAAATTATCATGATACAGGGCACCTGCTCAAATGCCGGCAAAAGCCTGCTTTGCGCGGCCCTGTGCCGGATTTTCCGGCAGGACGGCTACCGCGTTGCGCCGTTCAAGTCACAGAACATGGCGCTCAACTCGTTCATCACGGCGGATGGCAGGGAGATGGGCCGCGCACAGGTCGTGCAGGCCGAGGCGGCGGGCATCGCGCCCGATGTGCGCATGAACCCGATCTTGCTCAAGCCGACAAGCGACGTTGGCTCGCAGGTCATCATCATGGGCGAGGCGCAGGGAAACCGCACCGCGCGGGAGTATTGGGGCCGCAAAAAGGCGCTTTTGCCCATTATCAAGGACGCATTTGACAGCCTTGCCGCCGAGAATGACATTATCGTGATCGAGGGTGCGGGCAGTCCGGCGGAGATCAATCTCAAGCAGGATGATATTGTCAATATGGGTCTGGCGAAGCTGGTGGATGCGCCTGTTCTGCTGGTCGGCGATATAGACCGCGGCGGCGTGTTCGCGTCGCTGTACGGCACGGTCAAGCTGCTCGATGAGGACGAGCAGGCGCGCATTCACGGTCTCATCATCAACAAATTCCGCGGCGACGTGGAGATTCTGCGGCCGGGTCTGACGCAGCTCGAGGATTTGACCGGCAAGCCGGTTATCGGCGTGGTGCCGTACGGTCATTTTGACATCGACGATGAGGACAGCCTGTCCGAGCGTCTGGACGCAAAGGCTGCTCCCGCACTGGTGAACATTGCGGTGGTAAAGCTGCCGCGTCTTTCCAATTTCACGGATTTTTCCGCACTTTCTCGTGTATCCGGCGTGGGCGTTGTCTACGCGGACAAACCGGCGCAGCTTGCCGGAGCCGACCTGATTATCCTGCCGGGCACCAAGTCCACGCTGGCAGACCTGCGGTGGCTGCGCGGGAGCGGCATGGAGGCGCAGATTCTCAAGGCGCACGCGGCAGGCACGCCGGTTTTCGGCATCTGCGGCGGCTACCAGATGATGGGACGCACGGTCTCCGACCCGGATAATACCGAGGGCGGCGGCAGTCTGCGCGGCATGAACCTGCTGCCGATCGACACGGTGTTCCGCCCGAGCAAGACCACGACGCAGACGCGCGGCACGCTGCTTGAGATTGACGGCGTGCTGTCCGATTTGAGCGGTCTGGCGGTCGAGGGTTACGAGATTCACATGGGCGAAACCGTGCGCGACGCGAGTGCAAAGCCGCTCGTTCGATTGCTTCGCGGGGAAGGCGAAATCGAGGACGGCTGTCAGACGGAAAACGCCTTCGGCACCTATCTGCACGGCGTGTTCGATGCACCGGAGGCGGCGCTGCGGACGGCACAAGCACTGGCGAAAAAGAAGGGCGTGACGCTCACCGGTGAAGCGCTCGACACACACGCCTACAAGGAGCAGCAGTACGACAAACTGGCAGATTCGGTGCGAAAATCGCTCGATATGGAGTGGATTTATCGCATAATGGAGGGAAAAGCATGACAGGACTCATTCATATTTACTGCGGCGACGGCAAGGGCAAGACTACGGCGTCGGTCGGACTGACCGTGCGCTGCGCGGGCCGCGGAAACAAGGTCGTGTTCACGCAGTTTCTCAAGGATGGTACCTCGGGTGAGTGCCGCGTGCTGGCGAAATTGCCCGAGGTGACCGTTATGGCGGCAAATCCGGTCGGCAAGTTCTCCTTCCGCATGACGGATGCGGAGAAGCGGGAGACAGCGGACGCGCTCACCCGCACCTTCGATGCGGCAACCGGCTTTGCCGTGCGGGAGCACGCGCGGCTGCTCGTGCTGGATGAGGTCTGCGCGGCAATCTCGTGCGGCTTTCTGGATGAGAAAACGGTCACGGACTTCCTCGAGACCAAACCGGAAACGCTCGAGGTCGTACTGACCGGACGGGGTCCGTCCGAAGCGCTGCAGGCACACGCGGACTACATTACAGAAATGAAAATGCAGCGGCATCCGTTTGAGAAGGGTATCGCTGCGCGGGAGGGAATCGAATTTTGAACGGATACATGAAGCCGCAGGACATTGAAAAGCGGTCGTTTGAGATCATCACCGCCGAGTTGGGCGAGCGCACGTTTCCGGCAGGCATCGCCGAGGTAGTCAAGCGCGTCATTCACACCACGGCGGATTTTGACTATGCGGACAGCCTTGCGTTTTCGCCGGACGTGATCGAAAAGGCAAAAGCCGCGCTTGCGGCAGGGGCGACGGTGGTTACCGATACCAATATGGCGCTCTCCGGGGTGAGCAAGGCGACGCTGGCAAAGCTCGGCGGAAAGGCGGTCTGCCTGATGGCGGACGAGCAGGTGGCGAGCGAGGCCAAGGCTCGCGGTGTCACGCGGGCGGTCGTTTCGATGGAGCACGCCGCCAAATTGGAAGGCCCGCTCATCTTCGCCATCGGCAATGCGCCGACTGCGCTTATCCGTCTGCATGAGTTGATTGAGGAAGGCATTGTCGCGCCTGCGCTCGTCATCGGTGTTCCGGTCGGATTTGTCAACGTGGTCGAGGCGAAGGAGCTGTTCATCGGCGGGGACACGCCGTATATCATCGCGCGAGGCCGCAAGGGCGGCTCGAATGTAGCCGCGTCCATTGTCAATGCGCTGCTCTATCAGATGGTACATCGAGAAGGCTTTTAATTGCTGTCGCCAAACCACGGTTTGGCCGACAAGAGGAACGGACCGTAGGCCGTTCCAAAGTCGTCCGAAAGTTCCCATACGGAAACTTTCTCCCTCTTAGGGTATAAAAACCGGCGCTATCCTTGCGCGGCTTCTCGGCCGCGCTGCGCAGATACATGCTCCCGGTTTTTATGAATCGCGTTGCGATTCTATTAAATGCGCGCTATCGCGCGATATGCTGAAAATTTTAGCAGATATACTGTTCGGAAGAATAAAAAAGAGAGAGTTTCAAACGAAACTCTCTCTTTTTGCTACGACCAAAGACCTTTTTCCCTGCAGTCGGCAATGTATGCGTCGATATTGTCCGCTGTGATGACCTCGGAACCCGAGTCGATCACCGATTCGACGGATTTGCCCTCGAGTGCGTCCAAAGCGGCCTCGACGGCCCTGTAGCCCATTTCATAGCCCTGCTGGGCAATATCGACAGTCAGCTCACCGCGGTCGAGCGCTTCCACCGCAGCCTGATTGCCGTCAAAGCCGCAGATAACGGTTTTCCGGTAGGCGGCGCTGTTGTTATCCCAGATGCACTTGATGGCTGCAAGCGCCATATCATCGCTGGTAACGAGCACCGCGTCCACACCCTGCGGATACTTCTGCATGACAGCCTCCATCGCGGCTGCCGCACGGTCGGGCTGCGCGTCGCAGTACTGCACCTCGAGTACAGTGCCGCCCGCCTGCTCCACGGCGCTGCGGTAGCCGTGCAGGCAAGGCATGCCAGTGCTGCCGCAATCATTCTCCTGTTCATGGTGTGCCTCCTCGTTCTCTTTTCTGTCGGGGGCTGCTCCCGCTCTTCTCTTGATAATATTTTAACATATTTTCCGCAGAGAGACAAATAGAAAAGGCATGACTTCAAATCATGCCTTTTTCTGTAACTTTTATCAGGTTATTTGCTCAGACGCTGCTCCATATAATTGTGCGCGTTCAGCTCAAGAGTATCGTTGAGCGGCACGAGCGGCTCGGTCTTGCCGTAGTGGCGGTCGAGCGCGGTCTGCAGGATGAAGTCGCACAGCACGGGATTCTTCGGCAGCAGCGAGCCGTGCGAGTAGGTGGCGAACACGTTGTTGTAGCGTGCGCCCTCGGTCTGGTCCTCGCCGTTGTTGCCGTAGCCCTTTATCATCATGCCGAGCGGCGCGACATCCTCACCGAGATAGGTTTTGCCCGAGTGATTCTCAAAGCCGACCACGATGGAGCCGCTGCTCTCGGGCGTTGTGCGGTACATGTAGTTGCCGATCATGCGCTCTTTCGCGCCGATGGTGTGCACGTTGATCGCGCCGATGAAGTCGAGCTGCACGCCGTCCCACGTTTTGTAATACTGGCCGAGCATCTGGTAGCCGCCGCAGATGGCGAGGAACACCTTCTCCTCCTCAACAGCGGTGCAGATGTCCTTGCCCTTGCCGGAGGCGAGGTCGCGCAGCAGCACCTCCTGCTCGAAGTCCTGTCCGCCGCCGATGAAGAAAATGTCGTACTTGTCCACATCGAGCGGCTGACCGATCGAGCACTCGTCCACATTGACGCTGATGCCGCGGCTCTCCAGACGGCGTTTCATCGTGATAATGTTGCCCCGGTCACCGTACAGATTGAGAATGTCGGGGTAAAGATGGCAGATATTCAGTTCCATTGCAGTTTCCCCCTTATTCGTAGAACGCCTTAACGTCGGTGTGCTTGCTGATCTCACCGCGCAGGTCGAACATGGCGGTGTACGTCGGCATAAGGAACGCCGGTGTCTCATCCGAGCCGATCTCGGTCAGCAGCTTGTCGTACTCGCGGATAACCTCGATACGCTCGGGGGCAAAGCCTGCGTACTTGAGACGCAGCGCCATATCATCCGCACGCACGCCGGAAACCAGTACGCGTGTAAAGCGCACCTGCTGGTCAGCGAGTGCCTCAAAATCCACGTCCCAGATCCAGCTGATGTCCGTGCCGTCCGCGAAGCGGTCGTTGAGCAGGAACGCCAGCTTGTAATTGCCCTCGTCGTGCGCGATCAGGTTGATGACCTGATTGAAGCCGGCAGGATTCTTCACCAGCATCATGCGCGCCTGTGCCTGACCGAGCTTGAACTGCTCGGCACGGCCGAAGCCGCACTCAAACTGAGAAAGCGCGCTGACCGCGGTCTGCTCCTCAATGCCGACAACATGCGCGACAGCGGCCTCTGCGGCGGCGTTGTAGATGTTGTAGCCGCCCGGCAGGTTGACGTGTACCTCGTGCTCGTGACCGAAGATATCCAGTACGATGTCGGACGAGTCCGCGCCGGTGGCGAGCACCTTGGTGACAGCGACCTGCGGTGTCTGGCGGTGATAGCCGCACTTCGGGCAGCGGAAGCCGCCGAGATGGCCGTAGGTGATGTAGTCGTACTCATATTCGGTCTTGCAGTGGATGCAGTACGGCGCGTCGGACAGCTCGTGCGCGGTCTCCTTATAGATCGGGACATTCACGCCGAACCAGACGATCTTGTTCGGCACGCTGTCCGCAAGGGAAGCGGTGAGCGAACAGTCCGCGTTCAGGCAGAGCGTTGCATTCGGCACATGCGTAATGCCCTCGCGGATGGCGTTGAGCGTGTGCGTAATTTCGCCGTAGCGGTCAAGCTGGTCGCGGAAAATGTTGTTGACGACCAGACATTCGACCGGCAGGTATTCACTCGTTTTGCGGAAGGCTGCCTCGTCGCACTCGATGAGCGCGTGCGTGTACGGGCATTTGCCGGACAGCGTGGAATGCTGTGCAAATACCGCGATGATGCCGGTCAGCAGGTTCGCGCCCGACTTGTTGGAGAAATATTTGAGTCCCGCATCGGCAAACGCCTGCTCGATCATGCGGGAGGTGGTGGTCTTGCCGTTCGTGCCGGTCACGACCGTGACCTTTACGCCGCGCGACAGCTCACCCAGAATATTTTTATCAATTTTCAGTGCCAGCTTGCCCGGCAGGTTGGTGCCGCCGCGTCCCAGCTTGCGCAGAACAGCGCCCGATGCCTTGCACACCAGCACCGCCAGTCTGGTTTGGAGTTTCATTGTTGTAACCTCTTTTTTCAAGTCATATAAAATAAGTATAGCGCATTTTGCGGCATTACACAAGGGAAAACGTCGGAAAATGCGCCTACCCGGCGGGGGCACAAGAGGGTAGACACCTGCGGTTTCCACCCTCTTATGAATCACCCCTTTCCCTTGGAGGGTCTGGCGCAGATTGCCGACATGTGACCGCTGCGAAAAAAGGGGAACGGCAGAGGATTTTTTCTTCCGCGCGGTATCCGCATATTCGCATTTCGGCTATGTTACTGCTACACAGGCGGTTTACTCCACGCAGGCGCGGCACGGGTATGCCGCGCCTGCGGAAAGTAGCCGGTATGTGTAGCAGTAATCTGTCTGTGAACTGCGAAAAGGCGGAGAAAGACACGCTGAGGTAACCCGACTGCCGCGTCCTTTTCCTGCTTACGCAGTCTACCATCTGCACCCAAGGTAGTAGGGAAAAGGGGAGATTCACAAGAGGGTGGAAAACCGCAGGTTGTCTACCCTCTTGTGCGCCTGCCGCGCGTAGCGGCAATTCCCCGCTGTGGTTCACGGCAAAGTTCCCCGCCCGGACAGGGCGAACCGCCTGCGCGGTTCGGGCACACCGGACAGCCTGTGCCGCCGTTTCCGTATCGGCTTTTCGGTTTGCATAGGGCAACAATTTTGCCCGCATATTGACTTTCGGCTGCGCATATGCTAAGATGAATCGCAATAAGGGAGTAGTCGGCGCGGAGCGTTCCGCCGCGCGGCAGAGCCAACATACTGGGGAGGACGCTCCTCTGGTTTTGCATGAAATGACGAGACTTATCTGTTCTACGCGGCAGATGGGTCTTTTTTTGTGCCTGTTTTCCGCCGGATAAACGACTGAGGAGGACAAGAAAATGGGTTTATTGGAGTTATTTTTAATCGCAGTCGGTCTGTCGATGGATGCGTTCGCGGTGTCTGTCTGCAAGGGACTGAGCGTGCGCACGCTCAAGGCTAAGCACGCGGTCATCTGCGGATTGTATTTCGGCGGCTTTCAGCTTTTAATGCCGCTCATCGGCTTTGCACTCGGCGTGCGTTTTCAGTCGCTCATCACAAGCATTGATCACTGGATCGCCTTCGTGCTGCTGGGGCTTATCGGCGCAAACATGGTGCGCGAGTCGCGCGAGCACGATGACGAAAGCGTCAGCGATTCGTTCCGCTTTATGACCATGCTGCCGCTTGCGGTTGCCACGAGCATTGATGCACTTGCGGTCGGCGTGACGTTTGCGTTTCTGCAGGTCGATATCGTTCCGGCGGTGTCGTTCATCGGTGCAACCACGTTTGTGCTGTCGTGCATCGGCGTGAAGATCGGCCATGTGTTCGGCACAAAGTACAAGTCCCGCGCAGAGCTGTTCGGCGGTATCGTACTGATCCTGATGGGTCTCAAAATCCTGCTGGAGCATTTGGGTTTTCTGGGATAACAAAAGGCACCTCATTGAGGTGCCTTTTTACTGCCTCTATGCGTTTTCAGTCGAAAATCATTCGGCTGCAGCCTGTACGCCCGCCATATCCTGCACGGTCTTGCAGGTCAGCTCCTTGCTGATCTTGCCCGCAAAGCCGGTCAGCGTCTTGCCCGGACCGATCTCGCACGCCGAGGTCAGACCGGCAGCCATGCCGTTCTTGACAAGCTGGGTCCAGCGAACCGGAGAGATCATGTGCTGCTCGAGATGTGCCGGCAGGTCGGAGCAGTCGTAAACCTTGCCGTCGAGGTTGGAGTAAATATCCATCTTCGGTGCGGAGAAGGTAAAGTCCGCAACGTAAGCGCGCAGCTCTGCGGCAGCCTTTGCCATCAGCGGGGTATGGAATGCACCGGATACCGCAAGCGGGAGCGCACGGCGTGCGCCTGCAGCCTTGCAGTTCTCGATCGCCTCTGCGAGAGCCGCCTTTTCACCTGCGATAACCAGCTGACCCGGGCAGTTATAGTTTACCGGACGAACCACGCCGGAGGTCACCTTCGCGCAGGCTTCTTCAATTACGCTGTCCTCCAGTCCGAGGATAGCCGCCATGCCGCCGTCGATCGAGTCCGCAGCCTGCTGCATCAGCTTGCCGCGCATGGAAACGATCTTCACGCCGTCTGCGAGGGAAACAACGCCTGCAGCCGCCAGTGCGGTGTATTCACCGAGCGAGAAGCCTGCCGCTGCCTTGAATTCCACGCCTGCTTCCTTCAGTGCAGCCCAGGCTGCCATGGAATGGGTGAAAATAGCGATCTGGCTGTTCTCCGTGCGGGAGAGCGTTTCCTTATCGCTCTCAAAGCACAGCTTGGCTACATCCAGACCGGCGCCTTCGCTTGCTTCCTCAAAAACCAGCTTGGCAGCCTGCGAGTTCTCATAAAGATCCTTGCCCATGCCGGGGGCCTGTGCGCCCTGACCCGGGAAAAATGCAAAACCGTAGTTCACGTTTCGTTCCTCCAAAATAATAATCAAACGCTGACAGCACCGTATTTTAATAGATATTCTTCACATAAAGTGTTGCTAAATAATAACGGTCTGTCTTGACAATTTACTGTGCTTTTATTATAATAGTCGGAGAATACTTTGTCAATCTAACTATTGTCGCTTTTCCACGCTTTTTGGGAGAGCGATTTGGACTTTTTAGGAGCGTGGAAATCATCAACAGTAAACTGATCGGCACGGGCGCCTGCATTCCGGATTTTGTCCTGACCAACGCCATGCTGGAAAAAATGGTCGATACCAACGATGAGTGGATCGTGCAGCGCACCGGTGTGCGCGAGCGCCGCATCGCAAAGAATACACATACATGGGAGCTGGCGCTCGGTGCCGCACAGGACGCACTCGCGGACGCAGGCATCACCGCAGAGGAGCTTGACCTCATTCTCGTCAGCACCTGCTCGCCGGATACCAACACGCCGAATACGGCGTCTATCCTGCAGGACAAGCTGGGTGCGCGTCAGGTCGGCGCGTTTGATATCAACAACGCCTGCACCGGCTTTGTCTCCGCGACCGACATTGCGGACAGCTACATCAAATCCGGCAAGGCAAAGACCGTACTGGTTGTCTCGGCGGAAACGCTTTCGCGCATCGTGGACTACACCGACCGCTCGACCTGCATTCTGTTCGGCGACGGTGCCGCTGCAGCCGTTTATCAGGCGACTGAGGACGAAACGGTCGGCATTCTGTCCACCTTCACCGCGGCAGACGGCTCGGGTGCAGAGTACCTGCACATGGAAGCCCTGCCGGTCGAGGATCCGCTTTCCGGTGACCGCACGGTGGACCCGAAGGCGCGTTTCCTGAAAATGCAGGGTGCACCGGTCGTGCGCTTCACCGCAAGAGCCGTACCGCTTGCGATCGACACCGCACTCAAGCGGGCGGGCGTCACCGCAGAGGAAATCGACTGGGTGGTGCCGCATCAGGCGAATCTGCGTATTCTGGATGTTATTGCACGCAGATACCATCTGCCGAAGGAGAAGATCTACGTCAATATGGACCGTTTCGGCAATACCTCGTCGGCAAGCGTGCCGATCTGCCTGAACGAAATGCGTAAAAACGGCCTGCTGAAGGAGGGTCAGACGATTGTCTGCACCGGCTTCGGCGGAGGACTTACTTATGGCGCTTTTGTGCTGAAATTGTAATTACAGTACAATATTCAACAGAAATGTACGATACCAGATATTCAGTGTAATAACATTTGGTTACATTTCGTGAAAAGTATGCTATAATAACTTGATAGATTTAGAATTACAAGAAATTACCTGTATAAAAGGGGAGAATGACCTATGAAAACCAAGATCACAGAACTTCTCGGTATCGAATACCCGATCGTGCAGGGCGCGATGGCGTGGATCGCAGAGCATCATCTTGCGGCTGCGGTTTCCAAGGCCGGCGGTCTGGGCATCATCGCGGGCGGCGCGGCTCCGGTGGATTACATCCGTGAGGAGATCCATAAGGCGCGTGCCATCACGGACAAGCCGCTCGGTATGAACATCATGCTGCTCTCCCCGAATGCGGACGATCTGGCACAGCTGGCCATCGATGAGAAGATCGAAGTGCTGACCACCGGCGCGGGCAATCCGGGCAAGTATATCGCGGACTGGAAGAACGCAGGCATTAAGGTTATGCCGGTCGTTGCTTCGGTTGCACTGGCAAAGCGCATGGAGCGCGCAGGTGCAGATGCGGTTATCGCAGAGGGTATGGAAGGCGGCGGCCACATCGGTGAGCTGACCACCATGCCGCTCGTTCCGCAGGTTGTAGACGCACTGAGCATTCCGGTCATCGCCGCAGGCGGCATTGCAGACGGCCGCGGCATGGCAGCTGCCATGATGCTCGGCGCCGAAGGCGTACAGTGCGGCACCGTGTTCCTTGCATCCAACGAATGTTATATCTCGGATAAGTATAAGGAGCTCGTCCTCAAGGCGACCGACATTTCGACCGTTGTTACCGGTCGTCCGTCCGGTCATCCGGTGCGTTCGCTCAAGACCCCGATGGCGCGCAAGTGCCTCGAGCTCGAGAAGCAGAACACCGATGCCTCCCTCGAGGAGCTCGAGAAGGCAACCGCCGGTTCTCTGCGTAAGGCCGTGCAGGACGGCAACTATGAGGAGGGCACCTTTATGTCCGGTCAGATTGCGGGTATGCTCAAGGAGCTGCATCCGTGCGAGGAGATCCTCAAGGGCATGACCGCGCAGGCGGAGGACCTTCTGAAGAACGCTTACAAGAGATTTGAATAAGAGCGGAGAGTGAAGAGATACGAAAACTCTTCACTCCTGCCTGTCTATAGAATGGAGTAAACAATGAGCTTAGCAATCGTAACCGGCGGTTCCCGCGGCATTGGCGCGGCAATCGCGGAAAAGCTGGCGCAGGACGGCTTTGACGTCCTCATCAACTGTGCGTCCTCGGTCGAAAAGGCTGAGGCTGTGGCGGAGAAGTGCCGCGCGCACGGCGTCAACGCTTATGTGAAGAAGTGGGATGTTGCGGACTATGACGCCTGCAGCACCGCTCTCAAGGAAATTAAGGAAGAGATCGGCGTACCGTTCGTTCTCGTCAACAATGCGGGCATCACCCGCGACGGTCTGATGGTCCGCATGAAGGAGGACCAGTTTGACGATGTTATCCGCACCAACCTCAAGGGTGCCTTCAACATGCTCAGCCTGTGCGGTGCGATGATGATGCGTGCAAAGCAGGGCCGCATTATCAACATCACCTCGGTTTCGGCGTTCACCGGAAACTACGGCCAGATCAACTACACCGCTGCCAAGGCGGGTATGGTCGGCATGACCAAGACCGCCGCCAAGGAGCTGGGTGCGCGCGGCATTACGGTAAACGCGGTCGCTCCGGGCTGGATCGCCACCGAGATGAGCGACAAGGTGCCCGAGGACATCCGCGAGAACGCCAAGAAGCAGATCGCGCTCGGCCGTTTCGGCAAGCCGGAGGAGATCGCAGGCGTGGTTGCCTTTCTGGCTTCCGACGCTGCAAGCTATATTTCCGGCCAGACGATCATCGCTGACGGCGGATTATATTAAGATTTAACACCGTACAGGGGTACGGTCGTGATACTGGAATGAAGGAGCAAATATATGGAACGTGTAGTAATCACCGGCATGGGTGCCATCACTCCGGTCGGCAACGATGTGCCGTCGTTTTGGGAGTCGCTCAAGACCGGCAAGTGCGGCATCGGTCCCATCACCAAGTTTGATGTATCCGATTTTAAGGTAAAGCTGGGGGCAGAGGTCAAGAATTTCGACCCGACCCAGTATATGGAGAAGCGTGAGGCGCGCCGCGCAGACGCAAATGTGCATTACGCAATGGCGGCAGCGGTTCAGGCTGTCGAGCAGGCAGGCCTCAAGGAAGGCAATTTCGATCCCTATCGCACGGGCGTTATCTTTGGCTCGGGCGTAGGCGGTCTGCACGTTGCAGAGCAGGAGGTCCCGAAGCTGCTCGAAAAGGGTCCCGGCCGCGTTTCGCCGTTCGCTATCCCGGAGATGATCGCCAACATCGCGGCGGCGTATATCTCCATGCACTTCGGCTTCAAGGGCGAGAATTTCTGCCCGGTCTCCGCGTGCGCGACCGGCAACCACTCCATCGGTGAGGCAATGCGCGCCATCCGCCACGGCTATCAGGACGTTGTTGTCTGCGGCGGCACGGAGAACGGCATTATCCCGATCTCGATGGCCGGTTTCCAGAACATGAAGGCGGTTCACATGGGCGAGGACCCGACGGCGGCTTCCATCCCGTTTGATGCACGCCGTTCCGGCTTTGTCATGGGCGAGGGCGCAGGCTGTCTCGTACTCGAGAGCCTGACGCACGCACAGCAGCGCGGTGCGACCATTCTGGCAGAGGTGGCAGGCTACGGTGCCTCCGGCGACGCTTACCACATCACCAGCCCGTCTCCGGACGGCGAAGCAGCGGCGCACGCCATCCGCGGCGCCATCGAGGATGCCGGTCTGACCCCGGCTGACGTTGACTATATCAACGCGCACGGCACCTCGACCCCGCTCAACGAGAAGTACGAAACCATCGCCATCAAAAAGGCGTTCGGCGACGAGGCTTACAACGTAAAGGTATCCTCCACCAAGTCCATGACCGGCCATCTGCTGGGCGGCGCGGCTGCGGTTGAGGCCATTGCCTGCGTTATGGCAATCCGCGAGGGCATTGTACCGCCGACTATCGGCTACAAGGAGCCGGATCCGGAGTGCGATCTGGATATCACTCCGAACAAGGCGGTTGAGATGCCGATCAATGTTGCCATCTCCAACTCGCTCGGCTTTGGCGGCCACAACGCCTGCATCCTGATCAAGAAGGTATAAAAATGGACATCAAAGAATTGAAAGACATCGCGCTTGAGCTGATGGACGCACTGGCTGCAAAAAAGCTGGGCGAGGTCGAGCTCGAGCTGGATGACGCAAAAATCAAGATCAAGGCAGCTGAACCGGCTCCCGTGATCGCTGCAGCATCGGTAGCAGCGGCGGCACCCGCAGCGGCGCCGGCGGCAGCACCCGCAGCGGAGAGCGCAGACGCGGCACCGGCGGCTGAGGACCAGCTTCCGGCAGGCACGCAGGTGAAGAGCCCGCTGGTCGGCACGTTTTATTCTTCTCCGTCTCCGGACGAACCGCCGTTCGTGCTGGTCGGTCAGCAGGTGAAGGAGGGCGATACCCTCTGCATCATCGAGGCGATGAAGATCATGAACGAGATCAAGGCACCGTGCGACGGCAAGATCATCCGCATTATGGCACAGCCGGGCGATATGGTGGAGTATAACCAAGTCCTTTGTGTTATTGAGTAAGACGTAAGCATCTGCCGCGCATCAGCGCGGATTCAATAGAATTTGCATAGCAAATTCATAAAAACGGGGAGCAAGTATCACCGTTTTTATACCGATAGAGGGAGAAAGTTTCGACCGACGGGAGGAACTTTCGTACGACTTGGGAACGGTCCACGATCCGTTCCTATTACCGGCAAAACTGTAGTTTTGCGGTAATTATCTTGCTTTTTAGATTGAGAGGGATTATAATATGCTGAACAAAGAACAGATCATGGAGATCCTTCCGCACCGTCCGCCGATGCTTCTGGTGGACGAGATCCTCGAAATGGACGAGAACCATGTAGTCGGTGCGCTGCACCTGACCGGCGACGAGTTCTTCTTCCAGGGTCACTTTCCGGGCAACCCGATCATGCCCGCGGTGTTCCGTCTGGAGGCGCTCGCGCAGGCAGGCGGCGTAGCGCTGCTGTCCCTGCCCGAATTCAAGGGCAAGACTGCGGTCTACACCGGCATTGACAAGGCGAAATTCCGTGCAATGGCAAAGCCGGGCGATACCCTTCGTCTGGAGGTCACCTTCACCAAGCGCCGCGGCCCGATGGCAGTCGCTGAGGGCATCGCATGGGTCGGCGACGAGAAGGCCGCCGAAGCGGAGATCAAATGCATGGTCATCAATGACTGAGGCGGGAGAGAGCTAATCGAATGTTTCAGAAGGTACTCATTGCGAACCGCGGCGAGATTGCGGTCCGCATTATTCAGGCCTGCCGTGATTTAGGCATTATCTCAGTGGCCGTTTACTCCGAGGCTGACCGCGAAGCGCTGCATGCGCAGATCGCGGACGAAGCGGTCTGCATCGGTCCGGCCCGTGCGGCGGACAGCTACCTGAATATGGATAATATCATTTCGGCGGCGCTGGCTTCCGGCTGTCAGGCCATTCATCCGGGCTTCGGCTTCCTGTCCGAGAATCCGGATTTTGCCGAGCGCATCACGCAGGCCGGTCTGGCGTTTATCGGCCCGACTGCAGCAACCATCCGCCTGATGGGCGACAAATCCGAGGCAAAGCGCAACGCGATCGCTGCAGGCGTTCCGGTCGCGCTCGGCACGGACGGTCCGCTGCGCGATTTTGACGAAGCCATCTCCGAGGCCGAGCGCATCGGCTATCCGGTCATGCTCAAGGCGGCATCCGGCGGCGGCGGCAAGGGCATCCGCGTGGCGGAGAGCGTCAAGGACCTCAAGGACGCGTACGACAGCGCCGCTGCAGAGGCTATCGCCAACTTCGGTGACGGCCGCCTGTACATGGAAAAATATATTCACAATCCGCGCCATATCGAGGTGCAGATTCTGGGCGATAACTACGGCAACGTGGTGCACCTGTTCGAGCGTGAGTGCTCGGTGCAGCGCCGCCACCAGAAGCTGATCGAGGAAAGTCCGTCGGCTTTCGTCACGCCCGAGTTGCGCGAGAAGATGACCTCGGCGGCTGTTGCGCTGGCAAAGCGCGTCGGCTACCGAAACGCGGGTACGATCGAATTTCTGGTCGATAACGACCGCAATTTCTACTTCTGTGAGATGAACACCCGCATTCAGGTCGAGCACCCGGTTACCGAGGAGGTCACCGGCGTAGATCTGGTCTGCGAGCAGCTTCGCGTGGCGGCAGGCGAGCCGCTGTCCTTTAAGCAGGAGGATCTGACTATCCGCGGTCACGCCATCGAGTGCCGCATCAATGCGGAGGACCCGTCGAGAAACTTTGCGCCCTGTCCGGGCACACTGGTGTCCTTGCATCTGCCGGGCGGTCCCGGCGTGCGCGTGGATTCCGCGGCTTATCAGGGATATAAGATTCCGCCGTTCTACGATTCCATGATCGGCAAGCTGATCGTCTACGGTGCCGACCGTGAGCAGGCCATCGTTCGCATGCGCCGCGCCCTCGCGGAGATGCTGTTCGAGGGCGTTGTGACCGCAACCGACTATCAGATGCACATCCTGTGCTCGAAGGCGTTTGTGGAAGCAAACTTTAATGTTAATTCCATCGCAAACGGCGATTTTGACTAAATCAATTATTATGGTATAATAGATTTAGCACAAGTATAGTTGAATCCGAAGGAGTTTGAGCAATCCGCAGATTTTTGCAATCCGCAGACTGTTAATCTGCAGGATTCAAGAGGTGATACCGCATGATTGTAAACAATCACGCGGTATTGATCTTAACAGTGAAAGGGGAGTTACGCATGGGTCTGATCGACCTGTTTCAAAAAACACGCGAGACCTCTATGGAAATGAAACCGCAGGAGGACGAAGCGGCTAAGGTCGTAACCTGCAAGGGCTGCGGCGCAGAACTGAAGGCGTATGCCTACGGCAAGAATCTGTATGTGTGCCCGCACTGCGGACGCTACGGACGACTGCTCGCGCGCACACGCATCCGTCAGATCGCGGATAAGGACAGCTTTGAGGAGCTGTACGCCAATCTGGCACCGGCGGACCCGATCCACTTCCCGGGATACGCAGAGAAAACGGCAGAGCTGGCTGAAAAGGTCGGCATGCCGGACGCAGTCAAGACCGGCGTGTGTAAGATCGGCGGCGTGGAGACCGCGATCGGCGTCATGGACAGCCATTTCATGATGGCGTCCATGGGTTCGGTCGTCGGTGAAAAGCTGACCCGCCTGTTCGAGTACGCGACCGAAAAGGGTCTGCCTGTCGTGCTGTTCACCTGCTCCGGCGGTGCGCGCATGCAGGAGGGCATGTTTTCGCTGCTGCAGATGGCCAAGGTGTCCGCGGCGGCGCGCCGTCACTCGGACGCCGGACTGCTGTATATCACCGTGCTGACCGACCCGACCACGGGCGGTGTTACCGCGTCGTTCGCCATGCTGGGCGATATTATCCTCGCGGAGCCGCGCACGACCATCGGCTTTGCCGGCCGCCGTGTTATCGAGGGAACCATCGGTCAGACCCTCCCGGACGATTTTCAGTCCTCGGAGTTCTTGCTATCGCACGGTTTCTGTGATAAAATAGTTCCGCGTAATCAACTCAGAGAAACGCTGGAAAAACTCTTGAAGCTGCATTGCGGCTCCAAGTCCAAGAAATGGCAGGTGTGGCGTCGTGACTAACAAACCCGCAAGTGAAAAAATGCGTATCATCCACGATACCAAGCGCCCGATGATCACGGATTATATCAATGAGCTGTTCACCGACTTCACCGAGCTGCACGGCGACCGCTATTTTTCGGACGACCATGCCATCCTCGGCGGCGTTGGCTACTTCAACGGCACACCGGTGACGGTAATCGGCCACCGCAAGGGCCGCACCATTGAGCAGAATATGGACGCCAACTTCGGTATGGCGCACCCGGAGGGCTATCGAAAGGCCCTGCGTCTCGCACATCAGGCGGAGAAATTCCACCGCCCGGTCATCAACTTTGTTGACACCGGCGGCGCGTTCTGCGGCGTTGGCGCGGAGGAACGCGGTCAGGGCGAGGCCATTGCCCGCTGTTTGTATGAGTTTATCGAGCTGAAAACGCCTGTTATCTCTATCGTGACGGGTGAGGGCGGCTCCGGCGGCGCACTGGCGTTGGCGGTTGCGGACCGTGTGCTCATGCTCGAGAACGCCCTGTATTCGGTTATTTCGCCGCGCGGCTGCGCGTCCATTCTCTGGAAGGACCCCAAGCGCGAGGCGGAGGCAGCGGACACGCTGCATATCACCGCGCAGGACCTGTACAGCTTCGGTATGATCGAAGGCATCATTCAGGAGGGCACATCCTCCGCACAGCTTATCCGCAATGTGGCGCGCACGCTGCGCGACCAGCTTGCCGAGCTGGATGCTGAGCCGGACATCGACACGATGCTGCAGAAACGGTATGAAAAATTCCGCAGAGTCGGAGTTTTCAGAACAATAAATCAAGAAAGTAATGAAGGAGTGTAAATCCCATGTTTGAAAAGGTATGTGAAATCCTGGCAGACAAGTTTGACGCTGATGCTTCCACCATGACCATGGACACCAAGGTTAAGGAAGACCTGAACGCAGACTCTCTGGACGTTGTAGAGCTGATGATGGACCTCGAGGAGAACTTCGGCGTAACGATTTCCGACGAGGAAGCTGCTAAGATGAGCACCATCGGTGACATCGTAAACTACATCGAAGCAAATCAGTAAGGCTTTGCTTCGATTGAAAGGCCGTTGGCCTTTCAATCGAGGGGGACGCACCGAGCCGTTGGCTCGGATACGTCCTGTGCGGGATTCTGCGCGTCCGCCTTTGGCGGGCACACAGAATCCCTTTCTTGTATAAAAAGTCAGGCGCATGTCCTGACTTTTTATGCGTTTGCGGGCAAACGCGCTTGAATCCGCGCGTATGCGCGGTCCGCTGCGGCGGAGCCAATGGCTCGGATTTCTATGCGAAATCCTGCCATGCGGGTACGGTTTGCAAGCAAACCGGGATGGAATCGCGTCATGGCGCGAAAAAGCCACTGTTCACTGAACAGTGGCTTTTTTGTAATTCTCAATTCTCCATTACTGAGCCGAAATGGTAACAGTAGAGGTGGCGTTATCCCAATCCACGGAAAAGCCGAGTGCGTCACCGAGGTCACGCAGCTTGAAATAATTATTGCCGCTGATGGAGTAGGCGGTGAGGGAAAGCGGCTTGCCGTCGAGGTAGACAGCGGCGTTCGTGAGCGTGGCAGCCTTATTGCCGGAGGGCAGGGCAGCCTGTTCGCCGCCGACCGGCGTGTATGCGGTCTTGCTCGTCAGGTCGATGCGCTGCTGTGCGGCGTTCCACTTTACCTCAAATTCAGAATCCAGACCTTTAAGTGCTTTCGCAAGATCGCGCAGCTTGAAGTAGTTGCTGCCGTTGATGGTGTACGCGCCAAGCTTTACCGACTCGCCGTTGAGCGTTACCTTGTGGGTGGAAACCTTTGCGGTCGGGTTGGTCAGGCGGCGCAAAGAGGTGATGGTGTCCTGCAGAGCCGCACGCGGAGACAGCGCACGGTCGCTGTTGTAAGGGCTTTCCCAGAAGGAGTAATACTGCTCGTCCATATCGCCGGTGAAGTCGAGGATAGCGGAGGAAAATTCCTCTGCGGTAACGGACTGACCGTTGATGGTTTTGACTGGTGTCGGTGTCTCGGCATCCCAGTCGAAGCCGTCCGTGTAAGTGAGGACCACAACGGCTTTATCGCCCTGTTTGGTCCAGAAGGTGACCGGATTGTTATTCATCACTTCCTGACCGGAGACCAGATACGCCTTGTCTTTGCCAACGTAAAACTGGGTGCACGGCGAAACATCCGTGCCGAAGTTGCTCACGCCCTCCGGAATATCCAGCGCGTAGATTTTCCCATCCGCATACGAATACATATGCTGCCCGTCCAGACCTGCGCCGCAGTACAGCTCGGGCGTGCCGTCGCCGTCCATATCCACCAACTTTGCCATCGAGAGGCCGGTCAGCAGTCCCTTGAAGCCATCGTCCGTGCGTGTGGCAGCCTTGCCGTACTTGTTCTGCAGGGTGGTGATCTGATTTAGATACGCCTTAGCACCCTGCGGAGACAGGGAACCGAGGTCAGCCGCGCCTGCGGCTCCGACAGCCATTGCGCCGGTCAGTACGGTGCAGAGCATTGCCTTTCCGATTTTGTTCATAGAGATTCTCCTTCCTTTTATCAGACGCTTGTGTCTTTTCTTTATTGTACGGCAGGAGTAAGCCTGCGTCAACCGGAAAACATGGGGGGATTTCTCAGTCCGGTAAAATATTTTACAATTTGGAGCGGATATATCGCCGTAATTTTGACGATAAAATAGGTGGAAAATGAACGAAAAAACGGGTATAATAAATTCTGTACGAAAATAATCCCGCTGATGGAGGAATAGAATATATGATCCGTAACGATTTACGCAACATCGCCATCATTGCGCACGTTGACCATGGCAAGACTACTCTGGTCGATCAGATGCTCAAGCAGGCTGGCGCTTTCCGCGAAAATCAGGTGGTAGAGGAGCGTGTCATGGACTCGGGCGACATCGAGCGTGAGCGCGGCATTACCATTCTGGCAAAGAACACCTCTGTACATTACAAGGGCGTAAAGATCAACATCGTAGATACCCCGGGCCACGCCGACTTCTCCGGCGAGGTAGAGCGTATCCTCAAGATGGTAGACGGCGTTGTTCTGCTGGTTGACGCAGCAGAAGGCCCGATGCCGCAGACCCGCTTCGTGCTGCAGAAGGCACTGGAGTTCGGTCACAAGATCATCATTGCGATCAACAAGATCGACCGTCCGGACGCTCGTCTCAACGAGATCGGCGACGAGGTCCTCGAGCTGCTGCTCAACCTTGATGCGACCGACGAGCAGCTGGACAGCCCGATCGTTTACTGCTCCGGCCGTGCAGGCACCGCTTCCATGTCCCCGAACGTGGAGGGCAAGGACCTGACCCCGCTGTTCGAGCAGATCCTCGAGCACATTCCGGCGCCGCATGTTGATACCGAAGGCCCGACCCAGATGCTCGTTTCTTCTATTGACTACAACGAGTACGTTGGCCGTATCGGCATCGGCCGTATCGAGCGCGGCTCGATGAAGGTAGGTCAGCAGGTTACCGTCTGCGACTACCACGGCAACACCAAGCCGTACAACGCAAAGCTCGTTACCCTGTACTCCATCGAGGAGCTGGGCCGTCAGCCGATCGAGGAGGCACAGGCAGGCGAGATCGTTTGCTTCTCCGGCATCGAGGGCGTAACCATCGGTGAGACCCTGTGCGACCCCGAGCACGTTGAGGCTCTGCCGTTCGTTAAGATTTCCGAGCCGACCGTTGAGATGACCTTTATGGTCAACGACTCTCCGTTCGCCGGCAAGGAAGGCAAGTTTGTTACCTCCCGCCACCTGCGTGAGCGTCTGTTCCGTGAGCTGCTCAAGGACGTATCCCTGCGCGTAAACGAGACCGATACCACCGATGCATTCCGCGTTTGCGGCCGTGGTGAGATGCACCTGTCCATTCTGATCGAGAACCTGCGCCGTGAGGGCTATGAGTTCCAGGTTGGCGCACCGAAGGCGCTGCTCAAGGAGATCGACGGCAAGACCTGTGAGCCGATGGAGCGCATGATCGCAGACGTTCCGTCCGATGCAGTCGGCGCGATCATGGAGAAGATGGGCGCTCGTAAGGGCGAGCTGGTTTCCATGAACCCGAAGGGCACCGACCGTATGCGCCTGGAGTTCATTATTCCGGCACGCGGCCTGTTCGGCTACCGCACCGAGTTCCTGACCGATACCAAGGGCGAGGGCGTTATGTCCTCCGTATTCAATGGCTATCAGCCGTACAAGGGCGATATCCAGAAGCGCACCACCGGTTCTCTGATCGCGTTTGAGGCCGGCGAGGCTGTCGGCTACGGCCTGTTCAACGCACAGGATCGCGGCCCGCTGTTCATCGGCCCCGGCACGATGGTATACGAAGGCATGATCGTCGGCGAGAATCCGCGTGGCGAGGACATGGCTGTAAACGTCTGCAAGAAGAAGCAGCTGACCAACATGCGTGCATCCGGCTCGGATGATGCGCTGCGCCTGATTCCGCCGCGCCAGATGTCCATCGAGGCGGCTCTCGAGTTCATCTCCGACGATGAGCTGCTCGAGATCACCCCGGAGAGCATCCGTATGCGCAAGCGCGTTCTGTCCAACACCGAGCGTCTGAAAAAGACCAAGGGCGGCAAGAAGTAACATTTTTGCACTCATTTCACCCTGTTATCAAAAAATAAAGATATATAAAGGAGAATTCCCACCATGGCTATCAAGGAAGTTCTGCACACTAATCTCGCACCGGCAGCAGTAGGCCCGTACTCTCAGGCAATCGCTGCAAACGGTTTCGTATTTACCTCCGGTCAGGTTCCGATCGACCCAAAGGCGGGCAAGATCGTAGCAACCACCATCGAGGAGCAGACCGAGCAGGTTATGAAGAACCTGCAGTGCGTTCTGGCACAGGGCGGCGTGTCCTTTGACCGTGTTGTCAAGACCACCTGCTTCCTGTCCGACATCAACGACTTTGCTGCATTCAACGGCGTGTACGCGAAGTACTTCCCGGAAGGTGCTCCGGCTCGTTCCTGCGTTGAAGTAGCTGCCCTGCCGCTCGGCGCTAAGGTTGAAGTTGAGGTTATCGCAGTTCAGGGCTAAAAGCTAACCCTAAAAGACTCGAAACGTATGTTTCGAGTCTTTTTTGTGCAGTAATGGAGAATTGAGAATGGAGAATGGAAAATGAACGTGGAATGAAACGTGTTATCGCATTTTTATCCGGAATAATCGTCATGTAACGCCAAATCGTAGGGTGCGGCAAGGTGAATTGCCCGAAGGGCAAGAGAAGGTGCCCTGGGGTACGACCTCGGCGCACCGCATGTAAATTCATCTGCAATATGGTATCCCGTAGGGGCGGTCATTGACCGCCCACGCAATGGTAAATGGGTCCGGTTTGTAAACCGTTTGCACCATACCAATCATTTATCCACACAAAACGTGATGATAACGCCTGTTGTGGGCGAACAATGTTCGCCCCTACGGTTATGCGTGGGCAAATCGTTTACACGGTGCGCCGAGGTCGGCGCACCCTACGGTAAGGCTATCTGAAACGATGTTATTTTCTGCAAATGGCTTTATCTAACACTCATTTTCCATTTTCCATTCTCAATTTTCCATTACTTGATTTCCCACCCAAACGCTTTCTTTTCGCCCTTTGTATGCAAACGGCGAAAAATATTATGCGGTGAGAAGAAATTTATCGAAAAATGATAATGCAATTTGCGGCATACTGTTGTATAATAAAGCTATATCGGAAAATCTGGTCGTATGACCCTTGAGAAACGAAAGGATTTCTGCGATGAATAAAGTAAATGCCGTCATGGTTGGCGGCCTGTTTGACGAAAACGGCATTTCCGCTTTTGCGCGTCCGGTGTTGTTCGGCACTGCGGGCGATGCAATGCGGGATGCGCTGCCTGATGCGGTGGAGGCGTGCTTCTTTGCGCACGACGACAGAGAGCCTGCCGTTGCCGGCGCACAGGACATCGCGCTCGATGCCGCAAATCGTTTTGCCTCGCTGGCTGCGCTGCCGGAGAGCGAGCACGTTCTGGTGCTGGCGGCTCCGTTTGCACTGGCCGAGGAGGATGCGCTGTTCCATCTGGCGGAGACGCACCTGAACACCGGTTACGGCGTCAGCGTACTGTCTGCCGAGCAGCAGGGCTTTGACGCGGAAGGTCAGCCTCTGCCGAGAGACAGCCGCTGCTATGCCGCCATGTTCACTTGGGATATGCTGAAAAAGGCACTCGCGAGCGGCGCTGATACGCTCGACGGCCTGGTTGCGGCGGCTGTTGCAGCCGGTGCGCAGAAGGGCATTGCTATCACCAACAAGATTTACGTCATCTGCGACGGCACTGCCGCCTTTATGGCGCAGGTCGAGATGATGCAGCGTGTCAACTACAGCCTGATTAAAAAGGGCGTGCAGATCTTCGATCTGACCAGCACCTACATTGCGCCGGACGCTGATATTGCCCCGGGCGCGACCATTCTGCCCGGCTGTCACATCCGTCCCGGCTGCAAGGTCGGCGCGGGCGCGGTCATCGGCCCGAACACCATCCTCGAAAAGGCCGAGATCGGCGCAGGCACCACGGTAAACAATTCGCAGGTTTATGAATCCACCGTCGGCAGCAATACCACGGTCGGTCCGTTTGCCTATATCCGCCCGCAGAGCGTGGTCGGTGACGGCTGCCGCATCGGCGACTTTGTAGAGCTGAAGAAGTCCACCATCGGCAACGGCACCAAGGTTTCGCACCTGACCTATATCGGCGATGCAACCGTCGGCGAGCGCGTCAACTTCGGCTGCGGCACGGTCGTTGTCAACTACGACGGCTATCACAAGTACCGCACTGAGATCGGTGACGACTGCTTCATCGGCTGCAACACCAACCTCGTTTCGCCTGTCAAGCTGGGTGACCGTGCGTTTACGGCTGCCGGTACGACTGTCACCAAGGACGTTCCTGCCGGTGCGCTGAGCGTTGCGCGTTCCCGCCAGACCAATCTTGAGGGCTGGAACGACCGCCGCCGCGCCGCACACGAGAAGGACGAAAAGTAAATCCATAAAAACGTATATAAATCCACACGGAATAAAAAATATATTTATATGACGGAGGCAAATCAATGATTTCTCACGGAAAAAACATCAAAATTTTCTCCGGCAACTCCCATCCCGCACTGGCGATGCAGATCGCTTCTGCGCTCGGACTGCCGATCGGCAAGGCTGCCATCTCTACCTTCGCTGACGGCGAAATCTCGGTTTCCATGTCGGAATCCGTTCGCGGCTCGGACGTGTTCCTCGTACAGTCCACCTGCGGTCCGGTAAACAACAACCTGATGGAGCTGCTCATCATGATCGACTCCTGCAAGCGTGCATCGGCAGGTCGTATCACGGCTGTAATCCCGTATTTCGGCTACGCTCGTCAGGACCGCAAGAGCAAGGCGCGTGACCCGATCTCCGCAAAGCTGGTCGCAAACCTCATTACCGCTGCAGGCGCTGACCGCGTGCTGACTATGGACCTGCACGCTGCACAGATCCAGGGCTTCTTTGACATTCCGGTGGATAACATGCTCGGTTCTTCCGTTCTGATCCCGTACATTGCGGGCAAGTTCGGCGTCGGCACCGATGATACCGTTATCGTTTCTCCTGATCTGGGTTCGGTTACCCGTGCCCGCAAGTTCACCCAGAAGCTGGATATGCCGCTTGCCATCATCGACAAGCGCCGTCCGAAGGCCAACGTATCCGAGGTTATGAACATCATCGGCAACGTAGAGGGCAAGAAGTGCATTCTGGTTGACGACCTGATCGACACCGCAGGCACGCTCGTACACGCAGCGGACGCTCTGGTAGAGCGCGGCGGCGCAACCGAGGTTTACGCATGTGCAAGCCACGGCGTACTGTCCGGTCCGGCGATCGAGCGCATCCAGAACAGCCCGATCAAGGAGCTGACCATCCTCGATACCATCCCGCTGACCAACGACAAGAAGCTGGATAAGATCAACGTTCTGCCGGTTGCACCGGTGTTCACCGAGGCGATCGCGCGTATCTACGAGGAAACTTCGGTTTCGACCCTGTTCGATTAAGATTAACAGACGAAAGAGCTGTTGCATTGCGCAGCAGCTCTTTTTTGTATATATTTTCTGCACCGGCTGAGCGGGGGACACGAACTGCCGCAGGCGAGTTCGCCCTTTCCGGGCGGCAGCCTTTTTTCAGCACCGGCTGAGCGGGGAACACGAACTGCGCAAGCGGGTTCGCCCCTGACGGGCGGGGAGTTTTTCGCTGAACCTCAGCGGGTGGGATTCGCCGTCTGCGGACGGCGGGAGCGTCGCGGCACCCGCCGCGGGGGCAAAAAGGAAGGACAACCTGCGGTTTTCCTTCCTCTTTGAAC
>OGCM01000613.1_pt1 | contig 53699 bp, 44 predicted proteins | sample 1570151 | NCBI WGS metagenome assembly OGCM01 (sample SAMEA4370582, study PRJEB24528) | human gut metagenome
TAGAAGCATTTAACGAAGAACAAGCTAAGTGTTGCACTTAGCTTGACAATTCGTCATAAATTTAAGTTTTTTATATAAAATAATTTATATTTTTATCTCGAAAAAAAATATAAATGAGAACTCAAATTTGAATTCTCATTTTTAAAAGTAATTATTCTTTAAAAAAAAAAATATATTTAAATAACTATTAAAATTCCCTAAAATTTATAATTAAATATCTTAATTACTATTTTATCTTCTAAATTTTATTAATTATTAAATATATTCTTTATACAAGTTGTAATATTTAAATTAATCTTTACTTATTATACAAATGAATGGGCTGTCGTACTAAAAATTTTATATACAATAATATTGTTTTTATAATTAAAAATTAACACAATATATTGTAGTATTTATTCTTAATGCAACAGCCTCTGAAAATATATTTAAAGAAATTCAACCTAAGTTGAATTTCAATATTAACTACAAACTACTCACTAAAAACTATAAACTAGTTAAGAATAATGTATAGATTTATTCAATGTTATTTATAATTTTAATGGTACAAATATAGTTTCTTTTTCTATTTCACTTATGAATCCACCAATTTTATAAACATCATTAAGTAAATTCATATTTATAACCTCATTTACTTTTCCACTTGCAATTGCTTGACCAAACTTCATAACTATTATATTATCACTATATTTTATTGCTTGATTAATATCATGTAACACCATAACAACAGTTAAATTACTTTCTTCATTTAACTCCTTAACAAGCTCTAATATTTCAACTTGATGATAAATATCTAAATATGTAGTTGGTTCATCTAAAAATAATATTTCACTTTTTTGTGCTAGTGCCATTGCAATAAATGCTCTTTGTCTTTCTCCACCTGACATACTCATAACTGACTTATCCTTTAATTTTTCAAGACCAGTTCTTTTTATTGCCCATTCTACTATTTCTTCATCTTCATTACTATTTCCTTGGAAATACTTTTTGCGAGGTATTCTTCCATAATAAACCAACTCTTTTACTGTAATATCACTCGGTACAGTATTTTGTTGATGAACAGTTGCAATTTCTTGTGCTAATTCCTTTTGTTTTAATGACTTTATAGATTTACCTTTAATTGTTACATCTCCAGATGAAGGCTTATTTAATCCAGCAAATATACTTAATAAAGTAGATTTACCACTTCCATTTGGTCCTAATATAGTTGTTACTTTTCCCTTTTCTATTTCAACATTTAAATTATTGATAAATGTCTTATCTTTATCATAAGAGAAATTTAAATTTTTCGCCTTTATCATTACTTTAAGTCACTCCTTCTTAAAAGATATAAGAAAAATGGCGCTCCAAATATTGCTGTTACAACTCCTACTGGTATTTCATTAGGTCTCATTGCCATTCTTCCAATAGTATCTGCAAATAAAACTAAAAATCCACCTACAATTCCACTACAAGGAATTAAATACTTGTGATCTGAGCCTATTATAATTCTACAAACATGTGGAACAACTAATCCAACAAAAGATATAACTCCTGCAATTGCAGTAGATATACTTGCTAAAAATACTGCTACGGCAGTAACTATTATCATATATAAATCTGAATTAAATCCTAAGCTTCTAGCATTTTTACTTCCTAAGGCTAATATATTGCAAACCTTTCCTAATAATAATGCTGCTATTATACCTATTACAGAATAAATAAGTAATATATGTACATTACTCCAATTAACTGTTGCTAAACTTCCCATCATCCATTTTTGAATATTAGAAGATCCTAATCCTGCACGTACAGTAATCATAGATGAAATTCCACCTAATAATGCATTACATGCTGCACCTGCTAATACAATTCTTATTGGCGATAATCCATTTTTATATGCCATAAGATAAATAATTACACAGCATATTAACCCTCCTAAGAATCCAAATATAGGTCTTAAGTTAGTTGTTCCTGGTACAAACACCATAAAAAATACCGTAACTGCACAAGCACCTGATGATATTCCAGTTATATACGGATCAGCTAGTGGGTTTCTTATTACTGATTGTAATAAAACACCTGCTATTGCTAAATTAGCTCCAACTAATACAGCTATTATAACTCTAGGCATTCTTAAATCCTTAATAATACCTATATTACCCTCTGAACTCCCTGAAAATAGCCCAGTTATAAGTTCTTTAAATGTTATATTAACACTTCCTAATTTTAGTGATACTAATGCTGTTATTAATAATACTATTAATGATATTAATATAAATGATATTTTAAACTTTTTATTTGAAACTCTCATAATTATTCCCCGCTACCATGAACTATATCACTTAGCATATCTAATCCTTCAATAACCTTAAGGTTTGCACTCATTCCAAAATAATTATTATCTAAATAAATTACTTTTCCTTCTTTTACAGCATTTATATTTTGCCATGCAGTATCACTTGCCATTTCCTTTTCTAATGCAGCTTTTGTTTCTTCAGGCATTGCATGAACCATAACTAAAATCTTTTCTGGATTAAGTAATGCTAAATCCTCTTTATTATAAGTTGTAAATGATTTGCTATTATCTTCAACTATATTTTTTCCACCAACAATTTCTACTAAGCTTCCAATATAAGATTTTGCTGTAGCTATCATAGTTGATCCTGGAGCTGCAAATAATACTAAAACTTCTGGCTTTTCTAAAGATGCTGCCTTTTCTTTAGCTTCTTTTTCCTTAGATTCTATCTTTTCTAATAAAGCCTTTGCTTCATCATTTTTATTAAACTTTTCTCCTAATGTATTTATTGCATTCTTTAATCCATCTAAACTTTCTAAAGATACAAATTCACTTGGAATATTATTTTCTTTAAATAAATTCATATAATCTGAACCTAAAGTATCTACAGATACTACTAATGTTGGATTTAGTGATTTAATTATTTCTAAATCTGGGCTCATTGGATTTCCAATTTCAACTGCCTCTTTAGTACTTTCTGGTAACTCATATGATGTCTTTGGTACCCCTGAAACCTTCACTCCTAAGGCATCTAATATTTCTGTAACTGCTACAGATGTAGAAACAACTACCTCTTCTCCACTTGCAGTATTTGTAACTTTTTTCTCATTTTCTACTGACCCACAACTTATCATACTTAATGCCATAATACCAGCTGTCATCAGAGACATAACTTTTTTAAATTTCATAATACATAACCTTCCTATTTTTATTTAGGTATTCTTATTATTTTTTCTTTGATTTTACAACAGCTATAACTCCTCCAATTACAACTATTGCAGCCACACCAGCTATAGCATAAATACCTTTATTATCTTTCTTTTCTTGTTTACCAATTAAATTTTCTTCCTTTAATGTTTCTTCTTCAATTTCAACATTAACTTCTTCTTTTAAGTCTTCCTTTTCTTCAATTGCTTCTAACAATGTTAATGTTTCCATTTTTGGTATAACTTTAAATTCAACATCTCTTTCCATAGGACCAACATAAATTATAGCCTCCATATCTGCATCTACTTTATCAACTGCAACCTTTAATTTAACAGTTCCATCTTCACTATTTTCTTCTACCATTTCAACTGGAGCTTCTTGCCCATTAACTTTCATTCTATAGTTTTCCATAAATTCACTTCCTGCAAATCCAACAGTATATATTATATGGTCTCTTGTTACTTCTACATTCATAGTTGGTAAAAGATATGTTCTTGACATTGACATTCCTATTTCTGATTCATGATATACATCATTTTCAACTTGGTATATCCCACTTGTAATTTCATTTTCAGTTGCATATATATTTTTAGTTCCTATAGTAAATATTAACCCTAAAGCCATTGTTCCTATTAACATTCCTTTAATCTTGCTTAATATTTTCATTTTCTTTTCTCCTCTATCAATAAACCTAAATTAGGAGGAAAATAAATAGACATGCTATTTTATTTCCCCCCTCTTATACTTCTTGTTAAATTACTTTCTTTTTCTTACTAAAACAGTTCCTGCTGTTGTTAACATTAATCCTAATCCTGCAACAGCTCCAGCCCCTATTGGTGCTCCTGTTTGTGGTAATGTTTCTACTGTATATTCTTTTATGAATGTTAAAGTATCCTCTAATAATGTAACACCAAATTCAACACCTCTAGACATTGGTACTACGAAAGTTTTAACTTTTATACTATCGCTTAAGCTTGAAAGTACAAATCTAACATTTGTTGTATCACCACTTGTACTCTTAGTAACATTAACTTTCTTACCATTTACATAAACTTCATGGTTTTGCATAAATGCTGCTCCAGTGAAAGTTAAAGTAACATAGTATTTTCCATCTATTTCTTCAACTTTAGAAGTAGAGTTTAAATACTTTCTAGCCATAGATCTTCCTGTTTCATTTTCATGAGTTACACTATTTTGAATAGAATATAATTTACCCTTAGTTATTTTTATTTCTTCATTATTTGTATTTGAATTTGAAACACCACTTGATGCATTGTTGTTTGTATTTCCACTAGTTGCTGAATCACTAGTTGTTCCACCAATATTAGCTGATCCATCTGTAACTAATTTTAATGTATCCTCTAATATGTTAACTCCAAATTCAACATTATTACCCATCATACTAACATAAGCTGATGCTTTTATTGAATCCTTTAAACTTCCAACTTCAAACTTTAAGCTAACAATTTCATTATTTACTGTTTTAGTTGTATTTACTTCATTTCCATTAACATATATCTTATGGTTACTCATCATTGTTGATCCCATAGATGTAAATGTTAATGTAACATATGTCTTTCCATTTACTTCTTCAACTTTTACATCTTCACTTAAAGTTTTTCTTGCCATATTAAGACCTATTTCATTTTCATGAGTTACAGTATTCTTTCCTACATAAACTTTAGTACCTTGTACTTCAGTTGTTCCACTGTTTGATCCATTGTTGTTTGAATCATTAGTATTTGATCCACCATTATTTGAATCTTCATTTCCAGCATTTCCACTATTGTTTTCATTTCCTGGTTTATTTGTTTCACCATTATTTCCTGAATCTGTTGAAGAGTCATTTTCTTTATATTCGCTTAATTCACCTTCATGTAATAAGTCAACATCAACAGTATGTAACTTTCCTGGGAATACAGCTTCTGGAAGACCTTCATTAAAATATGTTAAGTTAATCTTTACTCTTGTATAAAGCTTGTCTATTGAATCTACATTAAAGCTTATTGATCCATCTTCATTTTTAATAAACGCAACTTCATTTCCATCTATTGTTATTGAGTTTGTTGATTTTACTGTTTCTAATCCATCCTTATTGTACTTCATAGTTACAGTAACTTTTCCATCTTTAACTGTTACTATAGAATTAGCATCTATATAGTTTCTTATTCCACTTTGACTATCTCCACCACTTTTTAATGTCTTATTTGCTATTATATACTTTCCATCAGCTAATTTATTTCCTTGATTTTGATCTTCATCTTTATCTGATGAATTATCAATTGTTGGAATTGTACTGATATCATTTGTTACTAAGAAAGATACTTCTTTTCCCATAATTGTTATAGTCATATCTATTCTTACTTTTGCTTCTGCAGATGGAACTTCAAAAGTAATAGATTTATTTTCTTCATTATTAACAGAATTTAAGTTAACACCATCTAAAGTTGCTTTTATATTTTTCATCATCTTATACATATCATCTGCAAACTTAAGTGTCATAGTTGTTTTATCTTCTGAAACAGTTATAACAGTATCTTCTTTTAATGCCTTTCTAGCCATGCTTGTACCTGTTGATGATGTTGAATCTCCAATATATTCTGTTGAATTTTTAACAATATATGTTCCAGTTTGGAATTTCTTTTCTGAAAATGATTGAACATCTATAACATCAGTTCTTTCAGTAGCCCAAACAGCGTGTACATTTGAACCCATTACAGTTGTTGTTATCATAACAGCCGCTAATAATTGACATATCTTTTTCTTTAACATAAATTATATCCCCCTAAAACCAAATTTATCTTCATTGACATTTTATTTATTTTAATTCATAATAATTGATATTGATTATCATTTACTTGTAACATAATAACATATATTTTATTAGTTAGTTTTAACAATATTTATATTTTTTTTAACAATATTTTTATACTTTTATGCATATTTTTTAGGGGGGATATAATCTCTATGATTTCAAATATATTAACTAATTTTTTTAATTGCTTTACTGTTCCTACATTATTATTAAATTATAATTTCCAAATTATTTTTACTCATAATCATGATTCAAAAATTGATATTTCATTTTATACATCAAAAGCCATAGAAATTGTTAAAAACTTAAATTTTATTTCAAATACAACATCTTTTAATATTACTAATGATATTTCTTTTAGTTGTATTTCATTTAATCATTATGATAATTCTAAAATGTATTTGCTAATAGGACCTTATAGTACTAAGGAACTTTCTAATAATAATAGTGAAATTAATATTTTAACTGAAGAATGGATTAATAATATAATCAAATTGCATACATATATTATTAGTAATCATATTGGAAAATTTAATAATCTTCAAAATATATCTCCATGTGTTAACCATGCAATTAAATATATTGAAAAAAATTATTCAAATGAAATTTTAATAGATGATATTTGTGCTGAATTAAATATTAATAAATGCTATTTTTGTAGTGTATTTAAAAAAGAAACAGGATTAACCTTTATTAACTATTTAAATAATTATAAAATTGAAAAAAGTAAAGAATTATTAAAAAACCCTAATTTATCATTACTTGATATTTCTTTATCTGTTGGTTATAATAACCAAAGTTATTTTAGTACAGTATTTAAAAAAACAACTTCTAAAACACCTTTAGAATTTAGAGAAGATTACTTAAAAAATAAAAACTAGAATCATTATGTCTCCTATGTAGTTATAGGAGATATATTAATTCCAGCTTATTTAATATATTTTTATTTTTTTATTAATACTTTTTGTATTTCATTTAAGTTTTTATAACTATTATAACAATGATTTAATATATCTTCATCTGCTTCCTTTAAATCTACAACATGTATAGCTATCATTCTAGCATTAAATGCTGCTCTTATTCCTGCACTAGAATCCTCAATTACTATACATTCACTTGGTAAAACATTCAACTTTTCAGCAGCCTTTAAAAATATTTCTGGATTAGGTTTAGTTTCTTTAACATCATCTCTTGATATTATTACATCAAAAAATTTTTCTATATCAGCTTGTTTTAACTGCTTTAAAGCTCTTTCCTTAGCTGCAGAAGTTGCTAATGCAATTTTAAAATTATTATTTTTTAAATTTGATAATATTTCGTAAGCTCCTGCCTTTAATGAAACTCCTAATTCTACAGCCCTATCTAAATTTTCATCCTTTTCTTTATACATAATATCTATTGGCAAGTCTTCACCATAATTATTTAAAAATACCCTTTTTACATTCTCTCTTCCTGTTCCTAAAACTTGAATATAAATTTCTTTTTTTAATTTATATCCATACTTTTCAAAAACTTCTGACCAAACTTTTAAATATACTAATTCTGTATCAAATATTACTCCATCCATATCAAATATTACTCCATCCATATCAAATATTACAGCTTTAATTTTATTAATATTCAATTCCATAACTTTTCCCTCCATTTATACATAAGTAAATGACTTCTTCTCTCATAATTTCATATGGTCTACTAGAATATACCCTATAAACTATATCTCCATCAAAATTAATAATATCTTTTGCTCTAATTCTCAAAACTTTTATAATAATTATTTTTACATTTTCACTTTACTCTTTCAACATAATTAAACTATTTTATTATTATGTTTTTCATCAATAAGCAATAATTTGTATCAAAAGATATCTTAATGTATTTTTTTATTTCATTTTTTTGCTTATTACTATTATATTTTCTTTTTATTTACCCCTAATTCATATTTTTTATAATTTTCTTTTCATATCAACATTATATTTATATACCTCAGAAAAATAATGTAAAAAAAATTGTTCTTGTTTTATTTTACATTATTTTCTATTTATTATAGAATGTGTATATACATCAATTTTTATTTTTCCACTAATTTTTCTTAAATAAATTACATATTATTTAATAATTTTGATGAATAGGAGGATATTTTATAATCATGAGTTGTTGGGCTATATTAGGTATAAATCCTACTAAAAATATAGATGTAATTAAAGATGCATATACTGAATTAAGTAATTCTACAAATGCTAATGAGTTAATAAAACTAAAATCAGCTTATAATAAAGCTTTATCCTTAGCTAAAACTTCTATTAATGACTTAAACTTATCTTTACTTGGAAGTTCAAATTTTGATATTTTATCAGCTTTAATAAATTCTTCTATAGATAGTAAATCAATTGATACTATAGATAAGTTTATTGATGAAGCAAATGAAATTTATAATAATCCTGTACTTAGATTTAATATAGATTCATGGGTTAATTTATTAACTTCACCTATTTTAGAATCTTCTTCAAAAGAACTAGCAAGTATAGAATTAATTAAGTTTTTATCTAATCACAAATATTTAACAACAAAAACCTATAAACTCTTTGATACTAAATTTAATTGGATAAAAAATAAAGATAAATTAAAATCAAAACTTAGTTCTCAATTATTAGATTCATTTATTAATCATATAGAAAATCCTTTACCTTTAACATATAAATATTTAAATAATTTAGACTCTAAAAAGCTTGATGAATATCTTGAATTAAGAGAAAAGGCTTATTTATCACTTCAAGAAAATCACATAGAAGATGAAAAAAATTGCCTATTTAAAGCATATTCAATTTATTCTAAAGACTTAGATTTATTAAAAATGATTGGATGTTATTACTTAAATAAAAATGATAATCTTATGGCATTAAGTTATTTTAGAGAAGCAATTAATATCAATGATAATGATTTATACAGTCTTGCAAAATTAGGACATTTATTAACTATAAATAAACAATATGATAAAGCAATAATTTACTTAGAGAAATATTTAAAAAGGCTTAAAAATTCAATCGATTTAGAATCATTAATTGATTTAGCTCATGCTTATCATTATTCTTATGAGTTGCAAAAAGCTAAAAGCTTATATAACTTTTTATTTAAATTACGCCCCTGGGATTTATCTATAAAGTTAGCTTTAGAAAATATAAATAGTAAACTTTTAACTGATTTATCTCCAAAACCATTAATTCCAGCAACTTATCAAAAATATATTAATTCATTTTTAAAACCTCTTAATTTAAAGTTACATGAAATATATAATAATTTTTCTTTTAGATTGCAAGAAGATAAATGGAATGAATTATTTTCTTTACCAATTGCTTCAAATGAATCATTATTTTATTTATTTGAAGAAACTATTATTACTTTTATAACTACAAATAAAAATATGCCTAAAAATATTTATGAGTTTTTAAGTAAAAATTTTAATTGGAACTTAAGAAATAATGAATTATTATCAATTTATCCTAACTTGAAAATTGATATATTATTTAATAAATTATATTCCAATGAATCACTTAGTTATGAATCGTTAAAAAATATAAAAATTAATAATTTAGAAAATTATATTGAATTGCGCTCTTTAGCTTATAATTCTATTTGTTCTAATTCTAATAATAGCGAAAAATATTTAAATGATGCATTAAAATTATTTAATGGTGATTTTGAATTATATAAGTTATATGGACAATATTATTCAAATAATAAAGATTACAATAGTGCAATTGAAAACTATAAAATAGCTTTATCTTTAAAAGAGGATGATTATTACTCAATATGTACTTTGGCATTATTACTTACTAAAGTTGAAAATTATAAAGATGCAATTTTTTATTTAAATAAGAGTGTAAATACTCAAGCTGGTAAACTTTTATTAGATAATGAAGATTTTTTAATTAAATATGCTATTAGTTTTTACTATATAGGTAATTTAATTAACGCTAAAAAATACTTTAAAAAATTATTATTATTAAATCCAAATTTAAAATTTGTAAATATTTATCTAAAGAATATTAATGATAGATTAGCTCATAAAAAAACACCTATTCTACCTATATCCGTTATTGAAGATCCTGATTGCTATACAAATTCACTTCATTATACTACAAAGGGAAGAATTACAAATATTATATCTAAATTTAAACAAGGCCTTATATTAAAAAAATAATCGAATAAAAGGAAATCAATTTAGTTATATATATTGTATCGTTACAAATTTTAAAAAATTGATTTTCCTTTTTTATTCTTTTATAATTAATATTTAAAGGATGTGAAAAAATATGGCATTTAATCAGAAAAAAATTGCTCTTATAAATGATGTTACTGGTTTTGGAAGATGCTCTATAGCAGTTTCATTACCTATTATATCTGCACTTAAAGTTCAATGTTGTTTTATACCAACAGCAATCCTTTCTAACCATACTGGATTCAATAATTTTTTCTTTGAAGATTATACTTCTAAAATGACAGAATATATAAATAATTGGGAAATCCTTGGATTAAATTTTGATGGAATTTGTACTGGATTTTTAGGATCAAAAGAACAAATTAAAATAGTAGTAGAATTTTTAGAAAAATTTAAAACAAAAGACAATATAGTTTTAATTGATCCTGTTATGGGTGATTACGGAAAACTTTATTCTACTTATACTGATGAAATGTGTAAAGAAATGCAAAACTTAATTAAATATGCAGATGTTTTAACTCCTAACCTTACTGAACTTTGTAGGTTGTTAGACTTAGCTTATCCTTCACAAACTCCTTCACATGAAGAATTACATATGTTATGTAAAAAATTATCACTTCAAGGTCCTAAGAAAATAGTAATAACAGGATTACAAAGGCAAGGTTTAATAGAAAACTTTATATTTGAAAGTGACAAGCCTTATAGTGTAATAAAGGTAGAAAAAATAGGTATAGACCGTTCAGGTACTGGAGATGTTTTTTCTTCTATTGTATCTGCTAGCATTGTTAAAAGTGAAAGCCTTTATTCCTCAGTAGAAAAGGCTACAACTTTTATTAGCAAATGTTTAAAATTCACTACTGAATTAGGTTTACCAGAAAATCAAGGTGTTTGTTTTGAAGAGTTTTTAACTGAATTAAAATAATATAAAGGAGAGAGGTATTATGGTTATTTTATATACAAGCAATAAAGGTAATTTTATAAATTTAAAAAATATAACCATTTCAGAAATGGAGTCAAAAGGAATTAAAAAAAACATATATGTAAATTTAACTAATCGTTGTCCATGTGCTTGTACATTTTGTTTAAGAGCAACAAAAAAAATGTCTGAAACTAATAGCTTATGGCTTGAAAAGGAACCAACTGCTGAAGAAGTAATTACTGAGTTTGAAAATATAGATATAAATCTTTATGATGAAATTATTTTTTGTGGATTTGGAGAGCCAACAGAAAGATTAGATGCAATAATTGAAATTTCAAAATATATAAAGAAAAGAAATCCAAATATGACAATAAGAATCAATACTAACGGCTTAGGTGACTTAATCAATAAAAAAGAAATTGCTCCTTTATTAAAAGGACTAATTGATACAGTTTCAATTAGTCTTAATGCTCCAACTGCTGAAGAATTTTATGAAATAACTAAGAATAAATTTGGAATTGAATCTTATGATGCTATTAAAAAATTTGCAGTATCATGCAAATCTTATATTCCAAATGTTGTGTTTACTGTAGTTGATTGTATTGGTGAAGATGATATTAAAGCTAGCCAAAAAGTATGTGATGATTTAGGCATAAAATTAAGAGTTAGACCTTTTGAATAAATAAAAAATGATGTTCAATATTTTGAGCATCATTTTTTATTACTTAATATATTTAAAATTTTTATTCATTTAATAACTTTTCTAACTCTTTAACATTATTTGATGTTACAACTAATATATCATCTTCCAAAATTACCGTATTCCCATTGGGTACTAATACTTCTCCATCCCTTTTTATCATAACTATAAGTACTCTACCTAAAACATCAGCATCTTTTATAGGCTTATTTATTAAACAACTTTTTTTATCAACTGAAAATTCAGTTAATGTTGTACTTTTTTCTTCACGATATTCATTAAAATATTTAAGTTTATTTCCTGATAAAACTAATATATCACCTGGCAAAATTTTTGTAGAACCATTTGGAACAAATACATCTCCATTTCTTTTTATCATTACTACAAGAATATCCTCAGGTATATTAGCATCCATTATCATTTTATTTGCAATACTATTATTTTTATCTATTGTAAATTCTATCAAACTTGTACTTTTGTTTTCCTTATAATCATTAAATGTTTTTAATACAGATTCATCATTATCTATTAAATCTAATTTTTTAGCTAATATAGGTGTAATTGTTCCTTGAGCAACTACTGAAAATAAAGCTATAAAAAATATTATATGAAAAATATCATTATTAGTTGATACTCCATATGTTTCAGCAAAAATTGCAAAAACTATAGATGCAGCCCCTCTTATTCCTACCCATGATATAAATATTTGTTGTTTTATTGGTACATTAAACCAATATAATATACTAAATATAGATATTGGTCTTGCTACAAAAATCATAAATAATGATATTAATATTCCCTTTTCCATTACTAATGGTATTCTAGATGGAAATGCTAATAATCCTAAAACAAAAAACAAGGTAATTTGCATAAGCCATGATATACCATCTAAAAATTGGAATATACTCTTTTTATGTGGTATTTTTGAATTTCCTATAATTATTCCAGTTATATAAACACACAAATACCCATTCCCCCCTAAATACTCACTAAGAGAATATGATAATATTGCAATAGCAGTAATAAATATTAGATAAAATCCTTCTATTTCAAATTTAAATTTCCTTAACAAATAAACCGATAATTTAGCTAATATTATTGCTATTACTATACCAAATAAAATTTGATTTATCGTCATTATAAATATGTTTTCATTATTATTATTTGATATTAACATTAAAATAATTGTTGTAAGCATATATGCACAAGGATCATTACTTCCACTTTCTAACTCTAACATAGATGCAATTGATCCCTTTAAATTTAATCTTTGAGACCTTAAAATAGCAAATACAGATGCAGCATCAGTAGATCCAACTATTGCTCCAATAAGTAAGCCTTCTAATAATGTTGTCTTAAATATAAAAAAACATAGTAATCCAGTCAATCCAGATGTGAAAATAACCCCTAATGTAGATAAAAGAATAGATGGTTTTGCAACAGACTTTGCCATCTTCCAATTGGTACCGAACCCACCAAAAAACATTATGAATATTAATGCAATTATTGCAATTTTATTGGTAAGTTGATAATCATTAAAATATATCCCCACAATTCCATCCGAACCAAATATCATTCCTAAAATTATGAATATTAAAAGAATGGGTACTCCAAACTTATATAATATTTTAGTAGAAGTTATACTTATTAGTAATACTAGTCCACAAATTATCATTATTTTTATCATGTACTTCCCCCTATTTTTATATAAAGTACCTATTTTATACTATTCATTTTTTACAAAATTAAATCAAAAAATTTTAAAAAATTTTTTTAATTTTCTATAACTAAATAATATACCGACTTTCTAATTATATTTTCTTTATTTTCATGTAAGATATTTCAAAATAATTTTTATATAACTATATTAATAAAATTTTGATATAATATTTATAAAAAATCACTATAAGGAGGGTTATATGAATATAATTATTTGCTTAGATGACAATAATGGAATGATGTTTAATAAAAGAAGACAAAGTCAAGATAGAATTCTTCGAGCTGATCTAAAAGAATTTATTAAAGATAAAGACCTTTATATGAATAATTATTCTTATAAATTATATAAGGATATTGATAATGGTAATATTAAAGTTTCTGAAAATTTTTTGGAACAATGTACTGAAAATGGCTTTTGCTTAGTAGAAGATAAATTATTAAATAATTATATAAATAAAATTAACAATATAATTATTTATAAATGGAATAGAATTTATCCTTCTGATCTTTATTTTGATATTAATTTAATATCAAATTCATGGGAATTACTTGAGACTAAAGAATTCGAAGGATCATCCCATGAAAAAATAACAAGAATTATTTATAGGAGAGTAAACTAATGAAAAACACCTTTAAATTTAAAAATCCACTAATCTTACTTTTAGGAACTTTGCTATTTGTAAGTAACCTTATCAGTTGCTCATCAATTAATACCCTTCCTATTGTAAATGATAGTGGACAAGCAATTGAAGATTCTAATAATCAACCTTTAACAACTTCAAATACTTCAAGTACTAATATTTCTAATATAAATGATATACCTAAATACTCAGGAAAAGATATTATTATTTTAAATAATAATGTACCTAATTTTTCTAAGTCAGATTTAACAACTACTTCTTTTGAAAAATATTCTCCATTAGATAGTTTAGGAAGATGTGGAGTTGCATATTCAAATATTGGAACTGATGTAATGCCAACAGAAAAAAGAGAGTCTATCAGCTCCGTTAAACCAAGCGGATGGCATTCTGTTAAATATGATGTTGTCGAAGGAAAATACTTATATAATAGATCTCATTTAATTGGTTATCAATTAACTGCTGAAAATGCTAATGAAAGAAACTTAATTACTGGTACAAGATACTTTAATGCTACATTAATGCTTCCATATGAAAACATGGTTGCTGACTATATAAAAGAAACTAATAACCATGTTTTATATAGAGTAACTCCATTATTTGAAGGAAATAACCTTGTTGCAACAGGTATACAAATAGAAGCTAAGTCTGTTGAAGATGATGGTGAAGGTATTGAATTTAATGTATTTATATATAATGTACAACCTGGTATTACAATAGATTATGCCACAGGTGATAGTTCTCTTAATAGTGAAGAAATAAAGAAAAATACTAATTCTTCAAATTCAATTAATATAAATAATTCAAATACCTCTAATAATAATAATAAAGATAATACTTCCTCAAACTCATCTAATTCAAATAATAATAGTAATTCTTCTAATTCAAAATCAGTTATACGAGGTAATTCTAAATCTAAAATATATCATTGTCCAGGTCAAAGTAATTATGAAACTATGGCTGATTCTGAATACCTTGTTAATTTTAATAGTGAAGCTGATGCAATTGCAGCTGGTTATAGAAAAGCAAAACGATAAACATAATAAAAAGGGTGAATTTTAACAAATTCACCCTTTTTATTATAAGTTATAATATCAATTATTAACATAAATAAAACTTTCACTAAACACTTATTTTTCATCTTTATTTTTTTACAATTATATTTTATTTTTTAAAATCAATCTTACCCAATAATTTAATTTCCTCTAAAGTTGAAATTACCTTTACTGATATTTTCCCATCCTCATACTTACAAATACTTATTTGAGCATTTTCTTCAAATCTTACTATTCCATTACCCTCATCATATCCAATAAAACTAAGGCTTCCTGTTGAAAAATATGGTTTACCGGCAAAACTTCCTTTAAATGAATGATGAGTATGTCCAGTAAAAATACCAACTATAGAACTTTTCCTTATTAGCTCTTCAAACCCATCATTATAACTAACTGATGGTGTAGTAAATTGATTCTTTATAAGATGATGATGACAAATTAAGATAGTTTTCTTGTTATTACTAATTTCTAATTGAATTTTTAACCAATTATATTGAGAATCAGAAATAAATCCATCACTATTTTTATATATAGAATTATCAAACCCAATTATCCTTAATCCATCTATATCATTAATAGTATTATATGGTTCATTACATTCTTTATTAAACCAACCTTTATAAAAAGCTTCTTTATTATCATGATTTCCTAATGTAATTATATATGGAATCTCCCCTAATAAATTTTCTAATTCATACTTTAAAATTTCATAATCCTCAGATGTTCCTGATTCAACTAAATCACCAGTTATAATAATAAAGTCTATTTCGCTTAAATTTATCTTATTTAAAGAATTTTTTATTTGAATCAAAGGGCTTGTCATACAATTGAAAATAGAATTATAACCTTTTTCAACCCTAGGATATCTTCTCAAAAAATGAATATCCGATAAATGTAAAAACATCATGTTAAGTACCTACTTAGCTTTCTTTTTCTTATTTCTTTTAGTTTGTATACTAAATAATATAAGTGCAATTATTGTTGCCACATAAGGAATAGAAGCCGTAATTTGTGTTTTCAAAGATGTGTTTTGAAGTACATTTCCAGCTGCCTGAGAAAATCCGAAAAATAAACTTGATAAAAGAACACCTATTGGATGTGATTTACCTAAGTTATTTGCTGCCATAGCTATATATCCACGTCCAGATGTCATATTTTGCATAAATAATGTTACAGTTCCCATAGAGAGAAGAACTCCACCTAATCCACATAATATCCCTGATAAACTTATTGTTAAAAATTGATACTTTTCTACTGGTGTACCAAGACTTCTTGCAGCTTCTTTATTTATGCCTATAGCACGTAATCTATATCCTAACACTGTTTTATATAAGAATATATATATTCCTATAGCTAATATAAAAGCTAAGTAATCAATAATTGTTAAACCAGAAAAAATAGTGCCTATTACTGGAATATCTTTTATAATTGGCAAATTAATCTTTGAAAGGCTTACTAAGCTAGAATCAGTAAATACACCTTTAGTTTTAAATATTATATAAAGCAAGTATGTTGTAACTCCTCCTATCATAGTATTAGTTGCCATACCAACAACTACTGGAGATGCTTTTAACTTAATTATGCAAAATCCTACAATAGCAGATACTATCATCCCACTAATTGCACCTGTAAGAACAGATAAAAATACATTGTGTGTATAATAATTTGCAACTATACTGAAAAATGCACCTGTTAGCATTGTTCCCTCCATTGCAATATTAAAGATACGTACTTTAGTGCATATAGCAGCTGCTAAAGTAACTAGTAAAATAGGTGTCATCATACGAAGAGTGGAATTAGCAACAACTGCTAAATAATCTACACTTAATTCCATTATTGTACTCCTTCCTTATCTGTTATATTTTGCTTCTTCTTATACCATTTAACAGCAAATTTCGCAGTAATTAATAAAGTAATAATACCTTGAATAATTGTTGTTACTTCAGATGGTACTCCCATACTACGCTCAATAGTGCTTCCCCCCGTTGTAAGACCTGCAAGAAATATACTGCTTACTAAAATACCAACTGGATGATTGCTTGACATTAATGATGCTATAATACCAGTCCATGCATACCCTGGAGATGTTATCATACTATCAACATAACGATATCGTGTTCCTAAAACTTCACATGCTCCTCCAACCCCTGCTAAGGCTCCACTTAACATTAATACGTAATACATCATTTTGGTGCTATTAATACCACCATAATTAGCAAAGTTAGGATTTAATCCACCCATTTTCGCTTTATATCCAAAGCTTGTTTTTTTCATTATAAAAAGTATAACTAGCACACAAATAACAGCAATTACAAATCCCCAATGTAATGAATAACCTTTAAACATTTTAGGTAAAATATTATCAGTTAACTTTTGAGTTTGAATTGCAGAAGAATCTAGTCCTAACGGATCCTTTACTACATATGTTGTAAAATAAGATGCTATATAATCTGCAATATAATTCATCATAAGAGTTATAATAAGTAAATCTAATTTAAATCTTTCACTTACATATGCAGAAATAAGAGAATATAAAACTCCTACTAATGCCCCACTTAAAAGAGACATTGTAACAACAAATACTGTTGGTCCAGGACATATTACAGCTACAACAGCTGATGTAAATGCCCCTAAAACCATTTGCCCTGCAGCACCTAAACTTGAATATCCTGATCCCCAAGCTAAGGCTCCAGCAAGTCCTGCAAATATAATAGGAACTGAACGTGTTAAAGTCGTAGTTAAATAATATGCTGAACCAAATCCACCCTTAAACATCCCTATAATTGCCTCAAAAGGATTAAAGCCAGAAAATGCTATAATTACACCACCTATTAATAATCCAACAACAATTGCTTGTAGAGGATGCTTTAATGGTTCACATATCTTAGAAAACTTGTTCTTTTTAATGTTCCTATATAACGAATTTTTATTTTCCATTATTATTTTTACCTCCTACCATTAAAAGACCTAGTGCCTTTTCATCAATACTTCCTCTTTTAAATTCACCTACAATTTCGCCTTCGTAAATTACATAAATTCTGTCACTTAAATCCATAATTTCACTTAATTCAGAAGATACTAATAATACACTATCACCATTATTCCTCTTTTCAACAAGTTGATCATGAATAAATTCTATTGCTCCTATATCAATCCCTCTTGTAGGTTCACAAGCAATAATAAGAGGAGTTTCCTTCGACATTTCTCTTGCAACAATAAGTTTTTGAGCATTCCCACCTGAAAGTTCTTTTATTTTTTGAGAATATGAATCCGCCTTCACCCTAAATTTTGAAATTAAATTTATAGCATGATTTATAACCTTATCAGTATTTAAGATACCCTTTTTAGAAAATTCATCACTATCCTCATATCCCATTAATGCATTTTCAGCAAGAGTTGCATCTGGAGCACTTCCCCACATATATCTATCCTCTGGAACATGAGCTATCCCAGCTTCTCTTATATCCCTGACAGTATTATTAGTAATATCTTTGTTATTTATTATTACATTGCCAGCATCAACTTTTTCTAATCCTGTTATACATCTTATAAGCTCTGATTGACCATTACCAGATACTCCCGCAATACCTACTATTTCTCCTCTTTTAATATGTAAATTAACATTATTTAAAATATTTTTATTATGTTCTCCCATTAAAGTTAAATCTTTAACCTCTAAAAGCTTTTCATTAGTTTCTTTTTCCAGAATAACTCTATTAGTAATTTGTCTTCCTACCATTAAATAAGATAATTCATCTATGCTTGTATCTTTCTTTAACTTCTCAGCAACTACTTCTCCAAGTCTCATTACTATAACCCTGTCTGCAACTTCCATAACTTCATGAAGTTTATGTGTTATAATTATTAAACTTTTACCTAGATTCGCCAATTGCTTCATAGTTTTTAAAAGTTCATCTACTTCAATAGGAGTAAGAACTGCTGAAGGCTCATCAAAAACTATAATATCTGCATTTTGATAAAGGGTTTTTAATATTTCAACACGTTGTTGAAGTCCAACTGGACATTCTTCCACAATTGCATTTGGATTTACATTTAACATATAACGCTTTGAAAGCTCTTCTACCTTTTCAATATTCTTTTTATAATCAAAGAATATCCCCTTTTTCATTTCATTCTTATATACAATGTTTTCAGCTATAGTCATTGATTCAAAAAGCATAAAATGTTGTTGAACCATTCCAATTCCTTGCTTCATTGCATCTGATGGATTATGAAAATTCATTTTCTTACCATTAATAAATATTTCTCCTGAATCAGGTTTTTCTAACCCATAAAGAATTTTCATTATAGTTGACTTTCCTGCACCATTTTCACCAACAACAGCAAGTATTTCTCCTTTATTAAGATTAATATTAACTTTATTATTAGCAACTACATTACCATAGGTTTTAACTATATTTTTCATTTCTAAAAGCATGTCAAAGTTACTCCTTTTCTAAACTAATATGTAATATATAAAAAAATCTAATCTTCAAAATAAGTATTTCTACTACTTTTAAAACTTCTATACAACTTCCTATGAAATATAAATTTTTCAAGATAATAAATTAAGGGCCAAAGCCAAAATTGCCTCTGCCCCTTATTTAAAGTAAAATAAATACTTATTATAATCCAATTATTTTGCAGATTCCTCAGGAACTTCTATAACTATTTCACCTGAAATAATTTTTTCTGCTGCTGCCTTACCAGCTTCTATAACTTCATCAGTTATAATTTCTGTATTTCTATAATTCATTTCCTCTGGTAAAACACCTACAACCCCAAATGCACCTTCTTTTAATCCTAATACTTGTGAACCGCCATTTAATTTACCTGCTAAAAATTCATCAATTATAGTATTCATAACAGCTCCAGTATTCTTTAATAATCCACTTATGATACTTGTATTTTCAGAAGTTGTTTGGTCAACACTTAATCCTGTTGTATATATTGGTGTACCCTTTTTATTTAATTCTTGAGCTGCTTGATATATACCTGAATTTGCACTTGCAGATACTCCTCCAAATATAAAGTTTGCTCCTGCAGCCTTTTGTTGTAATGCATACTCATAAGCTAAATTAGTATCATTATAAGAATTAGTGTAATTATACATAAAGTTAGCATTTGGATTAACAGATTTTACTCCTTCTGAAAATCCATATCTATATTTATAAGTAGCTTGTGTTTGAAATGATGCTATATAACCATATAAGCTTTCATTAGGAAAAGCTGTTCCAATCATTGCACCTAATACATATGAACCTTGTGCTTCATTAAATCCAAAACTTGTTACCTTTTGGTTAGCAGCTGTTGTGTCAATTACTGCATATTTAGTATTTGGAAACTTATCTGCTGCATCACTAAAAGGATCAGCTGCTTGCCATCCAATACCTATTATTAAATCATATCCTTCATTAGAAGCTGCAAGTGTATTTTCCTCCCAAGCAGCTGTATCTGTACATTCAATAGACGTCATCTTAAATCCATAAGTATTACTTGCCTTTTCTAAAGCTTCATATGCTTGAAGAATAAATTGTTCTGTTCCAATTGTATCTGAAATTAAAGCTATATTTAACTTTGAATAATCTCCATTAGTATCTTTGATACCAATTGATTCATTGCTTGTTGAATCTGAACATCCGGCAAAAAGAAAAGTTGTCATGATAAATAGTAAAGAAGTTATTATTTTTTTCATTATTTAATCTCCTGTATTTCATTTTTGTTACTTTAATTATAATAATTATATATACTTTTAAATATGACATAGGTCATATTTCGATAAAAAAACTGTATATTTTTTTATTTATTCTTTTTATTATTCGCTTTTATTGTAATTAAACATCATTTTTTGTATTATTTTATTTTTATATTACTTTATTTTCTTTAGAACAATTTATTTATACTTAATATTACATTATTGTAAGAAATAATTATTTCTCATTCGCATTTCATCTTATTGTTATATATTTTTCATTATGTTAAAATCATAAATGTAACTAGAATAATATTATTGTTAATTAACTTACTCGTTTGGAGGCCTTATGATAATTGTTAAAAACAAAGATTTGCTAGATAAATACATTTCTACAACTGGAATTTCCAGACTTTTTTCTCAAGATATAAGTAATCTATTAGAACTGTTCTCTCTAGAAAAGGGGGATTTTCTAATTAATGAGGGAGAATGTTCCGATTATTTATTTTTTTTAGTAAATGGTAAATTAAAAGTTTTTTCTCATTCAACTTCTGGAAAAATAATGTCTTTATCACTTTTTAATTCATTTCAAATTATAGGTGAAACTTGTAGCTTATGGAATAAACCTCCTACAGCATCAGTCCAAGCTACTTGTAAAACATATTGCATAGGTATATCTATGCAATATAGAGACCTTCTTTTAAATGACATAGTATTTTTAAGATATATTTGTCAAAACTTAGGCGATAAACTAAGTTATATGAATAATAATACTTGTATTAATCTTTATGAATCATTAGAGAGTAGATTAGCTTCCTTTATATTAAAATCAGAAAACAATGGTATTTTTTCTTATAACTTAACAGAATGTGCAGAACTTTTATGCACAAGCTATAGGCACTTACTAAGGATTATTAATTTATTTTGTAATACAAATAAGTTATCTAAAAATGGAAAATCATATAAAATTATAGACAGAGGCTATTTAGAAAGTATTGCTTCTAATTCAATTATTACATAAATAAAATCTAATATAATATAAAGGGGTTCTCACTAAAATTTTATACATATTAATTATTTTTATAATAAAAATCAACAAGATATATTGCAGTATTTATTTTAATGAGCTTCCCCATTTTACTATCTTTCCTGAATAAACTTTATATACATTTTAATAATTTCTACACATTCATCATAAGAAAATCTAGATGTATTTAAAATTAAATCATAATTTTCAGCATCTCTCCATTTTTGTCCTGTATGATATCTATAATAAATTCACCTATATATTTGGTCTTATTTATCCACTCTTCAGCCTCTTTTCTTTCCATACCCAATCTTTTCATTTCTCTAAGTATACATTCTTCATCATTTGCATGGACAAATATTTTTATTGCATTTTTATTATCTCTTAAAACATAATCTGCTCCTTATTTTTAGTGCTTTTGTTCAAGAAAAAAGAGCCTTTACTCCTAAGAATAAAAGCTCCTTACTTTAAAATATATTTTACTTATAACTAGTTTAATATTTATTATTATGTTATAAATTACTATATATATTTTTATTTATTAACAAATAGCTCCTCCAACAGCATTAATATCATTTTTATTTTCAATAGCTGCTTTTATTGCTAATTCTAGTCCCTTACTAATATCAGCTATGCTCATTGATGGCTTTCCTGGTTTATCTATAACTTGAGCTGGTATATATGGAACATGTATAAATCCAGCTTTCATATTAGGGTACTTCTTATCAACTAAGTATAATAAGTGATACATAACATGGTTACATACAAAAGTTCCTGCTGTGTTTGAAACTGATGCAGGTAATCCACCTTCTTTAATTTCATTAACCATTGCTTTTATTGGTAGGTTAGAAAAATATGCTGGTTCACCATCTTCATATATTGATATATCTATAGGTTGCTTACCTTCATTATCTGCTATTCTTGCATCATCTAAATTAATTGCAACTCTTTCTGGAGTAATATCAAATCTTCCTCCAGCTTGACCTATTGATATTACTATATCAGGATTATATTTTTCTATTTCTTCATTAATTTTTTCTAATGACTTTCTAAATACCGTTGGTATTTCAATCTTAATTACTTCAGCATCTGAAATATTGTCTGGTAATAATTTAACAGCTTCTAATGCTGGGTTTATATTTTCTCCTCCAAATGGATCAAATCCAGTTATTAATACTTTCATATTTTTTCTCCTTAAAATTTCATCTTATTTTATAAATATAATTATTTTAAATAAAACAATTATATTTTTAATACTATTATATATATTTATTAACTAAATTAAAATGCTAAGAAATACATTAATAAAATATGAGTAATTAATAAACCTATAGCTACTGGTGCTTGATGTCTTATTATTGCATTTTTATCATCAATTTCAAGTAAAGCTGCTGGCATAACATTAAAGTTAGCTCCCATTGGTGTTAATAATGTTCCACAATATCCTGCTGTTAATGCTAAAGATCCAGCAATAGCTACATTAGCTCCTTGTGCAAATACGAATGGTATACCAACTCCAACAGTTATTACTGAAAATGCAGCAAATGCATTACCCATTATCATTGTAAATAATGCCATACCCACACAATATGCAGTAACACCTATAAATACATTACCCTGTGGTAATACACTTGATATACCAGAAGAAATTACATCTCCAACACCAGCTGCTGTAAATACAGCTCCAAGTGCTGCTAATAATTGTGGTAATATTCCTACCGGTCCTACTGATTGAATCATTCTATCAGATTCTTCAACAAGAGCTACTGGCTTAGCTTTTGTAATAATAAATGTTACTATCATTGCTACAATAGATGCAACCCCTATTGCTGCAGTTCCTGAAATTGGTGTAAATTGTGCAATTCCTAAGGCTACTAAAGCTATAACTAATGATGGTATAAATATCTTTAATCCTAACTTTTTAGCTTGCTCTTCTCCAAACTTTTCATTTAAAGTCTTAATATTTCCTGTTTTTACTTGCTTAGTTAAAGTAAGCACTGCAATGACAACTAATATTCCACCAACAATAACTGATGGTATATATGGGCCAAATATAAATATAAATCCTAATAATGCCCAAAATAAAGTCGTTCCTATTTTAGCCTTATGATTTTTATCTTTTAATGTTAATAAAGCTGTATTTAACATCATAATTCCAATTATTATGTAGAATATTTCTAATAATATATTAGAAATTGCTTTAAAATCCATATGTCTTTTCTCCTTTGTAACTATTTATTTCTTTTTCCAAATGTTCTTTCTAATTGCTTATCAAGGATAATATTTTGAATAATTACTAATATAAATGCAATTACTGCTACAGGAACTGATGCTTTTGCTATCTCTAATCCTGTTGTTGCATATCCTAAATCACTTAATGTATTAGAAATTAATAAAACTCCACTACTTGCTAAGAAAAGATTTTGACCATAAAAATTACCATAGTTATCCATAGATGCTGCTGCTGCTTTAATCTTATCTTCATATTTTTTATCTATTTCACCATATTTACTTATAGCTGCACCTTGAGCCATTGGATTTATTAAAGGTCTAACAAATTGAGGATGTCCACTTATTCTTAATGACATAGCTCCAGCAATTTGTCTTATTAAACAATAAAGTGTTAAAAGCTTTCCTGTTGAAAGATTTTTTATATTTTTAATTAATTCAACTGCTTTCTCTTTTAATCCATATCTTTCTGATATACCTATTATAGGTAAAGTTAATATAAAAATAGTTATTAATCTTTGATTAACAAATGTTTTACCAAGTATTGATAATATTTCAGTAATATCCATATGTGCTGCAAAACCTGTAGTAAGTGCTGATATTATTATTACAGCAATACTATCTAATTTTAATGCAAATCCTACTATCACCACAAAAATTCCAATTAGTACCATTTTATCTCCCTCCAAATTTTCTTTATAATATATTTATACTCTTTTTTTTCTATGTTTGTCTACAAGAATTTTATACCTTATGTATTTTTTTATATATTTTTATATAATTTATTTAATATTATAACAGTTTTATTAATAAAATAGCAATATAATTATTTATAAATCATTATATTGTTATACATAAAATTTTTAGCCTTAAACAAAATTTACTATATTATAGTTTCACATTCTAATATTAAAACCTTAATATCTATAATTAAAAATATAATTATTTTAATTTTAAACTAAACTAAATTTTAAATATATAATTTATAAATTTCAAAATACTGTTTCACTTAAAACAAAACTTAAGCTTAGGATGTATACTAAATTTAGTAACTATCCTAAGCTTAAGTTTTATTACTTTTATATTTTTTTATAAATACAAACTATCAATTGAAAAATTTGCACTGCCGTATTAACCTATTTAATAAATTATATTATTTTATTAAGGAATTATCTCCAATATATATACTAATAACCCTAAAATTAATAATAAAAGTAGTATAAATAATATAATATTAAATATCATACTCAACCTCTCATAAATACTTTGTTTAAATATATTCTCAATGTAAAATAAATATTATCTTTATTTTATATTATTTGTCCCTTTTTAGGTAAAAGTATATCTCCATTTTCATTATAAAGCTTTTCTGGGCGATAAGAATGAATTGGAACTAATAATTTTGGAGAAATTAAATTAATTATTTTTATTAAATCCAGTGGTCTTGCATGTCCAGTACATTTAACAATATTAAACTTTATATCATTATCTTCAAAATTCTTTACAAACGGCTTAAAATTAGGATCAAAATCACCTAATGGAGTTGCATCTGTATGTATATAAACTCCACCTTTTTTTAATTTATTAATATACTTTAACGCCAATTCATCTAATTGCCAAAAATACTTATTTTCATCATTTAACAACTCTTCAAAATCTATTTTTAAATTTTTATTTAATCCATAATCTTTGTCATCTAATTGATAATAATACGTTTCAACTCCGATTGCCTCTTTTATTACATATGAGTTATAAGCACTTAATACTACTGTTCTTGGATTAGTTTTTATTATATTTAAAATCCTCTCAATATTTGAAATATAATAATTAAATGTTATTTGCTTTTCTATATTACTTTTTACTATATTATTAATCTTTTCAATAAGTTCATTTTCATTAATTGTTTCTACTTCTTCTAACTCATCATCATATTCTTTAAATGAAACACTTACCCCTTCAATTAATAATACATCACAATTTTTACTTTCTTTGCAAAAATTCAATGTATCCTTTTCTCTATATCCATGAAGTCTTAAATCTCCAGAATAAGCTATTTTCATTTCTGGAGTTTCTATTAATAATCCACAAGCTCCATAAGCATCATGATCAACTGGCATAACCTTTACTTTTATCTTACCAACTGTAACAATTTCATTTTCTTTAACTCCAGTAACTTCTCTTGTATTAGAACCTTGCTTTTGATATAAAGGAAAAATGAAATTATCATTAATATTTAACGTATTTATTAATGATTTTGTTCCCTCTAATGTATATAGTGGTATTTCTGGTCTTAAATAATTTACTATTTTAGAATGATCTAAATGTATATGTGATAGAAAAACTGCAGTATATTTAAATTTATTTTCTTTTGACTTATACCCTTTTAATGGTATTTTAGTATCAAAAATATTATCTAAATACGGTACTAAATTATTATCTAATAACCCTTGTAAATCTGAGGGTTTCACACTTGCTGATGGATTAAATTCACTTCCAAAATCAAAGAAAATATGACTATCTTCATATTCTATTTCAATTATTGTTCCACCAATTGTTAATACTCCACTATGAAATGTTATTTTTGTCTTTTTATTCTTCATCATGCTTATATACTCCTTATCACTTGTATACTTTTTATCATTTACTTATACTTATATCATATCTTATTCCATTTTAATTTCAATGCCCTAAATAATCCATTAACTTATATATTAATAATAAAAGTTCATATAACTAATGATTTTAACTAAAAAACTGCATAGGAAAATAACCTTTATAGCTTTTTATTTTTATAATTTTCAGTTTTAAGCCATTTATAAAAACTAAAATAAATACTTTGTGTTTAATTATAATAAATTTTAAAATAGTTTATTTAATCACATTTATTTTTATCTTAAGATAAAAAATTACTTATTTCACATTTAAACTTAGTTATTTTTATAAAAATAATCTAAAATATCATCAAATGTTTCAAAAGCTAAGCCTGCTGCTTCACAACATTCAGTTATAGCTTCTTTCATTTCCTTTATTGGAATATCTTTTATTGTATCACATTTAATTCCCTCTTTACGATATGATTCGCAAATGGCATTTTCAAGTTCTTCTTTTGAAACACCATCTTCTTTAAAAATGTTTAAAAATATTTCTCTAATATTATTTTCTCTTTCTATTTCTGTTAATATATTTTCCATATATCCTCCAAATTCATCTCAAAATTTTATAGCTTATTCATATTATATCACATTTTATGAAATTGTTAACATTTCAAAAATAAAGCAATAATTAATCATTTATATAAACAATTAATTATTGCTTTTCATACTTTATTTAAACTACTTCATTAAATAATTATCAACTGCTAATGCAACCTTTCTTCCTTCAGTTATTCCCCAAACGACTAACGAAGGACCTCTTCTTGCATCCCCTGCTACAAATACCTTTTCCTTAGATGTTTTATAATTTATATCATTTGCATGTATACTTCCTCTTTTATTTAAATCAACACCTAAATCATTTGCTATATAATCTTCAACTCCTGTAAATCCCATTGCTATTAATACTAAATCTGCATTCCATATCTTTTCTGAATTTTCTACTTCTTTAAGATTCATTCTTCCATCCTCACCTTTAATCAATTGTACATCAACAGTTTTTAAAGACTTAACATTTCCATTTTCATCCCCATAGAATTCTTTAACACTTGTTAAGTATCTTCTTGGATCATGTCCAAACATTTCAATATATTCTTCTTGACCATAATCAATTTTTAATACCCTTGCATACTCCGGCCATGGATTATTTTTACCTCGTGATTTTAATGGTTTTCCCATTATTTCAAATTGATTTACAGATTTAGCTCCTTGCCTAATAGCTGTTCCAACACAATCTGTTCCAGTATCTCCACCACCAATTACTATTACATCTTTATTAGTAGCTAAAATATCAGAACCCTTATTAAACTGAGAACCTACTATTCTTTTTGTGTTATTAGTTAAATATCTTACTGCAAAATGAATTCCATTAAGTTCTCTTCCTGGTACTTTTAAATCTCTTGGCTTAGATGCACCAATTGCAACTATTATTGCATCATATTCCTTTTGTAATTTGCTATACCTTACATCTATCCCAACGTTAATACAGGTTTTAAATATTACCCCTTCTTCCTTAAGAATATTAACTCTTCTTTCTATAATATTCTTTTCTAATTTCATATTAGGAATACCATACATCATAAGACCACCAACATAATCTTCTCTTTCATATACAGTAACATTATGTCCTAATTTATTTAAAATATCAGCAGATGCAAGACCTGATGGCCCTGAACCAATTATAGCTACTTTTTTACCAGTTCTTATTTTAGGTGGATTAGCCTTAATTTTCCCTTCAGTAAATCCTTTTTCAATAAGATACTTTTCATTTGCTTTAACTGTTACAGATTCTCCATTTAACCCACAAGTACATGCATTTTCACATAATGCAGGACATACCCTAGATGTAAATTCTGGAAAATTACTTGTTTTTAAAAGTCTTTCTAATCCCAATTCCCACTTATCTAAATATATTAAGTTATTCCATTCAGGAATAAGATTATGAAGGGGGCATCCTGTAGCCATACCATTTAATATTACACCAGATTGACAAAATGGAACTCCACAATCCATACATCTTGCCCCTTGCTCTCTTCTTTCTTCTTCTGTAAGAGGTACTTCAAACTCATTCCAATGATTCACTCTACTTAATGGATTTTCCCTATTACAATTTTTTCTATTAAACTCCATGAAACCTGTTGCTTTCCCCATAATCCCCCTCCTTACATAGTCTTTCCTGTCTTTTCATAAAAAGCATTTACTAAAGACTGCTCTTTAGTAACTCCCTTTTCTTCATTACTTTTAACAAGTTCTAAAACTTCCTTGTAATCCTTTGGAATAACCTTTTTAATCTTAGCTATATATAAATCAAAATTATCAATAACTTCCTTTGCTTTAACAGACTTAGTGAGTTTTTTGTGTTCATTTATTACTTCTTTTAAGAAATTAATATCATCTTTATCTAAGCTTTCAATAATAACCATTTCCTTATTTACCTTAGAATCAAAATTTCCACTTTCATCTAAAACATAAGCAATTCCCCCACTCATACCTGCTGCAAAGTTAATTCCTGTTTCACCTAATACAACTGCTTTTCCACCAGTCATATATTCACATCCATGAGCTCCACACCCTTCAACAACAGATATAGCTCCTGAATTTCTTACACAAAATCTTTCTCCAACAACACCACTAAAGAATGCTTTTCCTGATGTAGCTCCATATAACGCAACATTACCAATTATAATATTTTCATTTGCTTTTATTTTACTATCTTTAGGCTGATAAACTATTATCTTTCCGCCAGATAATCCCTTACCAACATAATCATTACCATCACCTTCAACTTCTAAAGTTAATCCATTAGGTATAAATGCTCCAAAACTTTGTCCTGCAGTCCCTTTACCTTTAACCCAAACTGTATCTTCTGGTAATCCTTCTGTTTTATATCTTCTTGTAATTTCTGAACCTAATATAGTTCCAAACGTTCTATCTGTATTAAAAATATCAATATTTATTTTTACATTTTCCTTATTTTCTAAAGCTGGCTTTGCTAATTTTAAAAGAATAGTAGAATCCTTAACTTCATCAAGTTTATGATTAAACTTCTTATTTTTATTAAATTTAACTCCATTTGTGGAATTAACTTGTGATTTATTTAAAATTAATGATAAATCAACTCTTTTAGCCTTCCAATTATCAAGATTTTCTTTTTTCTTTAATTTATCTACTCTTCCAATCATTTCATCTATGCTTCTAAATCCAAGTTTAGCCATGTATTCTCTTAATTCTTCTGCAATAAATTCCATGAAATTTACAACATACTCTGGTTTTCCTGAAAATCTCTTTCTAAGCTCCTTATTTTGAGTTGCAATTCCAACTGGACAAGTATCTAAATTGCATACTCTCATCATTACACATCCTAATGATACAAGAGGAGCTGTTGCAAATCCAAATTCTTCTGCTCCTAATAAAGCTGCTATTGCAACATCCCTTCCAGTCATAAGTTTACCATCAGTTTCTACTCTAACCCTATCTCTTAAATCATTCATAACAAGTGTTTGATGCGCTTCTGCTAATCCTAATTCCCATGGTATACCAGCATGCTGAATTGAAGTTTTAGGAGATGCTCCTGTACCTCCATCATAACCTGATATTAATATTACATCAGCTCCAGCCTTAGCAACTCCTGCAGCAACTGTTCCAACACCTGCTTCTGCAACTAATTTTACAGAAATATCAGCATAAATATTAGAATTTTTTAAGTCATATATAAGTTGTGCTAAATCTTCTATTGAATAAATATCATGATGTGGTGGTGGTGAAATAAGCTCAACTGCTGTAGTTGAATGTCTTGTTTTAGCAATCCAAGGATATACTTTTGATGCAGGTAACTGACCACCCTCCCCTGGTTTTGCTCCTTGAGCCATTTTTATTTGCAACTCATCTGCATTAACTAAATATTCTGAAGTAACACCAAATCTACCTGATGCTATTTGTTTTATTTTAGATCTTTTAGAATCTCCATTATTTAATGGAATCCATCTTTCTTTATCTTCTCCACCTTCACCAGTGTTAGATTTTCCACCTAATCTATTCATTGCTATAGCAAGTGTTTCATGTGCTTCCTTAGAAATTGACCCATATGACATTGCACCAGTTTTAAATCTCTTTACAATTTCAGATGCTGGTTCTACTTCTTCTAATGGTATAGGATTTTCTGCAAACTCAAAATCTAATAACCCTCTTAAAGTTAATCCTTCTTCTTCTTTTATTATTAATGAAGAATATTCCTTAAACTTTTTATAATCACCAGTTTTAGTTGCTTGTTGTAACTTATAAATACTTATTGGATTATATAAGTGCATTTCTCCATCACTTCTCAATTTATCTCTACCAAAATTATCTAAATCAAAATTAATTTGTCTTAATCTCTTGTCATATGCCTTTTGATGCTTTTGTAATATTTCCTTTTCTATATCTTTTAACGTTAATCCACCAATTCTACTTACTGTATTTTCAAAATACTTATTTATCACTGATTCATCTATACCTAACGCTTCAAAAATCTGTGCTCCTTGATATGATCTAATAGATGATATTCCCATTTTAGAAAGTATTTTTGTTATCCCCTTTACAACAGCTTTATCATAATTATCAGTAGCCTTTTCAAAAGGAACTGTAATTAATCCATCTTCAACTAATTGATAAATACTTTGATATGCTAAGTACGGATTAACAGCTGTTGCTCCATATCCTAAAAGTGTAGCAAAATGATGTACCTCCCTTGCTTCTCCAGTTTCAATAATAATATCTGCTAAGCTTCTAGCCCCTTTCTTAATTAAATAATTATTTACTGCAGAAACTGCTAATAATGAAGGAATAGGTGCATTATTTTCATCAACAAATTTATCACATAATATAATTACATTTGTTCCTTCCCTAATTAATTGAAGTGCTTCCCTACATAAATATTTTAATGATATTTCTAAACTGTTTTCCTTTGTAATATCAAAAGTAATATCTAATGTACTTATTTTATATCCTTGTCCATTTAATAATTTTATTTTTTCTAAATCTTCATCATTAATAATTGGATTTACTATTTCTATTTGTCTACAACTTTCAGGACAATCATCTAATATATTTCCCTTAGAACCTAAATAAACATTTGTAGAAGTTATAATTTCTTCTCTTATTGCATCTATAGGTGGATTAGTAACTTGTGCAAATAATTGTTTGAAATAATTAAATAATGGCTGTTCTTTTAATGATAATGCTGCAAGTGGAGTATCTATTCCCATAGCAGCCATTGGTTCATGCATATTTTGTGCCATTTCAAAAATATTAGTTTTTAAATCTTCATATCCATAACCAAAAGCTTTTTGATAAGTAACCCTTTTATCTTTATCCATAAATTCTTGCTTATAATTTTTAATTTCTATATTTTTTAAAGGTGTTAATCTTTCATCTAACCATTCTTGATATGGATTCTCCAAACTATATTTTTTCTTTACTTCTGAATCTTCTATCAATTTACCCTTCACTGTATCAACTAATAAAATTTTACCTGGCTCTAATCTTTCTTTTCTTATTATTCTTGATTCATCAATTTCAACTGCTCCAGTTTCTGAAGCTAAAAAAAGATAATCATCATTTGTTATATAATATCTTGATGGTCTTAAACCATTTCTATCTAAAACAGCACCAACTTTATCACCATCTGTAAATACTATTGAAGCTGGTCCATCCCACGGTTCAATTATTGTTGAATTATATTTATAAAAAGCTTTTTTATCCATATCTATATCTTCTGCTTTTTCCCAAGGTTCTGGAATTAACATTAATATTGCTCTTTCTAAATCCCTTCCCCCCATGTATAAAAACTCTAACACATTATCAAACGTTGCTGAATCAGAGCCTTCTTTATTAATTATAGGTAAAACTTGATTTAATCTATCTCCAAAAACCTTTGATGTAATAGATGCTTCCCTTGAATAAATCTTATTAACATTTCCTCTTAATGTATTTATTTCACCATTATGAACCATCATTCTATTAGGATGTGCTCTTTCCCAGCTTGGAAATGTATTAGTAGAATATCTTGAATGAACTAATGCAATAGCAGATGTAACATCCTCATCTAATAAATCATTATAAAATTCTCTAACTTGAGTTGATAGTAACATACCTTTGTAAACTATTGTTTTAGATGAAAGTGATGCAATATATGTACTGCAATCCTTTAATTGTTTTTCCTCATTAAACTTTTTTTCAATATTTCTTCTTAATATATAAAGCTCTCTCTCAAAATCTTTAGAATTATTTATACCTTCAGGCTTATTTATTATGATTTGCATAATTGTAGGCATTGATTCTAAAGCAGCCTTTCCAATCCCCTTATAATTTATAGGAACATCTCTTAATAAGATAATTGAATATTTTCCTTCTTTTAAAACTGTATTAATTATATTTAATGCTAATTCTTTTCTTTCTTGTTCTTTTGGCAAAAATAATGTCCCTATTGCATAACTCCCTTGATTAGGTAAATTAACATTAGCTTCATTACATACTTTTTTAAAAAAATAATGTGGTATTTGAATTAATATTCCTGCACCATCACCAGTATTTTCATCTGCTCCAGTACCACCCCTATGCTTTAAATTTTCTAAAATATCTAAAGCATCATTTATAACCTTATTAGATTTTTCGCCCTTAATATTAACTACAGCACCAATTCCACATGCATAATGCTCAAAACTGCTATTGTATAGCCCCCTATTTTCATTCATAATATAGCGCTCCTTTATTTATAATTTATTTATAAATGTATCTGTTGTTTTCTAATTTAAAGTAAATATCTATTTAGTAAGCCCCATTGCTTAATAAACTTTACTAAAACTATTAATTGAAAACAAAATATGAAATAAACTTTTTGCAAAAAATCTCTTTTCTATTTTAATACAATTTTTATATTATTTTCATTATATACAACTTTAAATATAATTTCAATTTTTTGTTAATATCTTTATATACTTTCACCAGAAAATTTATCTAAAATATATTCATGAACATTTTTTTTTGATAATATGTTATTTTACATTTTATAAATTAATAATATTTATATTTTAATAAAAACATAAAATGAAATTTATATTTTCAATCCCTTTATTTTACATTTAATAAACTTATTGATTTACCATTATATTCCTAAATTAAAACTCATATCATATATTAATATTATTTTAGAGGTTATTATGAAAGATGTACTTAAAAAAATTAATGATTTAGAAGATCTAATTGGCCATACTCCTTTAATAGAAATTTCATTTAGATATAATCAAAAAAACATGAAAATTTATGCCAAGTTGGAATATTATAATTTAACAGGTAGTATAAAAGATAGAATTGCACTATATATGCTAAAAAAGGCTTATATAAAAAAACAGTTACATGATGAAGATCTTATTTTAGAAGCAACAAGTGGTAATACAGGAATATCATTTGCTGCTATTGGAACATATTTAGGATATAATGTTCATATTTATATGCCTGATTGGATGAGTTCTGAACGAATTAAACTTCTAGAAAGCTATAATGCTAAACTTCATTTAGTTTCAAAAGAATCTGGTGGTTTTTTAAAATGTATAGATTTAATAAATCAATGCAAGAATAATTGTCCTAATATATTTCTTCCTCAACAATTTTCTAATATAGATAACACATATTCTCATTATTATTCAACAGCACCTGAAATATACAATACATTAAAACATCATCACTTAACTCCATCAATATTAGTTGCAGGTGTAGGTACTGGTGGTACAATAATGGGTATTTATAAATACTTAAAAGAAAAAAATCATCATTTAAAAGCCTATCCACTAGAGCCTTCTTCATCACCAACATTATCAACTGGCACTCATACTGGTCATCATAGAATTCAAGGTATATCTGATGAATTTATCCCTCCAATCTTAGATTTAAATAGATTAGATAATATTATTAGTGTTGATGATGGTGATTCCATAATAATGGCTCAAAAACTTTCTAGAGAATTAGGACTTGGTGTTGGTATTTCCTCAGGTGCTAACTTTATTGGAACTGTAAAAGCATTAGAACTTAACAGTATAAATTCTGTAGCAGTAACTGTTTTTGCCGATGATAATAAAAAATATCTTTCAACTGATTTAATGAATAAAGAACCTATAAAAGAAGACTATATTTCACCTAATATACAACTTCTTGATATTAAATCCCTATAATATATTACAAAAGTAAATTATATTTTTATTTATGAATACAACTAACTAACCTTAAGCAAACTAATATTAGAAACTAATTTTAGGAGATGTTTAAATATGAAAGAAAAATTTAAAACAATATCAATATTATTATTAGGTTTGCTTTTATTTGGATTAGTTGGATGTGGTAGTGATAAAACTGCTGATAAGAAAAATCCTCCAACAAACCAAGAGTATTATGATTATTTAACAGAACGATATAATTATTATTTTAACAATTCAGATTTAGATACTAACTATGATGTATTTTTAGATAATTTTACTTATGATGGTTCATATGATGAATTTATAACTGTATATAATGATGATTATGGTCAATTAAAAAGAAATTTAGAAGCATTTAAATCTGATTTAGAAAATAATGTTATTAAAGGAAATGATGAAGTTGATAAGTATAATCAAGAAATGATTACTGCTACTGATAAAGCTATTATTGCTGTTGATGATTACATTGGTTCCTTTGGAGAAAAGGCTAAAGATTATGCAACTTTATCTAAAGATGAAGTAGTTAAAGGATTAAGATCTTTAACTTTAGATGCTCATAATGCTAGATTAGATTTAAAAAATTTATATGATGATGCTAAAGATAAATTAGGAATTAAATAGTTAAATTTTAAATGAACTCCTTTGTCATATATATTTGGAGTTCATTTTCCGTTATTGCTTAAATTAATTTTTTAATTAAATTTATTAAATGAACTTATACATTTTTTCTACTTTAAATATAGTAAATATTATTTTAATGGGAATACACTAATGAAAATTAAAATCCTAATTCTTATACATTCGTATATGTTCATGTTTGGAGTAATACAATGGATAATGTTAATGATGTTATAACTAAGTTAAATAAAAATCCTAAAGTTAAAATTGTAACTTCGGATAACTTTGTTAAGTTAATACAAGATAATGTTCCACATTGTAATTAAAATTAACTTATAATACTTTTTTAATAAAATTAAGGGGCTGTCGCACTAAAATTTTTATACACAATATATTGTTTTGAAAAATAAAAATCAACACAATATATTGTAGTATTTATTCTTAATGCAACATCCCCTCTTTTAAACACTAATTCCAATTTACATTCTTTGCAACTTAAATAACTTACTTTTATATGGAGGATATAAATTATTATTTAACATAAAAATTAGTGAGCGGACTTAATTTTTCTTATTAAAATTATTATTTATAATATAATATATGTAAATAACAAATTATAGTTACATATTTTTAAAATTAATTTTTATCAGCTTTTTGAATGGCCTTTGTAATAGCTTGTGGAGGTGTACTCTTCGTCATTGCTTCACTTAATATTAAAAATACAGTATCTCCTTTTTCAATATTAAATTCCTTTATATTAACCCTTTTTATATTTGGCTCTTCACCTTCTTTAGGGCATTCATTAGGTATTATTAATGTGTCTTCACTTACTATTGCTACTAATTCTTGATTTATAACTTTTATTCCCTTTAAATATCCCTTAACCTTTATATTTATAGTATTTTCACCTGTATTTTTTTGTACTTCCTCTACAATCCCCATAAATATAGCATTAGATTCTGGCTTATTTTCTTCAGCAAAAGATTTAGTACTAAATATTAATAAAAATATTAATCCAATTGCAATTATTCTTTTGTTTTTCATAAATATCTCCTTTTATAATTATAATTTTTATATATAATTATTATCTTTCTAATATAAATAAATATTCATAGTAAGTTATTGATACTTATACTTTATTATAAATTTAAATAAAATAAATATATGCCATTAAATTTGCTCACTATTTATAGGGTAAACTTAATGGCATTACTGATTTTTTATAATTACTTTTATAGTTACAACTAATTATATAGTATTTTAATTAAATTAATATTTTTAATTCAATATAGTATTTTGTTAAATTTTTCAAACCACACCTAAATTGTATCTTTTATATATTTCTTTTTGTTCCTCAACAACTAACAAATCTAATCTTTCGCTTATACTTATAGTTTCCAAGCTACCAATTCCACTTCTTTCTATAGATTCATTTAACAATATCTTGAAAGTATACATTAAAATTTTAGCTATATTCATGTTTCCTCCACTGGCAACATTTCAACCATTATAATTTAAATTTTATATTATTATAATATTAACTTTAAATTAAATAGTTAAATTTACCGTTAGTCTTATTTCGTCATTATAAATCGTCTTATTTCATTTTTATATAAACCTTAGCAAGATAATGATTTTATGACCAAATCCACAACACTATTACATGAATTTTAAAGTAACTATTAAAAATTTATTATTTACTATTTATACTCTTCTATTTTAAATTTTTATAAATCTACCTCAGTAAACTTAGCTCTCTTAAATTTATCTTTTAATTCATAAGGTACTGTACAATCAAATATAGTTTTGCACATTATTCCCTTATCTCTAATATTCCAACTATATTCAGGACTTTGTGAAGGATCTAAATGATGGCATCTTACACCTGGAATAAATATTGTATCCACCTCTCCTTGATATCTAGTATTTAACGCCCTTAAAACATCATTACTATCAAATTGATCTACATCTTCATCAACTAATATTACAGTTTTTAATTCTGAAAAAGCTAGCTATTATAAGAATATATAAAGTAAATAAAGGTATATAAGGAGCACCTATGATTCATTATATACTTTGTAAAGAAGGCTTTAATGTATCTTTAAAGAGAGTTCAAAGAAAGATAAGTGAACTTTCTCTTTACTCAATAACTATAAAAAATATAGCCCTCATTCAACTAAAAAAGTAGCAGAAGTTTTAGAAAACGTTTTATAAAGAGATTTTACAACCACTTCTATTAATGAAAAATGGGTAGGAGATATTACATATATTCACACTACTATAGATGGTTGGTGCTATTTAGCTTCAGTTCTTGATTTACATTCTAAAAAAATAATTGGCTATGCTTTCGGTAAAAGAATGACTAATAATTTAGTTATTAAAACTTTAAAATTTAAAAGAGTTTAGAACTGCACTAATAGTCAATTCTAATAATATATAATAGATTTCTCTCAAAATGAGGATTTTGATTTCTATAAAAAATTTTTAATACAACTATAACTTCTTTCATCTTTAGATTGTTATCAATACTCAATTAATACAAAAAGGATAATTTCCTTTTCATCAGAAATTACCCTCTATACATTTCTATTTTTATAATTATTTTATTGCCCCTTTTGTTACACCATTTATAATCCATTTTTGAGCAAATAAATAGAATACTAATAATGGTAATAAAGCTAAAAGATATGAAGCAAATGCTACATTATAGTTTGTCCCAAATTTTGATTGGAATATATATTGTGCTAATGGTAATGTTGCTGAACTTTGCTCACTTAGTATTACAAGTGGCATCATTACATCATTCCATGCCCAAAGAGCTGTCATTATTCCAACTGTTGCATGCATCGGCTTTAACAAAGGGAATATAATCTTCCAAAATACAGTCCATTGTTTAGCACCATCAACATAAGCCGCCTCTTCTAATTCAAGAGGAATGTTCTTCAAATATCCAACATAAAGCAATGTATTCATTGATATACCAAATACCATATAAAGAATTATCATACCAACTTTATTATCTAAATTAAAGAAACTTACTTGCTTAACAAGTGGTAACATTAACATTGAAAATGGTACAAACATTGCACTTACAAAATAAAAATATACAAATTTATAAAACTTTTTATGCATATTTCTTGCAATAGCATATGCAACTAATGAATTTGTAACAATAGTTACCACTACAGCTCCCGCTGTTATAAATAAACTATTCATTATTGTATGAAAGAAATTAGTCATCTCAATAGCTTGCTTAAAATTACTAAAACTCCATGACTTCGGAAGTGATAATATATTCCCAATCATTTCTGATGGTTGCTTAAATGCAATAACAATGGTTATATAAAGTGGAAATAATATTGTTAATGAACAAATAATAAGTAATATAGTAATTGGCAAATTAACTTTTCCATCTTCCTTCTTTATAAAAGATATTTTTTTTACTTTACTTCTATTATTAGATTTTAAACCTACCTCAGCCATTATAATTGAACCTCCCTCTTCTCTAATACTTTAATTTGGAATAATGATATAACTACAATAACTATAAAATATACAACTGAATTTGCTGATTGATATCCAAATTGACTTCCACCAAATCCTGCTTTATATATAAGCATAGAAATTGATTCTGTCGATTGAGCAGGTCCCCCACCAGTTAAGGACATTATTTGATCAAATACCATTAAGAAGTTTTTCATGCATAAAACCATATTTATTGTAAAGAATGGTGCTATTAAAGGGAATGTAATCTTTCTAAATTGTAGCCATTTCCCTGCTCCATCAATTCCACTTGCTTCATAAACATCATCTGGAATTGTTTGAAGCCCTGAAATGTAAATTATAGTATTAAACGCTATCGATTGCCACGAAACTACAATTACAACAGCTATCCAGGCTAAGCTTGTACTACCAAGTATGCTTTTACTAAGAACTTCACTCCCCATAACTTCACCTAACTTTGGAAGTATAAATGTAAAAATATAATTAAATATATATCCTACAATTAATCCACCTAAAATATTAGGTAAAAAATATAATCCTCTTAATGTAGTTTTAAATTTTATTTTTGAATTTAACGCTAATGCTAATGTTAAACTTATTAAATTTACTATTATTGTTGTAACTATAGCAAATTTAAAGGTAAACATATATGAATTTAGCACCCTTGAATCAGTAAATAAATCTTTAAAATTTATTAATCCAATAAAATCAAAATCTCCAAATCCTCTAAAATTAGTAAAACTATACATTACCCCTTTTAATAACGGGAATGTGTGAAATAAGAAAAATACAACTATCATTGGTATTATTGTACACAAGAAAAATCTATCTCTTTTTTTCATTTCTATTCACCCCTTCATACTATTCTTTAATATACTGTCTATTTGCCTTTAACCATTCCTTTTGAAAATTATTTAAGAACTTGTTCTTATCCCCATCTAAAAGATATGTTTGTATCATATCAGATGCTGGTAATTCTGCTGGATAATAATGATCTTGGAAGTCAACAACCCTTGAATTTTCAAAGAATTCATCAAACCCTTCAAATTTTGAATCTTCTTGCACTACCCCCTTAACTGCTGAGAATGCACTTTGTTCATCTATATAAGTTTTCGCATTTTCTTCTTCTAATAAAAAGTTTATAAACCTTATACTTTCCTCTTTATTCTTAGAATCTTTAGTAATAGCAAAATATACATCTACACCAGAAACTAATTTATTTTCCTCTTCATTATTAGATGCAGGTAACGGAAACATTCCTAGATTTAAATCTGGATTTACAGTTAAAATTGCAGGAATTGCATAACTACCTTGTAAATACATTGCAGACTCCCCATTAGCAAATGCTGTATTACCATCATTATAACCAACACCAAAGTTGTCAGAATGTCCATATTTCATTAACTTCATAATCTTATCTGTTGTTTCAGAATAAATTTCATTAAATGTAGTTTCCTTGCTATTTACCTTCTTAAAAGAATCGCTACTAACTAAAGTACTTGCTATAGTATTCCATGCAGGTAAAGAAGTCCATGACTCCTTTAATGTAAAGTAAAACGGTGTTATACCATTATCTTGTACAGCTTGAGCTAGCCCTAAAAATTCATCCCATGTTTTAGGAATTGATAACCCTAATTCCTCAAATATATCTTTATTATATATAACTCCACTTGCATTTAATGCATATGGCACACCGTAAATTCCATCTACACTTTCAATTTCCAACGCCTTTAGCATTTGATTATAAATCGGATCAATAACACTAAAATCTATTTTCCCACTTAAATCTTCTAATATATTAGCATCTACAAAATCCGCAAAACTTCTATCTGCTGATAGTGAAATAATATCTGGTGCATCACCTTTTACTAATCTAGTCTTTAATACAGTTGTTGCATCTGGTGGTGCACTAACAACTACATCTATATCTGGATTTTCGGCTTCAAATTTTTCTACAAGTTTATTATAGGTATCTACAGCTTCTATCTTATTACTAAAGAATACTATCTGCTTTTTACTATTATCAATCCCAATACTACTTGTACAACCTGTTAATAATGTTGTTGCCATTGATATTGATACTAAAATTGTTGCTATCACCTTTTTCTTTCCCATTATCTCATCCCTCTCTTATTACATCGTTTACATAATTATATTTTAAAACTTTTTATAATAATTCTAAATAGATTAATGTAATTAAAACATGTCTAAATGTTAGTTTTATTATTTGAAGTATATCTTTTAATTAATATATATTGAAATATATATCCTTCTAATTTAAAATTTATATATAGCTTTAATAAGACCATATCTAAATGTTAGATTTAGGAGGATTTATGTTAGAGTTAGGAGGATTTATGTTAGATTTAGGAGGATTTATGTTAGATATATACTTTTTAGAAAATACTAATCGAAGTTTTAATGATTTATATCTCTGTTACTGCGGATTAGAAAAATGTGTTCCTTTATATTCATTTGGTCCAGCTGTTCGCCCAAATTATTTAATTCATTATGTATTGGATGGAGAAGGCTATTATTATGTAAATGACAATAAATATAAAGTTAGAAAAAATCAAGGTTTCTTAATCGAACCTAATGTTGTTACATTTTATCAAGCTGATAAAGATAATCCTTGGACATATCTTTGGATTGGTATCGATGGTGATAAAGCTAAACTTTATCTCAATTCTGTTGGATTAGATTCTGAACATTTAATTTTTACTCATGAAAAAGATGATGCTTTAAAAGAATATGTATTAGAAATGTTAAAACATCATACAATGTCTGATTCTGATGCTTTTAAAATTGAAGGATTATTATACCTATTCTTCTCAAAACTGTGTGAAGATCATAAAGAAACCTCATCATTAACAAGGGAGGAAAATACTAATAATTACATAAATAAAGCAATTGAATTTATTCAAAATAATTATCATAATTCTATAAAGGTAACAGACATTGCTAATTATATTTGTTTAAATAGAAGTTATTTGACTTCCATTTTTCAAAGCAATTTAAATATGTCTCCTCAAAAATTCTTAATGAAATTTAGAATAACTAAAGCTGCTGAATTATTATATAATACTGACCTTCCAATTGCTAATATAGCATACTCCTGTGGCTATAGTGACCCTCTAGCCTTTTCTAAAACATTTAAAAAAATTAAAGGAGTTAGTCCTAAACAATATAGAGATACAAAAAAAGAAACAACTAAAAAATTTCTTTTATCTCAATAAAACAAAACTGGTTTGTATTTTTTTATTACAAACCAGTTTTTATTTGTATTTACATTTTTATGAATTATGTTGTTTCTAAATGCTCACCTTTATTTAAATCTTCAAGTATAGCTTCATATTCTTTTTCAGTTAAATTATATCTTCTTAAAGATATAATACTACATACCGCAATTATTCCTGGTATTATTGAATACATTATATGTATTCCATTTAATGTATTTACGGTTTGTGCTACATTTGCCTCATATCCAAAAAATGCTAATGCATATCCACATAAAGCCCCACCTATTGCACTTGCAAGTTTTGTTTTAAATATATTTGAAGAGAATATCATTCCCTCTGATCTTTTACCTGTTTTCCATTCCCCATATTCAACACAATCTGCAACCATTGATGCTAAAGATATATTGGCTGCCCCTTCAGCAAGCCCCATAAAAGCATTTATCACTAACATCATTTTTAAGCTTGAATATTTTAATAAAAATATTGATAAAAAACCAATAGCATTAATTGCTATTCCAAATAAGGCTGTTTTTCTTTTTCCCAGTATTTTTGTTATACTAGGTGTACAAATTCCACCAAGCATTCCTGTTGTTATACTAATTCCAGTTACTAAAGGAATATATAATTCTGCATTGAAATTATACTTTATATAATATATTGAAAATCCATTTCTTAGAGCATAAGTTATTTCTAACATTAACATAGATATTAATACAATTCTTAAAGGTCTATTTGTTTTAAAAAGTTCTTTTAATTGCTTAATTCCTTGTTTTTGCGGCTTTCTATTTGTATTTATTTCTCTAACTCCCCATACAGTAACCCAAGTACAAATTGCAGCTGTTATAGAATATACCATTGCTACTATCGTCCAATTTCCAAACTTAGCTACTAATGGGAGAGTAAATACTGAAACAACTAAACTCCCTCCAAAGGCAATGGTTCTAGCTGATGTTATAATTTTAGTTCTTCCTTGTGCTGATTGAGTTATATTAGCAGATAATGACCAATAAGGTGTATCCATAGCGGTAAAACATATCCCCCATAGTATATAAGATATATATACCCAAACTATTTTTCCTGTATCACTTAAATTTGGTGATGAAAAACACATTATCGTCGCTATTCCCATGAATATTGGAACAAATAAAAGATATGGTCTACTCTTCCCCATCTTAGACTTTGTATTATCAACAATCATTCCCATAATAGGATCTGTAATTGCATCGATTATTCTTGCAACCAAAAACAATGTACCTACAGCAGCTGCACTTATCCCAAAGCTATCCGTTAAATAAATTGTTAAATATGTACCTATCATTGCACATATAATATTATTTCCTAAACTCCCCATTCCAAAAGAAATTAACGTTTTCATAGAAACGTCACTTTCATTCCTATTTACTTTCTCTAATACTTCCATATTTAATACCTCTCTTATTATTACTTTTTTTGCTATAATTGTTTCATTATCACTATTATGTTTGTTTCTACATTTTAATTATAATCATCACTATTGCTCTCGAAAACGTATTAATGTTTTTAAAATATGGTTAAATGTTAGATATATTATTAAAACTCTAAAAAAGATAGCATAAAACTACTATTTAAATTTATGCTATCTTAATATTTATATTATAAATTTTTAATCAACTTTTCTTAAAGTCCAGTTCTTAGCTTGATAGTCTCCCATAAGTTCTCCAATTTCAAGCCCTATATACATAAGTTCATCTCCACCAAATACTTCTCCAGTTTCAATTACTTCATATAATGAATTTTCATCTAAAGCCTTAACTTTTAATCGTCTTGGTATTACATTAGCTTCAGAATACTTCTTAACATAACTTACTACTACTTCTTTGCCATCTTTAGATAAATTCATCCAAGCTGCTTCATTACTATCAAATGAGCTTTTCAATCTATACAAATCTCCAAATTGAACAGTACTTCTAATATTTTTATAAAACTCAACTTGCTTTTTAACTTCTTCTTTTTCTTCTTCATTCATTTTAGTTACATCTAATTCATAACCAAAGCTTCCTGCCATTGCTACTACTCCCCTTGTATTAAGTGGTGTAATTCTATGAACTTGATGATTTGGTACAGCGGATACATGGCTTCCCATCGAACTGGTTGGATATACTAATGATGTTCCCTCTTGAATCATTAATCTTTCTATTGCATCTGTATCATCACTTGTCCAAGTTTGTGGCATATAGTATAACATTCCACCATCAAATCTTCCACCGCCACCAGAGCAACTTTCGAACAGTATATTAGGAAAATTAGAAGTTATATTTTCTAATATTTTATATAAACCTAACATGTATCTATGAGCAATTTCCTTTTGTTTTTTTGCAGGCCATGCTGTTGATCCTATTTCTGTCATATTTCTATTCATATCCCATTTAACATATGATATAGGTGCTGATTTCAACACATCTGTAATCATTTTTATTACAGCTTCACAAACTTCATCTCTAGATAAATCTAATATAAGCTGTTTTCTTGCTTCGGATCTTATTCTTCCATCAATATGAATACACCAATCTGGATGTTCTTCATATAACTTACTTTTTGGTGAAATCATTTCTGGTTCAAACCATAAACCAAATTGCATTCCCATTTTATTAATATCTGTAGCTAAAGAATTTAATCCTCCTTTAAGCTTTTCCTCGTTTACAAACCAATCTCCAAGTGAGCAATCATCATTATTTCTTTCTCCAAACCAACCATCATCTAAAACAAATAATTCTATCCCAAGCTTACTAGATTCCTTAGCAATCTCTTTAATTTTTTCATTATTAAAATCAAAATATGTTGCTTCCCAATTATTTATAAGTATTGGTCTTTCCTTATCTCTATGAGTTCCTCTACATAATCTTTCTCTATATAAATCATGATAAATATGAGACATTCCTGTTAATCCATTAGGTGAATATACCATAACAACTTCTGGTGTTTGGAATGATTGTCCTGATTCTAAATTCCAAGTAAAATCAAATGGATTTATACCAATTTGTGTTCTTGCATTACTATGCATATCTACTTCAACACTAGCTAAAAAGTTTCCACTATAAATTAAATTAAATCCATAAACCTCTCCTTTATCTTCTGTTGCATCTTTACTTACTAATGCTATAAATGGATTTTGAGCATGACTACTTGCTCCTCTTCTACTTTCAATACATTGTCCACCACTTCTTAAAGCTGTTCTTACTATATGTCTTTCCCTAGCCCAAGAACCTGATAATTGAATTAAATCAAACTCACTATGTGTAAAATCAACATTCGCACTTAAAGCTCTTAATATATCAACTTCATCATTACTATCATTTATAACTTTACAACTTCTTGTTATTGAATCATAATTTTCAAATACAGTATAGGATAATATAACTCTTAAGTTAGCTACTTCATCTTTTAATGTTATTTCTAAACTCTCTACTTCATCTTCTTTTTCAGCATAAGTTGCAGGTAATCCTTCAAGTTTTTTCTTTCCTCTGTAAATTTCATGACTCTCATACCTAAAATCTGTTACTGTAGTTCCATTTGCTAGCTTTACTTGAATTGCAGGTGAACGCAAATCCGGACTTCCATAGCTTGGATATTCTTGTGCTATAACTTCTAAGTGCAATGCCTCTATATTATCTAAATCCGCTAAAAAGCTTCCACAAGCCCTCTTTTTAACTACATAATTTATTTTATTAGAATTAATTTTTCTTCCCCAATATAGATTAATTAAATGTCCTGTTTCTAAAACACTTAAAATATAACTAGTCCTTTTTGATTGAATGTGAAATAATTTATTATCTTCATTAAATATAATCCCCATATTATCCTCCTAATTATATATACTTCCACCTCTGTACAACATTTTCATGATATATTTATATTATACTTTTATATATAATTTAAAACTATGACCATATGTCATTAATATATGTCTAAATGTTGTATAATAAAAATATAGTATGATGAGAATACTTAGTGATAATTAATAAAGATATAGTTGTAGATATTTATTTTAGCAAAAATTTATTTAGAAAAATATAAAAATACCTTTTTCCAATATAGAATTAGCCTGTATGCTCAATTCACAAAAAATAGTTTCTATAATCACTTATTGCTACTTCAATATAAGCAAAAGGCTCATGTGCAACTAGTCTCATTCCATAAGAATTATATATTAATGTATATAAAGCAATTCCATTTTCCCCATATAAGCCTTAGAAACCCAACTATCTATGACCACAAATCACCTTCAAGGTCAAGTTAAATATTTAATTGACCCTAAAGGTAACTACACTTTTCTTATCTTTTTTAAAATGGTAATTTTCCTTTACCCATAAATTTAATTACTACTTTATCAATATCTAACCCACTAGCTCCAAAGTATAATTTAATATAATGATTCACACCAAAAATAAATCCTAACTCCCTACTTTCAGTAACCCATTCACCTTCTGTTCCTCTAATAGTAATAGTTGATTTTAGTGCATTGTCGTAATAAATAGAAAGTGGTAATTGAGATAATGATCCTTGCTCTGATTTCATTGTTATCTCGATATTATAAAGTCCAAGTTCATTTAAAGATATTCCAAAAACCTCTGAATCACCTTTTTTATTATTAAAATTGCTTGCATCTATAATAATATCATTGCTATCCTTATCTGCATAATAATAAACAATATCCTCTAGTGAAATATTCCCATCATCATCTTGTCCATTAATTTCTTCTAAATCTTCTTTACTTATTAAATTTAGCTCATGTAACATTGCTTGTGATTTCATAATAAATTTTAATATATTTTTAGCATTTCTTTGCAAATCACTTCTTGTAACTTCTCCAGCTTCAAACCTTTCCTTAACATTGTCATTTTCAGGATTTTCTAATGAATTTGATACACACATATATAAATCATTTTGTGCTAGCACCATAGGAGCTTTATTTTCTCTTGTGGACTTTTCACCTTCAGTATTTGCTTCTGCCCACCAATCTGTCATTACTATACCATCAAATCCCCATTCTTTTCGTAAAATAGTAGTACATAAATCATAACTTCCTGCTGTCCATATCCCATTTACAGGGTTATAAGTAGTCATAACAGAGCGTGCTTTACCTTCTTTAACTGCAATTTCAAATCCTTTTAAATAAATTTCACGAAGTGCTCTTTCTGATACTATTGAATCTACAAAACGCCTTGAAGCCTCTTGATTATTGGCACAAACATGTTTAATTGTTGCTGTAGATCCAGCTTCTTGAATACCAATAACTTGAGCTGCACCTATCTTTCCAGTTAGTATTGGATCTTCTGATACGTACTCAAAGTTTCTTCCGTTTAATGGATTTCTATGAATATTCATTCCAGGCCCTAAAAGAGAATCTATCTTATTTCTACATAACTCTATTCCAGTCATTTTATAAAGTTTTTTAACTAAATCAACATTAAATGTACATCCTAATGCTGTCCCATTTGGCAGTGAAAATGCATTTGTTCCACAATCCATTCTTATACCTGATGGACCATCAGCACAACATGCAACAGGTATTCCAAAATTTCTTAATGATTCAGTAATTCCACCAAATGCAGCTGCTGTTCCTGGAGTAACCTTAGGACTACACATTCCCTCTCCTCTAAACATACAAATTAAATCATTGTAACTTAACTGTGCTACAAAATCATCTAACTTTACTTTATTTTCAAATACATCAGCAAGCTTATACCCTCTATCCCCTGTATAAATTATTTCTTCATCACGATTTTTAAACATTCTCTCTTTAGGATTTATTCTTCTCATAGGAACTTCTTCATTTTCTATATTAAATTTATTATTTTCATCTAATATAGGCTTAATTCTTTTAAACTCAACTATTGGTGCACAAGCCTCTTCTAAACTTTCTACTATTGTAAATTTTTCATCGTATTGCCCTGATTCTTCAGCATTTCTAACATCTGATCCTATATAAATCTTATATAAACCTTCTTCTAAGATATAACAAGATTTATATCCGGTTACACCACTATCATCATAAGAAGCTATATAACTTTTAGGTATATTTATTATTAACTTTTCACATTCACCGGGTTTAATAATACCTGTCTTCTTAAATCCAACAAGAGCTCTTACTGGCTTTCCAAGTTTACCTTGTGGCGCTTCTATATAAACTTGTACAACTTCTTTCCCTGACATATTGCCATTGTTAGTTACATTTGCTTCAACAACTATTTCCTCATGTATTGATTCAACTAATTTCCCCTTAATATCAAAACTTGTATATGATAATCCATATCCAAAAGGATACATAACCTTTTCTTTTGCAAAACTTTCAAAATATCTATACCCTACATAAATATCCTCTTCATAATAATTTCTCTCTGGATCTCCGAAATTTTTAGTAGATGGATAATCTTCTATATTTTTTGCAATAGTATCAGTTAACTTTCCACATGGATTTACTCTTCCAGTTAAAACATCAATAACTCCATTTCCCCCTTCTTGCCCACCTTGCCAAGCATAAAGCACTGCTGATGGATTATACTCATCTACCCATTTCATATCTATAATATTACCAACATTTAAAACTACTACAGTTCTCCTAAATGATTTGCTCACTTTTTTTATCATATCTTTTTCAACATCTGTTAAAAGATAACTTCCAGCCTCATTTTTACTATCTTGATCCTCACCTGCAGTACGGCCTATCATAACTAATGCAATATCATTTTCCTTAGCTACTCTTAATATATAATCTTCTACTTTCATTTCTTTTTGCGACCACGGTACAGTTCCCCATCCATGCCCTTCATCATATGGATTTTCTTTAATCCACTCACTATATATTTCTAATAAGTCTTCATCTAAAACAATATCCTTTTCATTCCTTAAAGCATCTAGTATACTTACCACATATTTTGTATTTACAAGTCCTCCAGAACCTAATCCACTTTTATAATAATTAAAAGCACTTCGACCAAAAACTGCTACCTTATCTCCTTTTTTTAGTGGAAGTGTATTATTATCATTTTTTAATAATACACAGCTTTCAGCTGCAACTTCTCTAGCAAGCCTTGCATATTCCTTTAAATCTAAACTATATTTTCCCATAATATCCTCCTTAAATTATTCTCACCCTTTATCATTCATATATATTTTTATTATCTCCTTATATTATACCATCTATGTTTTTGTAAAATTATTCATATTTTTAAACTTAAAAAAATTAATTTTATATGTCAATCGATTGACATATTATTAAATAATATCTATACTCTAGTTATAGAAAACAATTTGGAGGTAATAATGTTTAATTTTAGTAATACTATACAATTCCAAGATAAAATAAATGACGTATTTACAATTGGGGAAATTTTAGTAGATATGATTTCTGATGATTATGATACTAATTTCAACTCCAATAAATATTCAAGATTTTTTGGTGGTTCACCGGCTAATATAACTATGAATATAAAAAGACTTGGCGGTAATCCTATTATAACAGCTTGCGTTGGAAATGACGGATTAGGTAAGTTTTTAATTAATCACTTAAAAAACAATAACATTGACACAAACTTAATTAACTCAGTAAATCATTCTACAAGTATGGTACTTGTAACTAAAAGCAAAGAAACTCCACTACCAATTTTCTATCGTAGTGCAGATTACAACTTAGAATATAATTCAGACATAGATTCAACATTAAAAAATAGTAAAATAGTTCATTTTTCTTGTTGGCCTATTTCTCAATCAAAATCAAGAAAAATGATTGAAAGAGTTATTGAAGAAGCTAGAAAAAATAATGTTCTTATAGGATTTGATCCAAATTATCACGAAATGATTTGGGAAGAAGGACATGATGGAATAGAATATATAAAAAATCTTATAGGTAAAATAGATATTATAAAGCCTTCTGAAGTTGATGCTGAAAGAATTTTTGGACCTGATACTCCTGAAAATCATGTAAACAAATTTATAGAGTGTGGTGCAAAGCTTGTAATAATGACCTTAGGTAAATATGGTGCAATAGTTTCTGACGGAACTAAAACTATCAAATTCAATACTTTAGCTACTGAAGTTATTGATACAACTGGTGCTGGAGATGCTTTCTGGGGTGGATTCTACACAGCTATAACTAGCAATTACACTTTAAAAGAAGCTTTAAACATAGGTTTTGCAACAAGTGCCTTCAAACTTAAACATGTAGGAGCAATTGCTAAATTGCCTTCAATAGAAGAATTAAAAACAATTTATAATATATAATTAATTAAGAGGAGATATAAAAATGGCAGTTAAAAATAAAGTTCAACTTATAACTTATCCTGATTCTCTTGGTGGAGATTTAAAAACATTAAATAATGTTCTTACAAAATATTTTCCAAAAACATTTAAAGGTGGTATTCATATACTTCCTCCATTCCCATCATCAGGAGATAGGGGATTCGCGCCACTAACTTACTTAGAAATAGAACCTCAATTTGGTACTTGGGAAGATATTCGTAAATTAGCTGAAAACTATGATATCCTTCTTGATCTAATGGTTAATCATATTTCTAAAAACTCTGTATTTTTCCAAGACTTCTTAAAGAATGGGAGAGATTCAAAATATGCAAATTTATTTATAACATTAGATAAAATATGGTCCGATGGCAAACCAGTTCAGGAAGATATAAATAAAATGTTCTTACGTAGACAAGTTCCTTATTCAACATTTAATATAAAAGGTGAAGAAGTTTCTGTTTGGACTACTTTTGGTAAAGAAACACCTTCAGAACAAATTGATTTAGACATAAATTCTGAAGCTGTACGAGCCTTATTAAAGGAATTCTTTGAAAACTTCCACAAAAACAATGTTAAAATTGTAAGACTTGATGCTGTTGGATATGTAATAAAGAAACTTGGAACTAGTTGTTTCTTCGTTGAACCTGAAATATATAAGTTCTTAGACTGGGTATCTGATTTAGCTAAATCTTTAGATATTGATTTATTACCTGAAGTTCATTCCCACTATACTACTCAATATAAGTTAGCTAAATACGGTAACTATATATACGACTTTATATTACCATATACTATACTTAGCACATTAGTTAACAAATCAAGTTCATCACTTATTGACTACTTAAAAAACAGACCAACTAATCAATTTACAATGTTAGATTGCCATGATGGTATTCCTGTAAAACCTGATCTTGATGATTTAGTATCTACAGCTGATGCTAGAAAGATTGTTGATCATTGCTTAAATCATGGTGCAAATTTAAGCTTAGTTCATTCTGATACTCATAAGAGTCCAGATGGATTTGATGTTCATCAAATAAGATGTTCTTACTATTCAGTTTTAGGATGCAATGATGATGCATACTTAAGCGCAAGAGCAATTCAATTCTTTGCCCCTGGTATTCCACAAGTTTATTATGTTGGGTTATTAGCTGGCGAAAATGATGTTGAAAATGTTACTAGTACTGGAGAAGGTCGTGAAATTAATAGACATAACTTTACTTTAGAAGAAATTGATAAAGCATATAGTCAAGAGGTAGTTCAAAGATTACTTAAGCTAATTGACTTTAGAAATGATTATCCTGCATTTGATGGAGACTTCACTGTTGAACCTTCAAGTGATACTGAAATCATCCTAACATGGAAAAAAGATAATAAATATTGTACTTTAAATGTTGATTTAACTACTAGCAAATCTATAATTAAATATATAAATGATGATGGTATTGTTGAAAGATACACTATTTAATGATATTGTATTTTAACTTAATAATAATAGATAATTCTATTCATTCTCTTAAGTTTAAATATATAAATAATGAACGATACATCATAGCACACTTAAAACTCCCCCTGGTAAATCCACCTGGGGTAGTTTTTTTATATTAAAATACTCCATAGATAATTTTATTTATTCACTGTACTCTCTCTAATAATTAACTTAATTGATAATATAGTTTTTTCATTTACCTCTATATTATTATACTTAGCATCAATTAATCCAATTGAAAGCCTTGCCATTTCTTTGATTGGCTGATGTACAGTAGTTATCCTCGGTGTTGTTAATTGTGATATATCAACATCATCAAAGCCAACTAATTTAATATCTTCCGGTATCCTAATTTTTATTTCATTACAAACTTGAATAACCTGTGCAGCTATTAAATCACTACTTGCAAATATTCCATCAACACCTTCTATTTCATTTAGTGCTGCTTTTATATAATCGTAATAATTCATTTGATTATATGTATCTATATCATATTTCTTTATAAAATACTCAATCTCATTTTTACTACATACATCTATAAAAGCTTTTTCTCTATTATCAGCAGGCATTTCTTCATCTATTACTCCACTAAGGTGTAATATTTTTTTGCATCCACATTCTATTAAATGCTCTGTTGCAAGCTTTCCACCTTGATAATTATCACATTGAATTCCAAGCTTACCTTCTTCAAAATTTTTCTCTAATAATACTACTGGAATACCTCCTGTATTAATCTTATTAGATTCAACATTTCCACTACATATAATTATCCCTGCAACTCTATTACTTTTACACATATCTAAATATTGCTTTTCTTTTTCAGCTTTTTCTTTACTATTACATAATATTATCTTGTAATCTTTTTTAGCTGCTTCATTTTCTAAATTACTTATTAATTTGGCAAAGTATGGGTGAGATATATGAGGTACTATAACTCCAATTGTATTACTTTTTTGTTTTGTTAAGGAACGTGCTATTTCATTAGGCTGATATCCCAGTTCATCCATAGCTTCCTGAACCCTTTTCTTTGTTTTTTCACTAATATATCCTCTATTATTAATAACACGTGATACAGTGGTTGGAGTAACACCTGCTAACCTTGCAACATCTACTATCGTAGCCATCTATTTATTCACCTATCTCATTAAAATATTGTTTATAAATCATTTATTGACTCAACTTTAAGTATATCATATTTATAAACCATATATTAATAGTAAGCAAATATATTATTTATAATATCAACATAAATTACTAAAAAAATTAACTGTATTTAAACTATTTGTAATTTCTTTATTTCAATACAGTTCATATATCTTTTTATACCTTATAAATTTTTTATCGAATCTGATATTACATAAGCTAAATCTTCAGTCTGAGGAACAAATCCTAACTTATCATTGAACTACCTCGGGTACAAGCTCACGAGGATTCTTTTAGCGTAGTCTGATATTTAAGTTTCCACTTGAATTAACAAG
>OGCM01000666.1_pt1 | contig 51264 bp, 55 predicted proteins | sample 1570151 | NCBI WGS metagenome assembly OGCM01 (sample SAMEA4370582, study PRJEB24528) | human gut metagenome
TCGAAGAGACAATTGCCTTGATTTTTAATTGCAGCAGTAATGCAAAGAACTTTAGTGAGTATGAGGGAAAATATAATTTACTTCGAGATGAGCCGTTTGATGGAAAAGTTGAGGGGCTTGATGCCGCAGTGATCGTACTTTAAGAATGAATCCTGCCTGTGTATATTATTTGCAGACACGGTAATGCTTGGATACGGTTCACAAACCCGCAAAACAGATTGACTACCATGTGCAGCCTGTGAGAAGAATAAATGATACATAGCTGCAGGATCGTATGTAGAAAGAAAACGAATATAATATATTTAGACAAACTTTATTTTTTATTTATATATAAACCTGAAAAAGATGGTATTATTGAATATATAAGGAAACTGTCAAAATATACTATATACAGAGGTAGGCGTATGGGTAGATTAGTAGAGTTTCAGAATGTGAAAAAAACCTATCATATGGGAGAAGTCGAAATTCATGCTGTAGATGGCGTGGATTTTGAAATAAAGGAAGGCGAATTTGTGGTCATTGTCGGACCAAGTGGTGCCGGAAAAACAACCGTATTGAATATTCTTGGGGGAATGGACAAGGCTACAAGCGGACACGTTATCGTTGACGGTGTTGATATCAGCTCGTTTAATAGCAGGCAGCTGACATCATACAGAAGAGATGACATAGGGTTTGTATTTCAGTTTTATAATCTTGTTCAAAATCTGACTGCACTTGAGAATGTTGAGCTGGCATTGCAGATATGCAAAGATCCGCTGGATGCGAGAGAAGTTTTAACGGATGTCGGATTACAAGACAGAATGTTGAATTTCCCTGCACAGTTATCCGGAGGGGAACAGCAGCGTGTTGCTATTGCAAGGGCACTTGCAAAGAATCCGAAACTTCTTTTGTGTGATGAACCGACAGGAGCATTGGACTATCAGACAGGTAAAGCCATTTTAAAATTACTTCAGGATACATGCAGACAAAAAGGGATGACAGTTGTTGTAATTACTCATAATATGGCAATTGCACCGATGGCAGATCAGGTAATCCGCTTTAAAAATGGACAGGTAAGGAATATTACACGAAACAGTGAGCCAACACCGGTTGAACAGATTGAATGGTAGGTGACTGCTATGAAAAAGAAAGCACTGACCAAAGAATTTTTTATGTCCATAAAAAAGACATACAATCGATTCATATCTATTTGCCTGATCGTTATGCTGGGGACTGCTTTTTTTGCAGGGGTGAAAGCAGCAGAACCGGATATGCAGGAATCAGCGGATATCTTTTTTGACGACAGTAAGTTAATGGATATCAGAGTGCTGTCTACATTAGGATTAACGGAAGATGATGTTACCGCAATTTCTGCAATTGAAGGTGTAGAATCTGCGATACCTGTGTATACATATGATGTTTTGACGGAGAAAGATGAAAAGCAGCATGTGGTCAAGCTAATGTCAGAAACAACAGATATTAATAAAATCACTGTGACAGAAGGCAGGATGCCGCAGGAATCCGGAGAATGTCTGGCAGACTGGCTTTTGGAACAAAATTATGGGTATAAAATCGGAGATAAGATCACAATCAGCTCCGGAGATGACAAGGCAATTGAAGACATTGTCAATACACAGACATATACGATCACCGGATTCGGAAAATCGTCATATTATCTTGATCTGACAAGGGATTCCAGCACGATCGGTAATGGTTCCATGTCAGGATTTCTGATTATTCCGGAAGATAATTTTACGCTTGAAGCATTTACGGAAATCGATGTTCTTGTTGATGGTGCGATAGCATTGGATTGTTATAGTGATGCTTATGAAGATGCTGTTGATGAAGTTACACAGAAAATCAAAGATATTGCAGGGGATCGATGCGAAATACGATATGCCGAAGTTGTACGTGAGGCACAGGATGCGATAGCTGAAGCTGAGACAGAGGTTTCTGATGGTGAACAAGAACTTGCAGATGCAAAAGAGGAATTAGAGGATGGATGGGAACAGCTTGCAGATGCAAAGAAGGAAGTTGCAGAAGGCCAGATGGAGCTTGCAGATGCGAAAACGCAGGTCAGTGATGGGGAAAAGGAGCTTGATGCAGCTAAGGATAAAGTTGCTGACGGTGAAAAGGAACTGGCAGACGCAAAAACACAGCTTGCAGATGGACAGAATCAGATCAATCAGGCGAAGCAGCAGATTTCAGATGGTGAGGCTTCTATCGCAGCGTATAATACAGAATTAGACAATGGAAGAAAGCAGCTTGAGAGTGCTGCAGGGCAGCTTGCAGATGCAAAAACCGGATTAGAAACATTAAAATCAGGGATTGAGCAGATGGAAAATGCTTTAAATGCCAGTCAGACGGAACTGGATGCTTCCGGTGAGGATTTAAAACAGGCAAGAACAGAACTTGAAGCGAACCGTGGGCAGATCGATAGCTACAGAGCACTTGTTGCAACAATGGATTCACAAATCGCTGAACTTCAGGAAAAGATAGATGAGCTTCAGACACAGATAGACGCTTCTCCGTGGGATAGTGCTAAAATCAGCGAACGAGATGCTAAAATCGCCGAACGAGATGCTAAAATCACACAAAGAGATGCGATAAAGGCCGGCATTGCTGAATTTGATCAAAACGAAGCATTGCTTTTAAAAAATGAAGCGGCTCATGAAGAAGGAAAAAAGGCATTAGATGCAAAATGGGCAGAGCTTGCTGCATTGAAAAAAACATACGACAGCGGCATGGCAGACTACACGGCAGGTATGTCGGCATATGAAGACAACCTGTCAGAATTAAATGCAAATCAGGCGAAGCTTAATGCACAAAAACAGGTATTAACCGAGTCAAAACAAACCATTGTGGCGAAAGAGCAGGAATTAGCTTCTGCACAAAACACTATTGCAGAAAATGAAGCCTCCTTAGATTCAGCGAAAGCCGAAATCGCAGAAAATGAGAAAAAATTAAATGATGCACAGTCAGAGATAAATAAAAATGAGAAGAAACTGGCAGATGCAAAAAATGAGATCAAAGAAAATGAACAAAAGCTGACAGATGGTCAGGCTGAATATGATGCCGAATATGAAGAAAATCATCAAAAGCTTGAAGATGCGAAGGCTGACATTATCCAGGCGAAAGCAGATCTTGCTGATGTTGATGTACCAGAGTGGTATGTACTCGACCGTAATTATATCACTACCTGTGTTGCATATGCCCAGGATTCAGAACGTATAGGAAATATTGGAAATGTTTTTCCGGTTATATTTTTCCTTGTGGCAGCACTCGTCAGTCTGACAACGATGACGAGAATGGTGGAAGAAGAACGTGTTCAGATCGGTACACTGAAAGCGTTGGGATATAGGAAATCCAGTATTGCAGCAAAATACGTCATGTATGCATTTCTTGCTACGATGTTAGGCGGCACGATCGGTACTTTGATCGGACAGATTATTTTTCCGGCAGTCATTATGAATGCCTATAAGATCGCGTATGTTACATTGACAGATTTTGTAACACCGATCCATTTAAAATATTCTCTGATTTCAATGATCGCTGCGGTTGTCAGTACCACGGCTGCCACGCTTGCGGCATGTTACAAAGAACTTCTTGCTGCACCGGCGGAATTGATGAGACCGGCTGCACCTAAAATCGGAAAACGGGTTTTTCTGGAGAGAATTACATTTATATGGAAACATCTTAATTTTTCCAATAAAGCGGCAGTGAGAAATCTGTTCCGATACAAGAAACGTTTGTTTATGACTGTACTTGGCATTGGCGGTTGTATGGGATTACTGCTTGTTGGATTTGGTGTAAAAGATTCCATCATGACGATCGGAGACAGGCAATATAATTTCATTCATACATACCAGGTTAAGATGACACTGGCCGATGCGGATACGGATGAAGAGAAACAGGAAGTTTTAGACAGTGTTCTTAAGGAGTCGACGACAAAGGCAGCTATGCTTAGTCATGAATCTACGATTGATGCATGTTGTGGAGCCAATGGAGAAAAGAAGCAAAGCACGTATTTGTTCATCCCATCCGACGCGGATGAGTTAGATGAATTTGTATCTTTGCAGAATCGTATATCCGGGCAAAAATACACGTTAGATGATGAAGGTGTGATCATTTCAGAAAAGCTGGCAACTTTGCTGGATGTATCTGAGGGTGACGATATTTATCTTGAGGTTTCAAGCTTAAATTATAAACCTGTTAAGGTAATGCACATTGCGGAAAATTATTATTACCATTATGTTTATATGACACCGGAATGCTACCAGTCATTATTTGGGAAAGATATTGAGTATGATGAAATATTTGTCGTAAATAAAGACCCGGAAGATATTTCTTATGAAAATGATTTTTCGGCAAAATATCTTGATAACAATGCAGTGTCAGGAATCACATTTACGCGTACAATATCAGACCGGATAGAATCAATGATCACAAGTATGAATATTGTTACCTATGTACTTGTTGTGTCTGCAGGACTGCTTGCATTTATTGTTTTATACAATTTAAATAACATTAACATCAGTGAGCGTCAGAGGGAGCTGGCGACGCTGAAAGTGCTTGGCTTTTATGATGGGGAAATATCAATGTATGTATTCAGGGAAAATATTATGCTGACAGTGCTCGGTACAATTTTTGGTATTTTCTTTGGAATATGGCTGCACCGGTTTGTCATTTTAACAGCAGAACTTGATATTATGATGTTTGGCCGGCAGATTTATACAAAAAGTTATATCTATAGTATTTTACTTACAATCGGTTTTTCTATTATTGTGAATATCGTGATGCATTGGAAAATGAAAAAAATAGATATAATCGAATCATTAAAGAGCGTCGAATAACTTCTGCTTGCGTATATTATTTGCAGACAGTATAATCGTATGGTCAGTCAATTGACATATATGAATACTAAGAACTAAGGAAGAACTACTGTATGTTAAATAAAAAAGATTTCTTAAAATATGCATCGACATTAGCATTTCCGATTATGCTCCAAAATCTGATCGGAACATTGGTAAACATTGCAGACACGGTAATGCTTGGATACGTGAGCCAGACTGCCATGTCGGCGTCATCGCTTGCGAACCAGTATACGTTTATTCTTTTCTGCTTATATTATGGAATGGCAACAGGTACTTCGGTTTTATGTGCCCAGTACTGGGGAAAAGGTGATAAAAAGACGGTAGAGAAGATTCTGGGGCTCGCAGAACGGATCTCCCTGATTATCTCTCTTGTATTTTTTGTTATCTCCTTTACTATGCCAACGGCAATTATGAAGATTTTTACAAACAGTCCTGAGACGATTGCTGCCGGAAGTGAATATCTTAAGGTGATTTCATTTTCATTTGTATTCATGGGATTCTCACAGATTTTTATGAGTGCTCTCCGAAGTATCGGAAAAATCATGCTGCCATCGGTTACATATATTGTTTCGCTTTGTGTGAATGTACTTTGTAATGCAACTTTTATTTTTGGATTGTTTGGCCTTCCAAAGCTCGGTGTTACCGGTGTTGCACTTGGTACTGTGATCGCCAGAATCTCAGAAGTGCTGATCTGTCTGATTTACTCATTGCGCAGTTCAGACGTCAGATTCAGAATAAAATACTTCTTTGCAAAATCAGATATTCTGTTACAGGACTTTATAAAAATTGCAACTCCGGCGGTGATAAATGACGTTGTCTGGAGCTTTGCCAATTCAGCGTTTGCTGCAATTCTTGGTCATATTGGTGATGATATGGTTGCAGCAAATGCCGTTGCTGTTATGGTGGTAAATATCGGTGCTATCGCCTGTCGTGGTTTTGCCAACGCTACTACGATCATTGTCAGCCAGGAGCTTGGGAAAGACCGCATTGATACAGCCAGAGAGTACGGGAAACGAATGCTTAGAATAACATTTATTGTCAGCCTGATCGGATGTGCCGTTATTCTGGCGATCCGACCTGTGATACTGGATTTCTACCGGGATAAATTAACAGAAACGGCTATTTATTATCTTGGCATTTTTATCATTATGACAACCTGGCGTTTTGTGGGCGAAGGCATTAATACCTGTCTTATATGCGGCTGCTTCAGGGGTGGCGGCGATGCCAGATTTGGAATGATCGTAGATACCATATTTATGTGGCTTGTTGCAGTCCCACTTACCTTCCTTGCAGCATATGTTTTCAAACTGCCGCCTGTCTGGGTATACTTTGTCATGACACTGGACGAGTTTGAAAAAATGCCTGTGGTATTTATTCACTATTTCAGAAATAAATGGCTTACGAATATTACCAGAGATTTTGAGTGATGGGCAATCGCAAGAAGTGTAGATTTTTAGTTTTCAGATGAAATAAGGAAAGAGCAGAAAAGAAAGACCCGGATGAGATGGTTGTGGCTGAAAAGTCACATATTTTCGTCTGGGTTTGTTTATAAAAAAATGTTTATAACATATTACTTAGAAAAGTTTATTAAACTTGTTTAAGTAATATGTTATAAATAAGTTGCGGAGGAGAAAATATGGAATATAGTTTTAAGCAAGATCTAAAAGCAATAAGAGATGTGATGAACCTGTCACAGGAAGAGCTAGCCGATAAACTTGGAGTGGAACAGATAACCATTTCCAGAAATGAGCAGGGACATACGAAACCATCTGACAAGCTGATGGAAAAAGTATATGTGTATGCATTCGAAAATAACATCAAACTGAATCGTCTGAAAGAGATGCTATGGTCAGAGAATTTAAAGAGTAGTCACAGACTTCTTTTTCATGGGGCGAAAGGAAGTATTGAGGAACCATTAAGTCCCTATAAAAGCAGAAAGAATAATGATTTTGGTCAGGGATTTTATACAGGAGAAAGTTATGAGCAGGCCATATCATTTGTTTCTGGATTTGAGCGTTCCTGTGTATACTTTTTGGATTTTGACGATGCGGATCTGACTGCAAAGAAGTATGAGGTGAACCAGGAGTGGATGATGACAATTGCCTATTATAGAGGGGCATTGGATGAGTATAAGGATCACCCAATGGTAAAAAAGCTAGTGGAACAATCGAGAGAGTGTGATTTTATTATTGCACCAATTGCAGATAACAGAATGTTCCAGATCATCAATTCTTTTATTTTTGGAGAAATAACAGATGAACAGTGCAGACATTGTCTTGCAGCAACCAATCTTGGTTCGCAGTACGTATTCTTGAATGAAAAAGCAGTCAATCAGCTGCAGTTGGTAGAGCGGTGTTATATTTCTGAAAATGAAAAGGAATACTATAAAAGAAAAAGGAGTTCTGATACAAAGCTTGGCGAGGATAAAGTAAAGCTTGCGAGAATACAATACAGAGGCAAAGGAAAATATATTGACGAAATATTAAGTTAAGCAGATAGTCAGGGAGGAAGCAGTTTACATGAAAAAAATGGATAAAGATGGGATGTTATTGTGTGAGTTACAGGCAAAAACATTTGAATTATCCTTAAAATTGACAGAAACAAGTTCTGAAATATTTATCAGGAGATTTATGAACAGTGATGTTGTAAAAGAGTTGGATAATACATCGTTTTTGGAGACAAATTTACAGCCAAAAGATATTATAGAATATATACAGCAGCAGTATGGGGTATCACAGTATGGCTCTGTGAAATACACAGAAAATGAAATGTACTGGATAGGATATATTTACCGATTTTTTTCATACACATATGAATTTCAATCAACAAGAGTTTATAAAATAGTGAAACCGAAAGAATTAAGAGGCTTGTTTCTGCCATATCATACATTGGATCCAGCACAGGCGATTGAACGTATTTTAGAGGCGAAAGGGCTGTGTTTTGATGAGGAGAGTCAGTTGCACAGGCAGTATGAGATATATAAGAGAATAAGGGGTAATGAGTAAAAAAAGATTTTTCAGTTGGTTATATCAGGAGTTGCAGCTAAGGCAGCAACTCCAATGTAAAAAATCACCTTCAAGCTATGAAAAAGCAACATGATAGCTTGAAGGTGATTTTATGTGGCAAAATATAAACAAAAATCAGAAGAAACAAATTATTTTTTACCAGAGACCAATCGATGGTTTCCTGCATCTAATTTATGTAAAACATAAGAAAGCCGGCAGAAAGGATGTCAGACCTGTGGACAAGTCAGCAGGATATGGCAGAACAGACAGATGAAAAAAGAACAGTTAGGAGAATTAATCATTGCTTCCGAAGAAACTTTGTACAGAGTTGCAAAATCACTGCTTTATAATGATGCAGACTGTGCAGACGCAATACAGGAAGCAATCGTAAAAGCATTTTCAAAATTACACACGTTAAAAGAGGATGCCTATGCAAAGACATGGCTGATAAAAATCGTAATGAATGAATGTTACGCAATTATGCGGAAAGAGAAGCGGATCATTTCACTGGACGATTACCAGATGGAAGATCAGGCAGCAGAGCAGGACGATTACTCGGAGCTTTATGAGGCAATCTTTAAATTGCCGGAACCGGTGAAGCTCTGTGTAACGCTTTACTATCTGGAAGGATACAGCGTGAAAGAAGTGGCACAGATACTGGATGTGACAGAAAGTGCTGTAAAAAACAGGCTGCTAAAAGCACGGGCAGTATTGAAAGAAAGTCTCATCGCCAATTGAATGGGATAACAGGTAAGATGCAGTATACAAGAAAAATTCAGGAAAGGTGGCAGCATAATGAGATTAGAAGATATGAAGGATACATTTCCGAAAATGCCGGAAGATATAAAAAATATGATCGAGAAAGAAGTTGCAGTGCAGATAAAAAGCAGACAGGAAGAGAGCATGGATCCGGAAAATGCCAGACAGTCCGGAAAAATGGAAAATAAAGAGAATGCGAAGGTAATAAAATACAGAAAGAAAAAGAAAGACGCAGCCCGACGTATGCTAATTGCTTCCATGGCTGCAGCCCTGGCACTTGCGACAACAGTCTGTGCAGGCGTGGTCTATCAGATGCACAATGAAAAGGTTGGAAAATATGGGGTAAAGACAAAGATTGAAGGGCAGCAGACCGCAGAAACAGAGAACCGTAAAGTTGGGAACCATGGAGCAGAGACAGATTATGTGGAACTGAAAGCATCATATCTGCCGGATGGAATGGTGCAGACAGAAGAGGGAAAATACAGTTTTGAAGACAACTATATGGAAGGCGGTATCAGTATGGTTGTTTACCGTCTGCCGCAGAACGAAAAAGTGGATGATCTTTTAAGTACAGATGTGGCAGAGAGCGAAGAACTTGAAGTGGGAGGAAGACCTGCGGTCTATCTGGAAAAAGTGTCTTCTGCGGCAAAAAATTTATATGTGATTTATGCAGAACATGACTATATGCTGGAAATGTTTGCATTTCCGGATGTGACAAAGGATGAGATGATCCGTATTGCAGAGGGACTCACAGTGGTTCCGACTGAAAAGACAGATGGAGACTGTGTAATGCAGCTCTGTGACTGGAATCAGACAGAAGAAGCGGAAGAAAAAGGTGAGCCGGTGGATTCGGATTCAGACAGGGAATTTTCGTTTGATAAAACAAAGATGGAGAATACCCACGCAATTGGAGAAAGCATCAACATGGAACATGCAGGTATTGATAACATGCCGGGACTGACTGCGACGGTCACATCAGTCGAACTTTCTGATAACAGCAGTATTCTGGCGGATGGAATGTTAGATGCTGATGCAATGAAAGCGTTTGATGCAGATGGCAATCTTCTTCCAATGAAACTGGAGTACATAAAGAGCGGAGATGGCATTAACACCACAGATGAAGTGGTTAAGACCGAGACACTTCCGCAGAAAATTGTCTATGCGACAGTAAAATACGAGAACAATGGAACAGGAACACTGCATGACATTATGTATAATGGTGGAATCGCATTCCTTGAGGAGAAAGGCAGCCAGATGCAGTTTGCGGATTACTTCCTGCTTCCCGATGAGGAAAAAGCAAGTATAGGCTGTGATTACCGTGTACCGGAACAGGTCGGTTTCAGCCAGGAGGTATATCTTAGTGATGTTACCGGAGGAGAACGCAATAACAATTACATTAACGAATTAAAGCCGGGCGAGAGCGTAACTGTTCATTTTGCCTTCAAAATTCCGGAGGAGAAGCTTGGCGAAATGTATCTGACCTTAAGTAACACCGGCGGCGTATACAGTTATGATGAGACAAGCCTTGCGGTTGGATATGTCGATATCAGGCAGAAGTAATATTCTGATAAAAAGTTTGACATGTACATCGTGATGCGATATATTGATTGTATCGAAGTGTGATATATCAAACAGCGAGGTAAGTGTTTATGGATGCACATATAAAGAAAGTGTATGTTCCGATGACTGAGACAGGTTTTTATATTTTGCTATGTCTTCGAACACCGAATCATGGATATGGGATTGTACAGAAGGTAAAGGAATTGACAGAAAACGAGGTGGTTCTTGGACCGGGTACTATGTATGGAAGTCTTTCCAAAATGGAGAGGGACGGAGTAATCGAGTTTGTAAGGGAAGAAGACAAAAGAAAAATATATCAGATCACTGATCTTGGAAAGGAAGTACTGGAACTGGAATTAAGAAGAATCAACAGGTTGTACCATAATGCACAGGAGGTAGCACCATGAAAGAGATAAAAAAAGAATTTCGTTGGTTTTTTATTACAGAATATGAAAAAGAAGCAGAATATTTAAGACAACGTCATAAAGAAGGATGGAAATTTAAAAATGTAATTTTCCCAGGCATTTATACTTTTGAAAAATGCGAACCGCAGGATGTGATCTATCAGTTGGACTACAATCCCGATGGTGTAAGGAATCAGAGTGAATATGTCCAGATGTTCGAAGATTGCGGATGGGAATATCTGAAAGAGTTTATGGGATATACATATTTCAGGAAACCGGCAGATCAGATGGCGAAAGAAGAAAATATTTTTTGCGATGACCAATCCAGACTGGAGATGATGAGCAGGATTTTCCAGGGAAGAATGATACCTTTGATCGGGATATTTGCAATTTTACTTTATAATTTGTATCGGAATATATCTGATCCAGCCTGGACAATCATATTTGGTGTGCTGACAGGTCTCTATATAGTTGTATTTTTGCAATTTGCAATAAAATATATTTCGTTCCGGAACAGAATATTAAAGCAGTAAAGAGATTGACAAATCAACATGAACGGTGTATATTTTCAAAGTGAACAGCGTTCAGAAATGAAAGTGAAAAGAAATGTCAGGATGTCAAAGGGGGAAATCATGAATCGTCTTGCTACTTCAAAAGAAGATATATTGGCTGCCAGCAGGGAGCTGATCAAAGAAAACGGATGGGCGGCTGTAAGCATAAGATCAGTTGCAGCGAAATGTTCCGTTTCAGCCGGCACGATTTATAATTACTACGAATCCAAGGCAGAGCTGCTTGGTGCTACCATTGAGAGTGTCTGGCAGGAAATCTTTTTTCATCCGGAAGACGAGCAGGTATTTCATGATGTTACAACTTGCATTTCATGGATTTATGAACGGTTCAAATATGGCAATAAGCGGTTTCCGGGATTTTTCTCTTTACATTCCTTTGGTTTCATGAAGGAAGGAAAAGATGACGGAAAGAAAAGGATGATGCGCACATGGGAACATATTTTAAATGGGCTATGTGAAGTTTTAAAAAATGACCCTGAGATCCGTCCGGGCGTATTTGATGAGAATTTTACAGAAAGGCAGTTTGCAGAAATCCTGTTTTCCCTCATGCTGGTATCAGTGATCCGCGAGGATTATGATCCGTCCTCTGTGTTGATGCTTATCAACAAAACATTATATTAAAAGCAGTTATTGTTCACATTGTGTGTGATCAGTAACGGAAATTCTCCCACTTTGAAAGTGGGAAAATTTTTGAACCAAAATGAACAGTGTTCATATATCGTAATTTTTAAATGTTTGCAATTAGGTTGAGGCTGTTTTAGCAGAGCAACGTAATTCAATATAAAATTTTAAAATAAGAAAGGAAATTTATCATGCAGGCAATTGTAGAAACTTTATTTGACACCGTATATTTAATCTCGGTAATCACGGTCGGAATTTTAATGATCAGAAAGAGTAAAGGAAACCGCCAGTTTACTATGTTTGGAATTATGGCAGTTCTTTTGGGAAGTGGAGATGCATTCCATCTGGTTCCACGTGCGCTGGCTCTTTGCACAACAGGTCTTGAGAACTTTACTGTACAGTTAGGACTGGGCAAATGGATCACATCTGTAACGATGACAATCTTTTACGTTGTACTTTATCACATCTGGCGTGAACGCTATCAGATCAAAGGTCATAGTGCAGCGACAGCAGCTGTTTACGGTCTTGCAGGATTAAGAATTATTTTGTGTATGATGCCACAGAATAACTGGCTTAGTGCATCAGCTCAGCTTTCATGGGGTATTTACCGTAATATTCCGTTTGCACTGATGGGAATCCTGATCATTGTTTTATTCTACAAAAGCGCAAAAGAGAACAATGACAAGTCTTTCCGCTTTATGTGGCTGACAATCGTTTTAAGCTTTGCATTCTATATCCCGGTTGTATTGTGGGCGGATGTCATTCCGATGATCGGTATGCTGATGATCCCTAAGACATGTGCATATGTCTGGACAGTCGTGATCGGTTACAATGCAATGAAAAAAGAGATTGCTTAAGAAAAAACTGAAAATTAATGAAATCACAATTACAGGAGCCGGTACCGGATTGCTTTTGCAAACCAGTGCCGGTTCTTGTTTTCTGATTTTATATGATGTATGATGAAGCATACAATCTCGCAATGGGATTTTTTTAGAAGGAGCAGTAAAAGAATGTCAAAAGATGAATATTTGATAACAGATAAACCTCTTAAAGCGTTGACTATTTTCGCAATGCCAATGATTCTTGGCAGCTTTTTTCAGCAAGTCTATAATATGGCTGATTCGATTATCGTCGGTCAGTTTGTCGGTTCTTCTGCACTGGCAGCAGTCGGTGCCTGTGCGGCACTTACGAATGTTTTCATATGTGTGGCACTTGGTGCCGGTGTAGGTGCGGGAGTGCTTGTGAGCCGCTATTTTGGTGCCAGAAATTACAGTAAAATGAAAACGATTGTGTCAACATCACTGATCAGCTTTTGTATTTTAAGCATACTCCTGGGTGCGTTTGGATTTGGTTTTTCCCGCCTGATGATGAGCTTGTTACAGACACCTGCTGATATACTGGACGAAGCAGTATTGTATCTGCAAGTCTATTTTGTGGGATTTCCGTTTCTTTTTATGTATAACATTCTATCTACCATGTTTACATCAATCGGCGAATCAAAAATTCCGTTAGGACTTCTGGTATTTTCATCTGTATTGAATATTTTTATGGATCTTTGGATGGTAGCGGATCTTGGACTGGGTGTGTTCGGTGCAGCTCTTGCAACGCTCATCGCACAGGGGGTTTCCGCAGTGTTTTCGTTTTTGATTTTTCTTTACCGGATGCGTCGGTATAAGTGCCGGTATAGATGGTTTGACAGACAGGAGTTACAATTAATGCTTCGAATTGCCATTCCATCAGTTCTTCAACAGTCTACAGTATCAATAGGCATGATGATCGTACAGGCAGTTGTAAATCCTTTTGGTACACAGGCACTTGCAGGTTACGCAGCAACGATGAGAGTAGAGAATGTTTTTTCATTGATGTTTGTATCTATTGGTAATGCAGTTTCACCATATGTTTCCCAGAATCTTGGCGCAAATAAAACCTCACGTATCAAAAAAGGCTATCGTGCGGCATTGTTATTAGATGCATGCTTTGCAGCTCTCGCTTTCATAGTTATTGAAACACTGCATACTCAGATTTCATCATTATTCCTGGGCAAAGACGGAACAGCCCTGGCATATCAGGTGTCTGGTGATTATATGAGATGGCTTGGTTATTTCTTTATCTTTATGGGTATCAAGATGGCAACAGATGGGGTGCTTCGTGGCCTTGGAATTATGCGTCCATTCCTTATTGCGAACATGGTAAATCTTGCGATTCGTTTATCGGTCGCACTGATTTTTGCACCGCGTTTTGGTATTGCATTTGTCTGGCTTGCTGTACCTGCAGGATGGCTTGCAAACTTTTTGATTTCTTATGCAGCCCTTAGAAAATCATGGCCGACTGATGAAACAGAACGTGCTGTATCATAGGGTTGCATAGATTGGAAGGAGTATTTCCACGTGGATACGATTTCAGAAAAAGACACACAAAGTGCAGATGATAAAAAGAAGGAGAAAATTTCTTACATAGAGGCGATTATCCTGATGCCATTTCCAAAAGACGTTCATCTTCAAAATTTACATAGACAATCTGTGATAAAGGAACGCTCATAAAAATGTAAAAAAGGTGTATAATAAAAGAATAAAATAAAAGAAAAAAAGCTGCGTATACTTACAGGTGGCTGTCTTGTAAAGCATAAAATACAGACGTAGTGAAAAAATATGGTCGATTCAATACATTTTACGGTCGATTCATGACAATCCGCCCATTTGGAAAGAAATTCGTTGTACATTAGAAACAGGTAATCATGTACAACGAATTTTTTACATTAAAAGCAAAGGAGAAAAAGGAATGAAAAAGTTGAACAAATGGATAGCAGGATTGCTGTGTATGATGCTTGTCATAACCATGGTTGCAGGACTGGGTGTGATGGAAGTGAAGGCAGATGATGCGGTAACAACAGTAAGTTCGTGGACTGAGTTAAAAAATGCAATAAGTAAGGGTGGTAATATTCAATTAGGTAATGATATTGTGGCTGAAACTGGTAATAGTGCAATCTATGTAAGCAATACCGTAACGGTTGACCTTGCAGGACATACCATTGATCGTGGATGCATAAAAGCAACATGGAATGGCAATACATTTACTGTATCAGGAGGAGACCTGACAATTAAAGACACAAGTGCAGCACAAGCAGGAAAAATTACTGGCGGATATAATGACAATAATTGTGGAGGTGGATGTATCTATGTAGACAGTGGTATTTTGAGACTGGAATCTGGAATTCTCACAGGAAATAAATGTGAAGATGTGGATGCAAATGGTGTAGATCGAGGAGGAGCTGTTGGAGTTCGCAGCGGTACATTTATAATGACCGGAGGAAAAATTTCAAATAATGAAGCCAGTTATGGAGCAGGGGTTATTGTCTTTAGTTCTGGTACATTTATAATGACCGGAGGAGAAATTACAGATAATACTGGTGATGCAGGAGAGAATGGAGCAGGTATATATGTGTACGAGGGACCTTCGTTGACAATTGGAGGAAATGCAAAGATTTACGGCAATAGAACGGCTGATGGAATGAATAGTAATTTAAGTGTTGGTAATGGCAAATCATCTAGTACAATAATAAATCTGAGTACAGATAGCCCATTAACATCAGAAGCAAAGATATGTATAAGAGTTTCCACGTATTCAAATGGAAAACAAATTACAACTTCTTGTAAAGATTTAAAGGATGTATTTGTCTCTGATAATGACAGTTATGAGATTACAACAAAAGATGGCGAAGAGGGTATCTTTTATACGAAAAAAAAATCTTCGGGAGGCAGCTCCACACCATCCACGCCAACCTCTTACAAGCTAAGGGTAGGCGGAGTTGAAGTTACCAGTGCCAATACTTCCGGCACAGGATGGAGTTATGATAATCAGACAAATACACTGACCTTAGATGGATTTAATTATGAAGGTAATGGAAGCGGAATCGAAACCTCAAAAGACTTGAATATAATAATTAAAAATGAAAATAGGATAAAAAATATAAGCAGTTCTTACAGTGATAGTACAAATGGATGGAGTTGCGGAATATATGCTTTTGGAAATTTAACCATAACAGGAGATGGGACACTTGATGTAACAGGTGGAACAGCAGATACCAGTCATGGTATTAGTGTGCTAGGAAAACTGGAAATTGATAGTCAGGGTACAATTATTGCCAAAGCACAGGCAACAGCAGGTACAAGTGGCATATATGCATATGATGGTATTGTTATTAAAAATGGTAATATTACAGCATATGCTGCAGAAGCAGCTTACAGTAGCCGTGGTATTGAATGTGATGGCGATATAACGATTAGTGGAGGAACTGTGGTAGCTAAGGCAGAAAAAGGAGAGATTTCCAGCTATGGATTAGAAAGTGGTAAAAAAATAACGATATCTCCAAATGCAGTTGTCACAGCATCTGGAGTTACCGCAGCATTAAATAAAAAACCAGAAGGATATACTGGTGAGATTGGTACAACTTTCGTAAGTAATAATACCAATCCAAATCCAACACCGACACCAGAACCAACACCAGCACCAGAACCAACACCGACACCAAGTGAACCATCAACAACGCAGGGTGAATCTACAACAACATCAACACCTGCTTCGACATCAACGGCAAGCACACAGGGCAGTCAGCAGGTTATACCAACCATTATTGAAGGTGCAGGCAGCAGCTATACGCAGGGAAGTGGAAATACAATTTATTTCCGTTCCAGTGATTCATTTGCAAACTTCCAGAAAGTTATGGTAGATAATGCAGAACTCAGTGCAGACTGCTATACGGCAACAGAAGGAAGTATCATTATCACTTTGAAACCGGAGTATTTAAGCACATTGGCAGCCGGAACACACAGTATTAGTATTGTTTCTGCAAATGGAGTTGCAACAGCAGACTTTGAAGTTCAGACAGCAGATACAACAGCAGTTTCACCGAAAACCGGAGATAACGATCAGGCAGCTTTGTGGATCACACTTCTCCTTCTTTCCTGTGGAGCATTGACCGCAGTTGGAATCAGAAAAAAAGTAAGATAAGCAAAAAATTAAAGTGAAATGAACGACAACATGAGCTATAAGAAAAACCTAGTACTCATCTGTCAATCAGCATGGTGAACTCAAAGATATTATCACTCTCTTTTTCTGTCAGGTACAGAGCATCGAGATTAGTTAAACCGATTAATTTTTTGATTTTTTCATTAACGCTTTGATTCTGAGAAATATTGATATTGGTTCCATCACCTTTGTCAACAGCCCTGAAGTCACGCATAAAATTTACAAGATCATAGGAACTGAGCTTGTTTTTGAAACATTTGATTTCCAGGATTCTTAAAAGAAACAAGCTAAGGCAGCAGATTAAAAAATGCCCTGCAAGGATATTAAATTTTCCAGTAAAATCAAGGTTTTTTAGGTATCTGCGCGATTTGAGATGTATGAGGAAATTTGAAAACATCGGAACTGTATGAAACCGATTGACATGAAAAAAAGTGTATTGTATAATCAGAATCGCTCATCGGAGGGCAACTTGTTCGTTTAGAAACAATAGCTGGATAAGATGGCAGATTGAAATATCTGCTTTTCTTATCCGGCTTTTTTTGTGTGACAGGAAATTACTGCCACAACCTATCATTTTCAGGAGGAATATATGGAAACAAACACATCATTTACAGAAGGAAAAATCTTAAAACCTTTGATCTTATTTGCATTTCCTGTCTTGCTGGCGTTATTTCTGCAGGCGATGTATGGCGCGGTAGACCTGCTCATAGTGGGAAAATTTGCTTCATCCGCAGATGTATCCGCGGTTTCGACAGGTTCTCAGATCATGACTACATTAACAAATCTGATCAGCAGTTTCGCAATGGGAACCACAATTTTGCTGGGACAGCAGATCGGAAGCGGAAAAAAAGAGGAAGGCGGACGAACCGTAGGAACAGCAATTGTCATGTTTGCGGCGATCGCAGTGGTCATGTCGATCATTATGGTTGTTTTTGCGCCTTCAATCAGTCAGATCATGAACGCGCCTGAGGAAGCATTTCAAAAGACCGTTGATTACATCAGAATTTGCGGCGGAGGTATGTTAGTCATTGTTGCCTACAATCTGATCGGCTGCATTTTCCGTGGACTGGGCGATTCTAAGACACCGCTTATCACAGTCGCGATTGCATGTGTTTTTAACATTGCGGGAGATCTGATCCTATGTGCAGGCTTTCACATGGGAACACAGGGCGCTGCGATTGCAACAGTGTTTGCGCAGATTGTGAGCGTGGTAGTTTCGTTTTTCCTGATCTGTAAAAAAGAGCTGCCTTTTACCGTAAAAAATAAAAATATTCGGATTCATAAAGTATATTTGAAGAAAATGGTTGGTTTTGGGGCGCCGATTGCATTGCAGGATCTGCTTGTGAGCATTTCATTTTTGATCATTCTGGCAATCGTAAATTCTATGGGAGTCATTGCCTCGGCAGGTGTCGGTGTCGCAGAAAAAGTGTGTGCATTTATCATGCTCATATCGTCTGCTTTCATGCAGTCCATGTCGGCATTTGTGGCACAAAACTATGGCGCAGGTCAGATTACAAGAGCCAGAAAAGCCTTGCATTACGGCATTGCCGTTTCTTTTTCCATTGGCGTGGTAATGTTTTTGATCACGTTTTTCCATGGAGATGCGCTGGCAGGAATTTTCTCCTCGGATGGGGAAGTGGTTTTTGCAGCGGCAGATTATCTCAAGGCATATGCGATCGACTGCCTGTTTACAGCTATTTTCTTCTGCTATACCGGATTTTACAATGGTATCGGTAAGACACGATTTGTCATGATCCAGGGAATCCTTGGCGCATTTTGCGTCAGAGTTCCGGTGTCTTATATTATGAGCATCCAGCCGGAAACATCGCTGTTTCATATCGGGCTGGCAACGCCGATGTCGTCAGCCTTGCAGTTGATTCTCTGCGTTGGATTCATGCTCTTTTTGAGAAAAAAGGGGATGTTAGACGATAAAAAAATTTAATCGTCTCTATTTTCTTTCCCATTGAAAATTCTGGATTGTTTTATGGTACAATGCGTTTAAACATTTGAACAAAGAAAGGAATTATATATGGATATCTTAGAGTTAATGAAGGAAAGACACAGGACATGAGGTTAAATAATGCAGTCGAAAGAGATAGAGCAGCTTGCTTCTGAGTTTGAAAAATGCCAGAGAATACTCATTGCGCTTGGCGATGAAAACAGGCTTCACATGATTCCGGAAAAGATGAATAAAACCGCATAAAGATGTGAAAAGACAGGGATTGATGACCATGATTTTGTATTGGTGATTGATTCCTGTTTTGTAATATTATGATAGGGCGAGTTTAAATTATTTCTTGACAATAGCGTTATAGAACCATATAATTACCAATGGTAATTAACAAAGGCAATTATATAGCACAATGTAAAAAAGGAACCGATAGTATGAACGAAGAAAAAATAAAGAGAATGTTGGATGCCTGCTATCTTGCAAAAAGGACGAGGGAACTGCTCCCGGAACTGCCGGAAGGAGTCACACCAGCGTATATACAGTACATGGATGTGATCCACAAGTTACAGGAGAAGAAAGAGAGAGTAAAAGTATCGGATATCAGTGACACATTAAAGCTGCCAAGACCGGGGGTGACAAGAACGGTCAAGGAAATGGAAAAAAAGGGCTATCTCACGAAATATGCGTCTGAGGAGGACGGTCGGATCACATATGTTTTCATTACAGAAAAAGGTGAGGAGTTATCGGATAAGTACGATAAAAATTATTACAGCCGGCTTTTGAAATATATGGATCATATTTCCGAAGAAGAAGCGGATTGTATGATTTCGACCATAGAAAAATTTTATAAAGTCATGAGCGAAAGGAGAGTTGACATTGAATAGTTCAAAATCAGATTTTACACAGGGAAGTATTTTAGGAAAGCTGCTGCCATTTATGCTGCCAATCTTAGGCGCATTAGTATTGCAGGCGGCTTACGGTGCAGTTGACCTTCTGGTCGTTGGAAGGTTTGGAACAACATCGGGGCTTTCAGCCGTATCAACAGGAAGCCAGGTGTTAAACTTAGTCACTTTTGTTATTACGCAGTTTGCAATGGGTATCACTGTTTTGATCGCACGGTATATCGGGGAGAAAAAACCGCAGTATATTGGAGCTTTGATCGGTGGAGCAACAATTATTTTTGCAATTGTTTCTGCGGTACTTTTTGTAGTTATGATCGGGTTTGCACAGCCGATTGCAGTGCTGATGCAGGCACCACAGGAGGCTGTGGAACTGACATCGTCTTATGTGCGTATCTGCGGTGGCGGAATTTTTTTCATTGTGGCGTACAATCTGCTCGCAGCTATTTTCAGAGGCTTAGGTGACAGCAAATCTCCATTATTATTCGTTGCAGTTGCATGTGTGGTAAATATCGCAGGAGACCTGATTTTAGTGGCAGGACTGCATTTAGACGCAGCCGGAGCTGCAATCGCAACTGTAACAGCACAGGCGGTCAGCGTCGTTTTTGCATTATTTTTACTGGTAAAAAGAGAACTTCCATTTAAAATCACCAGACAGGATTTTAAGATCAACACACATTGTATAAGAGCATTAAAAGTCGGTCTGCCGCTTGCTATGCAGGAGTTCTTGACACAGATCTCATTCCTTGCACTCTGCGCATTTGTCAACCGGCTTGGACTCGCAGCTTCCTCCGGATATGGTGTTGCCTGCAAGGTCGTTAACTTCGCAATGCTGATTCCAAGTTCTCTGATGCAGTCCATGGCATCCTTTGTATCGCAGAACGTGGGTGCCGGAAACGAAAAAAGAGCGAAAAAAGCAATGTTTACCGGCATGGGCGTTGGAATTGTGATCGGCTGCATTGTATTTGCATTTGTTATGTTTAAGGGAGATCTTCTGACCGGAATCTTCACAACAGACGCAGCCGTTGTGCAGAATGGTTATGATTATCTGAAAGGGTTTGCGTTGGAAACGATCGTGACAGCCGTTCTATTCAGTATGGTCGGTTATTTCAACGGACATGATAAAACGGTCTGGGTTATGGTTCAGGGACTCGTCCAGACGCTTCTTGTGCGTCTGCCGCTGGCATATTATATGAGTATCCAGCCAGATGCGAGCCTCACCAAGATTGGTTTTGCGGCTCCGGAAGCAACGATATTCGGAATTGTGCTGAATGTGATCTTCTATCTGTGGATGAACCGGAAACGGAATAATTTATAAGCAAAAGCCCTGAAGTTGCAGCTTCAGGGCTTTTTGCGATGTAGCGTTATCATCATAACATATAATGCGTATGTTAATACTTTTTATGGTATACTTCAGATATAAATTTAGGAAAGAAAAGAGGAACCAATAAATGAAAATTGTGATTATTAACGGAAGTGCAAGAAAAGGCAATACATTAACTGCAATTAATGCATTTATAAAAGGTGCATCTGGAAAAAATGAGATCGAAGTGATTCAGCCGGACAAGTTAGATATCAGCCCATGCAAAGGATGTGGCGTCTGTCAATGTAATAAAGGCTGCGTAGATCAGGATGATACCAATCCTACAATTGACAAAATTGTGGCAGCAGACATGATCCTTTTTACAACACCAGTGTATTGGTGGGGAATGTCCGCACAGTTAAAGCTGGTTATAGACAAATGTTATTGCAGAGGATTACAGATAAAAGGGAAAAAGGTTGGTGTTATTGTCGTAGGCGGATCACCGGTAGACAGTATACAATATGAACTGATTCAGAAACAGTTTGACTGCATGGCTCACTACCTGTCATGGGATATGCTTTTCCAGAAATCCTATTATGCAACTGCAAAAGATGAATTATCAAAAAATGCGGGTGCAATGGAAGACCTGGAAAAATTAGGCGCAGAGCTGGCATAGGGAAAAACCAGTCTATCATGAGATTTCAAAAGGAGAGCAGGAAAAATGACAGAAAAAGAGAAAATGACGGCAGGAAAAATTTACGATCCTTCCGATGAAGAACTTGTAAAATTAAGAACAAAAGCCCATAGATTAAGTAAAGAATATAATGAACTTCTTGAAACAGACGAGAAACGTTCCGAGATTCTGAAAGAAATGGGAATCATAGGTGATTCGTTTTACTTGCAGGGACCAGTACAGTTTGATTATGGCTGTCTGACATCTATCGGTGCAAATTCGTATGCGAACTTTAACTTTACGTGTGTGGATTGCTGTCCGGTTACAATTGGTGCAAATGTATTTATGGGACCAAATGTGTCACTTCTTACCCCGATGCATCCGCTCCGCTGGCAGGATCGCAACCAATATCAGAAACAGAATGGAACACTTACCGATAAGGAATACGCCAGACCGATTACCATTGGCGATAACTGCTGGATCGCAGGAAATGTTACAATCTGTGGTGGTGTTACGATCGGCGAGGGCTGTGTGATCGGTGCTGGAAGCGTCGTTACCAGAGATATTCCGGCAAATTCACTTGCAGTTGGTGTTCCATGCCGCGTGATCCGCGAGATTACGGAAGAAGATGCGCTGGAAAATCACCCGGAGTTGTTCTAAAAAAAATCAGCTATAATCAAAACCTATAACAAACCCAAGGAATCTTCTATAACAAAAACAATTGACAAAATAATATCAGATGATTATAATTCCCCATATAAAGTAATTCCTACATAACATATCAAATAAGTAGGAAATAAGAAAGGGGAAAATCATATGAAGACAAATACAATCGTAATGAACAAAAACCAGATGTGTTGCTGTTGTATGTGCTGTATGGATGAATACGGTTTTATTTTCATATGATTTATACACCTGAGTGTTTTGGAGAAAAGAAGAAGCAGGCAGTTGTGATAACCATATGACAACGACCTGCTTCTTTCTTTATGTGTATACTCTTTGGAATTAACGTATGAAAGTGTATAACAGAAAGGTATAAAAATGTTAGAGATCAAAAACCTTTCCAAAAGTTTTCATGAGAATAAAGTATTAGACCATATTAATTTAAAAATTGAAAAAGGCGATGTTGTCGGAATTATCAGCCCTTCCGGTACAGGAAAATCAACCTTATTAAGATGCATCAACCAGTTGGAGATCCCGGAGGAGGGGGAGGCAGTTTTTGGTGGAAAAACGGTCGATCTTTCCAAAAAACACAAAGACAGCCTGGAATTCCGTAAGATTACGGGCATGGTGTTCCAGAGATTTTATCTGTTTGAGAAAAAGACAGCGTTGGAAAATGTTAGGGAAGGTCTTATGGTTGTTCAGAAAAAGAGCAAAGCAATTGCTTTAAAAGAATTAGAGCGTGTTGGAATGGCATCATGGGAAAATCATTATCCAAAACATTTGTCCGGAGGACAGCAGCAGCGTGTCGCAATTGCCAGAGCACTTGCCCTAAAGCCGGAATTACTCCTGCTCCACGAGCCGACTTCAGCCTTAGACCCGGAGCTTATTATGGTGGCGACACCGGAAATATTTTTGCTGTCTTAGATGGAGAATTAGAAGGAGATCCGGTTATTTTTTGCGCACATATGGATGTTGTAGAACCTTGGAGCGGCAAAAAATCTGTTTTGGAAAAAGACGGAACAATACATTCTGCAGGGGATACTGTGCTTGGTGCAGATGACATCAGTGGTATTCTGGAAATCCTCTATTGTGTACAACTTGTTCTTGACAGTGGAAAACCTCATAAAAAAATTGAAATTCTGTTTACAATTGGTGAGGAATTATATGTCAAAGGTTCGGATGTTTTTGACTATTCGAAAGTAACCGCAAAACAGGCGTATGTGCTTGATCTGTCTGAAGAGACGACGTTTAATATCGGAACGATTCAGGGTGGAACAGCGACAAACATTGTGCCGGACTGCTGTGTGCTGATTGCCTATGAGACACCACTTGAGAGCAAGTCAGTGACCGATTTTCAAAAAGCCTGTGAAATCTTAGGATTTTCCGGTGAACTTACAGGTACGTTCGGCGGAAGTGATAACAACAGTTTTGCAAAAAACGGAATCGAAGGGCTTGTTTTATCGAATGGAATGTATAATGCACATTCGACACGTGAGTACACAACCGCCGACGATCTTTATAAAGGAGCGGAGCTGATCGGACAGCTTATTTTATTATAAAAAGAAATTTCTGTCGTATTCTGTTGAAGATTGTTGTTTTCGCATATAGCCATCTCGTGTAAGTTATGGTAAAATAGCCACAGAGAGCGTCACGGAGGACGCAATAGTGGGAGGTAGCTCTTATGGATAAGAATAGCGAAAAAAATGTCAGGTTCCGCATAAATATTTCATTGTTAGTTGCGGTGATTTTACTGGTTGCAGATTTATATGCAATGATCAATATGCCTCAGAAATTTATTATTCTGGCGATCATTACAGCATTGTTTCTGGTTGCAATCTATTTTTTGGTAGATTCCATTTCAATTTATCTGATGGCAGAAAAGAATCGCAAAGAAGAACAGTATGATAGTATTTTTAAATCAGAAAAAGCGTCTTATCTTTTATTGAGGAAAACATTTGATGATCTGTATGAACTCATTGAAAAAGGAAACCAGTCCCGGAAAGCAAATGTGGAGGATATTATCCACGCACAGAAAGCAGTAGCAAAGGTTTCCATTGGAAGAAGTAAAGAGAATGCAGATGCACTGATGAATTCCAATGACCACATCATGGAAAAGATTTCGATGTTAGAGGCTGTTTTATCAGACAATGTTTCGCATCCGGCACCGGAAACTAATAAAAATGACAGCGCATATGCACAGAATATTTTAGACAATCAGAATAAAATATTACAGCAGCTGGAAGTTTTGCAGAATACATTGAATACGATCGGAGCTGATGCAAAGATAGCAGCAGAGTCTGCAAAACAGAACTTTTTTACCGAGGAACGTATCTTGGCAGAAGAGAATAAAATTGAAAAAGAAGAACCTTCTCTGATGGAGGAGACACCAATCGAAGAAGAACCATCCGTGATGGAAGAGACACCGATTGAAGAAGAACCGTCCGTGATGAAGGAGACACCGATTGAAGAAGAACCGTCCGTGATGGAGGAGACACCGATCGAGGAAGTTCCATCTGATATGGAGGAACCATCAATTGGTAAAGAAGAAGTTTCTTCTCCGGAGGAAGATTTATCCAAGTATGATGATATAATGGTAGATACTTTGACGGATTCGGATGATAATGTTCCGGTCGAGAAGATTCCATTGGAAGATGAAACTGTTGTAGATGATGAGCCGGCAATGCCTGATCTGTCAGATCCGAATAAGGTTATGACACCGGATGAGATCGCAGCATTGATTGCAAACTTATAATAGAAGAAAGACTTCGGTGTAAAGTAAAAAATAATATTTAAGAGAATAAAAAATCTGTCATACAAATGCAATTTTTGTATGGCAGATTTTTTGTGTAACAGGAAAAACGTTCCCGATCATTATTCGGCAGTGATTTTTACGATTTCTTTGATAACCGAAACAGCGGTATCCATACCTTCTACACTGATATGTTCAAATGGTCCGTGGAAACCATAGCCGCCGGTTCCGAGGTTCGGACAAGGAAGTCCCATAAAACTTAATCTGGCGCCGTCTGTACCACCGCGGACTGGGCGGGAGACCGGTTCCAGACCAACGTTTTTGATTGCTTTTTTTGCAATTGCAACGACATATTCATTCTTTTCAATGACTTCCAGCATATTGCTATAGGAATGCTGAATGTTCAATTTTACAGTGTCTGCGTGATATTTTTCATTCATTTTTTGCTCAATGCCACGCAGGGTATCAAGACGTTTTTCAAAAGTGGCTTTGTCATGGTCGCGCACGATATAATTCACTTTGGCGTGGGCGATGTCTCCGCTAAAATCAGTCAGATGATAAAATCCCTCTCTGCCTTCGGTGTGGGCAGGAGTCTCATTTTCAGGGAGAAGAGATGCAATCTCACAGCCGACAAGGGCAGCGTTGATCATAATATCTTTTGCCTCTCCAGGGTGGACATTGACGCCATTGATCTCAAAAGAAGCACTTGCGGCATTGAAGTTTTCATAGGCAACTTCGCCCTCGTAGTCGCCGTCAACGGTGTAGGCAAATCTGGCTTTAAAATAGTCAAGGTCAAATAAATCAGCACCGCTTCCGACTTCCTCGTCCGGTGTGAAGCCGATCCAGATGTCGCCGTGAGGTATTTTTTCTGTGATGATCTGTTCCACTGCCGTCATGATCTCGGAAACCCCGGCTTTATCGTCGGCGCCGAGCAGGGTTGTTCCATCTGTAGTGATCAGTGTGCGTCCTTTTAATGTTTTAAGTGTAGGAAAATCGGATACTTTCAGATAAGCGCCGCTTCCTTTTAAAAGAACATCATTGCCGTCATAATCCGGAATGATCTGTGGTTTGACATCTTTTCCGGAAAAATCAGGAGCAGTGTCCATATGGGAAATAAAACCGACAGCAGGCTTGTCAGCATATCCTTTCGTTGCCGGCAGCAGTCCGTAAACATAGCAGTGATCGGTTAAAGTGACTTTCTCTAAACCGAGATCTCGCAATTCCTGTTCTAACACTTTTCCTAACTCAAACTGTCTTTCCGAAGATGGAATCTGTCGGCATTCCTCGTCAGAAGTTGTCCAGTAAGAGACATATTTTAATAATCGTTCTTCAACACGCATGTGAAACCTCCTTATAAAATGGTGCCGTATTTATTTTGATATAAAATCAAGCCGGGCACACATAGTTATAAAATACCATAAAATAGTGAAATAGGAAATATTAGAAAAGGATTTCTTGACAATTGTGTATACATCAGTTACATTCAATATTGCAGATAGCAAAATCTTTTTTTCAAATAAGTGTTATAGTACGAGTTATTTCTGCCAGATCGGCATGAAATCCTAAAAAATTGTTAGATACAGATATTGAGGGCTTTCCGGAAACTTCGCAAAGAAAGAGAGGAAGGTTTGGGCGAGAAAGATACAACAGAAAAAATAAACTGCATGAACAGGAAAGGGATATCGTCAAACTCTGGAAAGAGCGTGATATTGAATTTGCCATATATGGCATGGAAAATCAAACTTTACCGGAGAAATATATGCCGCTTCGTATATTAGGTTATGATGGTGCCTCTTATCGCAGTCAATTGCAGAAGAAAAGAAAAAGACCAGTTGCAGTATTGACAATTGTTTTATATTTTGGTACAGATAAGATGTGGGATAAACCAACGCATTTAAAGGATGTGATATACATTCCGGAGGGTTTGGGAGAGTATGTTAATGACTATAAAATCACAGTTTTTAATATTGCATGGTTGACGGAAGAAGAGATTACAAGATTTAAAAGCGATTTTAAAATTGTAGCAAATTTCTTTGTACACAAGAGAAAGAATAAAGATTATGTATCAGATGACAAAACAGAAATTAAACATGTGGATGAAGTATTAAAATTATTATCTGCTATGACGGGGGATGAGCGTTATGAAGAAATTCTGGCAGAGAAGGAGAAAGGAGAGTACAATACTATGGATACAGTAGCAGAACATCTTGTAAATATGGGTGAGGCAAGACTAGGAAAACTTATAAATCTTTTATTGCAAAATAATAGAATAGAAGATGTAAAAAAGGCTTCTGTTGATAAAGAAGCCAGAAAGAAATTTTACAAAGAATTTGGAATTATTGATTAATGAGGAGGGACGGTTCGCAAGGACTGTCCCTTTGAAAAATATAAAATTAAAAATATAAAAACAGTACTCGACAAAATACGAAATAATTTATAAAAAAATAGTTGCATTTCTAAAAAAAGTATTATATAATAACATTCGTCGCTGAAAGACATGCGCCACTAGCTCAGCTGGCAGAGCACCTGACTCTTAATCAGGGTGTCCAGGGTTCGAACCCCTGGTGGCGCATTACGAAGTATCGGTTTTATAGCATAGGCTATGGGGTCGGTGCTTTTTTTTGCGCCAAAATCACGAAACCCCTTGTAATTCTTGAAAAATCTTGTCAATGTGTGACACGCTTTCACGTGATACGATTATCTGATTTGCAATATGTAAGTATCTATTTGTTGTCTTTACATCCTTATGTCCCATTAAAATCATAAGTTTATAAATATCAACAAAACCATGTTTTTTATATTGGTCAATGCAATAGTTAGTAGCAAAATTATGTCTTAATTTGTGGGAAGAAAATTCAAAAGGAAGTTTCTGCGCAAGTTTCCACATAAAGTGCATTACTGGCAACAGCACTTAATCGGTGCAGGACGAGTAAAACAATAGAAAGGACTTGAAAAATATGTTTAAGAAGAATAAGAAACAGACAGAAACTATCAAAGAACCAAAAGAAAAAAAGGTGCGTACTGTCAAGGTAGGCACACATAAGAAAACCGTGATTGCGTTGTGGGTGGTGCTTATCGCAAGCGTGAGCTTTGGAGTGTATAAGAATTTTACGGCTACCGACCAGCTCCAAGGTTACAGATGTGATTGTATGGAGTATTGAACAGTCGGGGACGGACACTTTTTCTGCTACCTACGAAGTAGATCAGCAGATAAAAGAGGGAGAACAGACAAGCAATGTGAAAGCAACCTATACCGTAAAAGTCCATGTGGACGCTGACGGGGATAATGTGAAAGTCAAGGTTGCTGTGAAATTCCTTGATAATCAGACAAAAGCTACACAGGTATCGCAGTATGAGCTTGTGCTACATAAAGATAGCAACTGGAAGATTGTGGGATAATGAACAAGGATTGCGTCATACGGTGTATGCTCTGCAACTGAACAAAGTGGAATGCGGGTATTTTAAATGCTGTTAAGGGTATTTGAGCTTAAAGTGCTTGCAAGTGCTTTAGAGAAATATTAAACTTCTATCGAAGTAATGGAGGGAAATACATTGAAACTGCAACTATTGGAAAAAAAAGATTTCGCTGAACCGGAAATAGATATACGATATTCAAGTATGACCCAACCTTTAAATCGGATTGTTCAATATATCCGTCAACAAGAATATCTTATACAAGGAATTTTTGAAAAAAAGCTGTATCAGATACCATTAAATGAAGTCTTGTATTTTGAAACCGTTGATAAAAAAACATTTATGTACACTCAACACAAAATATTTGAATGTAAAAAGACACTTTCTGCTATTGAACAAGATTTAATAAGGTCAAATGTTGTAAGGATAAGCAAAACAGCCTTATTGAATATTTCTTGTCTGGTCTGTGTTAAACCTTACCCTAACCACAGATTATTGGCAGAACTTAACAATGAAGAAAATCTGATTGTTTCAAGAAAATATATTCCTATTCTAAGAGATAAGATAAGGAGTGGCTATTATGAATAAATTTTTAAGGACATATCTTCCTGCATTTTCTATGGCATTTACATTTATTATTTTGTATGCAACAATAAGCAATATTATAGTAGGATATTCTAAAGACAGATTTTGTTTCTTTATTTTGCAGGTGTTTGTTTATCTTATGGTGTCAGTGATTGTCGATTGGCTTCTATCATTTATAGATTTTAGCAAATATATACATCACTTTATTGCTGAATTGATTATATTATATCCAATAACCATTGGTGTGGCATTTATAGGCAAATGGTTTGCATTTAGTGCAATTAACATTACATGGTATTCATGTGTCTATATTTTAATTATGATAGCCATTCATTGCTATTTTTATTATATTTCCAAAAGACAAGCTGATGAAATAAATAATTTTTTAAGATTAAGGAATAAGAGGTAATAGTAATGGGCGATATGACAAAATTTAATAGTGCTATTGAATATTATATATTTAATGTGTTGCTAATATGTTTACTTATTTCCGAAATATTTATTTTCTTTTATACACGTTCAAAACAAAATAGAACTGAAAAAATTGATACTAGAGATTTAGGAACTAAATGGTTGTTATACTTAAACTTTGTATTTTGCTTGATAATTAGTTTTCTATGTGTCAGTCAAAAAGCTCCATTTTACATAAGAGAAATGACTTTACCTGCTTACTCTGCAAAAATTGGTATGCTAATTATAGTATTCGGGATTTGTATTCGTATAAAAGCTGTTTTAACTTTAAAAAAGGCATTTACATTAAATGTTCAGATTAGTAAAGAACAACAGCTAATAACAAATGGTATGTATAAATTTGTCCGCCACCCTGCCTACACTGGAAGTATTCTGTCATTATTGGGCGTGAGTATTGCGTTAAAGAATATCCCTGCTATATTGATAGTTGCTATTTGTAGCTTTGTTTGCTATCAAATAAGAATAAATGTTGAAGAAGCAGTTTTACAAAAATATTTCAAAGGATATAGCTTATATAGAGAAAAAACATACAAACTTTTTCCGTACATATATTAAAATTGTTGATAACCAATGTTTTATCATTAAGGGAAGATTGCATTATGGAACGTTTTAAGAAGATTATTTAGCAAAATACAATTTATCGAAACACAATTTATAATTGAATATATCAATATTTTAGCTCGTACAAACAACAAGTTTTGTGCGGGCTTTTTTTATACTCAAAAATTTTCAAAAATTTTTATCTTCAACTTAGCAAATCACACCTGCCATTCCCTATATGGTGCGGAAAGAGGGATAACCACTTTTCACGTCGTAACGGAAAGGGGGTGAGATTGATGAAACCGTCTGACTTCCAGAAAACAGTTCAATGCCGTTTTGAAAGTTGTTTGAAGAAAGTTGTCCGTCATGTTGTTAAGGACTACCAGTAGGGATTGAAGCGACGAAAAGACAAAGAAATTCCATTCTGTGAGCTTCCAGAAATCGTCGTGGAAAAACTGGCTGTGTGGGACGAATACGACAGCGATTATACATTTTTCAACGTATGCGGTAATGATATTCGTATTTGTGATGATGAACTGGCAGAAGCCTTGAAACATTTGTCTGAACGTAATCGAGAGAATTTGCTAATGTATTATTTCTTGGAAATGAGCGATACCGAGATTGCAAAAAGACAAAACATTTCAAGAAGTGGTGTTTTTCAAAACCGACACAATTCATTAGAGCTTATGAAAAAAATATTAAAGGAGAAAAGATAGCAAATGAAACACACAATGAAAAAACCGTCCTACTATTTGCTTTCGCAGGCTATGGACGGGGACGAAAAAGCGATTGAAAAGATACTGGCATTTTATGCCCCATACATATCAAAGTGCTGTTTACGTCCACTCTATGATGAATACGGTAATGTTTATATTGTTGTAGATATGGAATTAAAGCCTTAACTGTTTCTCAACAAGAAAAGTTTATGGAGTTTGTAAAACAGAGCAATGTCTATAACACATATTATCCTATGTTTACCATAATGATTGGTACGGGGTTAAGGTGTGGGGAGCTTATTGGTCTTACATGGAAAGATATAAACATCAAGGCAAAAACGGTTAATGTAGACCACCAGCTCATTTATAAGAATTTAGGCGACGGTTGCAAGTTCCATATCTCAACACCAAAAACGGAGTCGGGTATTCGGGGTTTGTCTTTACAGCAAAATCGGGCAGACCGCTTATGCCGAATGGCGTAAATAGTGTTTTATATAACATTGTAGACGCATATAACAAAGTCGAAGTAGAACGAGCAAAAAAAGAGCATAGGAAAGCGGAGCTGTTACCGAAGTTTTCAGCTTATGACATGCGACATACCGCCTGCACCAGAATGGCAGAGTGCCGTATGGACGTAAAGGTTCTTCAATATATTATGGGACACGCCCATATAAATGTAACAATGGAAGTGTATAACCATATCGGGGAGCTGACAAGGATTGAAAAGAGATTGCAAGACTGGATAGCATGGCGTTAAACGCTTGACACCAAAAAACAAAAATTGGTGTCAAAATCGAAAAAATCACAATTTTAAAGGAAATAAGATACTGCAAACCATTGATTTTAAATGGTTTGAAAAAAAATAACACAAAAATTAGCACTCACCTCTTGTTATCGCAGTGTGGATTTTGTCTAACTTCATAGAGTGCCGTAAGTGCCTATTTATGGGCGTTTCTCGGATTTTATGATTTTATCTTAACTCGTCAGAAATCGTCATTTTATAAAAAATTGGTGTCAAAATTGGTGTCAATCAGCGGAGAGATACCTTTTCTTGCCACAGTATATCAGTATCACAAATTGATAAATTGAATATCGCAAGTAGATTATGGAACGCCGATATTGACGTTACTTTTCTATTTCTAGCCGTTCAGAAATGGACGGCTTTTTCTATATCCAAACGAAAGGAGAATTTTAAAAGCTATGAAAAAGATATTGAAGCGATTAGCCATAGGCTTTCTGCGTGGATATTAATACCAACTTTCGCAACGGCTACAAGACCAGAGCCGACGCAAGCACACGCATGAGCTACGAACAGATTTCAGATGTTTCAGCCGAGGAAAGCAAGTAAAGGGGGTATCAGATTATGAGATTAGCGAATGGAATTGTGTTAGATAAGGAAAAGACGTTTGAAGTGCAGTCAGCAGGAACGCACGATACAGGTATCTATCCCAGCGGAAATCCCTGTCAAGGATTACCCGTACAATGCAGAGGTGGAGCTTATCAATCCTATTGCCGATACAGTGGCAAACGCCAACTACCGAGGGGCAGATGTGGAATGGTACATCAAGGCAGACGACATTGTGCTGAAAAATAAAGGCGGTCAGCCCGCAGGCAATCCACAGGGACAGCCTAAGAAATAAAAGGATTGTGTAAGTAGTTAGAAAAAGCTATAATCCTTTATGATGTAAAGGCTATAAATTATTAAGGAGTGTATTATTATGAATAATGAAATTGTTTTACTATTGGAAGCCTTATTATCTTTAGGAATAGCAATTTTCTTTGTGTATTTATCAAAATATAGATATTGTGAAAACAAGAGATATGCAAGTAAGTATGAGAATAATAAAAAAATGCTGATATTTCGATTGATAGTAACAGAAATATTAAAATGGGGTAGTATAGCAATGCTAATATGTGTAGTAACTAAAGTATTATCTGTTTTCATTGCTCTTTATATACTTACTCCATTGTTTATTGCGCTACATATGATATTTTTTAATACAGACTATTTGAAAGGTGTTATGACGTTTACAAAAGGTATTTATTATGTTGGATTAACTATTATTTCTGTAATTCAAGTTTTTTTTACAACCGTAAATGTTGCTGAACTTGCACTTGGTTTTACCTTATCACTAGCTATATTTGAAAGTGTATCAGCTTTATATGACGGTTACAAAACCATACAAGAAGCTAAGATGAATGACAATCTTTAGTTTTATGGAACTATCTATTTTCCGACAGCCCCTTTTTCACCATTTTGCATGGCTTGTAGCGTTCACAAAATCTTCACAAAAAAATTAGCACTCAACACTTGACAGTGCTAACGAACAGGTGTATAACGTAGTCAGAACAAAGGAAGAGGGAACAAAAGAGAAAGAAAGATTCCCCGAGTTCCCTAATCTGTTAGTTCCAAAGAAACAAGGTTAATGAGCATACGAATATCCACAAAAAAGTGGACAGATAGAAAAGGAGAGATGACTTATGTTGATGCCTAGTATTTTTGGAGAGAGTTTATTTGATGATTTTGACAATTTAATGAATTTTTCATTCCCGGATGTTGATAAAACATTGTATGGCAAACATGCAAAGAATATGATGAAGACAGATGTTAAGGAGAAAGATAATGGCTATGAAGTAGCAATTGATCTTCCGGGATTCAAGAAAGATGAGCTTCATCTTGAGTTGAATGATGGATACCTGACTATCAGTGCCGAGAAGGGACTCGATAAGGATGAGAAGGATAAGAATGACAAATACATCAGACGTGAACGTTATGCAGGCAGCATGAGCCGAAGCTTTTATGTTGGTGAGAACATGAAAGAGGAAGATATCCATGCGAAATACGAAAACGGTATCCTGACCTTGGACGTTCCGAAAGAACAGAAGAAAGCTGTTCCGGAAAAACGTTACATTGCAATTGAAGGATAAATAGAATGCCCGGTATCAATGGTGTAAAACCATTGGTATCGGGCGTTTTTTCTATCTCGATGCGATCAATTTACAGATCGGATTTCCCTTGAAAGAAAACTTTTCTTCATATTCCGTCATGACGTTTCCTTCGCTTAAGACAGGATCATGGTGTAAGTCTCTGGTGGAAGCGTCTAATTTCCAGCCGGCTTCCGGAACTTCCTCTAATGAAAATGTGAAAAGATCCTGATTGTCAGTCTTAAATTCCAGATGTCCTTCTTTTTTCAAAATCTGGTCATAACGGGCAAAAAATTGTCTGGAAGTGAGACGTCTCTTGGCGTGGCGGTCTTTCGGCCAGGGATCGGAGAAGTTTAAGTAAATACGGTCGACTTCGTCTTTGGCGAAAACCTCTGCAACATCGGCAGCGTCCATGCAGATAAACTTAATATTAGGAAGCGGATTCTGCTCCATTTTCTGCAAAGCGCGTAAAAGTACGCTGGAGTAACGCTCGATACCGATGTAGTTAATATCTGGGTGCAGGGCAGCCATGTCCATAATAAAACGGCCTTTTCCCATCCCAATCTCGATATGAAGCGGCTGCACTTTGTTAAAACAGTCCTGCCAGTGCCCTTTCTGCTCCTCTGGATTTTTGATGCAGTATTCACTATTTAAAATGGCGTCATCCGCGCCAGGGATATTTCTTAATCTCATAAAACAACCTCTCTAATGATGTAAACTAATATTTTTTCAAAATGTATTTTCGTTTTTTGCAGCAAATATATCTAAGCGCAAAGCGATCAGTTACATTCTACAATAAAGAAACCCCAACTTTCAAGCACACATTGCATAATCTGACAAATTAATAAAGTCATAAAATGATGAAAAGTGGTTGCATGTATTTTTTCCAACTATTATACTAATAATGTTGATAGAGTAACGTTGTTGTTACAGGAACGAGTTATGGGTGAACAGTAACAATCCGTAAAAATTGTGTATACATGGGACGGATTGTGCGAAATTAATAGATTTAATATAGATTTGGAGTTTTTATGATGTTGAAAAATAGATGGAAAAAGGCAGCATGCCTGATCCTTACGATTATATCTACTGTCTGTCTTGGAAAAGTGGACGTCAAGGCGGCAGACTACTGGCCGGATGCACCGGAAACACTCTCACCGAGTGTTATTTTGATGGAAGAGTCCACAGGCACGATTCTTTATGAAAAAAACATGGATGAAGCGCATTACCCGGCAAGTATCACAAAGATCATGACCACGCTGCTGGCGTTGGAAAATGGTAATCTGAGTGACATGGTCACTTTTTCGGATGATGCGATCAACAACACGGAAGGATCGGGAATTGCCAGAGATTACGGCGAGCAGATGACCTTAGAGCAGTGTCTTTACGGTGTCATGTTAGAGTCGGCAAATGAATGTGCCTACGCTGTCGCAGAACATGTGGGCGGCACGGTAGAAAATTTTGTGGACATGATGAATGCCAAGGCAAAAGAATTAGGCTGTACCAACACACATTTTGCCAATCCGCACGGCCTGCAGGATGAAAATCATTACACGACCGCACATGACATGGCGCTGATCGCGCAGGCGGCTTATCAGAATGAAACGTTTCGTATCATTATCGGGACGAAGATGTATACGATCCCTCCGACCAATAAGCATGCGGAGGAAACGGTGTTAAGAAACCATCACGATATGCTCTGTACTTACCACAATGCGAACCGCAAGTATTTATATCCGTACTGTGTCGGTGGAAAGACCGGATACACGGCGACCGCAAACAGCACTCTGGTGACTTATGCGGAAAAAGATGGCATGACTTTAATCTGTGTGGTAATGAACACGCAGTCACCGAATCAGTTTATTGATACGGTAAATTTATTTGATTATGCATTTGACAATTTTCAGGTGCTGAATGTATCGGAAAATGATACGGATTACAGCGCAGAGGCAACGGTGGATAATGGCAATCTGAACAATATTGCGCCATTTGTGGAGCTTGATAAAGATGCCGTCATTGTTCTGCCGAAAACAGCAGAATTTTCAGATACCTCATCTTCCGTGGAATATAATGACAGCGATTCGGAGATCGCAGGGAGCATCACATATACTTATGCGGGAAGAAATGTAGGAAAAGCAGATATTAAGACAACCGGCGTGGTGGTAGAGGGCTACGCATTTGACAATGAGTCGACCGAGGAGGAGGAACAGGAAGTTGTCTCCACGGTGCAGGTGAGACCGATTGTTGTGGTATTACTCATTGTTGCAGTGATTTTGCTTGGTGTACTTTTATTTTTCTTAAAACGTTTTTACGATAATTACTATATTATCAAACACAACAGAGCCGTTCGTAGAGACAGAAAAGATCAGAAACGAAGAATCAGAAAAAAACGTAGAAGACGCAGAAGATGGAGATAAAGCATGTCGGAGTCATATGCAGTCAGTGAAAAAAGAGAGTTGCTGTTAGACAAAGTAAAGAAGTTTATTCTGGATAATGGCGGAATTGTAAAAAAGAGCCAGCTTGCCGGGCTGGGGATCGATTATCGCAGAATCCTTGATTTTGTGGAAAAAGGGGATATTCTGCGCGTAAAAAGCGGTTATTATGCAGTTCATCTCAGTGATTTTATAGAGGAGGAGCTTGTGGCAAAGCTGTTTCCGGACTGCGTGCTGAATCTGGAAAATGCGTTATATGCGTATGGCTATATCAAAAAGAAACCGTATGGCTGGCGGCTTGCGGTGGATAAGAATACTTCCAAATCACGGTTTAAAATGGATTATCCGAAGATTATTCCGATGTATGCAGAGCCGGATACTTTGGAGCTTGGAGTGACAGAAATACAGCTTTCCAATGTGACAGTCCGGATTTTTGAAAAGGAAAGACTGATCTGTGAATGCTTAAAATACGAAGACAAGATGGATCGGGAAAGATTCAAAGAAGGACTGATGGCTTACATAAAAGATCCGAAGAAGGATATTGCAAAACTGATGTATTATGCAAAAGAGCGTAAAGTTGTGAAAAAAGTTCAGAATATGATTGGAGTCTGGCTTTAAATGGAACAGAACCTACTTACGAAGAAGAAGTTAAAAGAAAAAAGCATAGAGTATCAAATCCCATTTGCAAATCTGCTGGAAGGATTTTTGCAGGAAACACTGATGTTCCAAATTCTGGAAACCGATTTTGCAAAGCGGTTATGGCTGAAAAACCGTGAGGCTTTTGACCTCGACAGTTATCGAAAGGAGTGGCAGAAGCCACTTCATTTTGTATACGGGCAGGATGATGGGAAAGAACAGCAGGTGTTGGACGAAAAGTGGATCACTGATTTTGCAGAGGCGATCTGCGCGAAACGGGAATATCATATCCGCTGGAATTATTCTGTGGAAAAAGAGGAACAGGACTATCTGGTTTACATAACTGGAGAATGGGAGGAAATGAAGGTTCCGCTTACCATCCGTATTAGTCCATTGGTATATGATGCAGCAAAGCCGGAAAAACAGGAGCTGCAGTCAGTCTTTTTTGAGAAGAAGTGTGCAGCGTATCAACATTTTCCGGTTGAAACATATCTGGCAGAACAACTTTTTACAATCCTCAAATATCTGGAACTGATTCCTTCTATGGAGGTATATGATACAACATTTCGTCTGCTGAAGCAGGAAACTGTCGATGGACGGCATATTTACGAGACACTCTCTTTTTTCTGCGAAAAAGAGGAAGTGATTCCACAGGAAAAAAGGATTGAAATGTTGGAATCTTACGATACTTACACTTATATGAAAAAACGGTGGGAAAAATATGTTAGAAAGCAGGGAATAGAGAATGTTTCCTGGGAAACAGTATTGCACCGGATTGTTTTGTTTTTGAGACCTGTCTGGAATGCAATGTGCAGAGATGAAGTTTTTTTTGGAGACTGGATGCCGGATCTGGAACGATATTTATAAGAGGCTGCCAACAGGCAGCCTTTATTTCTGGTTTTATTGTCTGCCCAGATATTCCCGGAGGAATGTGACAATATTTTTTGGTTTGTTCAGATCAAAGACCGGAAGGGAAGTCTCTGCATGATATGGAAAATCAGCAAATACAGCGATCAGATCTTTTTCGTCAGATAGCGGTGTTTCCGACCAGTATTTCCGCAGAATTTCAATTTTATTCGGCGCATCTGCTCCAAAATTTTCCGTCAGAACAAGGTCGGCACCGGAGAGCGACGAGGAGAGATTTTCCAGAGTCGGCTCAAAAAAGACGTTTTTGAATACGACAGAGGAATCTTCTTTGATGAGGTGAACGACTTTTAACCCCTCACGCTCTAATAAAGGAAGCAGCCGCTCAATGAGAGGTGTCATGATCGTTCCCGGTTTTGCCACAAAGGAGATCACCGGAGTTGTATGCAAAAATAAATCTCTGGTGTCTTTAAAATATTCAATCAACGCCTGAGAAGAATCTGGCGGTACAATTCCGCTTAAAATACGAAGCGCATGATAATAATTGTCTCTGGTGTCCAGATTATAGTACTGGATATCGATCGGTGTCGGTGCAGCCTCGGCGATCGCAGCCTCAGTCACGTATCTGGTGCTGCATTTTTCCCGCAGCGTATTGAACGTGAGCTGGTGGAGCAGGAGACATTTTCCGATGGTTGTAATGCAATTTTTGGAGTAGGCTGCAGTTGCAGTTTCGAGATAAGAAGCCTTTCCCTCAAGTGTGCAGATATCGGCGTCACCGAGTTCTGAGAGCAGGGCAAGTCCTGTTTTCGGTTCCAGAAACGGAGTGTCTACAGACATAAAAAATGCGCATTCCTCATCGATCATGGATAAGCCGGAAAAAATGCCGGACATTGGTCCCTGATTCGGATAGATATCCGGGATTTCAGTTACGGGAAGCTTCAGATGGGAGTAATCCCCCTTTATTTTTACCGAGAGATAGATTCTGGAAAAATACGGCTGAAATTTTCTGACAAGATATTCAATTAAACAGGTGTCCCCAAAAGGAAGAAGAGCCTTATCAGTTCCCATCCGTGTGCTGTTTCCGCCACAGAGGATCACAAGCGCATTTTCCATACTATACCTCCGGAATGTTATTGTTTGATCCGCAATCTAAAATACTATAGCATAGGAAATACTTTTTTTTCAAGAGTAATGAGTGGATGGTAATGCAAGTCATTGCTGAATCTGTGGGGAAAGTGTGTTATACTAAGGTATATCAGTATGTATCTGGTATTATATACTGATATGGATATCGAACATCAGGAGCAGGCTTACATGAAGTATTTGATAGATGATTTAGAGGAATATGCGCAGTCGGACTATTATCCGTTCCATATGCCGGGACATAAAAGAAAAAGTCTGTCGTTTCCCAATCCGTATGAGATTGATATCACGGAGATTGACGGATTTGACAATCTGCACCATGCGACCGGTATGATAAAGGAAGCCGAAGTGCGCGGAGCAGAGCTTTACCATTCAAAACGGTGCTTTTTTCTTGTAAATGGAAGTACCTGTGGATTGCTGGCTGCCATCAGTGCTGCCACAAGGCGTGGGGACAAGGTATTAGTCGCAAGAAATTGTCACAAAGCAGTCTATCATGCATTATATATGAATGAACTGCAGGCAGAATATCTGTATCCTTCTATCACAAAAAATGGAATCCAGGGGCAGATCACAGCAGAGCAGGTGCAGGAATCGCTATATGAAAATCCGGATGCGGTGGCAGTGATCCTCACTTCCCCGACGTATGAGGGGATTGTTTCAGACGTGGCAAAGATTGCAGAGGTGTGCCATGAACATGGGATTCCGCTTATCGTAGATGAAGCCCACGGAGCACATTTTGGATTCGGAGGCGGTTTCCCGGAAAATGCCGTAAAACTTGGCGCAGACGCAGTGATTATGAGTTTACATAAGACATTGCCGTCGTTTACCCAGACAGCGTTGCTGCATCTGACGTCTGATCTCATTGATGAGAAGCGGGTGGAGCGGTATCTGTCCATTTACGAGACGAGTTCACCATCCTATATTTTTATGGCAGGAATGGATTCATGTATCCGGCTGATCGCAGAACATGGGCAGCAGCTCTTTGCAGAATACAGGAAGCGTCTGATGGATTTTTATGGGAAAACAGCCGGTTTAAAATACCTGCATGTCATGCAGGAGGAAGATCTGGACACCGGGGAAGCATTTGACTGGGATGATTCCAAACTGGTCATTTTTGCGGATAGAGCCGGGATGACAGGGGATGAGCTGCATCAGATCCTTTTGAAAAAATACCATTTACAGATGGAGATGGTTTCCGGTTATTATGTGCTGGGAATGACAAGTCTGATGGACGAGGATGAAGGATTGGAGCGTCTGGCAGGCGCATTGCATGAGATCGATGCAAAGGTGGCAGAGGACGTTTCAAATGGAAACAAAATTTTGAAGAATCCGACAAGTGATGAGAAGTATCATTCGTTTATTGAGAAAATATATCAGAAATATCCGCGTGAAATGCAGATTTATCAGGCAGAGGAGCTTCCATATAAAGAAGTAACGTTAGAGGAGGCAGTCGGAAATATGTCTGCGGATACGATTTATCTGTATCCGCCGGGGATTCCGATGATCGTTCCGGGTGAGATCATCACGAAGCGTCTGGCAGATAATATTGAGGAATGCTTATCACTTGGACTGCGTGTGGAACGAGTGAACAGTAACGAAAAAATTCTAAAGATTGTATATTTTTAAAGACTATATTATACTAAATGAGGCAGGAAAAATGGGTAAAATATATTGTATCATGGGAAAAAGTTCCACGGGAAAAGATACCCTGTTTAAAAAGATATTGGGAGATGAAAGTCTCGCGTTAAAGACCATTGTTCCATACACGACAAGACCGGCGCGTGCCGGGGAGAAAAATGGGGTAGAATATTTTTTCTGTGATGAGAAGAAAGTGGAAGAATTGGAGCGTGAAGGGCGTATTATCGAGCTTCGTGCTTATGATACCATCCATGGGATCTGGAAATATTTTACCGTGAATGATGACCAGATCGATCTGGAACACCAGAATTATCTGATCATAGGAACGCTGGAATCTTATTTAAAGATTCGTGATTACTTTGGAAAAGAGAAAGTCGTGCCGATTTATATAGAAGTGGAAGACGGCGAACGCCTGAGCCGGGCGTTAAACAGGGAGCGGATGCAGGAAAGTCCGAAGTATGAGGAACTCTGCCGCAGATTTCTGTCAGATGCAAAAGATTTTTCTGGGGAAAAGTTAAAGGAAGCAGGGATCACAAGGAGATTTGTCAATCAGGATCTCGATGAGACAGAGGAAGAGATCCGCAGGGCTATTTTAGAAGACAGGTAGAAAAGAGGGTGGGTATTGGTGGATATTAAAGTAAATAATATAGCACAGGTGACACAGGTACCTGATACAGTGACAACGGAAACCGGAGATGGAACATTCAAATTCACTCTGGCGAGTGCCATCACCGATGCAGATCTTCAGGCAAAAGTCGATCTTTTGATGAATGATATCACGGCACAGGGGAACCGTATTGCACAGCATATGGATATCCGCGATATGAAAAAATACCGTGGACTGATCAAAGACTTTTTAAATGAGGTGGTGTATCGTTCACACAAGTTTTCCAGAGAGAATTTCTTAGACCGCAAAGGACGGCACAGAGTGTATGGACTGATCCGGCTGATCGATTCAAATCTGGATGAACTGGCAAGGGAGCTTGTGAAGGATGAGAAGGATCACATTGCGATCCTGAGCAGGATAGGTGAGATCCGTGGATTGTTGTTGGATATATTGACTTAAAGGAGCGGCATATGGCAGGATTTAAAGATATTATCGGACATGAGCAGATTATAGAGCATTTACAGAACGCGATCGGGATGGATAAAGTATCCCATGCGTACATCATCAATGGACCGGACAAATCCGGAAAAATGATGCTGGCGGAGGCATTTGCAATGGCTTTGCAGTGTGAAAAGCATGGAAAAGAGGCATGTATGGAGTGCCATTCCTGCAGACAGGCACTGGGACATAATCAGCCGGATATTATTTATGTAAACCACGACAAGCCAAATACCATTTCTGTGGATGATATCCGCACACAGGTAAATAATGATATTGATGTGAAACCATACAGCAGCAGTCACAAGATATATATCATTGATGAGGCGGAGAAGATGAACCAGCAGGCACAGAATGCACTGCTGAAAACCATCGAGGAGCCGCCGGCATATGCAATCATTATGCTTTTGACAACAAATGCGGACACATTTCTGCCAACGATTTTATCCAGATGCGTGACGTTGAATATTAAAGTTGTGCCGGATGAGAAAATTAAAAAGTTCCTGATGGAAAAGTATCAGATCCCTGACTATCAGGCGGATGTGTGCGTGGCATTTGCACAGGGAAATGTGGGAAAAGCGATCCAGCTTGCGTCCTCTGATGATTTTAATGAGATGAAGGCAAGCGCACTGCAGCTGATCAAGCGTCTCGATGATATTGATCTCTACGAGATGACCGCTGCGGTAAAGCAGATCGCAGATTATAAATTAGAAATTAACGATTACTTTGATCTGATGATGATCTGGTATCGTGATGTATTATATTTTAAAGCAACAGGTGACGTAAATGGCCTTATTTTCAAGGATGAGGTCTACGACATAAAACGACAGGCAGAAAAAAGCTCTTACAATGGAATCAACAGTATTTTGGAAGCTTTGCGCAAAGCCCAGATACGTCTGGACGCAAACGTAAACTTTGATCTGGTGATTGAGTTATTACTGCTGACAATTAAGGAGAACTAGAATGGTAAAAGTAGTAGGAATCCGTTTCCGGAATGCAGGTAAAATATATTATTTCGGACCCGGAAAGTTACAGTTAAAAGCAGGCATGCATGTAATTGTTGAGACCGCAAGAGGCGTTGAGATGGGAACTGTCATGACCGATCCGAGGGAGGTGTCCGAGGAGAGCGTCGTCCAGCCATTAAAACCGGTCATCCGCATTGCGACTGAGCAGGATGAAAAGCAGGCAGAGAAGAACCGCCAGAAGGAAAAAGAGGCGTTTAAGATCTGTCTGGAAAAGATTGCAAAACACAAGCTGGATATGAAGTTAGTGGAAGCAGAATACACATTTGATAATAATAAGCTGCTGTTCTATTTTACCGCAGACGGAAGAATTGATTTCCGTGAGCTGGTAAAAGATCTTGCAGCCGTATTCCGCACAAGGATCGAGCTGCGCCAGATCGGTGTCCGTGATGAGACAAAGATTATGGGAGGATATGGAATCTGTGGACGTGAACTGTGCTGTCACACATTCCTTTCCGAGTTTGCACCGGTATCAATCAAAATGGCGAAGGAGCAGAATCTTTCCCTGAATCCAACCAAGATTTCCGGCGTGTGCGGCAGACTGATGTGCTGTCTGAAAAATGAGGAAGAGACATACGAGTATCTCAACAGCCGTCTGCCAAATGTTGGTGATTATGTCACAACGGATGATGGTTTGAAGGGCGAAGTTTCTTCTGTAAATGTACTTCGTCAGCTTGTAAAAGTTTTAGTGGAAGTCAATGACGAGAAAGAATTGAGGGAATATCAGGCTGATCAGTTAAAGTTCAAACCAAAACGACGCAGGGATGTGAAGCTCACTGCCGAGGAAATGAAAGAGCTGGCTGCATTAGAAGACCGTGGAGGAAAGTCAAAGATTGATGATGCAAAGTAATCTGGTTCATGAGGGAGAGCGTTTGGACGAGCTGCAGCGCAATGGATATGGAATCATCCAGAACCCGGCGCGTTTCTGCTTTGGCATGGATGCTGTTCTGTTGTCCGGTTTTGCGAAAGCAAAGGCAGGGGAAAAAGTATTAGATCTTGGAACCGGCACCGGAATTATTCCGATTTTAATGGAAGCAAAGACGGATGCAGCAGATTTTACAGCGTTAGAGATCCAGGAAGAAAGCGCAGATATGGCAAGACGCAGTGTTGCGTACAATCATCTCGAGGATAAGATCAAAGTGATCACAGGAGATATCAGGGATGCTTCAAATATTTTTGGAGCATCTTCTTTTCATGTCATCACAACAAACCCGCCGTATATGATCGGCACTCATGGGGAAAACTCGCCATCCACAGCAAAGGCGATCGCAAGGCATGAGGTTTTGTGCACGCTGGATGATATTTTGCGTGAGAGCGCAAGACTTCTTATGCCGGGAGGCAGATTTTATATGGTACACCGGCCGTTCCGTCTGGCAGAGATCATGAGTAAAATGGTGGAATATAAGATAGAGCCGAAGCGTATGCGCCTGGTATATCCTTATATTGATAAGGAACCGAATATGGTGTTGATCGAGGGATTGCGCGGAGGAAAATCCCGTGTGACAGTGGAGAAGCCGCTCATTGTATACAAGGAGCAGGGCGTGTATACGGATGAGATTTATGATATTTATGGATATTGATTGGTAATACGAAACTCAATACGGCGTGTGAAGATTGTGATAAAATAACAAAATTTTCGAAGACACGCTTTCGCTACGTGTCGCTCGTAGCGGTACTAACATGCCAGCCACAGCAAGTTGCTATGTCTGCCATGCAAGAACCGGCGGCTCCCCAGTGTCTTCTCAAGCTTTTGTTATTTTAGCACAATTAAATCTACGGCATGAGAGTTTCGTAATTATCAGTTTATAAGTCTGGTAAACAAGGAGGGTAATATGTTTAATAAGATAACGCTTGGACCGATCACGATTTATATGTATGGATTGATGATTGCAATTGGATTTGCTTCGGCACTTTTCCTATGTAATTACCGGGGAAAGAAGAGAGGCTTAAGTGAGGATACGATTTTCGGTATTTTTTTATGTGCGCTGATTGGTGGAATGGTTGGCTGTCGCCTGCTCTATTATATTGTAGAGCTTCCGGCAATTATGGAAGATCCATCTATTTTATGGGATTTCAAAAACGGATATGTCGTTTATGGTGGAATTATCGGTGGAATTGTGACAAGTTATGTCTATTGCCGTATCAAAAAAGAAAATTTTATTTCTTATTTTGATCTTGTGATGCCTGCAGTTTCCATGGCACAGGGATTTGGGCGTATTGGATGTTTTTGTGCCGGTTGCTGCTATGGAAGAGAGACGCATGCGTGGTATGGCATTACCTTTACGCATTCTGATTTTGCACCAAACGGTGTAAGCCTGATTCCGACGCAGCTGATCTCTTCCGCAGGTGATTTTCTGATCTGCGGCGTATTACTGTGGTATGCATCTAAGAAGCCAGAGCCGGGCAGAGTGGCAGCAGGTTATCTGGTACTCTATGGAGTGGGAAGATTTTTGATCGAATTTTTACGAAATGATTATCGTGGAAGCTTAGGAATTTTTTCCACATCACAGATTATCTCTTTTGGAATCGTGGCGCTCGGAATTGCGCTATATTTTGTGATTCCGAAGATGATGGAGAAGAAAGAGTAAATGCAGAAACAAAGATAGAGGGATAAAAGGTAAAGTATGTATAAAATGATTGAAAAATTTATGTACAGAAATAGAACGTCATGCAGAAGGAAATACAAAGGAAAAGGAATTAATAGGGACTGAATGGAAGGAAATTTAACAAAAGGACCAATTTTAAAGACATTAACGAAACTTGCGATTCCGATTATGGCATCGTCATTTCTAGGAACATTATATAATATTACCGATATGGCATGGATTGGACTGCTAGGCGCCAAGGCGGTTGCCGGAGTAGGCGTTGGAGGTATGTTTACATGGCTCTCGCAGGGGCTTGCTTCGATGGCAAGAATGGGAGGCCAGGTACAGATTGCACAGTGCATAGGACGAGGAGAGAAGGAAAAGGCACATGGATATGCACAGACAGCGATGCAGTTGGCATTATTGATGGGACTCGCATATGGGATTATTGTAGCACTATTTGCAAATCAGCTGGTTGGATTTTTCAAGCTGGATGATGCGGAAACATTGAGTGCTGCGTTGGATTACACTAAGATTGCATGCGGATTCATTGTTTTTTCATTTTTATCATTCACATTAACGGGAATATATACGGCTCAGGGAGATTCTAAAACTCCTTTTATTGCAAATCTTTTTGGTTTGGCGGCGAATATGATCCTGGACCCTGTTTTGATTCTTGGACCGGGACCATTTCAGAGATTTGGAGCGGCAGGCGCAGCGATGGCAACTGTTTTGGCACAGGTAATTGTTACAATGATTATGCTGTTTGGAGTTATATTACAGAAGAAGGAAAATGTGTTGAAAGGTCTTCGCTTGTTTGTAAAAATTCCGTTGGAATATGTGCAGGGAATCTGCAAAATAGGTATTCCTACTGCACTTCAGGGTATGGTGTATTGTTTTATCTCTATGGTATTGACACGCATGGTAGCTGGTTTTGGTCCAGAGGCAATCGCTACGCAGCGTGTGGGTGGTCAGATTGAATCAATCTCATGGAATACGGCAGATGGATTTGGCGCAGCTATGAACGCTTTTATCGGTCAAAACTATGGTGCTGGTAAAACCGAACGTGTGAAGAAGGGATATCGAGCATCGTTGTGCACCGTTGGTATATGGGGAATTTTGATCACCCTTGTGTTTGTAGTTGTTCCAGTACCGATCGCAAGCGTGTTTTTCCATGAGAAGACAGCGATCGCAACAGCAGTTGACTATTTGATCATTGTCGGGTACAGCGAAGCTTTTTTATGTGTTGAGCTGATGACAGTAGGTGCATTATCAGGACTTGGCAGGACTCGCCTGTGTAGTGTGATTAGTATTGTATTCACATCGCTTCGTATTCCGCTTGCAATTATTTTAAGTAGTGGTGTGCTAGGAATTCTGGGAATATGGTGGGCACTTACAACAACCACAATGATGAAAGGCATTATATTTACGTGTGCTTTTTTTATAATCATGCGAAAAATGACTGATGCGCAGCGGACAGATATAATTTAGTTTTTTGTTAGTTGTACCATTTCATTCATATTGCTTCGTAACAAATATTCAGAACATTATCATTTTGATCTATGCAAAAAGATAAATTGAAAAATACTTCCGGGAGGATATTGGAGAGAGAATAATGATGGCAGGAAAGTTATATTTGTGCGCAACACCGATTGGAAACCTTGAGGATATTACCTATCGGGTCCTCCGCACGCTAAAAGAGGTTGACCTGATCGCAGCAGAAGATACGAGAAATTCCATCAAACTGCTGAATCATTTTGAGATTAAGACACCTATGACAAGCTACCATGAATTTAATAAGATTGACAAAGCATATCAATTGGTGGACAAGCTTCGCGAAGGGAAAAATATTGCACTTATCACGGACGCAGGAACGCCGGGTATTTCTGATCCGGGGGAAGATCTCGTGCGTATCTGCTATGAGGAAGGTATTGAGGTGACGTCTCTGCCGGGGCCAGCCGCATGTATCACGGCGCTTACCATGTCCGGGCTTCCGACCAGAAGATTTGCGTTTGAGGCATTTTTGCCGAGAGATAAGAAAGAGCGGGCGCTTGTTTTAGACGGGCTTGCAAATGAGACAAGAACTATCATTATCTATGAGGCACCGCACCATCTTGTGAAAACGTTGGAGGAACTGGAGAATGCTCTCGGAAGTGACAGAAAGCTTACCATTTGCAGAGAGCTTACAAAGCGTTATGAGGAAAAAATGCAGACAACGTTAGGTGACAGTCTTCGTTATTATGAGGAAAACGAACCACGCGGCGAGTATGTCCTTGTTTTGCAGGGAAAGAGCTTTGAGGAGATTGCCGAGGAAGAGAAGAAAAACTGGGAATCCATGACATTAGAGGAACATATGCAGGTATATGAGAGCCAGGGCATTGCACGGAAAGAGGCAATGAAACTTGTGGCAAAAGACCGTGGGATCAGTAAGAGGGATGTGTATCAGGCGTTGCTTTCGTAGGAGGTGAAAATGAAAAAGATACCAATGATATTGCTTGCCATGTTCACGCTATCGGGGTGTGACAGGCAGGAAATGATCTACAGTTTCAACCATGTAGAGGAAGCTTCCGTGGATAACGAAGTCGAAAATACAGAAAGCGTGGATAACATTCAGGCAGAGACAGAACAGGCTGTGGATATTACAACCGAGGAGCCGGAAATCTCAGATGTGTATTCAGGTCCGACCGTGACACTTGCCATGGTTGGGGATGTTCTGCTTCACACTCCGGTGGAAGAAAGCTGTCAGGCAGAGGATGGCTCTTATGATTTTTCAAGTCTTTTTGCCAATGTGAAAGACGAGGTGCAGGCGGCAGACATTGCGATTGTCAATCAGGAAGTTATCATTGGCGGGGAGGAACTGGGAGTATCTGGTTATCCAAGCTTTAATGCACCTTACGAGGTGGCGGATGCATTGGCAGAAACCGGATTTGATGTCATTTTGCATGGAACAAATCATGCGATGGATCAGGGGAAAAAAGGAATTACGAATTGCCTTTCAAACTGGGAGAAAAAATATCCTGACATAAAAATTCTTGGAATTAATAAAAGTCAGGATGCGCAGGATAGCGTTACCGTTTTAGAGCAGAATGGAATAAAAATTGCGGTATTAAATTATACATATGGTCTGAATGGCATTGCACTGCCTTCGGATATGCCGTATGCAGTAAATCTTCTGGACGAAGAAAAAGTAAAAGCAGATATTGCATCAGCGAAAGAACAGTCCGATTTTGTTATTGTGTGTCCGCATTGGGGAACAGAATATAGTCTGCAGCCGGACAGCATGCAGAAAAAGTGGACAAAAATTTTTGCAGAAAGCGGTGCTGATCTGGTGCTCGGAACGCATCCGCATGTGATCGAACCAATTGAATGGGTAGAGGATGAGACAACCGGACATCAAATGCTCGTCTATTATTCTCTTGGAAATTTCGTCAACTGGACATCCAGCAGCGGTGATGGAATTGCAAACCGTATGGTGGGAGGCATGGCAGAGATCACAGTTGGATTTGATGAGGCTGGCAAGGGATTTATTGTAGATTATGGCGTGAATGCACTTGTGACGCAGGTGGAGCCGGGGCATAATGGAGTCACCACTTATTTCCTGAAAGATTACACAGATGAAATGGCAGGAAAAAACGCAATCATGGAACAGGATGCAAATTTTTCCAGAGAATATTGTACAAAGTTGTGCACGGATATCTGGGGCGATTTGTGGGAGTGATTTTGGAAGGAAACAAATTTATAAAAATTTATTTATCCACAGATATGAGGAAAAAAGTAATTGATTTCCACATATCTGTGGATTTTTTTCTTGACAAATTGGTCTAATGACTGTAGACTAAAAACAATAAGTCTACAAGCATTAGACCAAGGAGGTAACAATGGAGGAATTAAGATTAGGGGTAATAGAATCGCAGTTTGCGGAAATCATATGGAGCAATGAACCGCTTCCGTCCGGTGAGCTGGTGAAATTATGTGAGCAGAAGCTTGGTTGGAAAAAGTCGACCACTTACACGGTTTTAAAGAGGTTGTGCGAGCGGGGAATCTTTCAGAACGAAAAAGGAATGGTTTCCGCCCGGATGACGAAAGAGGAATACGACGCTGCCCAGAGTGAAAAATTTTTGGAGGAAAACTTTGGAGGTTCGCTTCCGGCGTTTCTTGCCGCGTTCACAACGAGAAAAAAATTAAATAAATCAGAGGTGGACGAGATAAAGAAAATGATCGATGCTATTGGAAAGGAGGGCTGAAAATGTCAGGACTCTTTTTGAAATTGTTGAACATGAGTATATCTGCCAGTGTGCTGATCGTGGTTGTGGTGCTGGCACGCTGTCTGCTGCGGAGATCGCCGAAGTGGATTCACTGTATCTTGTGGGCGTTGGTTGGAATCCGGCTGCTGTGCCCGTTTCAATTAGAGACGACATTTAGCCTCGCACCAAACGCACAGGTTGTAAGCATTGAAGCAGGTGCGGTAACATCGCAGGTTCTGGCAGAAATGCCGGCTTTAGACAACACGGCAAACCGGTATCTTGCAAAATATTATTTTGAGGGTATCACAGTTCCGGAGCAGGAGACGGCGCAAAACCCGATGAACCTGATTGCATCTGTCTGGTTATGCGGTGTAGCGGTTTTGCTCGTATATGCAGCAGTCAGTTATGTACATATTCGCAGGAAAGTGAGAGAATCCGTCCGCATAGAAGGAAATATCTATATTTGTGACAGAATCCAGACACCATTTATTTTTGGAGTGTTAAATCCTCGGATCTATCTGCCATCATCGTTAAAAGAAGTTCAGATAAAAAATGTTGTGGCGCATGAAAAAGCGCATATCAGACGGCTGGATTATCTGTGGAAACCACTTGGTTATGTGCTGTTTGCAGTATATTGGTTCAATCCGTTCTGCTGGCTGGCGTACATTTTGTTTTGCCGGGACATTGAGATGGCATGCGATGAGCGTGTGATAAAGGACTGGAGCGCAGAGCAGAAAAAAGAGTATTCACTTGTCCTGCTTTCGTTCCATGTGCCGGGAAAAATGATCACCGTCTGCCCGTTAGCATTTGGGGAAGTGGGTGTGAAACAGAGAGTAAAAGGAATCCTGAATTTTAAAAAGCCGACCTTCTGGCTGATTGCAGCAGCATTGCTTTTCTGTGTGATAATAGGAGCACTTTTTCTTACCAATCCGAAAAAGAACGATAATGTGGAAGAAAATATTGCAACCGAATTATCAGAAAGCAGTCTGACTGACCAAACGTTAAACACAGAGAAGGATTCTTTGGCTGATCAGGAATCAGAACTAAATGCCTTATTAAAAAAGCAGTCCGATGCGATTCGGGCACAACAACAAAGTTTCTTACAAACCTGGGCGGATGCATTTTGTGACAGGGACGGAGCAGCGATTGACAGTTTGTGCATGGATGGAGCAAGAAAAAAAATGATGAAGGAGCAGCTGCTTGTGATCGACGAAGGAGATACCATCTTTGGATGGTCAAGCCCGTGGCCAATGTGGGATACGTCGGATGAAAATTCGAAGGGGTATACGATCACGACCTCCTATGATGGAAAAAACACAGCAGAGATTTTGTACTATGCATGGACATCTGATCCACATGTTACGGTGTGGAAAGAAGATATTACATTTGAGGAGAGAGATGGAAGTTATAAAGTGACGGATGAGAATATCCGTTTTCTGGATTATATTGTATCAGGAACGGAATTTGATGAGGCATATCCGCAAATTAATGGCACACCGATTGATTACACGGTCAATGGCATGTATGATGCATTGGTTATGAACAGTCTGCTTTCCAGTTCTATGTTATATCAGAATCTAAAGGATCCGGTATTGGCTGCAAAGTATTTGTTGAATCTGCTGGATAACGAAAACAAAGTACAAGTGGAGGCGTTGCAGGACGGCTCGAAAGAAGGTATCAATATAAAAATCACTTTTATCGAGGACGGCGCAGAGCGGTTTGTAAAAATGATCCAGCCTGACAGCGAGGATGGAATCTGGATTCCGCAGGATTATGAATAAATAACCGGAGTTTAACGGACGTAGTGTCGCAGATTCTGCAGTGCTTTCCTAGAGTTTGAAGGGCAGATATAAGCGTCCTCTCACAAGGCAAATTTATATGTAATGAAAAAGAAAAACGGTATAAACGAA
>OGCM01000685.1_pt1 | contig 50502 bp, 42 predicted proteins | sample 1570151 | NCBI WGS metagenome assembly OGCM01 (sample SAMEA4370582, study PRJEB24528) | human gut metagenome
GGGTTCAAGAGGCCGTGAGTTCGACTCTCGCCACTCGGACCAAAGATGGCTGTCAAGGTCAGCAGGAGCGTCAAATCCGAAAGGATTTGGCGCTTTTTTGTTTTTTACGGCTTCAAACGCGGCAGCGCCTGTTCCAACCCATTAGCAATGGAACGCTTGCGCCGTATGTCCAGATGGCCGTAGATGTTTGCAGTCATCTTGATGTCCGAGTGGCCCAGCCACTCCTGCACGTCTTTCAGGCCGTAGCCCTCCGACAACAGCATGCTGGCGCAGGTGTGGCGCAGGTCGTGAAACCGGATATGGGGCAGGTCGTACTTCTTCAGCAGCTTGTGGAAGGTGTGACTCACATAGTCGGGGGAGTAGGGGTGCCCGTCCTCCCAGGTGAACACGTAGTCGTTGTCTATGTAGTCCTTGCCATAATGATTGCGGTAGTATTGCTCCTGCTGTAACAGGATCTTGAACAGCCTTACCGCATCGTCTGTCAGGGGAAAGCTGCGGAAGCTGGATGCGTTCTTCGTCTTGTTCTTCTCCACGACCTTCGTGACCCGAGCCACGGTGTGCCGTATGGTCAGCGTTTGCATCGCAAAGTTGATGCTGTCCCATTTCAGGCCCAGTACCTCGCTGCGGCGCAGGCCGTACAGCGCGGTGACATAGATGATAGGGTAGAGGCGCTCGTTTTTGACGGCGGTCAACAGATCGCGCATCTGTGCTTCCGTGTAGAACGTACCGGTAAACTGTGCTGCGTGCGGCATGACGACCAGATCGGCTGGGTTTGTCTGGATCAGACCGTCCCTCTGCGCCAATTTGAGCGTCTGATTGAGCACGTTCTTGTGCTGACGCAAGCTAACCGCGGATAGGCCGCCGTGGCCGTCAGAACGCCCGAATTTAGCCTTTACGTTGATGTAGGTCTGCAGCGTCTCACCATCAACATCGCATAGCCGGATTTGCAGGTCATCGAAGTAGGGGAGGATGTGCGCTCGGGCCTGAACCTCGTAGCCTTGGTAGGTGACCTCGTCCACGCGATGCCGGACATCCTCCAGCCAGCGGCGCACGGCGTCACTGAAAAGCATATCGGGCGGGGCAGCATGCTCAGGCTTTTCGCCGAGCATATCAAGCATGATCTGCCTAGCTTTTCCCTCGTTTCCCGTTACTGTCAGACCTGTGGAGACCCAGGTCTGATTTTTCTTGCCATCTGTCGTATGTGTGAGCACAACATAGTATTTGTCGTTTTTTACGCGCAAGCTGGCGGTCATGAGAAGGGCCTCCCAAAGCATTGTGGCATAAGACTGCACCTCCAAGATTCGACTGTCGGGACGGGGCGTTTTCCTCGTCCGCAAAACCAGTATACTACAATCGTTACGATTTCAAAAATGTACGAATGGAACCAATATGGCGGCACAGCAATGCCGTGAAAGCGAGCGCTTTCACGGCATAATCTGCTGCTATATTGGTTTTGCGTTTTTCTCCCCCTGCAAATTCCAGACAGGCAACCCTTCCCGGCGCTGTGCCCTGCAATGCAGCCTTTGGACCGGCCTTGCAGCATGTTGTCACGCTTTCTTGGCACGCTCCCCGGACAAATTCGGATTATCGCGCTGCTTCCCCAAAAGCGGTACGGCAGAGGACGCTATTCAGTTGTCGTGAGAGGAAGTATATCTCCTCTCAATTACAATGGATAGCGTCGGAGTGTGGGAATGGGACGGGAAAAATATAAATATTTTTGTAGTGAGCAAATGGTGCAGTGGTTCCAGGGAATGTTTATTATTGAACAGATTAAATGATTTTGTTTTAAATGAAATATGTGTTTGATTTGCTTCGCTATCGAAGATATAATTACGGTAGAGTGTGATTTGAAGATATATTATTGTTTGTGTTTATAGGAAAACATTTCGTGATTGTAATTTGAAAACCTGACATTTTATGCGGAGGAGGAAATAAAATGAACGATAGAATAGATGCTGTTTTGGTTGATACCTCTGTATACCATAAAAAGCACTGTGATTTTGAGGGGATTACGAATTCAATTATTCCGATGCTTCTGCAATTACTAAGAGCAATGGAAGAGGTAATGCGTTTAGAATAGTGACCGACAATATTTTGAACGCTACTTGTGGTTTTATGGAGAATCTGCTATAATATCTATATTTGTGAGGAATGGAATTGATATTCTTTTCTTACTAAAATTACGGAAGGAGGGCTTGACAATGATGCTCAAAGGCGCGAAAATGGCTCGGCTCGGCTCGGCTCGGCTCGGCTCGGCTCGGCTCGGCTCGGCTCGGCAGTAGTATTGCGCCTTTTATTCAATGTGTCAAGCCCTATTACATCAAATCGTCAGGTAAAATCCGAAAGCAGGGTGAACTATGCCCTGTTTTCGGATTTTTTATTTTGTGCGAAGGGGGCTTGCTGCTGAGGCTTTGCGCCTGATTGTCAGGTGTTGCGGATGCTTCAATCTATTTTATCGGTACACTTACTGCGGCAACAATTTTTGATGATTCAAACACACGAGGAGGAATGAAAATGAAGAAAAAAGTTCTTAGCCTTCTGCTAACGCTTTGCCTTGTTATGACTTTCGTGCCTATGGCAGCGTTTGCAGAGGATGCACAGAACATAAGTGTCTGGGATGGCAGTACAGCGGCAGCGTTTGCAGGTGGAACAGGTACCGCAGAGGATCCTTATCAGATTGCTAACGGAGCAGAGCTTGCATATCTTGCAAGCTCTGTGAATAACGGAGAAACCTACGAAGCGAAGAACTTTGTTTTGACGGCCAACATAGACCTGAACGGACTGCCTTGGACACCGATTGCAAATTCTTTTTCTGATGCACTGTTTGGAGGTTCGGATTATCGCGTCTTCGCCGGTAATTTTGACGGTAAGGGATATACCATCTCTAATGTTTCCATTGGGTCAGAGACCACGCCGCTTGAATCGGATGTATTTGGGTTGTTTGGCGCAACAGAGGGAAAAATCAGCAACTTGAATCTGGATACTGTTTCTATCCACGGTGTAGCAAAGATTGCTTCTGGATATGTCATCGGAATTGCCGGCGGTCTGGTTGGTTCTTCAGCCGGATCCATTGAAAATTGTCATGGGACAGGTTTGGCTATGGATATGAGCGCACCGAGCGACGTTTATGCTGCTGCATACTGGGTCGGCGGGCTTGTAGGTGCACTGGATGGAGCGCAGCTCATCAACGAGTGCAGTGTATCCGGCAGCATTACGGAAAAAGCCGGCAAGGGGTCTATCGGCGGACTGATCGGTGAATTGGGAAAAACAGCGAAAATCACATACAGCAGATCCGACGTAGCGGTAAATGTGATGGCGGATCCCCGTGGCGGTGCGGATGTCGGCGGATTTATCGGCAAAGGAAACGGCAAAACAGATGCAGAAACGGTTATACGAAATTGTTACGCCACGGGCAATGTTACCGGCGGCGCATACACAGGCGGCTTTGCCGGCGGCCTTTGGGGACTGAATATCAAAAACTGCTATGCGAGCGGCAATGTATCACAGGCTGCAGCTGCTATGGCCTCTTTTGTAGGTACCGATGCCTCTGACCAAGATTACTATGGTTCCATTACAAACTGCTTTGCAACCGGCAGCGTAACAGGCTCATCACCCTTTCAGTATGCCTTTGCAGAGCAGTCGTCTGCGACCAAGAGAAGCGAAATAACCAACTGCTATTTTGCAGAGGAAAACTCCGGTATTAAAAAACAGTACGAATCTGCAACTGAAAAGCCGCAGGATGAAATGAAAAACGAAGCTTTTGCAGCCTTACTGAATAAAGGCGACGACAGTAACGGATGGTCTTTTGTGAACGGACAGGTTCTCTGCGGTGCAGAACCGGCAGATTACAGTGCTGTGGAAGCAGCGATGGCAGCCATTCCCACTGATTTGACTGTCTATACCGACGAATCTGTTGCCGCATTGAATACGGCGGTGGACGGAGTTGTTAGGGGTAAAGCCTTTGTGAGCCAGGCTAATGTCAACGCAATGGCACAGGCTATCCAAGCTGCCATTATCGCCCTGCAATACAAGGATGCCGACTACACCAAGGTCGATGCAGCCATTGCCAAGGCAAAGGCTTTGAAGAAGGATGACTACAAGGACTTCTCTGCTGTAGAAACTGCTGTCAATGCTGTTGTCCATGACAAGAACATCACTGAACAGAGCGAAGTTGATGCAATGGCGAAAGCTATCGAAGATGCGATTGCTGCCCTACAATACAAGGACGCCGACTACACCAAGGTTGATGCAGCCATTGCCAAAGCAAATGCACTAAACAAGGACAACTACAAGGATTTCTCCGCCGTGGAAGCTGCCGTCCATGCTGTTGTCCGTGACAAGAACATCACTGAACAGAGCAAAGTTGATGCAATGGCGAAAGCTATCGAAGATGCGATTGCTGCCCTGCAATACAAGGATGCTGATTACGCAAAAGTTGATGCAGCAATTGCCAAAGCAAATGCACTGAACAAGGACAACTACAAGGACTTCTCCGCTGTGGAAGCCGCCGTCAATGCCGTTGCCCGTGGCAAGAACATTACCCAGCAGGCAGAGGTTGACGCTATGGCAAAGGCTATTGAAGATGCGATTGCTGCCCTGCAATACAAGGACGCCGACAAGACCACCCCGGCACCTGCTGCCACGGCCACTCCGGCACCTGCTGCAACAGCCACTCCGGCACCTGCTGCAACAGCCACACCTCAGTACACCATTCCGCAGACCGGCGACACAAGCAACCCTGCTTTGCTGGTTGTCCTTATGCTTGTCAGCGGTAGTGCAGCCATTGGTACAGCCGTTGTTGGCAGCAAGAAAAAGCACAACAGATAACTGAACAGCCCCCTCGCTCCATCTTCCGGGCAAAACAAAAGCGCTGCAGCGATGTGGCGCTTTTCTATTGCCACAAAGCAGCAAATAGCGGGTTTCCCCACCATAAGCGATAAGTTATATTCCCCACCATCGTAAAGCCCCTCATACAATGACAATTTGAAAGTCACTCTGGGTATCCAGTAATACTCCACAAAATGAAAAAGCGCTCACCGTGAAAGGTGGGCGCTTTTCTCTTTTTTAATCAGTACTTATAAAAGGTATATCACACCAGCATATCGAACAGTCCAATCATCAGAGGCATCGTCATGATGGAAAGCAGCGTACTCAGAACATACAATGCACTTGAGTGCGCCGCATCACGATTGTAGAGTTGCGCCATTGAGGTGACTGTCGCACAAGACGGCGTAATAGCCGATAGATAGACTGTCATTAAAATTGCTTTACCATCTGCAATCCAGTCAGATGCGTGGAACACGCGAAGTAGCAGCAGAACAATGATAGGAACTACAATCAGACGAAGTGCAACGGGAAGATAGTTGCGCGGTGTACAGAAGACTTTCTTTAACGGCACTTCTGCAATCGCCATACCGGCCAGCAGCATACCCATAGGTCCTATCATAGTACCTACGCTGCTGAGCGTACTCACGATAGGTGTAGGCAGCGAGATATGCAGAAGGTACAAGAGAGCACCGGCGACAATCGCAATCAGGTTGACATTGGTCAGAATCTTCTTCCATTCGAGTTTTGCGCCTTCTTGCAGGCAGGCACTTGCGTGCGTCCAGAGAAGAATCAGCTGAACGATGACGAAAGCGCAGGAATACACGACATATTTCTCGCCGAGCAAAGCCTGAACCAGGGGGATGACGAGTGCAGCCGCATTGCTGTATATGATGTTGACCTGCTCCACGACATCCAATTTAAGCGGCCTTTTAAAGATAGCATTGAGGACCAGAAACACGACATGCATTCCGACCGCTATGCCCATCGAGAACAAGAGTCCTGTGCGAATCTGCGGCGTATCATCGATTTGAAATGCGTTGAGAACAACGCACGGCATGACCAGATACACGAAAACCACGGATAAAACCTTGCTGTCTGAGGCTTTCAGAAGCCCTGCCTTGACGACTACATAGCCCATCAGAAGAACGATAAACAGCTGGGCTATCTGCTGCATGAGCAATATACTGACTTCCATAATAATCCCTTCCTTCGATTCAGAATAGCGTACTCCTTTCTCTGGAAAGAGTCAATATGCAACATGACGGAAGTTTTTAGCAAATGGCGAAAATCAACAGTTTGTGGCGAAGGTTGGGAGATGGCCATATGTACTGGATACTATGCACAGTTACAGGATGTTGCATTTATGCAAACGGTAGAACTTAATAGAGAAGTTGTAAAATCTATAAAAATCAATGTAAACGCGATATTTTCTTTGATATAATATAGTTAAGAAGCTACCCCCTAAAGCGAAGGAGGTTTACTATGAAAAGGAGAATTAGTGCAGCGAAAAAAATCGTTGCTGTAGCTTTAGCTGCTACGGTTGCGGTTTCTTTGACCGGCTGCAAGAAGAGAAAAAACAACACCAATGCGGCAAGTTCGGACGTGACTACAAGCCAAAGTCAGGCAGCGGTTCCGGAAACGCCGGAAGTAACTGCCACACCTGCACCAACGGCTACGCCCGCACCGACCGCCGCGCCCGCTGAGAACACCGATAAGAAGGACAACACCACCAGCGAGCCGACTAAGACGGAGAAGCCGAGCACCGGTACTTCGACTTCCGGTGGGACGACAAAACCGGCAGCAACAAAAACACCGGCACCTGCTCCGGCAGCTACTCCGGCTCCTACCGCAAAGCCTCAGGTAAAATACACCTTCACGGTTCGCCGTCATGAGGCGACCTGCACCACGCAGGGCTACGATGAGCATATCTGCCATGAGTGGGGCGGCATGAACTACAACGACCGCTTTATTCCGGCAAAGGGACATAGCTGGGATGGCGGTACAGTCACAAAGGCTGCTACTTATACCGAGACCGGTATCAAGACCTTCAAGTGCAAGGAATGCGATGAGACGCGCACCGAGGAAATCCCGTCTCTCGACAAGACCTATCATATTAAGAGCGTTGTTGCTCCGACCTGCACCGCTGAGGGTTATACCATCTATGAGTGCAACGAAGTCCCCGGTCTGACCTATAAGGGCGATTACAAGGCAAAGCTGCCGCACGCCTACGATGCCGGTAAGGTCACAAAGCCTGCTACCATCTACGAGAAGGGTACGAAGACCTTTACCTGCACTTCCTGCGGTGCTACATACACGGAAGATATCCCGGTAGTCGAGAAGACATGGCATAAGGGTAATACTGTAGCGCCTACCTGCACAGAGAAGGGCTATACCATCTACATCTGCGACCAGGATTCCGCTCTGACCGAAAAACGCGATTATACGAATGCACTGGGTCATGCTTGGAACGCCGGTACAGTTACGACAGCAGCGACCTGTACGACAGCTGGTGTTAAGACCTATACCTGCACTCGTAATGGCTGCACAGAGACTAAGACCGAGGAAATCCCGGCTTTGGGCCATAAGTGGGATGATGGTACTGTCACCAAGGCTCCTACCTGCACCGAGGATGGTGTTAAGACCTTCACTTGCCTGAATGATAAGAGCCACACCTACACGGAACCTGTTCCTGCGACGGGACACGCTTGGAACGAAGGCGTTGTAACGAAGGAACCGACCTACGAAGAAGACGGTGAGCGCACCTATACCTGTCAGAATGACAAGACCCATGTGCATAAGGAAGTGATTCCTGCATTGGGCTATACCTTCACGGAAACCGTGGTCGCTCCTACCTGCACAGAGGACGGTTACACGCTGCATACCTGCAATGAGAATCCCGCAAAGACCTATCAGGATACGCCTGTTGCTGCGTTGGGCCATCAGTATAATGAAGTCACTACTCCCGCTACCTGTGGCGCTCCTGGCAGCGTAGACAATGTCTGTGAGCGCTGCAACGATAAGCAGCATGTGAAAGACCTTCCTGCCACTGGTGAGCATCAGTGGGATGAAGGCGTTGTAACGAAGGAGCCGACCACTACCGAGACCGGCATCAAGACCTTCACCTGCACCGTTTGCAGCGAAACAAAGACCGAAGATATCGTCAAGGTACATACCCACGATTACACGCGCCTTGGCGAAATTGTCAAAGAGCCTTCTTGTGAGACCGAGGGCGAGCGTTGGGTGTACTGCAACTACGAGGGTTGCAACGAAAGAGTTCTGAAGCCTATGCCCGCTATCGGCAGCCATGATTGGGACTTTGCAAATGCCGAGTGTCTGAAAAAGGCTACCTGCACCGAACAGGGCACTATGCTGATGCACTGCAAGCGCGACGCTTCTCATACCATGACTTACTCCTACGGTGGCACGGGTCATGTCTGGAACGAAGGCGTCATCACTACCCCGCCTACCTATGATGAGTATGGCGTCAAGACTCTGCATTGCAAGAACTGCGATGCGACCAAGACCGAAAAGGTCCTGCCCACCAAGTACACCTTCACCGTTACCGTTGTCCAGCCGACTTGCACCGAGGACGGCTACACGATGCACAAGTGCAATCAGGATGACAGCCTCTCCTACAAGGACAACATTGTACACTCCACCGGTCACCATGCCGCTAAGCGTGTCATAGAGCCTACCTGCAAGGAAGAGGGTCGCACCGAAATCTACTGCACCGTCTGCGGTGATGTGAGCAGCACTTTCGATTTCACGCCCAAAAAAGACCACACTTGGGATAACGGTGTCGTAACTACTGAACCCACGGCTGAAAAAGATGGCGTCAAGACCTATACCTGCACAGTTTGCAATGAAACGAAGACTGAGACCATTCCGCGTCTGAACGGCAGCGGCAAGTAAGCTGTGAGCCTTTCAAAAGGCACAAGAAACACAAAAAGGAGCGTCTGCTTTGGCGGACGCTCCTTTTGCTGTGACTGAAAAAATGCATAAGTGCTCTTGAAAATCTTTTTGACATTGTTAGTCGCACTTGGTAGACTGATGACAGAAAAGAAAGAATGCAAATCCCATGGGAAAGGTTCTGATATGCTGCAGATTGCTATTATCGAAGACGAAGCAGATTTGGCTCAGCAGACAAAAGTTAATGCTGTTCGCTATCTTAACGAGCATGGACTCGAAGGCAATATCGCGGTGTTTAACGATGGCATGGATATTGCTGATAACTACAAACCTATATGGGATATTATCAAACACTCCGAAGCCGTAGTCGGTAGAGCGGTAAATATCTGTGAACAGGGAATACAGCTCCGGATTGGGCGGAGCTTGCTTGATGTACTTGGATAAGACCGATACGCGAAAGCTGTCTTCCAAAGAAAAGATGTAGGTACGGATAAACGCCGCGTTGTTGGTGGTCAGTCTCTTGGCTGTATCGAGAATGTGCTGCTGGAACTGTTCATCATTCAAGTTGCCGACCGGCAAGCGATGGTCGCCATAAATTTGCAGACTGAGTACGATTGGCACAACGGAGTTGTCAGGTTCACAGTAATATAAGGAAGACAGTCGATTGAATCCTACATAAATATGGTCGATAGACAAGAGGGGATACCGTTCAGAAAACTCATCGGCTGTCATTCCGACACCATAACCAGAATCACTGTATCTCTTGATGTCCTTATAAATGATGAGAAATTGTTCTCGTGAAGAAAGATTTAATCTGGAAGATTGATTAGAAGATTTGAGTAAAATATCTCGAGTAAAAGTTTGCATATAAGATTTGCGTATAGAATGGACTTTACTTGCGTCGATATGGTATAATAACATCAAAATGACCCCGAAAGGAAAGCAATTCTATGGCTAAGAAGAATACGAAACGCGGGTTCACACTTGTCGAACTCATTGTTGTACTGGTGATTCTGGCAATTCTTGCAACACTGCTGATTCCGGCATTGACCGGGTACATTGACAAAGCCAGAAAGAGTCAGGTTGTAGCGGAGACGCGGATGCTGACGCAGGCTGTGCAGACGGAGTTGTCTACAATATACGGTCTCAATAATTCGTTCAAAGGACAAAAAGATATTGGTAAGCCGTTGACGATTGCTTCAAAAAGCGGAATCCACCTAAATAACGGTGGAGCCACATCTACTGGCGACTTGGGCAATTTAAAAGAGCACTACGAAGAAATAGTTCATCTTTCGGAAGTGCCTGCGCTAGAAAAAGGACTCACAGCCTCAAATGATGCCTATTTTTACTCGTTCATTGACAAAAATGGCGCAGTGATGTGGACCGTATACGATAATGGTAACGGATATATCGGAATATACTGTGGCGATGACGGAAAGATTGATTCGTTTAAAAGTGGCGAAGTCGGGAACGCAGAGGCCTACAAAGACTTTTATGCAGGATATGTTATCTATTACAACAAAAGAGATACGGACAGCGGTGACATATTTACAAAAGATTTCTTTTACGCTTCATTAGGAATTGAAAACTATTAAACCAAGTGCTTCAAAAAGAATAATCAATAGTAATATGGCGAGCGCCATTATATATTAGTAAATCCCTCAGAGCAAGTTACTCTGGGGGATTTTCTCTTGGCAAAATATTAGAATGTCAACCGCATCTGATGCCACGCTACATTGCCGTGCGTGGACTTGTCAGTCACACCCTCGTCCACGAAGCCGAACCTGGCATAGTAGTGGACAAGCCGGTCCTTGCAGGTCAGAACAAGACCCTTGCGTCCCTGTTCTTTCGCGTCAGCAATCGCCTTTTGAAGCAATTCACCGGCATACCCATGCTGGCGATATGCAGGCAGCGTATTGACACCGAAAATCATCTGCCACGCACCGTTCTCGTTGTGCATGGCGGCGTTCTCGTACATCTCATCCGTCAAGTCGGCGTCATCGGTCACGAACCCGTCAACAAAGGAGATGAGTTTGTCACCATCATACATCAGCCAGAAATGATTGCCATAATGGGCGACTCTCTCGGCAAACTCGGCGGCAGTAGCAGCCTCGGCGGGCGGAAAACACTCGGCCTCAACGGCAGAAAGTGCGGGAACATCATCAGGAACAGCGTATCGAATCGTCATGGTCGTCGCTGTGCCTCACAGGGATTTGCCGAGATTATAGGCGTCCAGCAAAGTCTCAGTATGGTTCTTTGCGTCACCCGGCTCGGCAATGCCTTTGCCAAACACATAGCCTTTGAGCTCGGCCTTCTCAAAGCAATCGACCCAACCTTGCAAACCGTTGTAGGCTTTGTCGATGGCGTGTGCATCGTCATCTGCGGCGGTGGCAAGCATATAAATGTCACGGAACTTGTAGTCGGACTCGTACAGAGGATTCAGACGGTCAAGCAGCGTCTTCATTTGGCCGCACATCTCATAATAATAGATGGGTGTAGCAAAGACAACAACCTCGGCTTCCTTGACCTTTGCCATGATTTCGGCTACATCATCCTTCAAAACGCAGTGACCGGTTTTCTGGCAGGTCATGCAGCCGATGCAGAACCGGATATCTTTGCCGCGCAGGGACACGAACTCAACCTCATGCCCCGCATCCTTCGCGCCGCGCTCGCATTCCTTTGCCAAAATCTCCGAATTGCTGTTTCCGCGCAGGCTGGTGGAAACTACAAGAACCTTCTTTACCATAGTATTAACGCTCCTTTTTGCTCTGATTTTTGCTCATTAAACGCAGAAAATCTGCCGCGCCAGCATCGAGCCGCTGTTCGTATGCATGACCTTGTTGATGAAACCCTTGATATTTTCCTTGCTGTATTCGCTCTCAGCCGCGTTCACGATGTAATCGGCCTCAATGAGGATTTGGTAGTCGATGCCGTCAATATCTGTCAGGGTATGGTGATGGCTGACCAGATACACAACGCGGTCCACCTGCGCCGGGGTCAGGCCAGTATCATGCAGAAATTCCCGCACCAAGGGCCCGCCTTCGAGTTCCTGATGCTTGCCGTCAGCGCTGCCGTATTTCTTTCGGCAGAGATGGCAGGCAATGTCATGCGTGATAGCGGCAACTTCCAGTATGTACTGCGTCTCGGCATCAATATGTTCGAGTTCGCCGATGGTCTTGGCGAATGTCCATACGCGAACAAGATGGTCGATGTCGTGGATGTTACCGTTAGAATAACAAATCATCTTCTCTAAAATTTCCGCAATAGTCATACCTCATACCCTCCAATACTCTCGAAATTGCCGTTTGTCTTAGTCCGGAAAAACCTCGCCAAGTGCAAGCACAGCATTGCGCACACACTCAGGACAAGGGCAGAGCGGTTTGCCGGTCCCGATGCCTTTCAGGTCCTTGCAGATAGTAGCGCCGCATTTCGCCTCAAACTTCTGCAGGAGTTCTTTAGAAATCCGAGGTGTTGCTTTGCCATCGGTCAGTATACCCGCCACCATCACAGCGCCAATAAGAGCGCCGCAGGTGCTCTCCATGCAGCCCATACCGGCAGCATACCCCGCCGTCAGCTTCATGAGGGTATCCTCACCGACAGGCAGCTTGTCCTGAAATACTTTGACAACCGACTGCGAGCAGTTGCACTTGCCGGTGGCTTTCAGCTCATACGCAGCTGCTGCGCGTTCCTCAATACTTTGCATATTATCACTTCCTGTTTTCTTTCTATTATAGCACGGAGAGGCGTCATTGAGAACGCCTCCTCTTTTGATGTGAACAGCCTTTTAGGGCATAAAACACTCGAAAACAGCTAAAAATGCACAAAAAACACATATCTTGCTATTGAACATACAGCGAGAAATGTTTGATTTTTATAGATTTGTTGCGATTTTCTATAGAAATCGGCGCAAAATCAAGGGTAACATAATGTAACAATTGGTGTTCGGCTAGGAAAACTATGCGCAAAATATGTGCGGTGTTAGAGAAGACTTATGTATCTTGCTAGTGCGATATTGATATGTTACATTGACACAAAAATGACGATACAGCGCGATTGAGTCTGCGCTGGTTTTTGCCAATATTGCCCTAAGAACGGCAGCTTTTGAATTTTTACTCGGAAACAGCGTGACCGGCTCATTCGGAGCATATATTTATTGCGAATATTGTCGGTTTTTGTTGCAGAATTGGTTTTGGTATGATATTATTATTCAGTTAAATGACATTATTTGGTTGTAAGAATAATGCCGAAAAAAATTGGAGGAATTATAATGCTTTCTAAGATTCGTGCTCTTAAAGAGAAAAAGGGGTTCACTTTGGTCGAACTCATCGTTGTGCTGGTCATCCTGGCTATCCTGGCCGCACTGCTCGTTCCCGCTCTCACCGGTTATATCGATAAGGCTCGTAAGGAGTCTATCGTTGCTGAGACCCGTCAGGTCGTTATGGCTGCTCAGACGACAATTTCTGAAAAGTATGGTCAGGGAACAGATAAAGTCACTTTCTCTGATGACAATACTGCTTCAACACCTGAGATTAGTGCTATTGCAAACCTCGCTGAGGTGAGTGCAGCCAGCATCAGTGCGGTTCATTATGATGCTCAGGGTAAAATCACCTCGGTTACTTATACGAACAAGGGGTACACCTGCAATTATGCGAATAACTCTTACTCTGTTGACTAATATAGCGTAAACAGTGATTCTTTGATTTAATATTTTCGCCCCCGTTTTTATGTGCGCATAAAAACGGGGGCTTTTTTAGAGGGACCCGAAGTGCTTGAATTCAAATATATCAAAAACAAATATTGGCAAACGTTTATTCTGTCTTTTATGTTAGCCTTTCTCTTGTTTTTGCCAATTTCATTGAGAGATGCAATGCAGGGAAATGTGTTTCATTACGCTGGCGATTATAATAGCCAATCCATGCTATTTTGGCAGTACGCTAATGAGTTTGTCAAAAGCGGTGGCACATTCAGCTGGGTTACTGAACTTGGTAGCGGTTTTATAAATAGCTATTCATACTATATGCTTGGTAGCCCATTTTTTTGGGTTTCTTTATGGGTTCCAGCAAAATGGATGCCGTGGGCAATGGTTCCGCTATTTTGCTTTAAATTTGCAGTAGCAGGGGCAGGTGGCTACCTTTGGTCCAAGCGCTGGGTTAAAAATCCACAGTATGCAATGCTGGCTGGTATGCTATATGCTTTTTGCGGGTATAACATTTATAGCATATTTTATGACAGTTTCATAGATGTCACAGCGCTATTTCCATATATGCTTGCAGCATTAGATGACGCGATAATTGACAACAAAAAAACTCGGTTTCCAATTTGGGTTGCTTTATGTTTGTTGGTAAATTACTACTTCTTTATTGGCGAAGCCGTCTTTCTTATTATTTATTTTGTGTGCATGCTAATAGGGAAGAAGTATAAATTGAATGCAGCTCTCTTCGGAAGAATGGCGTTTGAGACAATCCTTGGTGTGGCAATAGGCTCAACGCTCCTTATTCCGGCAATACTTAGTCTCTCTCAGAATCCAAGAACATCCGCATTTTTGAATGACTATGAGTTCATTACTTATAATGAGCCTCAAAAATACATGGCGATTTTAGCGAGCATGTTTATAATGCCGGATGCGCCGTACCGAAACACCCTTTTCAGCCAATCCGGAACACGATGGCAAAACGTGTGTGCGTATTTGCCAGTTGTTGGAATTACGGGCGGAATAGCTCTATGTAGGGCAGAACGCAAGCATCCATTTGCCAGGCTTTTGAAGTTTTGTATCATCTGTGCTTTTGTGCCTCTGTTGAATGCAATGTTCACCTTGGAGAACCGCGTCTATTATGCTCGGTGGTTCTTTATGCCGATACTGATTCTCTGCGGAGTAACCGGTATTGTTTTTGATAACGAAAAACTATATCGTGCAGAATGGAAAGATGCATGGAAAACTGTGCTAATTTTTACTGCAGCGTTTGTGGCTCTTGAATTGGTTCCAAGCAATGTACAACTACTTGGCTTCAAACTTGGCGTAACATCAAGTGCAGCTATATTCTGGCTCTTGTGGGGAGTCAGTATGACGGGTGTATTACTTTGCGGTCTTATTTGCAATAAGTACTATGGAACAGATAAATTTGTGTCAGGAATGATGTGTGGTGTCATTATATTCTCTTTTGTTTATGGAGAATCTCATATGATGCTAACACGATATACAACAGATAATAACGAGGGAGAACATAACTGGTATGCCGGTTATGATGATTTAGATAATATTAAAACAATAATACCAGATTCTAATGACTATAGAATTGATACCCTGATGATATCTAACTATAATATCCCACTTGGGCTAAGTAGTGAATCTTTCTTCAGCTCAACAGTCTCCCCCGGAATTTTTACTTTCTACAATTCATTTGGACACGGAAGAACTGTAAAAGCAGTCGAAGAACAAGATGAATATGCATTCAGAAGCCTACTTGGAGTAAAGTACTTGATAGTTGGAACCGATAATGAAACAGGATGGAGTGCAAACGCATCGGGCGGAGAAATTTCGATTACAGAAGATAACGCCAATAGTACAGCAGAAATTATTGGTGGTTGGAACGACTCTAATGTAATCTATACAACAAAAGAATGGGCATCCAATTGGAAAGAATACGGACGAACGAACGAAAGTATAATTTATGAAAACCAAAATTATATCCCAATTGGTTTCACCTACGACTACTACATCACAGAGGACCAGCTTTATGAAACTGATGTTTCAGTTCGCTCAAATCTGCTTCTAAAAGCACTGGTTCTTACGGACGAACAAATCGAAAAGTACGGAGATAAGCTGAAGCCACTGCCAGAATCTGAATTTAATAACTGTACATATGAGGCTTTTGAAGAGGATTGTGCAGAGCGCAACAAGAATGTGGTAAAGTCTTTTGTACCTAATAATTACGGCTTTACTGCTGCAGCGAGCTATGCAGAAGATGAACTTGTGTTTTTCAGTGTTCCGTATGAAAAGAACGCGTTTACAGCAACAGTCAACGGCCAAGCTGTTGATGTAGAAGAAGTGGATTGCGGTCTTATGGCTATTCCGGTTCCGGCTGGAGAAGCAGACATCGTTGTCACATACCACACGCCCGGTCTGAAGGAAGGCATCACCATTTCGATAACCGGCCTTATTATCTGGATTCTTTATGCTCTTGCATGTTATAATAAGGGCAAGAAGAAAGGAACGGCTGAATTGCAGGAAGCCAACGAAGACACCGAAGCAGTAGAGTGATTGAAAAGGGGCAACATCATGCCAAGACAGCAATCATCATATCCTAAAAAGAAGCGCAAGCAGCTCGACTTCGAAGTCTGGTACGAGATTGCCAAGAAATACTACGAAGAGCACGGTGACCTCCTTGTACCTCGAATCTATGAGGATGAGGAAGGACATAAGCTGGGCCGGTGGATTGAGCGGTTGAGAGCGTTCTATAATGGGAACCCGAAAATCAAAGTAGCGCTGACTCAGACGGGCATTGCGAAGCTCGAGAAAATCGGCATGGTCTGGAAACTCGAAAGCCGATACCCATGGCCGGAATGGTATCTGCAATGCAGGCTGTATTGTGCAGCCAACGGTGACCTGCTCGTACCAAAAATGTACAAGAATGAGCAGTATGCGCTCGGTAACTGGATTGGCGAACAGCGCAAAAAATATAAAAAAGGAACGCTCAAACCCGAACAAGTCGAAGCCCTCGAAAAAGTTGGCATGGTCTGGGAAGTCGTGGACCGAGATATCTGGGAGAAACGCTACAACGATGCCTATGCTTACTACAACGAGCACGGCGATATCGATGTGCCGCCGAATGTCCTGACGGCGGGGAATATGTATCTACGTGACTGGCTGATAGCGCAGAAGAGCTTGTATCAAGAATCCAACTGCGAGACAGACCTTGACTGGGAGCGCCACGACCTGCTGGATGACATCGGAATGGACTGGGAAAAGCAGGTTGGCAGAAAATCCTATAGCTACGCATATCGAGCGCAGAGGTATTATAATGAATTCGGCAACTTGGATGTGCCGGAGGATTATAATGACATGATGGGCGGCAATCTCCACGAATGGGTGAAGCGCCAGTGGAGACTTTATCATCGCCCGACAACGGACAAGTCGGATGCCTACATAAGCAAGAAGAAAGAACTTGAAAACATTGGCTTTGATTGGAGCTGCGAAGGTCGCTGGGATTGGGATGCCAAAGAAGCTACTTGGCTGCAAAACTACAACGGTATCAAAGCCTATGTGGATGCGAACGGATGCCTACCCATTGGTGAGAGTTCTATTCCCTTGACGACTAGCGTAAACAGCGAATTCTGGATTGCTGCGCAGAAAGCTGCTATCCGAAACGGAATGATGAACGAAGATAAGCAGCAGATGCTTGCTTCAATCGGTGTTGTCTACGGCCAGTTTAAAAGGATCGATGACTGGCAGGAAAACTACAACTACGTTAAGGCATACTATGAGCAGCACAAGCAACTGCCCGCTGGTGTCAATTCTCAGCAGATGAGTACCAGAAGCCAGTCAGGCTACTGGATAGGTTTGCAGCGCAAGAAATTAAAGGACAACACATTGTCCGCCGAGAAAGTAAGCCTGCTGAAAGAAATCGGCATCGAATACGGGCAACTTGAAAACAGCTGGAACGCGAACTACAATGCGGTAAAGATGTTCTTCGATGAACATCATCACCTGCCCGTACAGGACGCTTCGATTCTGCTTCCAAGCGGTATCCAATCTCGTAATTGGATTACCAACCAGAAGAAATTTCTCAAAGCAGGAACCGCCCCGGAGGACAGAGTAAAGCTTCTGAACGAAATTGGCATTGTTGCCGAAGCGGATGCCCCGAAAACGTCTAAGAGTAAGAGCGTGGCAGTGAAGAAAGCCGTTCAGACCAGTTCCAAGCCGAGCCGTAAGGTATCTAAGAACCTTGCGGAAGAATGGCAGGAGTGTTATGATTTCGTAAAGCGTTGCTTAGAAGAGAGCAGTACACTCCCAACGGGAGAGAAGTCTACAACGATGCCCAATGGTGTGCAAACGAAGTCTTGGATTAAGCAGCAGCGCATAGCGTTAAAGGAATCCGGATTGCCAGCCGATAAAGTTGAGCTTCTCCGCGCTATCGGCATTGTAGGCAATCTTATGGAACAGAACTGGATGCGTGACTATGAGTGCATAAAAGAGTATGTGGAAGAGCATCATCAGCTTCCTGTCTATAAAAATTCTTTCGAGTTGCCGGACGGAGGCCAGAGTGCGCAGTGGATTGCCAATCGGCGTACTCAGATGCGCAATGGCACGATGCCGGAAGAAAGAGTAAAGATGCTGGCAGACATCGGTATTGTCTATGGTAGCCTCGCAGATAACTGGAAAGAAAGCTACAATGCCATCAAAGCCTATCTTGACGAGCACGGAGAACTTCCGCTCAAAGAAGCGTCCATAACTTTGCCGACAGGTTCGCAGTCCCATTGGTGGATTCGGAATCAGACGCTCATGCTGCACCAAGGCCGACAGAGCGAAGACAAGGTTAAGCTGCTCAACGAAATCGGAATCGTGTAAAACAGATGACAAACCCAATATAGGACTTTCTATGGACATCGGGAAATTCGAAAAACGAATGGATGATGCTCTTGGCGAGGTAAAGCACCTGTTAGTACAATCCGGCTACTATGATAATCAGACTCTGGAAAACATCGACTGCGACAGGGATGACCCAGACGATGTGCAACGCTGGAATGAGCTCACGAACACGTCAAAGCTGCTCTCAAAGGCAGTTGACGATCTAAACTACCTACACCGCCCGATTGCCGGTACGAGCCGGTTGCACCTGGACACCAGCGGCAGATACGAGGAAGATTCCAACGAGTACACCTCTGGCTCTGGCATCGAGTTTTTACTGGCGGATGATTGCAGCAAACCCTGCTGGGTGCGTTCCCGCGTAGAGGTCGATGACGATGGCAACTACTATATCGTTGCTCACAAGGGTCTCAATATGGACGGCTTGGAAACGAGAGCTAGAAAATAAGGAATATTGCTGAATAATGCGAGGATCTCTGCTTTCGTGGCAGGGGTCCTTTTTTCCGTTCTGGACGATTTGCAGGTAACCGCTCAACCACAGCGTCAAGCAAAAATAAAACTGGAGCCAAACCCGGCTCCAGCAAACTTCAAATTTTCTTTTTGTAAACGTCAGGCAGCTTGTCCGACCACGGTGCATATATCGGAGTCAGAACCCCGCTTGCACGGACTGTTAGCCCCGCTTTCACGCGCTAAAGCCCCAACCCATGTAATGGAAACAAACGGATAATATAATAGGTCACTCTGTCAGAATGCTTAAGGGCTTCTCTGGCTACCTGCAGACCGACGGCTATTCGACGTACAACGTTGTCGAATCTGTGACCAGAGTCGGATGCTGGGCTCATGCAAGACGCAAATGGGTAGATTGCTTTGAGGGCAAGAAACCTGTTGAAGAGAGCCAATCCGAAAAGGCTTTTGCATATGTTGAAAAGATTTTCGCATTAGAAGCTTGCTGGAGAGATATGTTACCTGACGAACGTCAAAAACATCGTATGGCTGAAATGAAACCCGTTATGGATGACTATTGGGACTTCCTTTCCAGTTTTTCTTCTGAAAAAGATTCGAATCTGCAAAAGGCACAAACATACTCGCTACACCAGAGAAAACAGTTGGAGGCTGTTCTGCTGGATGGAAGACTGGAACTTACGAACAATGTGGCGGAGCAATCCGTTAAGCCGATTGTTATGGCCAGAAGGAATTTCTTATTCTGCGACACAGCCAAAGGCGCAGATGCCAGTGCCCTGTGCTTCAGCGTGATTGAAACAGCTAAACGCAACAAGCTGGATCCCTTTGGATACCTTCTGTTCCTTTTGCAGGAGCTTCCCAAACCCGGAAGCGAGCCAACTCGTGAGCAACTCCTGCCGCTATTGCCTTGGTCTACGGCGCTCCCTGAATATTGCCATCTGTCTTGATTTTTTGAGCATCTCAGTTTCGAGGTGCTCTTATTTTTTTGCCTTCACGGGGGATTATTGATTGCTTACGATAAAATGAGTGCGGGAATAAAATCCTGAAATAAGTACTGGAATATAATTCTATTGGGATTTCAACAAAGTTCGACAGAATAAGAGTGAAAACACGTTGAAATGGTTTGTTTGAAGGTTGTATTATAACTAATGCGGACAAATGTAGTATGATACGAATCATTCAACTGGATGCGGATAGTAAATTAAATACAGTCAATATGATGGCCACCTAAGAAGTCTTTTTTGGCTTCTCTGGTGGCCTTCTTTTATAAACCACATGAGGGAACTGTGAAATTTATATTTACGATTCCCAAATCACCTAAGCGACGCAATCCATTGTAACTGAGGGGATAGGTGATTTTGTGGTGAAACTGCTTAGTTGCGCTCGGAGCAGGGGACCTCCTAGATGTGATTTGACCGAAAAAATTCAAATCGCTATAGGAGGTCAAAATGACTGAATTAGAAATGTATGAACTTTGGTGCACACTTCGTTTATGGGCCAATTATAATCAGCTTAACCAGACGATAGAAAAGAACTGGCTTAGTAATTCGTTCAACAGCCATATCCTTGATTTGTTAGACAAAGAGGAAATTAAATACAGGTCAGAGAAACGTCTCCTTGGATATAGGAACAAGGGGAAAAGGCGACTTGCTGGTAATGCAAATCAGCCGATTATTATCAATATTGATGATGTGGCTGATGTCATTGATGTTCGTGCGGAAGATGAATTCGCTCGAGTAGAGCTTCTGGTATCATTGAAGCAGGAATTGGAAAGGCTCTCACCCAGAGAGCTAATGATTATTCGTACTTATTTGGATTATCCGATAGAGGTTGTGGCGAGGAAGCTTAAGGTTAGACCCAACACGATTTCTAAGGCACGAAGAAAAATTGCAAGAGAATTGAGAAAGAAGCTGGTTTGAGATGAAAAGGGAAGAACTGTGGACTCCATCTGCAAGGCGGTTTGAATGCCTGCTCAAGGCTGCGCAGAATGGTGACTATAACGCATACATGAGTTTGATGGCGAGGTTTTTTAAGGTAATGGATGACAAGGCAAGGAATAACTACTTGCGCGATTACGAGATGTTTACGGCACTGGTTGAACGGGTCTCAGAAGGAATCTTTGGTTTCAGTTCTGAAGATGCGTATCAGCGTGAATTGAACAAGGAAAAACACCCGTCAAAGAAGCGGAAGAAGTTCGGACGCAGGTGATGACCTGAGCATTAGTAGTTAATATTGATTCAAATGAAAACAGATTGCTGCAAGCGTAGCAATCTGTTTTTATTTAAATCAGTTGTGTTTTAAGCAAAATTTGAATCATGTACCAATTGACTGCTACATATAACAATCTATCAAATTTTAGCCTCATTCACCTTATGAACAAGGGTGTATTTGTAAAATGTGCTGAATTTGTGTACTTGTATAATTAAAGTGAATCCGATTTGTTGATAAATGTCGAATTGTGTGCTATTATATCAATACATATATTGGGAAAATATTGCGTTGGTAGACTGCTGAATTGTGCTAAGGATTTTCCATGAGTAATTTGTGGGAATGCCTTTTGCTGCTCAAAACTGCTTTCCCTGATTTCAATTGCAGTATTGAAAATAATATATGTGCAAAGAAGAACGAGGAGTAAGAACATGACAAGGTTTAGGCATGACTTGATTTTGAGGATGACAAAGCTGTTAGATGCTGTGCTTGTGACGATACCATTTGCAATGTGCTGGTATCTATACTATGCTAAGCGCGTTGCATCGCCGTACTATGCAATGGGCGATTACCTGGTCGTGGCACTGTTCTTTGTGCTGTTCATCATCTTTGGACGCGTTTATGACGCCTTTCTGATGTCGATGCAGAGTATCTCCGAAATTAGCTACGAGCAATTTTTGGCGGCTGCGGTCAGCGATTTTATCATGTATGTCGTGATCTGGCTTTTGTCCAAGCACTTGCCCAACATTCTTCCTGGCGTGGCAGCTCTTGTGGGTCAGGTTATTATGGCCTCAATTTGGGCTTATAACGCTCACCACGCCTACTTTAAAACCTTCCCGCCGCAAGCAACAGCTGTTATTTATGATACCAGACGCGGTATGGAGCGGCTGATTGGTAAGTACGGTCTTGATGCCAAGTACAAAGTGGTTTCCACAGCTATGGCGGGGGAGTGCATCGAGAATCTTTCCATGCTGGACGGCATCAACACAGTGTTTTTGAGCGGCATCCACAGCCATGACCGGAATATTATTCTGAAATACTGTGTAGAAAACAACATTACTGTATTTGTTGTCCCGCGCATCGGTGACACCATCATGTCCGGCGCACATCACATGCATATGTTCCACCTGCCGATGCTTCGTGTTGGCCGGTATAATCCTCAGCCGGAGTATCTGTTTGTAAAACGACTGCTGGATATTGTCATTTCTGCTATTGCGCTTGTGATTCTGAGTCCAATCTTCCTTGTGACGGCTATTGCCATCAAAGCAACGGATCACGGCCCAGTCTTTTACAAGCAAATTCGTTTGACGAAGGATGGCAAAGAGTTCGGCATTCTCAAATTCAGAAGTATGCGTGTTGATGCTGAAAAGGACGGCGTTGCCCGTCTTTCCAGCGGCGAAAACGATGATCGCATCACGCCCGTTGGCAAAATCATTCGTGCTTGCCGCGTTGATGAATTGCCGCAGCTTATAAATATTTTGAAGGGTGACTTGAGCATCGTCGGCCCCCGTCCGGAGCGCCCTGAGATTGCAACTCAGTACTGTGAGGAAATGCCGGAATTCTCCCTGCGCCTGCAGGCCAAAGCTGGATTGACCGGGTATGCACAGGTTTATGGCAAGTACAATACTACTCCTTACGACAAACTGACTATGGATTTAATGTACATAGCTCATCCGAGCATTGTCGAAGATTTGAAAATCATGTTTGCAACAGTGAAAATCCTGTTTATGCCTGAAAGCACCGAGGGGATTTCCGAGGGTCAAACCACTGCTATGAGTTGAGAAAACAACTAAATACCGATGATTTTTCACATTTCGAGTTACTAAAAATTGGAAGAAATTCTAGAGTGGAGTCAGGCATAAATGCAGCTTTTACAGTAGCGTTAAGCTAGAGAGTTGGCAGAATGCCCTGCGTGAGGCTGGAATTTCACCCTCCAACAGTGCAAAATACCGATAACCTGGGCGTGAGCAAGGGCAAAACGAGTGTGAAATGAGGCTTTCACGCCCCGAAAAAGCACTTTTATGGATGCGACCGTAGCTCGTGAGCTCATGCCAGATTGCACCGTGAGGGTACTAACGATACTGTGGCGATTATCACATGACGGTTTTGGGGCTGAGCAATGATAACATCATCTGCGATTTCATCCCGGTCTTGGAGATAACAAGGCGGATGTGAGCAAGATGGTGATAACCATATGGTCGCAGAGATGCTCATTCGTGTGGTGTAATCCGGCATAAGCAAGGGAGCTACCGTAGCATGGATGAGTGAAACCTGGAATAAAGGCAGGGGCTACCGTAGCGTAGATGAGTGGAATCTGGAATAAGCACATGACTTACCGTAGCGAGCGTTGGTGCTATCAGGACTAAAGACAGCGGTTACCGTAGTGTGAATTTACCGTATCAACGTTTATTGTGGCGGTACAAGAGACATAGCGGCAGTGTGTAGATCACACTGCTGAGGGCGATTAGTAGAGCTTTATAAGGAATAAACGGCTCAGACTCTTTGAGATTGAGTCTGGGCTGTAATCTTTGATATGCGGAGAGAGGAATGTAGATGAAAAAGGTATTATTTGTTGCGACCGTTGTAAAGACGCACATTATGGAGTTTCACATTCCATATCTCAAAATGTTTAAAGAAATGGGATGGGAGACTGCGGTCGCAGCACGGAACGATTATGAGAATCCGGCTGATTGTGTGATTCCGTATTGTGATACTTACTATAATATCCCGTTTGAGCGTAATCCGCTAAAGCCGGGCAATCTAAAAGCATATCAGCGATTGAAGAAAGTAATCGATGAGGGAGGGTATGACATCATCCACTGCCATACTCCGGTTGGTGCGATGCTGACACGCTTGGCAGCAAAGCAAGCCCGTAAGTGTGGAACAAAAGTGTTCTACACAGCACATGGTTTTCACTTCTACAAAGGTGCACCTGCAATTAATTGGCTTTTATATTATCCGGTAGAAAAGTGGCTGTCGCGCTACACGGATGTTCTTATTACAATCAATAAAGAAGACTACAAAAGAGCAAAGAATTTTAAAGCTAGGAAGGTCTACTATGTTCCGGGAGTTGGCATTGATTTAGAGAAATTTCAAACAACAGAAGAAATTCATGAAGAAAATAGAAAATGGTTGTGCTCTGAATTTGATATACCGAGTGATGCGACTATTTTGCTATCTGTAGGTGAAGTGAATAAAAACAAAAATCATCGAGTGGTGATCGAAGCGCTTGGACGATTGAAACGTAAAGATATTTATTATGTGATTTGTGGTCGAGGGCCACTAAGTAACGAATATAAAAGGCTTTCAGGGAAATATGAAATAGAAAACCAAGTCATCCTGACAGGCTACCGGACAGACGTAGTAGCTTTCTACAAAGCATCTGACGTGTTCGTGTTTCCATCTTTCAGAGAGGGCTTACCTGTGGCGGTGATGGAAGCGATGGCAAGTGGCCTTCCTGTTATTGCAACAAAGATACGTGGAAGTAGTGATTTGATACAAAACGGGAAAAATGGAGTTCTAGTATCACCGACAGATGTGAAAAGATTTGCTAGTGCGATTGATGCAATGAGGTGTACTACGAATCGTAAAATTATAGCCAAAAATAATGAACAGGATGCAAGAAGTTATGACATAATTAGAATCCTTTCAATCTATCGCAAAATATATGAGGAAAATGCTTAAGGTACGAGTTTGAGCTATAAAAGGAAACTAGTGACTATGAATGTGCCTTTTCTACTACATAATGATGAATAGCGTAATAATGGAACAGAAAACAATCTGAAACTTGAACGATTTTGAATAAGACATTTAAGTAGTGCTTTGCGGAAGAAACATAGATAGGGGGAGAAAATCATGCAGGAACCAGTGAGAATATTGCACACCGTAGTAAAAATGGGACACGGCGGAGCAGAAACGCTAATAATGAATATTTACCGTAATATCGATCGAAGTAAAGTTCAGTTCGATTTTTTAACATCTAAGGTGGGTGATTATGAAAGTGAGATAAAAACATTGGGCGGAAAAATATATAGGATTCCATATATTGATATAGCAAAGTTTTCTTATCCTAAAAGTCTATACGACTTTTTTAAAGAACATCCTCAATATACAATTGTACATAGTCATATGGATAAAATGAGCGGAGTTGTACTGCGCGAAGCAAAGAAGGCAGGCGTTCCAATTAGAATTGCTCACAGTCATTCAACAAAGAACGAAGGAAATCTGGTTAATAAATTAATTAAAGATTACTACGGACATTACATAAATAACGCGGCAAATTTTAAGTTCGCTTGTTCAAAAACGGCGCAAGCCTTTTTGTACGGGAAAGAGGGAAAAGCACAGATTATAAAAAATGGAATAGAGACACAAAGGTTCCACTTTGATAGAACAACTCGGGCGGAGTACAGAGAAAAATATCATTTGGAAAAGAACTTTGTGGTTGGACATGTAGGAAGATTTAATGAACCCAAAAATCATTTGTTTTTGGTTGAGGTGTTTTCGAAAATAGTACAGAAAAAAAGTGACGCGGTACTTGTTTTAGTGGGACAAGGAAAGCTTGAAGGTGAAGTTCGGCGAAAAGTGAAACAATTGAATCTTCAAAATAATGTGTTGTTCCTAGGACAGAGAGATGACATAGCGGAATTATTGCAAATGATGGATGTGTTTGTATTTCCGTCAATATATGAAGGCTTTCCGATGAGTCTGGTAGAGGCACAGGCAAGTGGGTTGGAGTGCATTGTATCAGATGTAATTACAAAAGAGGTGGAACTAACTGATAAGATTAGATTTCTCCCGCTAGCTTGTGGAACAGAGGCATGGTGCAATGAGATTTTAAAAGAGAAAAACAATGATGACCGTGAAGAATATGCCGCTTTGATCAAAAATGAGGGATTTGATATTAACACCACGATAGAGTGGTTACAAAACTTTTATATATCCAAGGCGGAGGGACTGAAATGAATATTTCACTGTCAAATAGAACAGTACAGTTCCTGACAGGACTCCTGTGTGCAGTATTATATGCGGTTGTTGGGGTGCCGGAAATAATTGCACTCTATTTTCTAGTAATTTATTGTAAAGAATTAAAAGAACTTCTTTCAAAAAATTATGAGGAAGTTGTTGAACAGGGAATATATCTGATTCCTCTTCTGGGGATAACCGTATACAGAGGAATCCCATTAGGAAACATATACTTGGCATTGTTTTCACTTTATATAATGCTAGTTGATAGAAAAGTCGGAATGAGAAGAAAGACGTTTACATTCTTTTCGTTTGTGGTTTTCTTGGATATCGTAAGATATGTTATTTATATAGGTGACAATGTAAGTATCTTATCAGTTATAAGTGTTCCGGTGTTGTATTTGTGTATGTTCAGTGGAATTGCAGCGTATGAGATATGTAAGACAAAAAAAGCAATAATGAACATCATGGTTTCGTTCATCGAGGGAACGGCGACATCAATTGTTTATGGTTTTGTGGTACGTATGCGACAAGGTGGAGTCGTCAATGCAATTTTAAACGTAAGTATTTTGAATAGAAACTCTGGAGCTAGCGGAGATCCAAACTACTATGGACTATATATTTGTATTGCATCGTCGTTTTTAATTGTACTTATGGGATTATATGAATCTTATGATTTGAAAGCATTTGCATTGGTGGCCGGGATGATATTTATGGGACTATCCTCGTCGTCAAGAATGTTTTATATATTAGCTATGATTTGTATAGCAGCTTTGTTGGCAATAATGATTCGAAATCTGTTTATCACAAAGAAACAAATTGGAACAATAGCTTTTTTTATAGTGTTGATGCTTTTCTTGTGGTTTGCAAGGAATATTATTAGTGCGAATATTTCATATCTTTTAAGCCGAATGGATTATAGTAGTACTTCGAAACTTACAAATGGACGTAGTGACTTAGCATATGCGTATATATCATATATGGATTCTAGCGTGTTACGGCCAATACTAGGTATCGGAATAGCGCAATATAATTTAAGAAGTGGTGTGGGACATTATGCTCATAATGTATATATTGAGCTATACGTTACAATGGGAATTTTAGGTGCAATCGCAGTTGGTGCACTATTGTTGTACTTTTTGGTGAAAAACTTTAGCTTGAAGAACTGGAGAATATTCATTGCGGTGATAATTTTAGTGCTGGGAGGAGCAGCTGTGAACTATTTGGAGGTTGATAGTTTTTACATTTTGTTTGCTGTAATCGCAAAAATGATTGTTCTTTGTAAAGGAGTTACTACAAATGAATAAAGGTATTGCTTGGCTGATCACAAGCTCGACAAAAAACATAGGTGATGACTTCCAATGCTTGGCAGTGAAGAAATTCCTTCCGAACAGTTATGTTAGAATTGATCGAGAACATATGAAAAATCATCAAGGTGATTCTGTTAGAATGCTTGTTAATGGTTGGTTTTTACATGAGGAGGGGGGATGGCCTCCAAGTAATTGTATAGATCCCACTTTTGTGTCAATACACATTTCTAATGTTAGGCAGAAAAATGGAGTTGTTCCGCAGTCTTATATGCTTTCTGCAGATGGAAAAAACTATTTGAAAGAACACCAACCTATTGGATGCCGTGATACATATACATATAAGATACTGAAGAAAAGTGGGATAAACGCATACTTTTCGGGATGTATGACATTGACATTGGAAAGCAGGAGAGAAAATAGAGGCGACTATATTTGCCTTGTTGATCCTAACGAAAAATTGGTACAATTTGTGAAAAGTAAAACTAAGAGGGAAATTGTTATTGTTAATCCGGAAAAGGGAGACTGGCCCGCTGATTATAATATGCGCTTGCAGGAGGCTGAAAAAATATTAAAAATATATGCAGAGGCGCATATCGTAATTACAGGAAGACTCCATGGTGCACTTCCCTCGTTAGCGATGGAGACACCGGTTCTCTTATTGGAAGGAAAATACGGTGACGAGAGATATGAAGGACTCAAATATTTACTTCATCGTACTACGTTAGAAGACTTTTACAGCGAAAAATTCCCGATAGATTTTGAGAATCCACCTAAAAATCCGACAGAGTATTTAATAATAAGACAGAACCTTGAAACGATTGCACGTAAATTTGTAGAAGATAAAATGTGGGAACTTGATTATGAGAAAATTAATCAGGAAAATTTGCAGGCAGTTGAAAGCGCAAAAAAGAGGACGGAAAGGTTTTGCAAAATGTATGGGCTAGAGTCTGTCGCAAAACGAGAATTTATATCTAATGCTCGATATAAGTTCAGAACAATTGAACATTTAATGGGAAGGTGACCTTATGAAAAAAATTACAGTTCTGCAAGTTATTGCAGAGTTGGGGGATGGTGGAGTTGAGACAATGCTTATGGAACTGTATAGAAATATTGACCGGGAAAAATTTCGGTTTGTATTTGTAGTACAAAATGAAAAAAGAAAGTATGAAGAAACAATAAACGAATACGGCGGTAAAATTGTAAGATCACATGCTTTGAAAGATATTGGTCCAGCTAATTATATTAAAGAATTGGTTCAAATCTGCAAACAAGAGCATGTTGACGTCGTACACGCACATAATCTGACGCAAAACCCAATAATCCTTTTTGCAGCGCTTATGGCGGGAGTAAAGGTTAGAGTATCGCATTCACACCTTACCTGTTGCTTTTCCCGTAAGGCACAAATGTTATTGCCATTAATTCGCTTTTCGATTAATATCTTATCTACGAAGTGTCTGGCATGTGGGCAAGAGGCCGGCACTTTTTTGTACGGAAAGCATGACTTTATTGTAGTGAATAATGCAGTTGACTTGGAAAAATATCAAAGAGATGATAGATATGGAGAAGAGTACAAAGAAAAGCTTGGATATAAAGATAAGCATATAATCCTTCACGTTGGACGACTGGCTGAACAAAAAAATCATGAATATCTATTCGAAATTCTTGAAAAAATTGCAGAGCGGAGAACAGATATTATTTTAGTGTGTTGTGGTGATGGTCCCGATAGAGAAAGACTCGAGAAGCGAATAAAGGAAAGCTCATGTAGAAATCAGATTTATCTCTTGGGGTCACGAAATGATGTGCCTGATCTGATGAAGGCTGCTAGCGTGTTGCTATTGCCATCATTATATGAAGGATTGCCTGTGACACTGATAGAGGCGCAGGCAAGTGGATTAAGATGTATTGTGTCTACGACAGTAGATCCTAGTGTCGACCAAAAATTGGGCTTAGTTGAGTTCTTAAATATTGGAAAGGAAAATATCTCTGAATGGGCTCAACGTGTAGAAGAACTTTGTGACACGGATTGTAATGTTTCGCGCGAACAAATTGCAAAAACGTTGACAGAAAATGGTTATAATGGGAAAATTACAAGCAAAATTATGACAGATATTTATTCTTTATCCACAAAGCGGTGAAAGGCAACTATTGTACGGAAGAAAGGAAAAAAGAGTGAAGGTCTCGCTTGCAACAGGGTTAAGATACATTTTGACTAGATTTGTTCACCAAAAAAAAGTGATGAAAAAGTGTGAGTACAATCAAAGGCACAATTTAAAGACGAATCGAAACGTTGCGATTGCAATCGCAACGAATGCAAAATTTTTAAAACAAGCATGTGTTATGGTACGGTCATTGGAAAATATACAATGTAATGTTACGCTATACTTGCTTAACGTTACATTGAACCGAGACGAAGTAGAAAAAATCAGGACAAATGCTCCCTCAAATGTTCGTGCAGTTGAGATTCCAATCGATGAAACGCTTTTAAAAAAATTAAAAATATCGGATAAGTGGCCCATTGAAGCGTGGGCTAGAATTATGATTCCAGAACTTGTTCCGGAAAAGGAAGTACTATATCTCGATGTCGATGCAGTAGTAGTTGATGACATATCCGATATCTTCTTGAAATATGAGGATAGTACAATATGTGGCGTGAAAAGCACATTTTATGCGTTTCATGGGATGAAGGAGACAATACCTAATGCGGTAAATAGCGGCGTTTTATTGCTTAATTGCACAAAGCTTAGAAAAATGAATTTTACGAGGAAAGTAGTTGATTATGCCCATACACATTATGATGAATTGCAAATGCCTGATCAGGATAGCATTAATTATGTATGTAGGCATATAATGGAAAATCTTCCACCCTGCTATAATGCAATGAACTATTTCTTTTCTATGGATTATAAAGGGATTTCTAGGCTCAATAGGGAACCATACTATTCAGACGCCGCTTATAACGAGGCGATGAGAGAACCTAAAGTAATCCATTATAATGGTGGTCCGTTTAAACGGCCATGGCAAAAGGGCGAAATAAAGCATCCATATTGGAAAATTTACCAATTCTATTTAAATAAAGTTACTTGAAATAAAGAAAGTGATGAGACGAGAGCATGATAAAGGTATCTGTTGTAGTAATCTCCTATAATGTCGATAGTTATATAAATGTTTGCTTAAATTCCATCATCAATCAAACTTTCAAGGATATTGAAATAATTTGTGTTGACGATGGATCGAAAGACCACACATTAGAGAAACTTAAACTGATAGCTAAAGAGGATGAGCGAATTAAAATTATTGCTCAAAATAATCAAGGTCCTTTTGCAGCGAGAATGAATGGATTACGAGTAGCAACTGGAGCGTATGTCATTTTTGTTGACGGAGACGATTGGATTGATTGCAGAGAAATAGAAGCGGCGCAAGACGTTATAGAAAAATATAGATTAGATGTTGTATTTTTTGACTATATAAAAGAGTATAAGAAAACAGGGGAAAAAGAAAGATATCCGCTTGACTTGCCTGCTGGGAGAATTATTAACAGAGATGAATTGCGGGACATAATTTACAAAGAATGTATGGGCAATACCAGATATAGTTCAATGTGTACGAAGATGTACCGTATAAGTTACCTAAGAAGTTTGGAATTTCCATTGCAAAGTGATTTGCGCTATGGTGAAGACCTTTTACTCTTATTGGAAGTATACGATAACCTTGATAAGACATTTTACATTAATGAAGGATTTTATCATTATTATGTTCACTCAGGTGAATCGCTGAGTAATAGGCATACGGATTTTAACATCCATAAACAGCTTTTTGAAGTTAGAATGAAATATGCGGTTAAATGGAAGGTTGAAGAATACGCTTATGCAAATTTTATATATAGTACATTATGTGAAATCATTTATAAGATAAAATGTAAAGAAGATCTGATCGAAATTTTTAAATATATAAAAGACGATGATTTTAAAGTTGCAATAAAAAAAGAAAACGAAAAAATTACAATAGGAATTCTCAGGACAAAGAAATTGGTGTTGTTTTATAAAGCAATAAAAATCGCGACAGGAATTATGTGGTAGCATGGAAAAACTAGTCTCTACTGTGTATGCGCATCAGAAATGTAAAAGAGATAACTGAAAATCTACGAATTACATGATTGGCAACAGCGATTATATAAAGACGATATAGGTAATAATTGCGGTGAACAGTGAGGCTATTTGAATTTTCTATGTGCTATAACCTCCGTCTTAAAAATGTCCACCTTCGAAGATGCTAGATAGTAGGGGCATATTGAATTGAAAAGTAAGTTGATCTTTTGCATTAGTTCTTTTCGTGAAACATGGACTTGCAATGGAGCGGTAACGATGTTCATAGATGGGCAAGACGAGAAAATTGAAATTTCGGATTGTCTTGATCTGAAAATACGTTCTCACGTGTGATTATTTATAGAGACTAATTGAGAGGAAGAATATGGGAGATAGAAAAAAGGGAATTATAATGTCTTATACGTACATTATAATCCATGCGCTCGTAAACTTTCTGTACGTTCCGATTTTACTTAAATATATTGGAAATGATGAATATGGGCTGTACCAAATTGTAGGGTCGCTCTTTGCATACATTACAGTTTTAGAATCGAGTTTAGAAACAGGCGTGCTGAGATTTTATTGCAATGCCAAGGCGTCGGGAAATTTGGCTAAAATGGAAAATACGCTTGCGATTGCCAGAGTAATTTATCGTGTATTCTCGGTAATTATAGCAGTGCTTTGTCCTTTTGTATTAGTGGCCTTTCGTTCTTTTTATACCGGAGCATTGACCCAGACACAACTGGCAGAAGGCACATGGATGTTAGTTGTTCTATTTGCTAATTTGATTATTACAATGGCAAACTCAGTATATTTGGCTTCAATAACGGCAAATGAAAAGTTTGCTTTTATCAAATTCTTGGCAATAATCAACCAAATACTCCAGCCGCTACTATGTGTACTTATTCTGAAAAAGTATTCGTATGCAATAGTAGTTTTAGCAATTCAAGTGATTTTGAATATTATGCTCTGCTTAGCTCGCTTTTATTATAGTAGACATATACTAAAAGTGACTGTTGCATTACATCAATGGGATAAGAAGTTAGGAAAAAGTATTATTGTATTTGCGGGAGGAATCTTACTGGCAGCGATTGCAGACCAAATTTTTTGGAAAGCAGATCAGATAATTTTAGGAAAGCTTTACAGTACCACAGTTGTAGCAATTTACTCAATCGGATCTCAGATATTTACGAATTACTCTTTCTTTGGAACAGCAGTATCTTCGGTATTTTATCCGCAAATTAGTCGGCTCTATAAAAGGGCTGATGCAAATAAAAGAATATCGGATATATTCATCAAAATAGGAAGAATATCGTTTGAGGTTTTATTTCTTATTTTGTCAGGATATATAATATTTGGAAGAGAGTTTATTTCAATTTGGGTAGGGAGTGAGTATAGAGAAGCGTACTATATCGCTTTGGTTGTTTTAGTACCATTTACAGTTGATTTGATTCAAAATATAGGTCTTACAATTCTTCAAGTTGAAAACAAATATAGTTTTAGAGCTAAAATGTATTTTGTTGCGGCTTTACTAAATATAGTTAGCACAGTTATATTGGCAAAACTATGGGGAGGATTTGGAGCTGCGCTTTCAACGGGGATAACGATGGCAATTACGAGCGGATTAATTATGAACACGTACTATTATCGAGAAATTCATATTGACATTATAGGTTACTGGAAAAATATAGGCACAATACTAATTAGAATGATTCCCATCATGGTAGTAATATTTGCATTAAACCTGATCTTACCAACAAGCACAACGTTTGTAAGTTTAATAGCGAAGGTACTAATATATGTTGCAATATATATATTTGCAATGATTAAATGGACATTCAATGAGTATGAAAAAGAATTGGCACATAAAGTTGCAATGAAACTTTTCTTTTGGAAAAAAGTGTAAAGATTTTGAGTGGGCCGGGCAACTAAAACTAATATTTGCCAGAAGGAAACTTAAACAATAAAATGAAAACATGTCACAGTACTAGAAAAAGCGGAATAGAATGTTTGAAGGCAATAGCAATTTTTATGATTGTTTTATCTCATGTTGTTCAAACATTATGTACGGAATTCTCAACTGCACAATCAAGCGAATATGTAATTCCGTTGCAGACTGCAACACGAAATCTGCAGTATGAATGCTTAAGTGTTTTTAGATGCTTAGGTACAATAGGGAATATGACCTTTTTTGTATGCTCAGCGTGGTTTTTGCTTGAAAACCATGGAAAAAAATATAAGAAAGCTATAGAATTGTTGGTGAATGTTTGGTTCATATCGGTTATTTGGTTGATTGCAACGATAGCATTACAAGGGGGGGTGTCGAGCAAGCTAGTAGTAAAGTCTTTGTTTCCAACTTTGTTTGGAAATAATTGGTACATGACGTGCTACATGATTTTTCTTTTGGCGTTCCCCTTTTTGAATAGAACAATTTCTAGTATGAGCAGAAGAGAGCACTTGAGATGTGTTTGTATTACATCAGTGATGTGGATTGGTGTGAATTTTTTTGACAGCGAACTACTATTTGCATCCGATCTTTTATTGTGGATAACAGTTTATATAATTGTAGCATACATAAAGTTTTATGTGACAAGCCTTCAAGAAAGTACGAAAAAGAATATAATGATACTTGCATTTGGAATAGTAGGATTTGTTGCGATTATAGTTGTGACAAATTATTTGGGACTGATATTTTTTCCCTTGAAGAATGCTGTTCTCAGGTGGAATACGAACAGTAATCCATTTGCAATTATAATTGCAATAAGTTCATTTTTGATTTGCATTAAACTGAACTTTAAAAGTACATTTATAAGCTATATTTCCAGCCATTCGCTACTGATTTATTTGATTCATGAGAATATTTTATTCAGAGAAATATTTAGACCTGTAATTTGGAATTGGATTTACAACCGATTTGGGTATAGCTATATTCTACTTTGGACTATTTTGTTTGCGATTCTACTATTTATAGGGGCACTTGTTTTAGCAACCTTGTATGACTGTACGATACGACGGTGGCTTTCGAAGTGGATAAATGACTTCTATCAGATGTCGAGAGAGTTTTTGCTGGAAAAGGAAAGTCATATATTAGGCATTAAATGAGACATCGATTCGAATTTAATGTGATGAGTCTTGAAAAAACTTTCAGTATAGCAGTAACAGACGCACGAACCAAACATGTGCGGATTGCAAACCGAACAAGGAATGCATAAATCGGCGCGAGTTTGCCATCTGCACGGAGAAAACCTGCCACAGCATCGGAGACTTTCCGCCACCTCGCCGGCCCCCCCTTCCACCAAAAAGCTCTGCCGGCAATCCCACCGACAGAGCTCGGAGATACTAATCTTCTACTTCGGGTATTGGAATATTGTACTGCTGTAACGTTTTTTCCAAAAGCTCAATGCGCTGCAACAGCCTGCGGATTTCAGCATCCATCTCGTGGAACGTTTCGGTAGCCTCATTCTCTGCAACTTTGGCGACTTCCAGCTGAACCTCAATCTCGCAGTACTCAGAGGACGAATTGTACGGACATTTAGCCATTGTCCGCACCACCTTCCTGCATAGATGCTTTCAGCCCTTTGCGCTCTCGCATTGAGACACGCCCCTCAATCAGAATTTTATACGAATTGTGGACAATACGGTCCATAATCGCTTCTGAAATCGGACTGTCAGACTCCGGATTTGAATCGATTCGTGTATACCATCCCACAGGCTGGTATTGGGTGCAGAAAATCATTGAGCGTTGACTGCGAGCTTCTGCAATTTCCAACAGGTCATAAGACTCCTGTGGGGTAAGAGGACGAATCAGCCATTCGTCCAAAATCAGAAGGTCGACTTTCTTGTAAGAGGCTAGCAGCTTTTTCAGCTCGCCACTGCTGCGCGCAATAGTCAACTCATCCAGCAGTTCCGGCATCCGGATATAAGTAACCTTCTTGAAGCGGCGGCAGGCCGCATTTCCGAGAGCAGAGGCAATATACGTTTTTCCATTTCCGGAAGCACCTTCAAGAATCACATGGTGTCCCTCGTCAATGTATTTGCAGGTGGATAACCGTAGCATCTGAGATTTGTCCAACTTGCGGTCTTCGTAATATTCAATACCTTCCACCGTGGCGGACGGAGCCCCAAGGTGAGCTTTTTTAATCAAACGATTTACTTTGTTTGTCTGCCGTTTGTTCCATTCGGCTGTTACCGCCATGCTGAAACGTTCCTCGAAGCTCAGAGCATTAAAAGAAGAATCTTTCAACTGCGCGGCGAACTCCGCTGCCATGGCGCTCAGTTTCATATCAGTAAGCATATCAATCGTCTGCTGGTTCATTTGTGCTCACCTCCATTCGCAAAGTAGGAGGCACCGCGCGTAATACCGTAACGAGCCGTGTTCGAGGACTGTTCTTGAGCAGTAGAAGTCTTTGCTTTCACATCCTGTTTGCTTTTCAGGATACTGCTAATGTTGCGAATCGACGGCGTCGTACCATAAGCATGAACACGAGCGCAAGCGCTCTCTAAACGTTCCTTGCCATACCGTTCTCCTAATTTGGTAAGGCTTGCACAGGCCTTGTAGCCTTGTTCCGGAGCTTTGCCGGATTCAAGAAAGAAATCCACCACATGTTCCGTCATAGGGCCAACAGACATAGCCCAAACCTTGAAGTCGTCCTCATTGTAGGTCAGATACTTTTGGTGGGGTCTCCGGCATATGCTTCAGTTTTACCAGAGGATCACGCTGCAGCGTCTGTAAACGCCGGTGACTGGCCACCCGACTGCCGTGGTAGTATACTTCTACTAAATTTTTTGTGACGCGGACATCGACTTTTTCGCCAATCAGGTTATACGGCACAGAATATTTGTTCCTGCCATCGGAAACCAAATAATCATTGGGCACTTTTGCGACAGACCAGACCGCTGATTCAAACGGCGTTGCGGGCAGAGGCAGCATATAAGGCTGTTCTTCCTCCAGATAAGCACTGCGGCGCGTGCCGGTGCGCTGTTGAAACTCCCGACTGTTCAGTTCTTCCAGCTTTTCAGCAACAGCCTCGTTGACTTCTTGCAGGGAAAAGAACTTGCGGTCACGCAGCGCAGCAATAATCCAAGTTTCTGCAAAGCGAACAGAAGCCTCTGCCGAACTTTTGTCCTTCGGACGGCGCACACGGGCCGGAACAATAGCAGTGCCGTAATAGTCGGCCAGTTCCTGGTAGCTGCGATTGAGGACTGTATCGTACCGGGTATTGGAGGACGTTGCTGTCTTGCAGTTATCGGGAATCAAGAGTCTTGTTACGCCGCCGAAATAGTTGAACGCATGAACATGGCAATTCAACCAGTTCTCCGTTTTCATATCAGCGCAGGCTTCCGTGTAGGCGTAATAGCTGCAGGGTAATACGGCCACAAACAGATAGGCAGAACTCTGTTGACCTGTGACAGAATCATAGATGGGAATCGTATAGCCGGCCCAATCAACTTGAATAGCGTCTCCGGGTTTGTGTTGGATACGCATGGTCGCTTTGGTGACGCGTGCCCACTTTCGATATTTGTCACCGAACTGCGTGCTCATATAAGGTGTCTTTCCGGTCTCGTAACACTTGCTGCGGTATTCCTCCCACAGTAAAGTCAGCGTTACACCAGGCTTAGCCAGTTCCCGGTGAATGTACTGGTAGTCAGGTTCAACATACAAACAAGCATTCTTGTACTTGTTTGGAAAGAGCAACCGTTCCAAATCGGCATTGGTAATGTCATCATCGAGAGGCCAGCAAATCCCAAGTCGATCCGCAGTTTCAAATACTGCCTTGCTGGTTTCGCGGGATGCGATCTTATTGCGTTCCATTTCGCGTTGGCTGCACCCCATACTTCGAAGCATAAGAATTTTCCTGTAGTCCGTCATTTCGATGGACCTCCTTGAAAGTAGTCACGGCATTTTTGCTCGTGCCTCTTTCATTATTTAGGAAAATTGTCTGGGTAGCAAGGAGTCCCGACAAGGTGGCAGAAAATCTCCGGCGGAATGGCGGAAAAAGTCCGTGCAGATGGCAAACTCGCGCCGATTTATGCAAGGAAAAAACACGCTGTTTCCACGGCGCAAACTTTGTAAGCGCTCCATGGGTTCTTTCCAGCTTTAGTTGAGCGGTTACGAACAATAAATTCTTTCCCGATATCCAAATGAAAAAGCACAACATCTATTCTAGTCGATTTGACCAAATAGATGCTGTGTTTTTCACTTTTTTACAGTAATTCAATTAAAATAGTCGTTTAATCTGGCCTGAATCATTTTAGGAGCGAAGCCTGCAAGCGTGGAATCTTTGATAGTAGAAGCATTGATTATGTAAACCAGATTTTCCAGAGTTAATGGAATGGTTTTCTTAAGATCAAACACCATAAAAAGCAAAACTTGTTCTCTGTCTGCCCTATAAAGTTTCTTCCCAACATCTGGATTTTCATTCAAAAAACCGGTGACACGATCTGAAAAACATTCATCTTGCAAATGAATCCGCATTTTTGTTTTTATCATTTGTGCCCATTGATTGCGTTTATATTGCCGATAAGCCAGATCATTTATAAGAGAGAGAATTGCCCAGTCACAAGTTTCAAGAGTGGCAAACACACCGTTTAAATTTCTTGACAATTCAGGATATTCTTTCCAATCTGCGAGACTTTTATATCGAATATCATGTTCTACTTCATGCCATCCCTCCGAAAAAATTGTCCTTATTTGTATTTCGAAAGTCCTGTCAATAGGATATTCATCCCATAGAAACGAATCAAACTGGTCAGCAACATCATCTGGCATATGACATACAAGGTTAAGTCTTTCTGGAGAAAACTTATCGGGTTCAATATCTGTTTTTGAAATATTGTCAACTGTGTAATATTTCTCTATGATTTTTTGACAAAGAGAAACGTCATCCGAAAAATACAAAGCAATGCGAATACCGATGAGGTCTTGCATATGACCTCCAGACTTACAATATCCTTTTCGCTTGATTTTTTCGGCAATAGAAGCAGAAGATTTAATTCTCCCAAAGATTCTAAAATACAAACCAGCCTTTTGAAGATACATTTCAAGCCCGCTAATGAGGTCGTTCATAGGTCTACTGGGTAAATCGAGTATAGCATTATCCATTCGCTTTTATCTCCCGAGAATTTCTCTGATTTCCGACATCTTTTCAAAGTTCAACTCAATGCAATTACTTTTATGCAACAGTATATCCTTTCCGTAAAGACGGTCTATTGCTTCTGATATTCCATCGTAATCTTGCTGCGAATAACCTTTAAACAAAGTAGAGAAGAGTCTTCTTCTATCAGCATGATCACTACCCGGACGCCAATATTGTTCAAGAACCTTTTTTTCGTATTCGGTTTCAGTATTCACGGAATAAAGGATCGGCTCTCTACAAGAAATCTTTCGAAGCTCTGATTCTCCACAGCAATTTGAAAAAATGAGATTACAATTTTTTTGATTATTGGCGGGAATGATTTTCACTTCATAAAAGTGACATCCATAGAATTTACAGTCTTCGAATGCATCAGAGAAAATCGAGCAAGAATTAAATGTACAGCACGAAAAAACGCAATCTTTGAAATTTGACGATGTGAGCAAAATGTTTTCGCCAAAATATACAGATTCGTAATAGCGACGAGCGTATTCATGAGATGTTTTATGGAGAAGAGCAAGATCAGTATGCAATTCTTCAAAAGGAGTGAATTCTACCTTATTATCGGTAATAAGGCGATACAATGCATCTCGTTTCTTTTGACTACAACTTCCGTAAGAGGTCACCATAAGATTCCAATATTTTTCTTCGATCTCTGTAGGTGACAAATCCGGAAATTGATGGATGGTAATTGCTTCGGCGATTAAATATCCAAATATAAAATCATTTATAAATCCGATAGAGTTAGATGTGTTTGGAATACGATCTAAAAGCGCATGATGAGAAAGCTTTTGTAGAAATTCATCTTCGGTCGGAACATCTTCTTTAGAAAAATCACTATAACGATCCAAATACTCAAGAATATCTTCACCGAGAGACATGCGAATTATATCCTTTATTTCAGAACTCGTGCAAGTTGATTGCTTAAACGAGGCCATCGTTCCAGCAACACTCTCCATAAGAGAGAGCTGCTCATCAACTTTTAATGGGAGAGACTGGCGTTCTTGCTCTCGTTCAAGAAGAATTTTAAAATATTGCTGTAAAATTGAATCAACAGAGGTAAATTTAGAAGCAATATCTTCATTGCTTTGGGATGAAAGGAATGTTAAAAGGGTCGGATTTGAAATATCATCAAATACAATACCTCTGGAACGCAACAGCTTAATCTTGGATTCATCTAGCCAATCAGACACAACCGGTGGAATAATCTGAATTCGGGTGATTTGACAATGTGGAAGGTGTTTATCAGACCATTCCTCAAACAACTCACCAGCAAAAATCGAACTTTTTCTTGATGTCAAAACGATTTTTGCATGGGAGTTTTCATCGAGCAGTTGAGCGATTGTAGATAGCATGGTTTGAGCAGTTTTTTCGTCAGAATCAGATAAATCCGATGGAACATCATCATGTGATTTTGAAAGCAACTCGTCAAATCCATCAATAATCAATGGAACTTTACCTTGTTTTATTTCGTAGGTAACTAACTCTGAACTAAGGTTTGAAAATTTACTGTCAATTTCAGTTAGCAAAACATATTTGAAAATAGAAGCGGTTCGATTTTTTGACAATTCAGTAATAATGGGAACAGTTCCTTTTGAGTCTGCAGATAATTCCTTTATTAATTCGTAAGAAATACTTGTTTTTCCAAAACCTGCCGCAGCTTCAACGATAATCAGCTGTGGCCCATTTTCAAAAAGTCGTTGGTAAATATATTCGATAAGATTTTTTCGAGATTCATTATTATCATCAACAAACCGACAGGGAATAAATTTATATTCACAAAAACCGATTTTTTCAGTTTGTTTTCTGGCATAACACTCATATTCTTGTCTTAATTTTTTACAATTATTTGGTGGCAAAAAGAATCCAGAAAATAATTGTGAGTGAATTTCATCTAGGCTAGAATATTTGTTGATTTTAACAGCAAATCCGGACGCTTTATATTCTGCTTCTAAATTGTGAAAATCAAAATCGAGATCTATCAAAAGAATTTCTGCATTTTGAAAATATCCTTTTCTATGAGAAAACACAAGATATTTCTCTGGATTTTGATTGTCTTCTAGTTCGAATCCATATTTTTCATAAAGAGAAATAATTTCGTCGCTATTACTCATTGAAAAGCCTCCTTTATTGACTCAATAAAGATTACAACAAATTCAGGATATTAGATGCACACTCAAAAATTCATAATTCAAGAGAAAATAATGGTCGATGAAATCAATAGCGTAGAGAAATTCACAAAGGACATACTCATACATAACCTATTTAAAACAAGTATAGCATTACAGAAGATTCATTTCAAGCAGAATTCCTAACACTCACTTGCTACTGATGAGCAAGTGAGTGCTGCAGGCCCTAGAAGCATAACTCACATGAGACGCAGATGCATCGCATTCTAATTTGCATTAAAATACGATGTACCGTAAAGGCACAGCTTCTACGCTGAACGAATAGAAGCTGCGCCTTTATTTTTACCCACAACACATTTCAAAAGGAGGATGCCAATGGATAAAGACTTTATGCTGAACTACTACGACAAAATGGTACGTTCGACATGGACGGAACTGATGAAAACACCTCGCTATGGTGTTGCACAATAAAAGTTGACATAGGAAACTCAAAGGGCTAATATCCAATATATATGTGACGTAAATAAAAACAAAGACTTTTCAAATGCATTAATCACGTTGTATCTGTTCGACTTTTTCCTTATCTTCCTGTATGGCTTGATTGGTTTTGCGAACTATTTCTAATTCAGCAATAAGATCAGCTATCCGACTTTCTGTTTCTGTAACTAATTGTCTTACCTTTTCAGGTTCAGTACCCAGTGAAATCCCCATTTTATCAAGTTGCGAAGCCGCTCTGCTATACGCCTGCAGGGAGGCTTCATTTTGCTTGTAGAAGGTATCCTTCTGGGCAAGTGGTTTAGACGCATACTCCAACCATACAGATTTATAGGTGCGGCACGCCTGCAGATTATGAGCCGTTGCTTCATAAATTTTGCTTTTGGAACGAAGCTCTGTAATCTCGTTGCGGAGCTTCATTTCTTCGCGTTGATATGCACTGATTTGGTTATCAAAATCAGCAGCTGAATGTAGACCATTATCAGCCATGCTGCCCAAGAGTTTTCCAAGCACTTGGGCATTTGCAATTCCTGCACGGCGGTCCACATTAGCGACTCGACGGGCCAAACTGCTTTCAGAAGTGCCAACCTGCACCACACCTCCTAGCGACTGCGCTAGTTCAGCGCCACTGATTGATTTTCGCGTCTTCTCGCTGCCAATTGGCACATAGCTGTACTGCCAACCGGGATATAGACTGATTGCACAGCTTCCTTGCTCGACGTTTCGCTGTACATAGCGTTCCGGAATGAATAACCGCTCAATGTGATGTTGCGGCAAATGCACTGTCACTCCGCGCAGGCTCATGGCCATGATCTGATCAGCGGTCAAGCTTACAATCAGTGGCTGCGTCAGATTCTCTTCATCGATTTGTCGAATCAAATCAGTGCCCCGAATTGTGCCATGTATGCCGTCATCGTAAGTTATATCATATGAAAAAGGCGCGCCGATGTCTGCAGATACAGACCCATCAGGAGTCGTATGAATATGGCTGTTATCAATCATCAGCTTTGCCGGATTGCCACTTGAGTCATGGATTTGCAGCAGAACACCGCGCTTGCCGGCAGAACATATCTGGCGTGACGTGAGTCTGACAGACGTATCGCAGCTTTGCGGATAGTTTGTAGTCAATTCTTGATATAGCTCTGCAATCGACGTACTATGATTTGTGTCAAGGATTCATGATTTATTCTTTATCGGACTTTCTAAGCCTGCGAGTGTAAATCCATCTCCTAAAGCGTCAGCAGGCACCCATGTGCCATCTAAGTCGGCAGCCTTATACAAAAGCTGTCCGGTTTGCTTTTTTACACGCGCCTTAACGCCCTCAGACTGCAGCTGCTTAATAAAATCGGTAAAAGTCGAGATACTCGGAAAAATCTTGGCTATGCGCTCACGAATAAATTGCTGCTCGGCAGCGTTATCCTCTAAGCGCTCCACGAGGCCGGTATACGTAAACTTGTCGGTATCGGCCAATGATGTATCTCTGATCGCACGCCCCGCACCTTCCGGTAGGTAGGTCATATGCTTACCACGCTGGCAAACAGAAATGCCCAGTTCCTGCGCCATTTGCAGAAACTGGGCGTAATTCGTGGCACGCTCCAGACAGAAGTTAAGCTTCTTGCGGACTTTAGTACGATTGCTGGTTGTGCGTTTTTTCTGTATGTAAGTGGGGTAGAGTTGGCCTAGCTGTTGCGGGTCTTTAATAACGGACAACTGTGCTTCCATACAGAGCCGATCCGAGATGCTGCGGATTTGCTGTGCGGTACGGTAAGGTACTGTTCGCAGCTTTTTGTAATCGTAAAAAGAAACGGCGTTGATAATAATGTGGTTATGTATATGTCCTTTATCAATATGAGTTGCTATTACAAACTCATATTTTCCTTCTGTGAATTCCAGCGCTAGTTTTCGACCAAGATCATGTGCTTCTCTCGGAGTGATTTTCTCGGTGGGTGAAAAAGACTGTATCAGATGATAAGCGAGATTTGAAGTTTTCTTGCAGGAAATATGGCGCATCTTGTGCGCCATCATGGCAGTGATTTCAAAATCGAGTACGGCAGTCTGTGGCTCTACATTGTATCCGGAAACCAGCAACTGGCCATCGGTCTTAGAAGGATTTTCTATGTAGAGGATTGCATTACTTAAGGTTGATTTTATTTCATGGATTTTTGTAATAGCCATAAAGTAACCTTTTTTAGGATATTAAATAGAGGAATATTATCATACTCTCTTTTTACACAAAATTCAACCGAAAACAAGTTTTTTTTTGTTAAAAATATCGTCTCTTCTTGCTCGAATATTATGTAATTTGTTGATAGATTTGTGACTACTTCTTATGGTAAAATAGAGCAGCAATCGAAAAGGAGGTTGATGAAAAAATGGATGAGTTTTCTATTGTTGCGATTTTAACGGTTTCTATTGCGGTTGGAAAATTCGTCAATCATTTACATACTGCACGTACGAAGAAATCTTGCAAATGGCTTGGCATCGGTGTTGCTTTGGCTATAAATGTTCTTGCCTTTTTTACCATCCCGGTTCCCAGGCCAGAGGTATATCCGGCGGGTGGTATTTTGAACTCGTATTCTCAGGGAATTTTCATCAACTCGAATAGTAGCGTTCTTACAGCCTATTATACGACGGACTCTATTACCGACCCTAAATTTGGGCAAAAGTACACAGGACCATTTTCTATTGATAGGCCGCGGACAATAATTGCAAAAAACAGATTTCTTTTTCGGTGGAGTGAGGCGACGATTATACAGATGCACACAAATGAAGAAAGTTCCTGAGCATTTGGCTTAAGGATATCTTATTTCACCCATTGATTCACTGAGAAAAGTGAGTGTTTGAATAGGAACTCTATCTATGAATGCTGGATTGCTTGTTGAAGAATATTTCAGTTAAAATTGGATTTTTGAATAATCATACCTTAGTAAAGCCTCCGCAACATCTTTACAAGCCTTTCCTGATACAGAGCTTTCAGCTCCAAATAGTTACGCTGCAATTGTTCTACATCGTTTGCAGTTGTAGTTCGATTTTCGTTGCACCGCTTTGCAATCTGATTGACATTCCCGGCTATGCGCCCCAAACTCGCAGACAGCTGACGTAGCTGCGAAAAATCATAGTGTTTAATTTCACCAGTTAGGAGCATCTTTCTGCAGTAAGCAGAAAAATTAGTCATACCAGATTCAGCCATTCTGCTTTCGATGGTTGCTATCTCCTTTTCTGTAAAGTAAACTAATTTTCCTATTGAACGTTCTCGATTCTTTTTCATTGACACATAACTCCATGGTAAATTAGACCTCATCGAAAAGAACTGACGCAAAATCGGGTTTTAGGGTGTCCCTAAGAGACATGTGTGTATAAACACATGCAATGCTTGCTAACGTTCGCTTTCGCTCACGTTACCCCTTCGGGCCGCCCCGGCGGTTCTTCTGGCAAAACCAGAACAGCCCGGCTCCGATAAAAACGATGGGCAAAAAGTCCAGCACATTCCAGAGCGTATTTGCTGACTTTTTGCTCTTCTGTACAGGTTGAGAAGAGGTTGGCTCCGGTGTCGGCGTTGCAGACGGCACAGCGGTAGCTGGTGCATTATAGGCTGACGCTCGCTGTACAGTGGTGTTCTCGTCACGGCTGGGCGTGCACAGCTCGGCGTCTGGATTTTTTGTGTCTGTTACCGTCAGATGAAAGCTTGCGCCGTCATCGGTATTCAGCTCCTTCTGCTCGCACTCGAACTGGTAGCGCTCCGCTGCATCGCCTGCAACGCGGGCAGATAGAAGCGCATACAGTCCGCTGTCAGCTTCCGTACAAACGGCGGCCAGTTGGTTGGATTCGTATACATCCAGCGCGTATACTGTACCGCTGTACAGGTTCTGCAGGTAGACGATACAGTGTTGAGAAAAGCCAGAGGGTGCTGTCAGGTACGCACTGATCTGGGCTGTCTCGGGCAGATAATCAGCGGGTGGTTGGCGCAGCGGCTGCGGCGTATAGTAGCGTGTCTGCCCGGTTACTTCCGTGAACCAACTCTCACCTGCAAACTCATATTGCAGCTCATACTGACCACCATCCTCGACCAGCAAAAAGGTGGTGCCGTCAACTTCTCGCAGAGGCCAGTCGTTTAGGGCGTCGTATTGCACAGCGGCATTGCAGTAATAGGTGCCCTCCGACAACGTCACAGTCTGACTATGCTGATTCAAGCCGTTCAGCACTACAAGAACAGTATCCGTATCATTGGGGCCGCTGCCCAGCGTAATCAGCACGGAACGTTCCTGCAGTTCTGAGGGAACATCTACCAAGGATACCGCAACTTCGCCTTTCCCCGCCGCATGGCAGGGCGGTGCCAGCACCATGATAAACGGAACCAAAAGCAAAATTGCCAGAACTCTTTTCATGAAAAACGCCTCCTTAAAATCCGGCATAGGTAAAGTAATGGCAGCTGCGGCTCTCCATCCAGGCGTTGGACATGTTTACGCAGACGCCGTAGCCATAACAGCATTCAATCCACGCGCCGCCGAGCGCCATCTGCACATGGCCTTGCTCTCCGCCAGCGGCATAGACGACCCGCAGATCGCCCGGCTGGACCTCGGCAGAAGAGATTGCCCGCAAGTCACCGGTGCGGCCATAGGCGGCTGTATTACCGGCTGAGAACGGCAAGCCCTGTGCCCAGTAGCAGTACTGCACAAAGCTGGAGCAGTCCAAATTCATCCCGACGCTGGCATTGCCGGGGCCACCGCGCAGCGACGAGGGTTGTCCGTACACAAAATGACCTTGGCAGCTGATGGCAAAGGCTACGAGCTGCCCGCGCGCGGTGTCGGGGTCAATGTTCAGTCCGTCCAGCAATGCCTGCAGTTCTTCAGCAGTCAAAGCGAAGCCTACCGAACGGCACTTGATACCGTCCGCAACGCCGTAAAGCGCCTCCCAATCCATACGATACAGCAAGGACGCCCATTCCACGTTGCCATAAGTATCCGCGCCGTTCTCATACCAGCCCTTGAAGCCCGCCGCACCGGGCGGCAGCGCTATAGTTTTCGTAAAGCGGGCAGTGACCGCATTGCCCGCATACGCATTGCCGTACTGGTCCTGCTTGATGACGGTACGTGTCAGCGTACCGTCGTTGCTGCTTTCGGCCAGTGCCTCCAGATTGCCCGTGCCGCCGTCCGCACCATTGGGGGCTTCGGTTTCCGGGTTAGCATAGCGGTCATAACCGGTCAGGTAAATTGTGCAGTTCAGATCATAGTGGCCGTACTGGCCGTCGTGCAGCTCTCCGGGACACCATGGGATAGCGGTTGCGTTGGCAAAGGTCACGGTATAGTCCTTCGTCATGACTTCGTCACCGTCGGTGGTCTCCACTGTAAAGGTGGCGGTGCGCTCGTTCGGAGCATAGAACCAATCATTCGGCTCGCCCTTGTAGAGATTCGCACTTTCAGCCAGCACGATGCTGGAGGTGCAATCCTCTGCGGCAATTTTACCGTCGACAACTTGGGTATAGTCATCCGGCAGGATGCACAGCTCTGACTGGGTGGCCCCATCCGGGAAAATGACAGGAAAAAAGACGGTCACATCGTGTGTACCGTCTTCAATCCATTCGGGGTGGCTGCCGCCTTCCGCGTGGTCGTCACTCCATTCCCATATTCCGTTGTGGTAGTGCCCGCATTCTTCGTTGCCTTGGGCACAGGTGTGCGTTTCGCATCGGTACTCTGTGATGGTCACGGTCTCGCCCTCGCTGCGGTAGCCATTGACGCAGCCGCCATAGCTGATGCAGGAGTAGGGTGCAGACTCTCGCGCGGTAATTTCCATGCCGTAGGCTGTCAGGGCGCGGCAATATTGTGTAAATGGCACGTCGTCTGTAAAAGCCGCAAGCTCTTGTGAACTGGGCCAGTCCTGCTGATAGTAGACCGCGGCCATCGAGATGATCTCTGCAGTGTCATTGTAGATGCCATTGGCGTAGCTCCATGTGACGCCATGCTGCATATTGTTGCTGCGCTGGCCGGTCAGCGTGTCGTAGCCGTAGGGGTTGCCGTTGGGGTCAACATCGTTGCAAAAGGCCCTGCGCAGTTCGTCAGTGGCAGCCTCGTTGCGGTAGGTATTGATGCTTTCGACAAGCTGCTGAATATCCTCCGGTCTGTCGGCACACAGTACGCTGGTCGTTGTAGTACCACTCATCTGGCCTAGCAGCCCAATAATCAGCAACAATAGAACGATTGCGCCACAAATAAGTGCCGTCCTGCCGATAGACACAAGCGCTTTGACAGGATGGGCAAAGAACCGCGCCACTTTGATTACGCTATGACCGGTCTGAAAGCCTGTATTACTGATGATGCCCGGTGTGCGGTCAGCAAAATCATCCGCACTGGTCGAGAAGGTCTCTGCATAGTGCAGAGCGGTACGTGCACCGGCAGAGCCGATTTGTACCGCAGAGCTTCCCAACTCCATCCGCAGCACGTCGCCGCCTGTGTGTAGGACCTCCTCGGCGGTGCGCGTGCCGTCCTGCACATCCTTAATGCCCTTCACGGCGTAGCTGCCCAGTATGCCGACGTCCTCCGCAGCAGTTCCGAGAAACGTCTCCTGCATAATCAGTTCCGCCGCCGCGCCGTGTACGCCGACATCCTGCGCCGCATCGGTGGCAAAGTCCTCCTGATAGCTGACCAGCCCGCTTGCACTCGTGATGCCGTGCGCTGCGGCTGTTGTGCCGCGCATGGCAGGGGAGCGGTGGCCGTTTGTCTGCTGGTTGCGCAGCAGCTCGTAGTAGGCATTGCTGCGGCTGGCCCGTGGCGTGTTGGTGCCGGTGATATATTTCCGGTTGCCTTCGGCGGGAGATGATAAGCTTTCTGCTGCATCATCGCTATCGTCTGAAATGGCGTCTTTCGTTTCACTTACATAATCGTCATTTGATAGCAGTGATTCGGCTTGCTTTTCAGTATTATCCAGCAGTTCCTCGCCGTTTGATGCTTCATCTACCTGATTGTGCAGGCTTTCCGATATGTCGGTATCGGTATGGAATAAAGGTTTGTCGCTATAATTTTGCGTGAATAGTTCTGACATGGCAGACTCCGTGAGGTTGTTTTTAGAGATGTGCTGGTGTAAGCATAACGCATTAAGACTTTCGGTTAGGAGATGTATCCATCAGCCTGAACAGCTCGGTATCCTTCGGAAAATCGTTGTTGAAGGGCACCACCGTCTTAGACACGATCAGCAGTCCGCTGCCTACCTCTGCATTCTCGATGTACCGCTTTTCCTCGTTGGAAATGTGCAGCAGCCGCGCCAGATCGTTGGCATCGTCGGGAGACTGGTTCAGCAGCTTGATATATCCGCAGTCGGACAGCATTCGGCGCGCGTCCTCGTTGTCCAGAACCGAACGCACGTGCTGGGTGATGGAGGTCAGAATCGCACCCCACTTGCGGGCGCGGCTGGACAGCTGAAAGTAAAAGTCCGTGCAGTCCTTGTTGCCCAGCAACTGCTGGAACTCGTCGGTAAACACCCAGGTACGGCGACCCAACACGCGGTTGCGGGTAATGCGGTTCCAGACCTGATCCAGTACGGTCAGCATGCCGATGGACTGCATCGACTTGCCCAGTTTGACCGTATTAAAGCAGATGCAATGATTCTGCACGTTCACATTGGTCTGGTGGGCAAACAGGTCCATGGAGCCACTTACATATAGCTTCAACGCCGTAAGCAGTGGCTTGACTTCCTCTCCCTGCAGCGCAAGATTTCTATAAAAGTCGTGCAGCGTTGGCATTTCCTCGCGTTTGGGATTTGCCATATAGCGCTGATAGGTCAGGCCGGCAGCTACATCAATAAAGGTTCGCTCCTGGGGCGACAATTCGGAGCTGTGTAGAATGAGCTGGCAGAAATTCTGCAAGAACTGGCTTTTCAGTCGGATGGGGTCCTCATCGTCGCCGTAGTCCTCGGTAATGTCCATGGGATTGATATGGGAGGGGCTGGACGCGGAAATGTCAATCACTACGCCACCCATGGCTGTAACGAGATGCGTGTACTCCTGTTCTGGGTCGATGAGAACAATATCATCATCTGGCCAGCGAAGCATGATATTGGTGACCATCTGCATTACGGAGAAAGACTTGCCGTAGCCGGTCATGCCCAGTACCATACCGGCAGGGGCGGGCAGCAGCTTGCGGTTACACAGTATCAGATTCTTACTGCGGGCGTTGATGCCATCGTACAGTCCGCCCGGCTGGAACAGTTCCTGTGTGGTGAACGGAACATAGATGGCCGTGCTGACGGTTTCCAGCGTGCGCTCCAACCCGAGCCATTTCTTGCCAAGCGGCAGCATACTGTTCATGGCATTGCGCTGCTCATACAAAATGCTGTCGAAGCGGCAGGTCTGCTGCTGTACGGTGCTGCAAATGCGCCGCACGTGCTCGTCCAACTGCGCATTGGAATCACCATAGGTGTGAATGAGGATGCAGACTTTGAAGATTTTTTGGTTTTTGGTTGTAATGTCATCCATCATCTGCTCTGTGTGGTGCATTTTGGATTTCAGATCATAGCTCACAGCTATGCTGGCCGGCATATTTCGTTCGCGTGCTTTGGCAATGGCATCGTATTCTTCCTTGTGCATATAGGCAAGCTTTTTCTCAATTTCCTGGACAGCTTCTGCCTGGTCCATAGCGTCAATATGCATTGTGATGACGTGGTCAAAAGGAAGCTCCGATAGCATAGAGAACAAACCGTTCTTCATTTCCGGTGCTATGCCCCGCAGATACATTGTCTTGCCGATTTTATCGCCAAACTGATAGCGGTCACGGTAAACGGCGCGCGAGTCGTCATGCTCCGGGTGCCAGTTGTAAGAGCTGGGTGAAATAAAATCCTTCGTAGTAAGGTCATCCTCAGCCAGCAGCCAGTCATAGGAAAAGCTCATTTCCTCATTGGGCCGCATGATACCTTGTAACAGGCTCAGGCGCTCAATGCCGGACAAGATGCGTGTACTGCTGCCCATACGCTTGAAGTGATCGGCAATATCTGCAGCACGGTTCTCCAGCTGCTCTTTCGCCTGCTGATAATTTTCGGCGTGCAGGCTGAAGGTGACGTACTTTTCACGAATCAGGCCATTTTGACCGCGCAGTGCTTTTTCCGCCACGACTTGGTTCATCTCCTCGGCGTAGCGGTCACGGTCATCCCCGCGCAGGGGCAGGAAGGTGTCAATGCGAAACTGTTCCTCGTCCATGCTGCGGGTGACAAGGTTGATTTCCAGATGCAGCGAGGGGTCGAAGTAGTTCAAAAACTCACTGTATTTCGTAAAAATGTTCTTTTGCTCTTCCAACATAGCGATTTGGAAGTTCACATCGGTGAACGCCATCGTCATCGAGAAAAGTCCCGGCTCCACCTCGCAGTGAAGTGACCCCAAAAAGTTAGACAATATTCTGAAGTAAAAATTGTTCAAGCAGC
>OGCM01000694.1_pt1 | contig 49893 bp, 44 predicted proteins | sample 1570151 | NCBI WGS metagenome assembly OGCM01 (sample SAMEA4370582, study PRJEB24528) | human gut metagenome
GCGAGCGCCGCGCCGGGCAGGCGGTTTTCACCGTGACGGATACGGGCTGCGGCATACCCGCCGCCGATCTGCCCCGCGTGACAGAGGCATTTTACATGGTGGATAAGTCCCGCAGCCGGGCCGAAGGCGGCAGCGGCATCGGGCTGGCGCTCTGCGCCCGCATTGCCAATGCCCACGGAGCAAGGCTGGAGATCACCAGCACCGAGCACGTCGGCACGACCGTGACCATCGCCGTGCCAGAGGTGCTGCCGAACGAAAGAGAGGCTGACAATGACACGCAAAGCTGATACGCTGCGCCCCTTCCTGCGGTGCGCCGCTGTGGTGCTGTGCAGTCTGGCGCTGCCGCTGGCGGTGTTCGCCGTGTGGGATCACGCACTGCTGGCAGCGCCCCACACCCGCACGGACGGGGAGCGCTTTTCGGCAGCCGGGCGGGCCAACGCCACGGCCTGCACCCTCTACGCCGCCGAGCATGTGACGAAGGTGCCGCTCGGCAGCAACAGCGTCTGGGACGGCGGCTGGACGGCGGGCACGATGGACGGCAGTGCACTGGCCCGCGCCCGCCGGACGCTGCGCGCCCTGCACGAGGCCGGGCTGCTGTGCAATGACAGCTATGCCGCCGCGCTCTCGGTCTGCCGTCTGGACTACGGCAGTTGGGAGTTATACACCGCGCCCTGCGGCCTGACGCAGTTGGTGCGCCGCCCGGAAGAAATCTACACAGGCACCGACACCGAGCATGTGTATATCCAGCTGATTCTTTCCAGTGACAATGCACCGCTGTATTTTAACTACCAGAATGATTTGGGGCAGGGCGATACGCTGGTCGAGGACGCTGTGGCGCAGTATTGCGCCCTGCTGGGGCTGGACGAGTTTGCCGACTGGCAGTACCCGGACTGGGGCACAGCCGTGCGGTATTTCGGCGCAGCCGGCTACAGTGAGACCGCGCAGGTCTACGCCGTGGCGAACGCCAGCGGGTACAGCGTGACGCTCTCCGCCGCCAGCATGACGCCGCAGACCTTTGCAGCACTGAACACGCAATACGGGGAGGAAACCTCATGAAGAAATATCTTGCTATCACTGCCGCGCTGGCGCTGGTCTTGACTGCCTGCGGCCATGCCGCGCCGGACAGCACACCGACACTGACCGCAGCCACGGAAACAACGCAAGCCACGGCGGCCCCCCGCCGAACCGCCGCAGGGCATCGGCAGCGGGGCATTGCGGATGCTGACCGCCGCCGCAGACGGTGTGTATTACCAGGCGTTCAACGATTGGGAAATCAACTACACCGACACGATGGGCCGCGCGCTGGTCTATGCCATCGACGAGCAGACCGGAGATGCCCGCCCCGTTTGCAGCCTGCCCGGCTGTGCCCACGACAGCGCCGCCTGCCCCGCATGGAGTGACGGCAATGTGACGCTCTGCTACGGCGATGGGGACGAAGTCTACCTGCTGGTGTTCCATTACAACGATGAAACCAGCTATTACAACTGGGAACAAATCAATTCCGACCACACCCAGCGCACCGTGCTGGCAACCATTGAGCCGGGCCAGTCCGTCGTGGGCCGCGGCGTGGCTGTGGACGATGTGAACCTCTATTACAGCCTGCTGGACGAGGATAACCGCCATCAGACGCTGTGGGCTGTGGATACAGCAGGCGGCCAGATGCAAAGAATCTACACATGGGACGACCTGGCAGACGGAACAGGGGAGTACTGCCCCGAAATGTACACGCTATTGGAAGTCAGCGGCCGGCAGATGACCTTTGCCAAGATGGTACAGACGAACGACGCCCTGACGAAGGCCATGCAGGTTTGCGCCGTGAACCTAACTGACGGCAGCATCACGCCGCGCCAGCGCTATGAGCGCGATACGGGCAATGTGCTGGTGCAGGGCGACGGCATGGAAAAGCGCAATCTAATCAGCTACCGCAATGACTACCACATCCTGACCGAGGGCAGCCGTGGCGGCCTGGCAAACTGCAACTACCAGAGCGGGGAAGTCGGCTTTGTGGACGCGGCGGTGGATACCCTGACCCCTGTGGCCGACGGCTTTCCCACCACCCGCGACGGGTGGGAGTGCTACTACTCTCTGTCCGGCTTTGCCGACGGCTGGCTGGTGTGGGTGGACGAGTGCGGCCGCGATGAAGACGGCAACGGCACGGGCGAAAACACGACCCGCCAGTATTTCTGCCGCGACGGCGTGAAAACCGAGCTGACCCAGCAGCGCTATGTGCCTGGCAAGGACGTGCGGAATATCCGCATCCTGGACGCTCAGCAGGGCCGCGTGCTGGCCGCCTACGACACCAAAACCGGCACGGTACACGACGTGGACAAGGACGGCACGACCTACACCCAGCCGATGAACTGGGACGTCTACGGCGTCATAGCGCTGGACGACCTGCTGGCAGGCAGTACAGACTTTACGCCGCTGAACTTTGCAGAATGACAAAAAAATATGATCAGGTACAATTTGTTGCTTACTAGGACGGGAACTCACTGCACCTGTCAAAATGCCATCGCTCTGGAAAGCCAATATTGGCAGTTTGCGATATCCTCTATTATACTGGCATTCTTCTTGAATATTGCTACGTTCATTACCGACATTGTCCTTGATGCGGCAGATTGGCGCAAAATGTCGACAAGATGAAGAAGAGCATATAAGAGGTTAGAAATACCGATAAATCATAATAACAGCCCCTTCCGCTGATGCGATTTCAGCAGAAGGGGCTATTCCTTTAATTATATTGAATTTTCCCCGGCGGGTCACAAATTACCGATTCCAGATGTTGTTTTCAAGATCGACAAGCCGCTTTTTATACTCGGCCATCCGCTGGTCGGCTTTGCCGTCGTCATCGGGAAAGCTGACGAGGTAGCCTGTGTCCGTGTCATGGAAGCCAATTTCCCCGGTAAGACCGCATATATCGGAAACTTTCAGCAAGGTATGAAAATCATACTGCATAGCACTGATTTCAAGCGTTTTATTCATGGCGGACTCCTGTGTTTTTACTTACTTTGCCCATTATAGCGCACCCGTCGGGGAAATGCAAACAAATAAATAATGCGCATCATTACGTATAAGAAAAAATAATGCGTAAATGTGTTGGGAAATGACGTATTCAAAACGTATAAGGTAAATATAAGCATTGAAGGGAGTTGATGTTATGCTTATTGCTATCGACCACGGCAACAAACAGGTCAAAACCGTTCACGGAAACGCCATCGTTTCCGGTGTGCAGAAAAGTAAAACCAGACCTTACGGCAGGGATGTGCTGAAATACGGCGGCAGCTACTATACACTGTCCGCACAGCGCATCCCGTACCAAAAGGACAAAACCACAGACGAGCGTTTCTTTATCCTATCGCTGTTTGCCATTGCGGAGGAAATCGAAGCGCAGGGCGCGTATATCTCCGGGCTGATGCCCATTGACCTTGCCATCGGTCTGCCGCCCGCACACTTCGGCGCACAGAACAAAGCGTTCGTGCGCTACTTCAAGCGCAAGGAACCGATCTACTTCTCCTACCGTGACAAGCTGTACAGTATCCTGATCCGCAATGTGCAGTGCTACCCGCAGGCATTTGCAGCGGCGGCCATGATGCTGGGCGAACTGGCAACGGTGCCGCGTGCGCTGATTCTGGATGTGGGCGGCTTCACGGCGGACTATCTGCTGCTGAAGAATGGCCGTGCCGACCTGTCTACCTGTGACTCGCTGGAAAACGGCGTGATTTTGCTGTATAACCGCATCCGCTCTAAAGCCAACTCCGATTTAGATATTCTGTTGGAGGAAACCGATGTGGATGCCATTCTCTTGCAGGGGCAGGGGAGCAGCTATGGGGAAGAAGCCGCCGCGCTGGTGGAATATCAGGCGCAGGAGTTTGTCAACGATATGCTGGGCGCACTGCGCGAGCGCCAGCTTGACCTGCGCACAGGGCGCGTAATTTTTGTGGGTGGTGGAGCCTGCCTGCTGCGGCGGCAAATCGAGGCATCCGGCAAAGTGGCACATCCCGTCTTTGTGGAGGACGTGAATGCCAACGCCAAAGGCTTTGAGTATCTTTACCGCTGCACCGTGACAGAGGTGTGATGAACCATGAAGCTGAAAAAGGACCGGGGGCGCTTTACGGTTCGCTTCGACATGGAAAATCCAGACCATGTGCGTGCCGTAGAATACTTGGAACGGCAGCGCGACAGGGGCAAGGCACAGTATCTTGCCGATGCAATTCTATGTTATGAAAAGGCGGAGACGAAATCCTTCCCGCAGACAGACCGTGCATTGATTGAGCAAATCGTGCAGGAATACTTAGAAAAGCAGAGCATGGGGCGTACCCCGGATTTGCAGAAAGAGGAGTCTCCTATATCTTCGCCGCCAATAGATTTAATAGCCAGTGCTTTGGCCGATTTTAGAGGGTAAAGCACTATACAGAAAAGGGCTTCCGCCAGCAGATGCGGAAGCCCTTTTTGAGAAGGAGAATAGTGAATATCAGTTTTTCATTTCGGCGCGGATCTTATCGTTGGCCTCCTCGACCTTCATGCGGGAGAGGATATGTTTTCTAAAAAGATTGTCTATAAAGCAAGGCGTTGACACAAAGTAGTCACAAAGTTGCTTGAAAGTATGCGAAAAATTTGATTTAATTAACATTAGAGAAAAACACTTTCAGGAAAGGAGATGTGCAGTGTATGTTGTCGGGTAAACAAATCTCGGAAGCAAGAAAACGAAAAGGATTGACACAAGAAGCATTGGCGTCAGAACTTGGAGTATCGAGACAGACGATTGCAAAATGGGAACAGGAAATTTCAACACCAAGTGTTGCAAATGCATATAAACTGATGGATATTCTTGGACTACAGGATATAGAGAAGAAATCGTCCATAGATGATGTTGAGAGTGAAGACAAGAAAAACAGTATTTCTAAAAAGAAAATAACAAAAAAATTGATGATTGAACTTTGGGCAATATACGTTGGTATTGCATTTCTGTGTTTTTTCTTTATTGGAATTGCAGCATTACTTTTTTTGCCGATAATATCAATTGTCCTAATATTACTTGTTATTGTAGTACGCGAAATAAAAGGAATGCCAATCGAGTCGCCAAAGAAGTTCTTCTTTGGTGGAATATGCTTTATCGGACTTGCGCTACTGACATTAATTGCTATACTTGCGAGCTGGATTATTCTAAGAGAAAACTATCGGCACAGAGATTTTTATTCAATTCCAGCCACACAACTAAGTAAATATTCGGCAATTAATGAATGGATAGATGAATGCGAAACACTGGGAGCAGGAATTTACGGACAGTGTATTGAACTGCCTTCGGATAGGACAACATATCTCTATATTGTATATAGACACCAAGTGACAGACGCATCGGATGGTATCGTTATTTCGGATCCATTACATATGCGATTTGTCGTAAAATACCATAGCGGCGATAAATATGATGGCGTAGATTTGTATTTCCTGCAGGGGAGAAGCAACTATCAGATGTTTTTCTCTCTTGATGGAAGTGAACCTTATTATAATGGTATGGCAACTGTTAGTCCAAGGTTTGATAATGATGTGGAGGCACTATTTAACGACATGCAAGGAGATGAAAGAAATGACTAAAATGGTAAAAAGATTGGCCGCTCTGAACTGCAGGCATCCCAGAAAGGAGCCAATCATGAAACGAAAAACTTTATCCATGCTGTTAGCATCGGCTGGTGTGGCGATACTGGTCTTTGCACCAACGGTCTTTGCCATAGATACGGAAAATCAGAAGCAAGAAGATCTCTCCAGCTATAGCGTATGGGTGAACGGGAAGCGAAAAAACCACTGCACTACCATCGGACTGAAGGAACCTGAAAGTGTGACATGTCCAAGTTGTGGCACGCAGACTACCGACATTACCCGTTCCTATACCTTGCCTGATGGGTTTGAGGAAGTAGCCTGTGATAGCTACCAATATGGCACGGATATTTTGTATCACTATGTGGACTGCTACCAGGCAGTGTGCCATGATTGTCCATCAATGGAAGATCCAGATGTATTGGAGGATCAGACTTTTTGCTTTGAGCAGGAGCGTACCCTGATTTTCTGTGAAGGACGCAGTCACATCTGATGGTTTTTCATACAAAAGATAGCGGGTATAACACCTACTAATACGAATACCTCCCCAAAGTGGAATGAAGCATCACTTTGGGGAGGTGTTGTTATTTGGTCTCTATTTTACCGATTCAGGAATATTCTTGCCGCACTAGGGTCTGGAATCTCCCAGTTGACGTACAGATCATTCAGCGGACAGGCGTGGGGATCACGGATATGCTCGTCGATCCAGCCTTTGTACAGCTCACAGAAGTTCGCTTTCGTGAGGATGGCGCGACATTCAGACTTGTCCACGGTGGTACTGAACAGGTATTCCACATCATGCACCGGCACGATTACCGGCGCACCGGCTGTGTCAAAGGCGCAGAGCAGATTTTTGCAGTTGCGGCTCACGGCTCGCTGACAGTCACCGCACTCGATATAGATGGTGTTGCGCCAGTCGCGGCCTGTGGTGCGCAGGAACTTGCAGAGATGCGAATTGGTGGAAGTAAAACAGGAAACGGACAAAAATATCACTCCTATCTCAAATTGTGCGCAGCGTAACAACTCGGCACAGTTTTTATAAAATGCTGCCGGTCTGCGGGAAAGTTTTCATAAGCGGCACGGGCGTATCGGTGCGCTCATCGTACATGCCAAGATATCCCTCGGAAGATTTCTGCCAGCCGCCGTCCTGCCAGACAAATACAACAAGGTCGTCATTCATCTGCATGACCTTGAACGTGATACTCTCGGCAACCAGATAGCTGTTCGGGGCCAGTTCCTCCACCATCGTGTAGACGTGTTCACTGGTGTCATCGGACAGAAGCAGCAGATTCTTGTGTGGGTCCTTGGCGGCGGAGCACTCCGGCAGCACGCGGATAGCATGGTCGCCGTCCGTAGTTGTCCAGCGGTCAATGGTCGTGCCGTAGGCATTGCGGATTGTCAGGCGGGCATCTGCCAGCTTTGCATTGGTGGCAATATCCCGCTTAGTAAGAATCAGCGAATGTGCCGGGGCATCGTACATCGTAACTTTCTGAATCTCCCCGGTCTCCTGCACGGTGAAGTGTACTTCTTCGCTGAGCAGATATCCGGTCGGGGCGGTCGTTTCTATCAGTGTATAATCGCCGGGCTTCAAGCGCTCAATACGGTGGGGCTGGCCGTTGGTCTCCCACTCGGCAATGGTGTTGCCGCTGGCATCGGTGATTTTCAGCTTTGCACCGGGCAGTTCGCGGCCATCCGTCATGTCAGCCTTGGAAATTTCGACCTTGGTGAAGTCATCTTTCATCTCTACGCGCTGAATATCCCCGGTGGGGCCAACCTCAAAGGTAACGCTCTCGGCGCGGACATAGCCCTGCTCGGTGGGAGCCATCGTCTCGGTCAGGGTGTACGTACCCATCGGGATGCGCTCCATATAGTGAGGTGCGCCGTCCGTGACCCATTCAGCAACGATTTTGCCGTCTGCGTCCGTGATTTTCAGCTTTGCACCGCTGATCTCCTTGCCAGTGGCAATGTCGGTCTTAGAAATCTGCACTTTCGTGTAGTCGTCCTGCATGAAAACGTGCTGGACCTCGCCGTCATCCTCGACCGTGAACTGAACGGCATTGGCAGGCACATACCCGGAATTATCGGGTACGAGCGTTTCTTCCAGCGTATAGGTTTCGCCCGCAACCAGCACAGCCTCTATGTAGTGCGGTGTGTTTTCGGATACCCATTCGTCTACAACATTGCCGTTCTTGTCCAGAACGCGCAGCGTGGCACCGGGGATTTCTTCGTGAGTCGTAATATCAGCTTTGCTGATTTTTACGCGGGTCGGGGCATCCAGCATTGTAACGGTCTGGCTGAACCCATCGGAATCCTTCAGCAGAATCCAACTTGCAGAGTAGGTGATTTCGGCATCGGTAGGCTTGTCGGCAACCTGCTTATCGGCAAAGAATGCAGGAGCCGCCGCGCCGGTCAAGTAGACCTTATCAAACGTCAAATCGGAGAAATCGCTCTCCCGCAGGCACTTGGCAATGGCGCGGTCATTGGCGGCATCGGTGAAATTCACCACCAGCATGCCGTTCACGCAGTACCAGTTGGCAATGACAACGCCGTCTGCATCGGGATTCTTGCCCAGCAACTTATCCCAGAAAGCACGCAGCTTGGCGGGAATCGTAGCCACGGAATCATCGGAGAATGCAGTGGGGGAGATAATACTGCCGGACTGGTACTCGGCATCTTCGGATTCATGCAGTACCCAGACCGTCGTTTCCTGCAAGTAGCTGTTATCGCCCGTGGCCTGCTCCAAGCGGAACTGAATCGAGCGGGCGGTGGTATAGCCGTCTGCCGGGCGGGTTTCGGACAGCGTATAGATTTTGGTGGTATCGCGGTTCCCGGCAAAGTCGTGGGAAAGATGCAGTCCACGAATCACATGAGCCGTGTCGCTGCTTTCCCAGCTATCCACCACATTGCCGTTCCAATCGGTCACGGTCAAGGTGGCACCGGGCAGGGCAAAGGTGGTATCAGAATCAGAGGCGAAAGCACGCTTGTCGATCTCCACGGTGGTCTGCTTGTCGGAGTGCAGGCAGTCAACGATCTGCCATGCAATAAACTGGTTTTCGTAGGTGAACTCCACCGGAATTACGCTCTGCTCAATCAGGTAGCCGTCCGGCACACTGATCTCGCGCAGGTAGTAGCGGCCACTGTTTGTCGTCCAGTCGTGGGCATCGCTGCTGCCGTAATGTTCGCCGCGCAGGGGAACATCCACGTCAAAATAGGCAAGGCCGTTTTGATCGGTGGTGGCTGTGCCTAGCAGCGTATCGGCGGCGGCCAGAAGCTCACCTGAGATGCTGTAAATGTCGTCTGCGGTGTACAGTTCATAGATGGATCCCGCAACCATCTTGGCATCAGCCGGGATATCGGCACGGTTGCTGCCGCCATTCAAAAGGGAAGCGCGGGTCTTACAGCCGTCCGAATAGGGCGCTTCATCGGTCAAATCGCAGGTGTCGCGGTCCAGCTTATACAGCCCGACACCGACTTTGCCCTCCTCAACGACCGGCAGCACACGGGCGTTCTCAAAGACGAGAATCTGCTTTTCCATCTGCTCGGCGCTGGCATTGCCTACATTTATAATAGAGTAATCGTAGATAACATCGCCATCCTGCGTGTGGTCAGTGACGGCTTTTGCAAGAACCAAGTCGTTGTACTGGTTATCCCAGTCCAGCACCACGGTGTAGGTGTGGTCGGTATGGACAAAACCGTAAGGAGCCTGCACCTCAGAAATTGTGTAGGTGCCCAGCGGCAGTGTGATGGTGACTTCGCCCTTGGTGCCATCGTGGGTTACTTTCAGAAAATCGTAGGTTGCAGTGGTTCGCGTGGGGCTGAACCGGACTTCGTCCACCTGTCCATCTTCGGCAGTGGTAACGGTGGCGACAAGGTCGCCGTCTGCGTACCAGAGCGTACCTTGATTGTCCGGCGTGGGAATGTCGCCCTGCGCGTGGATCTCATAGGTGGCATTGGCAAGATTGTCGGACTCGTACACGAATTGTCCGTTCTCATACCCGGTCAGCACGTTGCCGATTTTGCGGATCTTGATTTGCCCCAGTGTTTCGTGGTTATAGTAGCTTTCGGTGATAACATAGTCATCCATGCCGTCGGCGCTGCCGCCACTGACCTGATACACACGGTCCGATGTCAGCTCAAACACAACATTGTACTGGCGGTCGTTGAAATACCCGCGTGGACCTTCGATCTCGACGATGCGGTACCTGCCCAGCGGCAGTTTTTCCGGGGTCTTCATTTCGCCGTTGGAATCGGTATAGAAAGTGCTGGTCTTTGCCCAGGCATTGCCGGATTTCGGGTCGTTCATCTCCACAAGGGTTTCACGGCCGTCCTCGGCAATGTAGTAAATGTTGAACGCAGTGTCGGCAATTTTGACAGGCTTGCTCGTCTCAATGTCGATTTTGACGAGCTGCAAGTACCCCTCTAACTCTTCGTCCAGAATGTTGTAGGTCATGTAGCTGCCGCTGGGTGTTGTGATGCTGCCGGCAGGTACAGTAAAGCCGCTCTGCGGGCTGGACGCATTGACAGTGACAAGGAACGGTTCAGCCTGAAAAACATCTTTCGGCACCGTCGTTTCCACGACGATGTACTGGCCGTAAGGAAGCCCCTGCACACGCAGGATGCCTTCCTCGTTCGTGAAGATCTCGGATAAGCGATATTCTTGCGCATTGTTGGTCGGCACCCAGCCAAGACCCTGCCCGTTGGCAAAATCGCCGTCTGCGGTCAAGGTTGCGTTATAGCCGGTGACGGCGGTGGTGTCGCTTTCGTACATCGTGGCGACAGCCTGTTCCTCAGCGGAAAAATCAAATTTCAGCGTGTCTTGATCATAGCTGGATTTGCGATAGGCATCCAGAATGCTGGCGGAATCGTAACTGCCATCGGCGTTTTGGGCAAACTGGTCTGCCTTGCTCAGCAGCGATACACGGTACACTTTGAACCCGGCACCGCCCAGTTTGATGGCAGGGGAGGGCTGCCCGGTGGTGGAAACCAGTTTTTGCAGGCTGAACCCGGATTTCAGCACTTCGTCCTGCGTCTGGTCTTCGGTGCGGACAACATAAGTGGATTCATCTGCATAAGTAAGGGATTGATAGTGGTTGACTTCATCACAGAGATAGCCTTTCGCAAAAGACAGATAGTAGCCGTCATAGGTCTTGCTGCCGTCCAAGGCACGACTCTCGGCAACAGCAGAATATTGGTTGCGGTAGACATAGTCGATGTATTCTGTGCCATTGCTGGCGAGGGCGGCATAGCTGCCGGTAGGCTCCAGCTTTTTGTTGAGCAGGGGATACTTGCCGGAAAGATAATACTGCCCGTTGGAATCCACGGGGATCACGATGCCGGTGGCGCGCTCTACAAGGTAATAACGTCCTAAGTAGAGATTAGAAAACGCCAACTTTCCGTCCTTGATGGCGGCAGAAGCGACGAGATTGTCTTTTTTCAGCACCGGGAGATAATCGGACTTCCATGCGCCGTTGGTAAGCACGGTAGTATGCCAGATAGGGTTGCCGCTGGAATCGGTGATCTTGGAGTAATCGACAATGCCGGAAACGCCGTCCGGATGAAGAATGTCCTCGGCGGCATACAGGTCGTACACGGCACCTTCAAGCGTTGAGTCGCCATTACTGCCTGCGGCCAGATACCGGGCGGCATCAAAGTCTGCTTTGGAGAGAGTGATGCTGCCGAGAGTGCGGTCGTTCTGCATGGTGTCGACATCGGCGTGCATGGTGTAGGAATCTTCGTTGTTGGCAATGCCGGTGGGGTCTGTGATGTAGGTTTTGTCTGCATTGCGGCTGCCAAAAGAGATCGTTACGATGCCCTCGCCGGTGTCGATGAGCGTACCGCCGCTGTTGCTCGTGCTGATGTCGGCATTGTAGTCGGCGTTGCCCAGCCAAATCGTCTGACCGTCCTGCGCTTTGGTAATTTCAAAGGCATACGCCCGCTTGCCAAGCACGGAACCGGCTATGCCGGGGACTTTTACATCCGTCCAATCGCCGTAATACCCGCTTGGGGCGCGGCTCTCTACGATGACAAACCTACCCTCGTTGCGCTGGGTGTAATAGATATTGTCCGAACCATTGGCATAATTGCTGTGGTTGATGACCTTGTAAGTGCCATCTGCCTGGCGTTCAACCTTGTATTGGTTGTACCCGCCTGCCGGAATATAGCACTGCCGAACGGTATCCCACTCGAAAATCTTAAACTCGGCATCACCCTTGATGCGCTGCTTCGTCTCGCTGTCGATTTTGTCGATGCTGACCTTGACCGACCATTCATCGTTCTGCATTTTATAGTCATTGGAACTATTAGCCGGAACAGTAATGGTCTGGTGGCTGCCCAGCGCACCGGGCGTGCTGTCGAAGCCGTGCGGGATGGTGATTTCATCATAGCTGAATTTCAGACTATCGAAGTAACCATGCACAGCCGACAGCGCTGCTTCGATTTCACCATTGACCTGACTTTCACAGGCGCTCTGCGCAGCAGATTGTGCCGCAGATGCCTGTGCGTCTACATCCTGCTCGCTGTTGGCAGTTACGCTGCCGCTTTGGGATGCCGACTTGCTGACGCTGTAATGTACCGTCCATGTGGCGGAGGCATCGCCGCCATTGAGGTGGTAGCTGTCATCCTGCGTGTGACCGCCTGTGGTCACCGACTGCCTGCCTGACGGCGTAATCGTCCAACTGCCGCCGCTGATGTCCGAAGGAATACCGTCCAGAATTGGGGCAATGTCGATGCCTGCACCATCCACCTTCTCCAGCGTTTCCAACTGGATTTTGTCCGTGTTGATGGTATACGAAAAATCCAGCGTTTCGGTGCGCTCATAGCTGGCACTCCACGGCTTGTCCACAGGCTGCCCCTCCGGGGTCAGTTCGGGGATCTCATTATCTCCGCCCAGCGTGACCGGGGTATAATCCAGAATGACAAAGCGCTGCCATGCGGCGTTGCTGGGAACGTACAGTGTGCCGATGTAAACCGTTTCGGCATCGTCGTCTGCATAGACTGCTGTGCCGTTCACGATTTCACCGGCAAGGCTGTCCGGGAACTGCTCTGCCTGCCACAAAAGGCGGTCAAGATAGGCATTGTTGTCGTTGGCATCCTCGACCTCGCAAGCAGAAACCGCGGACGGTGCGCCGCTGTTGAAGCCCTGTGCCCACATGGTTGCCTGATCCGCTGTCCAGCCTTTACCAAAGAACGAGGCCAATACCCAGACACTGCCCGCCGAAGCATAATTGGCTACCGGCGGATATTTGTTGGCATAGGTTGCACCGGGTCCCCACGCCCATTTGCCGCTATCGGCACACAGGGCGGGCTGCCCGCCGAGATAGTTCATCCAGCCCACGCTGGTGTAAACGCATTGCGTGACCTGCAAACCTGCGTAAGCTGCAACACCTGCATCCGCCGAGCAGAAGGCGGGTTGTGCCTCCTGCGCAAAGCGATCCTGCAAGATGCCAGGGAACGGCGCAGAATTGTCGAGTGTAACATGGAACGCTTTTGTCAGGCTCTTTTCCGAGTCTGTATAGGTCAGTGTGACGCTGAAATCCTCGGTAGCTTTGACATAGATACCTGTCACCGATGCCGTGACTTCGGAAAAATCATAATGGAGCTGCCGCTGGCGTTCTTCTTCGGTGGCGGCACACAGGTCGCCACTGGTGAAGCTGTATCCCAGCAGTTCTACATTGTCGGGCAGCGTGATGTCCGCGCTGCCGCCATTAGCAGGGTACAGCACCTGCATACTGATGGGAACGATGGCGTAATCCTCACCCTCCATGCGGGGGAATGAGGCTGTGGCGCTGTCGGTATTGAGCAATGCCTCATCCAGTGCGACTTGAATCGTGCTGTCGGCATCGTAGTCACTGTAATCCTCATCGCCCCAACCCTCGATGCTGATTTTTGTCTCACCGGTCAGCACTGGCAGACCGGTGGAGTCGAGGTAGTACCCGGTGGCCGTCTGCGGCAAGCTGGGATACATCCGAGATTGGATTTCTTCCACGGACAGCCCGCCGCCCGATGCAACAGGCTGCTCTACTTGGTTGGTGGCTTCTGCGGCTGCGGCTTCTGCCGTTTCCGGCGTGGCAATCTCATCGGCCGAAGCGGCAGGAATCATCGTGCAGCACATAGCACCCGCCATAAGCGCCGCAGATAAGCGGTGTTTGAGTTTGTATTGCATTACATATCTCCTTCGTATTATTTTTACATCAGATGCGAAAAATTACGAGGCTACATTTACACCACCTCCATCAATCAACTTGGCAACGACTAACAGGCGGCTGTTGGGGTCTGCCGTGCAGGTGGAGAGTGTCAGAATATGGTCATCGGTTGTTACGTCCACACCGTAGTCGAACGCACAGCCGGCAACAGCCTTGTCCAAAATCTGCTGAAATGCCGCATCGTCCGGGTCAGCCTGAATGCAGTCGGTATCGGCGTTTGCATCGCAGACCCACACACTGAAAATCTGATAGGTCAGCTTTTCATCTGCCAGCGAGACATAAATGTACGGGTTCTCTTGCCCAAACTCGAACACGCGGTATTTGTGCAGATCCTCAAACCCACCGGTATAGTCCTCGTCGGTAAAGGTGTGGCCGTAAAAAATCAGATTGCGAGAAACTTTTACGGCGCTGTCCATGCGGCAGGCGTAGTCGGCATAGAGGCAGCCGTGGTAATCCTCAGTTCCTTTTTCATCACGGCGCAGATAATAGTCGTTGTCGCCATACTGCTGCACGGGCGCGTCAATATTGGTGCCGGGAATCGTGATCCAAGCCATGGTGTCCGGGTTTTCTTCCTGTGTATTGGCAAGACGCTCATCGGGCGGATTGATGTCACTTGAATGTATAATCGGGGAAACTATTGCCTCGCAGATACCAGAATATCTGAAAATAATAGTGCCGACCCAAAGTAGACCTATTCCGATAGCTATGATAACAAAATGTAAAAGTTTGAGATCTTTTTTCAAATATGTACCTCTTTGTGTTATCTATCCTGTTGAACTTACATGCTAAAGAACTATAATATTGTTGTGACCTTATGGAACGGCTATTAGTAAAGTTAAAACTAGAAAGGAGCATAGGTGAAAAATGAAATGTAATTATAAAATGCATATGGCAAAAGTACGAATTGATTCTGCAGATAGAGAAAAATGTGAAGAGACTGTTCGCCAAACATGGGAGGAACTTAGGAATGCTCTTGCAACGAAAAATCTCTTAGAAGATGATATAGATAGGGCATTGACCTTTACATTTTTTAAGGTATTCGACGATTTTTTCACCACCTACTCAAATGAACTTGAAAAGACATTAGAAGACCTTGCAAGTAATCATTTTATTGTCCGTGGAACTATTTTAGATAGTTCAAATGCTGTAGGATCTGAAAGGTTCATTCCCAAAGCTGAGTATATAAAAAAAGAAAATCGTTTTAGCCCAGCTGGGATAGAATGGCTTTATCTTGCAACAGCAACGCAACGTTTGGACGCTATAAAATGCTCTGAAAAAGAGTGCCGTGCAAACAAGGGTCAACACTTTGGAATATGTGATTTTTATGTGGATGATTCTTATAAAGATAAGAAAATTATAGATCTTACGGTTGCGGATAAGTTTTCTTATAAAGAAATAGATATGATTCTTGCCAAAGCATATGTGGATCGAGAAAAAGAGGCATTACAATATCAACGCGCGATAACCAGAATAATCAAACCAAAGGCGGACATATTTAGACAAAAAATTGAAAGGTGGACCTTTTACATATACTTAAAACTTCTATCCGAGCAACTTTTTGTTCCTATCGAAATAATCAATGATCCGTATTTGACGTATGCGCCGTTTCACTGTATTGCAAACTATTTCTTTCAAAAAGGATATGTTGGAATAAAATACAAAAGCACCGTATCAGAAGTAGGAGAAAACATTGTTCTGTTTAATAAATTTATGGCAAAGCCAGACGAGACACCTCAAGTAATATTGATATAAAATTCACTTTGAATTTGCGACTGCTGTGGGAAATACCTCCGCAACGTCATCTTCCTGCCATGGCAGGCGGGGCAGGGGCGCGTAGTGACGGCCGTTCGGCTCGACCCAGCTGCCCTGACCGCCGGCAAAGATGTGGATGTTGAACGAGTTCAGCACGGTCAAAAAGCTCTCCATGTCGGCGGCATCACAGCAGAGAGAATCCCGGTTGCCAATCAGTAGCACATCAAATCGTTGTTGCTCGGCATCCTGTAAAATCTCCTTTACAGCGGGGCGCATGAGCAGGGGCACAGGCTCGTTTGTCTCGGAGATGCGTTCTTTCTGTACGCCCCACTGTAATTTGCGGGCGGCACGCTGGCAGGCAAGGCGTTGTCTGCCCATGCTGGCAAGGTTCTTCGGGTCGGACTGGTAAAGACATTGTGCAATCATGGTGTTTTCCTCCTTAGTATTTCGGCTTATGATAGACTTCTTTATGCAGCGCCACCGCGTGGCGGCGCTCATGCCATAGGAACAGGTAGTGCAGAATCATCCCGCTGCCAACCAGCGGCAGCAGGACTTTTGCCCAATCAGAGATTCTCTTCATCGTCATCCTCATTTCTGCCGCCAAGGACAATATCCCCGGACGGCACATAGACTTTCGGCGCAGGCGCAGACTTTGCGGGTTCAGTCGCATGGACAGGCTCTTTGTGCAGCAGATGGGTGATAATCAACAGCACCGCGATGAAAAGCAGCGCGCAGGCAATCCCCATAATCAACAGGGCCGGTGTAATCCCGCTTTCTGCCGCAGCAACAACGGCAGGCACAGAAACCGGCGCATACAGCAGCGTGTAATGCACAGTTCCAGCCTCAGTGCGGGTGACAGTTCCGGCGTAGTGCGCCGTTGCCATGTAGGTGCTGTCCGCCTGCAAGGTTTCACCAATCGTAATGTCCTGCAAGGTCAGCGAGCCGGAAAAGCCGTACTCATCGTCGTAGGCCACAGATTCTTTCACGTCATTGCGAGCGGTTTCGGCATCGGCGCTGCGCACGGACAATTCAAAATCCTGCGTGACCTCTTTTTCCTCGGTCACACCACCCTCTACCGACTCGGTGACACCCCATAAGGTGTAATCGGCACCGCCCCACTGCATACCGCTTTCGGTCAGGTCAGTAACGGCCGTGCCATACGGTACGCTGTACTGTTTGACGACAAGCAGCTGGCCGCCGTCCTCCTGCCATGAGATACTGTCTGGATAAAACTGCGGCGCGGTCTCTTCCGGCGACAATTCCACCAGTTCCGGGGCAGGGGTGGGTGTGGGCTCCTCGGCAAAAGCTGCGGTGGCGGTACCCAGTGCCAGCAGGCAGCACAGGGCGGCGATAACAGGTTTTTTCATTAGGATTCCTCCATTTCGGTTTGATTTTGCATTTTGCGTTCTACAATGCGGCGCAGCTCGTCCCGGTCTGTGGTGATCAGGTCCTTTTCTTCCTCGCTGCATCGCATATCAACGGTGACATTGTTGGAGTTTGTGACGATCAGCGCACTGCCGCGCTCGAAGCGGGTAATGTTGTCGATTTCGGCATCGGTCAGCTTCAAGACGCTCTGTACGCGCTGCGCTTCCTCTTCCTCCAGATTCAGAATGATTTTGATTTTGCAGTTGTTCAGGATGCCGCGGCCGTATTTTCCATCTTCCAAGGAAAAGAAGTCGTTCAAATCCTGCGTGGCAACCAGCACACCGCCGCCATAGCCGCGAATCGTCTTGACGGCCTCGAATACATAATTGGCGGCCAGCGCATTGGACGATGCGCCGATGATTTGCCAAACCTCATCTATAAAAATCTGCTTGCGGCGGGTCAGGTCCTCTTTGGCCTTATCCCACATATAATCCAGCCCGATGTACATACCCACGGTCAGCAGATCGCCGGACAACTCACTGATGTCGATGACAACATAGCTGTTGTCAAGGTTCACATTCGTCTGGCGGTTGAAGCTTGATGCCGAGCCGTGTACAAGGCGATTCAGGATATTGGCAATGCGCCGGGTCTCCGGGGCAACCGACAAAACCGCGTGGAGGTCGCCCAAAATTGGCATTTCGCGGTATTGGCTGGGGTGCGCGGGGTCATCCAGACTGGCATTGTCGTAGGTGATGCCCTTATTGCGGTAGGTTGTGACGATGGCTTCATCCAATAGCTGGCGCTCCTCGTTGCTCAAATCGGGAATCAACAGCGAAAAGAAAATGTGCAACTTTTGGATTTTGGCGGCCAGTTCCGACTGCTCCGGCATGGGGCCATCCAGAAGTTCGCTGCTGGTGTGGTCGATTTTGCGAATTTCCATGACGTTGATGCAGTCTGGGCTGCCCGGTACGATGCGGATGATGGTACCGTTCAACGCCTTGGCCTGACGATAAAATTCATGCCCTTTCAGTGGTGCAATGATGTAGACAGGTGTTCCGGCCAGCCGCATACGGCGGGCGATAAGCTGCATGGTGAACGTCTTGCCCGCGCCAGAGGTGCCGAGGATCGCCATGTTGGCATTTTTGTAGATGCGTGTATTGAAGTTGTCAAGGCTGACAAGGGAGTTGTTGTACTTGTTTACGCCCAGCAGCACGCCGTTGGTATCACACAACTCAAAACTGACGAAGGGATAAAAGCTGGCGGCAGTGGAGGTAAGGATATTGCGGCGGTATTTCTTAAACAGCGCCGCATCCGGGGCGCACAGCGGTAGAGAAGAGAGGAAGGCCGCCTCCTGCCGGAAGCTGCACAGCTGCAAATTCATATCCTGTGAAACCATGAGCTTGCGTATCTCCCCGATGCGCCACTCCAAATCCTTGACGCTGGCAGCTGTGACGGTCACAAGAATGGCGGCATAGTAGAAATCTTCGTTGTTGGCAAGGCCGTCTTTCAGGTAGTACCCGGAGCGGATGGCGTTGGAGAGGTCATCAAAGTCCGAGTTTGTGTCGCTGGTATCCTTGATTTTGCTGCGGTTGATGCGGATCTGCTGCCCGATTTTCTGCATCATGCGTTCTTTGGGCTGTCGTTCCAGAAACAGGTCCACATCAATGCCCTCTCCGGCGTTCACCAGCAGCGCCATCCACCCGGCTGTGACCTGTGCGCGGTAGCCGTCTGCGGGAATCATCAAGTAGGCGTGGTAGGTGCCGTCCATATAGAGATAGCGCCCATGCTTCAAATCCAGCGAGGGTGGAATCATAAAGGCGGCAGGCGGTATCTTGTCCAGTGCGGTGGCATCGTTCTGGGCCAGATAGCTGGCAAGCACGTCTTGGATGCGCTCCTGCAATGGCACCTGTACCGCCGTTCGCCTATTTAGTAAGGTATAGAAAACGTCTGTGAGGAACTCGTCCTCGTTTTCGTGTTCCACGATGGCGTTGCCGCACTGTGCCAGATAGGTGCGGAAGTTACGGGCGGTGGTTTCGAGCGTGGAGACGATTTCAGCATAGGAGATGTTCCGCTCGTTTGTAGGGGCCTCGTATTGAAAAATCACGAAAAAACGGCGGCTGACAGCATCGCGAGAGCCAAGCCGTTTGACAAAGCGGATATAGCTCATGTGGCGCTTGCGCACTGCCGCGTCCGGTTCGTTGGCGGCATCCCGTCGCAGCTTGTCCAGATAGGCGTTGACATCTGCCTTGCGGGAAAACGACTTAAATTGCAGCCGCACCGGGCTGACTTTCAAAAGGCTGGCGAACGAGTAGATGACGCTGCGTTGCTCGCGCGGGGAGCGCAGCAGGAAGTTGATGGGTTCGATTTCCAGAATTTTGATGTAGCGGTCATCTGTGGTGTGCAGGATGCCGTCCTCGATTTTCTCGATGGGCAGCAAATCGTAGAGCGTCTGCCGTTTTACCAGCTTTCCGTGGCGGTCTGCTTTGCGCTGCAAGACCTGTGCATTATGGGGCAAGGTGTCGGCATCGTCGTAGTAGACAATGCGGTATCGCTTGCTGATGAATCGCAGATGCCGGTGTCGGTTGGCTTCAAGATTGCCCTGCGGCGTGGGCGTGACGATGCGGCGGCGCTTTATAAAGCGGAACCAGTGCGCCACAAACTGCGTCAGACTGTCGCCGCCGATACCGACCACACCAAAAACACCCAACGGCACCGACACCGCAATGACGATCATCAGGCGGATGTTGAACGCCAGCGACAGATAAAACAGCGGCACCGCACTGCCCACGGCAAGCACAGCCGCTTCCACCGCATTGCGCAGCTTGACCGTACCGCCGAGAATCGTGCCGGTGTCCACAAAATTCTGCGGGATCAGGTAAACATCCCGCTCTTCGCGTGAAATTTCGACCACCTCCGATAAACGAAAAGAGCGCCCAGTAAAAGGCGCTCTTGCGTTTCTGTTCAATTTTGACGATACTATTATAGCAGAGTCATATTGCAGCAAAAAAGACTTTTGCTGTGCGGATGTTGTGCTGATTTACTGCATTTCGGCAGATAAATTTTCAAATGCGGTTTTGTGGCATCAATGTGGCTACATGGATTGACAGCCGAATGCTATGAACGTATAATGGAGATAAGAAGAAAAACACTGCATGAAGGGAGTTTATTTTATGGAAAACATTGTTTCGGCGGCCAAAACGGATGTGTTCCGCGTTCGCATCAACCCGGAAATCAAGCAGGAACTGGAATCTGTGTATGCAAAGAACGGTCTTACCCTGACTGATGCCATCAACGTGTTTTTCCAGCAGTCGCTGAACGCGGGCGGCTTTCCCTTTGCTGTGACCGAGGACAATGCGGAGATCATCAAGGCAAAGGCACTCTCCCGCCTGACAAAGCAGTTGCAGGAAGCGCAGGACGATCCGGTTTCTTACTCCGAGGATGAAGTGTATAAGATGTTCGGAGTTGAAAAATGAGGGTAAGCTATAAAAGAGCCGCCGTCAAGGACATGGAGGCGACCCGCGACTACATTGCCGAGCGGTTGAAGAACCCCAAAGCGGCCAAAAAGCTGACGACGGCGCTGCTGAAAGCAATATCTCTCCTGGCAGATAATCCTTACATGGGCGCGGCATTGGCAGAAAAGTTTGAAATCAGCACGGATGTGCGCTATTTTGTAGTGGCAAAGCAGTTGATTTTCTACCATGTGGATGAGGAAAGCAGCACGATAGAGATTCTTCGAGTATTGGACGGCAGGACAGATTATTTGACGGTTTTATTTGGATAGTGAAAGAGGAAGATCCTGATGCCATAATGGCAAGGATCTTCCTCTAAGTATTGAAAATATGAAATGGTGGAAGACTAAAAATGAGAATAACCTTTTTGGTTGGAAATGGGTTTGATTTAAATTGCGGCTTACATACCCAATACAGTGATTTTTATAAGTACTTTATCGAAAAGCATCCTCAAAACACAATAGCATGTGAAATAGCAGACAATCCGGAAAATTGGGCGGATTTGGAATTAAGCATCGGTAAGTATATCGAAAAAGTATCAGGAGAAAATAGGGAAACTTTTTTAAACGATTTAGCCGAGCTTGAAGAAGAATTGCGGGACTATCTTCAAAGCGAAAATCAGAGAATTGTTATAGGTAACGAAATTGGTGGGGAGTTCCATGACAAGGTTGTATGCTTTTTTGATGGAATGCGCCCAGTGGATAAGGCTGATATTGCAAATTTGCGAAGATCTACCACAAATTCCTTTCAATATACCTTTGTTACGTTTAATTACACTGACGTTTTGGATCAAATAGTCGAGAAAATCAAGAAATCAGGAACATTTGATAAGAGAACTGTTAATGGGCGTACCATTCTTGATGACCTGGAGCCAGTGCTGCATGTTCATGGCACATTATCTGATGCGTTGGTATTAGGCTTAAACGATGAATCACAGATTTGCAATGAACAACTAAAAGATGATTTGACATTGCATGAAACCATTGTGAAGCCAAAAGTTAATGAACTATTGGGTGAGAGCCGGACCGATAAAGTAAAACATTTTATAGACGAAAGTCGATACGTTTGCGGGTTTGGCCTTTCTTTAGGTGAGACTGATAAGATATGGTGGGAGTATATTGGTCAGTGGCTTCAAAGAGATCAAAATCATAGACTGGTGCTGTTTGTGCTTGAAAAGACTCCAAGCCGGACGATTGCGATGCAAGAAATTCTTCGGAAAAGAAAATGGCAGGAGCTATTCTTGAAAAAAGCTGGAATAGAGAATGAAAATGTGAAAAACAGGATTATCATTATTGAAAATTCGGGTATTTTCACGATGGAAAATGTAAAATTGAAAGTTCTGGAACCTATAAAATAGAAAGCTTTGAATTAGTTAATTAAGGTAATTGCGGGGATTCATATAATTCCCATTGACAATAACACAAATGTGCAGATGATTCCCGGTTACATCGCCGGTAGCGCCAACCTTGGCAATGGTGTCGTACTTGTTTACAGTATCGCCAACCTGCGCCAAAAGCTGGCTGCAATGGGCGTAAAGGGTGCAATATCCGCCGCCGTGGTTGATGACCAGATAATTTCCGTAGCTGACATGATACCCCGCTTTAATGACTGTGCCGGCCTCCACTGCCAGAATCGGAGTGCCGTAGGGATAGGCAATGTCCAAACCGTTGTGGTTGGTGGTATCCTTGCCGGGGATGCCTACATCCTCGCGTTTGCCAAAGAAAGAAGTAATGTGCTGTTCCCAGTTTGGATCATTGAATGGATTGCCAAATCCGCCGCTGGGAGCAGGGGAGGTATCATCAATAAGTGCATCGTTGATTTGTCCCAGAATCGAGATGCCTTCGCGTTCTTTAATTTCGTGGAGGTAGACGGTCAGGTTATGCGCATAGGCATAGGCATAGCTTTTCTGCTTTTCGTCAAGCTGCCAAACCGTGTCGGCAAAGTAGTCATCGCCCACATAGGAAAGCGTGAAAACCGTATACGTGTGATCTTCCTGTACCGTTATGGTCTGCCCACGCACCTCTTTTTGCACTGGCTCTGTGCGGATTTCCGCGGAAGTGGTGTAAGTATAATATTCTGTCCGGTGCGCTTGTACCTGTGCGGAAAGGTCAGCCAGGTTGATTTTGGTATAGTCGTCCTGTCCTTGGTAGGCACAGTACATAGAAATGAGTTGAAAGGCATTGTAAGAAACATGTCCGCCTACGGAATCATCAATATCGCTGTAGGTGAGGCTTGCACGCTCGGAGTCTATTTCGGCAAGGGTATCCTCGTAGGCTGCCTGCAAAATATCCGATACTGCATTGCGAAGCTGAATTACATTGGCTGCAATTTCCAAATCATCATTGACCGCCGCGCTGGGTTGTGTCAGTGAGCCAAAAATCGCACCGGGCAGCATGAGCAGAACCAGAATCGGTAGCAGCAAGACGGCAACGACAACGACCAGTACTTCCTTGCGGTACTGCACCGCAGCTTCAGTAGCAGCCCCAGCGGGGCCGCCCTGCATGCCTGCCTGTGCGACTTTGGCAAGTTTGGGCGCGTTACGAAGTGCTGCTGAGGTTGCCTGCCGTGAATTTTGAGTATCATTTTCAATCATTTAATGTCTCCGCGCCGGGGCTTTTGGCATGGCGGCCACTTTGCGCTCATCATACTGCATACGCCCACGTTCGTCCTGAACGGTGGGCGCTTTTTCTACGCGGGTCGTTGCGTAGACCTTGTACCACTTTTCGCCATCGCGGGAAGTCTGCTCAGTAAAATGGCCCTCCGGTTTTTCGTACTGGCGGGCATTGTACATGGCAAACTGAATCTGACCGCGGCCGGGGATGATCTCGCGTCCCTGAATCTTGCCGCCGCCGATTTCTACATCGGTGACACTGTTGCCCATCTGCCCCAGCAACACGCGATTCATGGCGGCCTGTTGGATAGAGGACGAAGTGGGAATGGTGGACCGCTCCGTAACGGCAGGACTACCACCGGCGCGCATGGTAATTTCACTGTCCCTTGTCGGGAAAACATCAATCGTGCTATCGCCCTCCAGCGCCAGCGGCGTAGCGGGAATAGGAGAGTCCATTACGGTGTCACTTTCGGCTGCCGCCATTGTAGTGGGAATGTTCTCACCAGTGGCAGGAACGGGCATCGCCTGCACATCGCTGGTGCCGGCAAAATAGCCATTGAGCGCTTCCACGGCGCTGTCACCTGTAATACTGCCGCCTGTCTGCCCGGTGGCGATAGAGCCGATAACCTTGCTGGCAAAGCCGCCATTTTTGCCAAGACTGTTGTGGTACATGGCCCCGCCCAAGGATGCACCGATGCCGCCGGATTGCCCGCTGATGGAGCTTGCGGTGCTTTGCTGTATATGACGACTCACCATGCCGGAGAGCCCGCCTGCAAAGGTGTTGCCGGGTGTGGTTTTTGTGGCAGCAGTTGTGGCGGCGGCTTTTGCAGCACCCAGCCCCATAAAGGCTTTGCCGATTTCAAAGCCGCGAAAAGCCAGCAACACCTCGGACAGCATCGAGCCGGGCGAGCGTGAAACGCCGATGCCCAACGAGTGCAGAATGCCGTCCAGCTTGGTGCTGACCTTGAGAAAAGCAATGGCGCACAGCAGCCATAGAAACAGATTGCCGGATACAGCATCCTTGCCCTGCGCATCCACGGCGGCAGCAGCCTCATTCTCGGTCAAAGCAAAAGCGATCGGGCAATACAGGAGAGCAAGGCTGAGAGCGGTGAATAAAGAAAAAAGAGTTTTTTTCACGTAAAAAATCTCCTATAAGGACAGAGGATTAGCGAGAAATTCCCCGACCATATTGACGAACAGCTTCAAGCACCATGCGTTCATAATCAGCAGCAGAAGCTGCCCGCCGAACATCCGGCACCAGCTTTTGAAAATGTTGTTTGTGCCGCGCGCCGCACCCATGGCAAAGGCAAGCGGCGCAGTAAAGACCAGAATTCCCAGCACAACATATCGCTCGGCAGCTTCCAAAAGCAGCTTTAAGTAATTCCATGCAAGAATCACAACAAGGATCAGAGCAATCAGCGCTACTGAGCCGTTGGCAATCACGCCAATGATGACGAGCAGTACGGAATTGAAGTCTCCAAACTGCACGCCGGGCAGGCTGCTGTCCAAAATCCAGTTGTAGGGCGTGCCGCCGATCTGCAAGGCAAGGTTGACGATGTCGTCGCAGTACCAAATCAGCAGCAGAAAAATCACAGAACGCACCACCAGATTGATGGGATTCTCGGTATCGATGTCAAACCCGGCACCATAGCAGCGGTAAAGCTGCCACACCAGGTTCAGCAGTACCAGCCCGATGGCCGTCCAAATGAAGATTTCATACATAGCCGAAGCAGCAGGGAAGTACCGCTTGAACGTGTCCATATTGCAGCCCAATGCGCCGAGTACCGAGGTAGATACCAAATCCAGCAGGTTCATCACCTGCGTTGCCAGCCAATCGACAATGCCATCTAAAATGCCCAAAGGCCGTCACCTCCTTTTGTGAGCAGGGGAGCGCTTACGGGTTCCAAGTGCCGCCCTGAAAGAACGGCGTGACATAAGCCATGATGAAGCCGAGACCGTTCAGAATCGCCCAGGTGATGGCAATGCGCTTGAGCCATGCGCGAGAGTCGTCTACGGTCTTGCCGTTCTTGGAAAAGTTCATCAGCAGCAGGGCAACGGCGGCGCAGACCACGGCTGTGACGGTGGAGATAGAAATGATTTGCGAGTAGACATCCTGCATGATCTCGCTGGCCTTTGTCCAGACGGTGGTGCCGGTTGTGGCGGAGGAATTATCCTCGCCGGTTGCAAAAGCGGGCATCGCGGTCAGTACGCTGCACATGGCAGCGCAAAGGGCTGCTTTTATGCGCTTATGAGAGCATGAATGTGTGTTTTTCTTAGTCATTGAAACCTCCTGTGTACAAAAATGCTTTAAGAATGGCCAAAAGTAGGCCATTACCATGATAACAAATTAGCTGTGCAGAAAAAAAGGCTTTCGCTCTGCTGATTTTGTGCGGATGTTGTGCAGGGTCAATCGGGAGTCAGCAGATTGGTGATTTTTTCGCACTCTTGGGAGGTGTAGCCCCACAAAATCGAGCTGAGAACCTCGATAGCTTCATCCCGGTGGACATAGTAGGTGCGCAGAGAAATGGAGATTCCCTTGGTTTCGAGCGACTGCAAAATTGCACCCGCATTCTCGCACTGCTGCGGGGAGAGATAGGCGTAGTACAAAATCCAGTAATAAAACTCGCCTTTTTTGTGCTTGCGACGCATCAGGTCAATCGCAGTGTCGATGATCTGCATCATCTTTTTGCTGCGCTCCAGGGCGCGGGCATAGTTTTCCAGGCGGTTGCCGCCCTTATTGACCTCGCTGTCCACAAACAGTGCATCCGTAGACAACCCGTACTCAGCCTTGAATTCCTCCTGCAAATCGAGATCGGATACTTCCAAATTCCACATGACATCTCGGTACTTCCTTAAAAGTGTACGCGTGTCGTGGTAATGCGAAGATACATTAGATTTCTGTCTTTTAAATGGCATAAAAAATACTCCCTGTTTTAGTGTGTCGAAAGAATTCTTTCAGTTACTAAACAGAGAGAAAGAAACGATTTTGATGCACTTTTAGAAAATGATTTTATATTTTAAGAAAAAACTTTATTGCAATCACTACAATAAGTGCGATTGCAATAGAGCCTGAGGTTTGAATTCAATCGAATAAACATAACAGCTTTTTGGTGTGCCGAAAATAAGATGAATTATTCAGTGAAAATCACAATTGAAAGCCATCAGGATTTTTTGTAGAATTAAAGAAGAAATACTTTACGCAGTATGGTAACATTTTTTGACAGGAATATCAAGAAAATTGTGCCCCAAAAGGAGAAATTTAAATGCCAGTCAAGGAAATTTTGGATGTTCTGGGCGAAAATCCAACACAAGCAGTATACAATGAAGGCAAAAACTTTGTTACGAGAAAAATTAAATTGCATATCGATAAGGAGAAGCTTGAAAATTACGTGAAAGAGGCATACAATCGGCAGACAATCGTTTACGCCTCGAAGAAATTCGCCTACGAGGGATTCATGGAGTATATCAGCAGTAAAGCATTTATAAATGAAGTGGAAGAAATCCTTGTAGAAACGGACTATGTTAAAAGAGAAAAACGAAAAAGTGAGTTGATTGCAGAGGGTATTAGCTACATTGAAAAGAGTGATACGATTGCACAGGAGCAGGCAAAAGAGTTGATGCTTATCGGCATCGAAGCGGTGCTGAAATATATGAGCAAACAAATTGAGCCTTCTCTGAGAATGGTTATTAACAATCAGGCAGGCGATATTATTTGTCAAGTCAAAAAGGAACTTAATGAAGCAATTCAAAAACTTATACAAGAGCTTATGCCCAAAAAACGTAAGGTGAAGCCTTGCCCTGTTCAACCGCAGAATATTAGCAATGAACTGATTCCGCCGATTGAATATGTAGGCAGTGAAAAAGTTCCTGAAAATGAAAAGTATGATTATGGTAAGGATGACGAAAAAGATAGTGTGTATCCGATGCTGCGAATTTTGAAAGAACATCAGGAATCTCGATTCTTTCAACTTGAGTGAATCGGGACACAGACATGTGGTGGTGTAGGAAAAACGTATACCCTGTATGGGGTGATGAATCAGGTGAACAACGCAGGGAAAAATCCGGCGGTTTATCTGTTGTTAAAGAAGGTTTACAGCGGGTTCTCCGATGAAAGTCGGAGCGGAAATCGACTTTTGGCAGAGGTTAAAAAGCAGTTGGAGGAAGACGAATGCAATAATGCGCTTCTTCTTTTGGATGGCTATAACGAATTACCGTCAATCACTTGTCAGATGAATTTTATTCTGGATATCGCATCGTACCAGGAACAGTATCCGAATAGTACTATCGTAGTAGCTAGCCGCACAAAAATGCAGTATGCTGATGCACATGCTTTTGTAAGTGGTGATGCCGATTATGCCTCGCTGGAAATCTTAAATGATCTCAAGCACTGCTACATTCTGGTGTTGGAAAGGGCTGCAATAGAGAAAGCGATTGGTGCTAAAATCGAGACGCAGGAAGAATATGAAACATTGTCTACGCCGTTCTACATAACATTGTACAAAAATACAGATTATTCTATTACAAGAGAATATACAAAAAGATGGGTTACAAAGGCACAAGAGCAATCTTATAAGGAAAGAAAGAAAAGCAAGACAGCGTTGCTGATTGCACAGATGATTCGGGAAATAGAAAAACTGGGGGAGGGTCAAGGAACTGATAGGACGGAACGAAAGGCTTTTGTCTTGACCAAAGTATTTCCGGTTATCGGCTATCAGCTTTATCAAATTGCAATCGTACAGGAGGATTTGGAAAATAGTGGAGCTATTCTTTCTGAACGGAAAGTTACGCTGAAAACACTGCACGACATCATCTATCAGATGCTGGACTTTTTTAAAACCTATCCAGAAACACTACAGGGATTCCCGGAGTACGAAGACGAGACGGACTTCAATAATTTGCTTGAGTCGTGGGAGGATTTTGAGGATTCTATTAAGACTAAAACTAAAAAGGCAGAAAAAAAGCGGAACACTTACATTCCTGTTACCGAAACGCCATTTGATATTCTTACCTATGATGCAAGCAAAGGCAAGAAAATATTTTCGTTTTCACATGATAACTATCGGGATTTTTTTGCGGCCTTCCACATTGCAAATATTTATTGGATGCTTTTACACAGCCGCTACGATTGGAAAACGTTAGACGAATTGCAGTATAAGATTTTCTGCTTGCAGCTTGATGCGACAGAACGTTCTGTTCTTATTATGGCGATAGAAATCCTAAACAACTATTATGGTGTAGGACTTCAACTTAAAGATAGTACGTTCTACACAAAAATCGATGAATTCCTGCGGCATGATATGGATCCGGTAGCGCGTCTGACTGCTTTAAATATTGCAATTCGCTTTATCGAGACGAATCTATCTGTGGAAGATGAAAGTGGTTCTAGGCCAAAGGATTACGAGAAAAAAGATTTGCATGACCGCTTTGTAACATTTTGCAACATGTTCGAATGCCAAAAAAATGAGTGTGTCCGAAATATTTATGCTACGTTTTATACGTATGTAAAGTGTCTTCTGGCGCGCGATTCACGTGTGGGACGCGGCGAAGGCAAGGATTTGTTAAGAAGCTTAGACATTGCTGCTGAGGCAAAGAAAGAGGAAAAAGACCTACATGTAGCACGCGCAGACGGGTGTATGCAGATTGGCCTGATACTCTCCAGCGCAATGGATCAGTTCTTGAATGCAGAGGGCACGGAAAAACTGCTTGAGGATGTTTGGGAAAAGGCCCAAGACTGGCTTGAACTTACAAACCGTATCAACCAGCTGCTGGAAAATTGCGAAAAGCGCCGGGACACAGCGGAAATCAAGGAAGCACTGAAGAATGAATTTGGCGAAAAATGCCTTGCAAACAAAGAATTTTTTGATTGCACAGCAGAACTCCTCACCATGCTTCATACAGCAAAGAATAAGTATGATGCTGAAACAGATGAAACATGGAAGAAAATCTATGGCCTGGGGTATATCAGCAAAGCAATGTTGATTTTCGCTGCATTGGGCAGCAGCGTTGGTGCCATGAATCGGATTGCTCTGATGTTTATGAATCAACAGGATGAGTGCGAGCAGGACAGTCGACTGGCGCTTTACAAAACAAATCCGCCGCGAGTAAAGGGAGTTGATTACACAGACAATTATCTTACAGCATGGAAAATATTCTACGCGGGCACATGTATCTTCCGCTCCACGCAGGGGTATTCTCGCTTAAAGGTTGGAGAGTTTGTATTTAAAAATTTTGTTGGCTTCGAAAATGGAGTTCCTGTTCAGCGGGTGACGCAACAGTGTGTACCGAAAGAACCGGAGGTTGATGACAACAACTTTACACTAATGCTGGAGCATATCGATATTGCAGAGCGCAATCATGCTGTGATGTCGACTTATTGGCGTGGTCGTGCCTGGCAGGAGCATGGAATTCGCGTACATGATACGACAGGCTTCTATGAGAGCAATGCAGTTCAATGTTTTGATGCAACAAATGTTTCCAAGATGGATTTTGAAGAGCAACGTAGCAGCAGAAAACCATTGCCGTATACCAAGATGGTGAACTTGATTGAACTGGTGGGCTACCCTGATAAAATTCCTTCTGGCGAGCGGCTGGATCAAGTTCATGAATTTGTTATGCAGGCCATCCAGAGTCGTATCCAAGAGTATAAGGCGTTGGATTACAAAATTAATAGCGAAAGCTACCATGCGTCTACAGCAGATTTCAGGTATGAGATTGGCCGATATAAGCGAGCACTTTGCAAACGTGGTGATTCCAGCCAAAAGATAAATGAAGTTATACGATTAGAAAAAACGATTTGAAAGGGAATGATGTATAAAACAAGTGCTTTCAAAACGAATTGAGCGATTATATATTGATTTTTTCGATTTTATGTGAGACAAATTAGTGGCCTATGAATGATATAGGATTAGTAATTCAAAAAAATCAATTATAAATCATAGACACTGCAAAGTGTTCAACTAGAAGGAGGTGTTATATATAGCTGTGAAATAGTACGTGGGCTACCGATATATTGGAAGTATGCGAAATGGGTGGAATCGATTTGATCGACTCCACCCATTTTATGTGTTGTGTGTTAGTGCCGCCCTTTCCCGACAAAATACTCCGGCTGTAACATTGTGTTTGGCGTGTATAATAATATCATCAAGTGCTACAAGTATTTATACTTATGCAGCTGAAATGCCATACACTGATTGGCACGTGATATGAGAAATTCGTTCCTAGAGTAAGCGGGCCTCCTATACGATTAATATAGTCAATAGGACGATTACTTTATGAGAAGAAGGTATTAATAGGTATAGCGAAGAAGCCACTGTGTTAGATTCTGATACATGATAATGTTACGTGTTTTCAGAAAGCTCAGAAGAGTACTTATTTATCGCGGTTCGATAAAGATTTACTTTTTCATCCTCGAAACTTACCCTATGCAATCTGATGTCTTCAAATTTCTGATAGATATTTTTGTAAATAATTTGGTGTGCTGCATTATGAACAGATTCGGTGCTGTAGGGATCCATTTCAAAGGATTCTTCAGAAACCGCTAGTTTCAAAAGGGTAAGCAAATCGTCCTTGCTAATCTGATCGATTGGCTTTTTGCTTGCTGCACTCCCATCCAAAGAATAGAATACTCTTCCATTATCAACCATTAAGTATTTCATAAGAATTCCTCCGATCCATATAGGCTGCTTCACCAGCCTCAAGGCAATCCAATAAAACCGATTTTCGTGATATATGATTGCCTTTTAAATCAACTAAGTCCTCACTTGAGGGATAACCCGAATACAAATGATATTCAAGCTTTCCATCACTTAAGACCTCTTTGCAGGCATAAACGATGTAATCTGGGTGAACAGAAACACCAATTGTATTATTGTGCGTTGCAATAATTACCGGAATAGTTTTTGATATGTCTTTAAGCAGGCTATCTACTCCATCTCTAAGGAATATATTGTCAAACGAAGACTCTGGTTCATCAAGAATCAAAATGCTGTTTTTCACTCCATCTGACAGTTCTTGAAGCAAATTATATTCGGAACGTTCTCCACCGGACGCAGGACTTCCATACTGGTTAAATACTTCATAGGTAATGTTAACGAAGTACTTATAATACTCCGATGCAGGAATATCCTTCCCTTTCAAAACTTGTAGGAATTTGTACGGATCATTGTACTCCTTAAATGCATCAGAGAAGACGGTCTTGCTTCGACTAACTTTCTGCATCGCCAGTGCACCTGAAAACGGACTACTTTGGGCAACTACTCTGTAAGAATACAAATTCTGCGCTTGAATAACACGAGGCTTTTTTATCATTTTCACCACATCACGGAAGACCTGTACCTTGTGCTGATTCATGAGGATTTGGTACAAGTCTATATCTGGCACAGCGGTTGTAGAAGAGCGAACACTTAGTTCTTTCTTTACCGATGTGATAAGACTATTTACGTATTCTTTGTGCAACGAATCTGTCTTTTCTCGAATGTATTGCTCTCTTAATGCAATGGCTAAACGCAGAAGCGAACTCCTACCAACATACCTTTCAACCAACTCCTTGTATTCAATTGAGCCCAGTAAAGTCTCTACGGCTTCAATCATTTCGACAAGGGAGGATAAATTTTTGATGCTAAAATTTGATTCTTGATAGAGATTTGCCTTTGAGAAGATGTCTTGCCGCTGTGCATCTTCTCCGGCCTTTTTCAGCGTCTCTAAATATTCGTCTATTTCCTTCGCATCTTGCTCCAGATTGACGGATTGCACATCATCAACAACCGTTTTGAACGGCCCCAAATAGCTTTCTGTTACAGAGTTTCCCTTGTTTTTTAATGCTGCCTCGAATTTTCGCTGAGATTGCTCATCATCCATCGATAACAACGAAAATTGTTTGATGTACTTTCCGCCGGGAAATTGCGCATTGATTTGATCGAGCGTGTAGGTCTTGCCAGACGAACGCTTTCCTAAAAGTACAGTTAATCCAGTTGAGATTTGCAAACCATTGTCGAGAATTTGGAATAGAGAGTTTCCATCTTCCGGCTTCAGTGATACTTTTGCCTTATCGGTTAATGCATATTTAAGTGACATCATATTAACGTCATCTATATCGATATAGGTCTGCCTTCCTAAAGGAAACGGAGCTTTTTCTTCAACTCTCCAATCGCTAAATAGTACAGGAACTAATTTTTCGCTTCGGGATTGCATATAGATGAATTTCTTTGCGCTGCATGCCTCCCCGCACTTAATATATGGGCTGATTTGAGGAACCCTCTCGAGCGGGAGTTTTGGCTCCTTCTCGTAATGAGGAATCAGGATATATTTCCCAAGATCATTAAATATTTCCATAAATTGTGCTTCGGAAATATATGAATCCTCACTTGTTCCGTTAAGGCGATAAACTTTCGCGCATTTTTCTGTGAAATCATCTATGTCAGATGGATCGGTAATGACAATCAGGTGGCCACCTTCTATATCTACTTCGATGCCAGGAAAGACTTTAATGGGTAGGGCATGCGTGATATCGCTGAATTGTTGGGCATCAAATAGATTGTGATTGGTTATCGCAATCAAATCTACTTTTTCCTGTATGACATAGCCTTTGAGCTTTTCTATCGAAAACTCAAATGGTTTGTCCCTTTTGGTGGAAACCGTATGGATATGAAGATCCATCTTTTTCATGTTTAACATCTCCAATCTTTTTCGTGCTGTTTTAGGACGATCTTCTGCTTATAATTAAATATCCAATCAATCTTTAGTGTAATTATAGCAACTCTATTCCTTTATTGCAAATATTTACGGCCGCTTTAGTTTTAGCTCGTTTATTAAACGAGCTAAAACAGAATACTATTTCCGTATAATTGAAAAAATCGAATAGTTACTGCAACACAGACAGTGAGGTGTCGCAAATATAAGCATAACTGCTATAATAGGAATTTGTACGGATGACCTTTATCATTAAAACATTGCCACCATTTACACTGACACTGATTGGGCGAACATGTTCATCTCGTACAACATCGTCAACTCGCCCAACAAGAACATCATCAAGGTAAATTTCCACGCTCATATTTGCATCGCGATTTGTATCTTCCGATGTAACAATATTTGCCGAGAAGGTATCATATTGTCCGTCCAACTTGAACTTGGCCCATGCGGTGTCAGACGCGTCAAAGCGATACGATACACTGTGAGTGGTTCCATATAAATCTTTAACAGAGGGAACTTGCTCACAATGAACACTGTCCAGACATTCCAAATTATCTAGGCGCTTAGAAATATCCCTCTTTAATCCGCCTTGCTCGATTACGCTATTGATTTCGTCTGAGGAATATGTATTTAATAGTGTTCCCTTAAGTATTTGAATTTGATTTTTCAAGTCGTCATTTTCGTTTTGCAGGCTTTGGACTTGTCCCTGCAACGTTGATTGATTTGCCTGATACTGACTGTTCTCGTCAAGAACCTTTCTGTATGCGGAAATCAGCTCATCAGTTGAGTCTGTTAAATCAGTGCCGGCAGATACATAGCTGCCAGTTTCCCCTAAAATTTGGATGACATTTCCATTTACTGTTTGGGATATGTTCTGCACATTATGAAGTTGAAAAGCGCTTCCACCTGCTACAATAGCGGAAATGGCGGTAACTACTGCACAAATAATTTTGGTGCGGTTTTTCTCTTTCGTAATCATTTTACACTTTTCCTTTCTAGTTGAGCAGGTAAATCGTTCTAATTGTGTATTCTCCAGAAGCTCTTGTAGGCTAAACACGAGAGCTTCCTTTAAGGAAGCAAGGGAGAGTCAACTCTAAAATAATCGCTAATATAGATGATATACTTTATGTGACTTTCAAAATGTATTTCACCCATTTGTCGGGCATCGCGCATTATCCTGAAAGCGCATACCCCCGTCCCATTACGGTTTTCAAATCATCCGGGCCTAAATCCAGTTTTTTCCGCAGCTTTGCGATATGCACATCGACCGTCCGCGTTTGAATCGGCACTGTGATATTCCATGCAGATGCCAGAAGAAAGTTTCGGGAGCAGATGCACCCGGAGTGGTCGAGCAGCGTAATGAATAGTTGATATTCTGTGGTTGTCAGATGAATGCGGTGACCTTTCCTTTGAACGGTGAAATCGCTTTCATCGATGGACAGATTTTTATAATACTTCATCTGGAACACCTATCATGTCATAATCGTCAATAAGAGCCTGACCAATAGCCCATGCGAGGAAGAATGCTGCGCATACCAGAAAAATCGGAATCCACATTGCATTATAACTTTCACCGTCAGCAGTATATCCTTGGTTTTGCCAGAGGGCCGCAGCATGGAATAGTGGATAGAACCCCAGCCACTCAATCCCATTTTTCATTCCGGAAAGGCTCAGCAGCGCGGGCAGGCAATAGGCAACTGCGCTGATAAAGAGCGCAGTCAGCAAATTCCCCAATTTCTGTCCCAGCCATAAGGTAATCCGGCTCATGCAGAGGCAGGCCGCGAAACGACAGATTAACCAGAAAATCAGCAAATCCGACAGAGTTATAAACTTGGGTACAGCCTGCAAGTCGGAGATACTCATCGCAGGTCCCAGCAAAGAGGGAAGGCCATAGTCACGCAGCACCTGCCACAGATGAGGCAGAACGGTTCCGAACGATATAACCGCTGCCACGGCGGTACTTTGCCGCAGCTTTGCCTTTACAGTGTATTTGCGGCCCAATGGTGTGCAGGCCAGAATCTCATCCATGCCGCCTTTGCGTTCCATGGCAAACAGGCCGCTGAAGCACAGCGCACACAGCAGCCCCGCCAGAAGTGTATCCTGTACATCGCCGGTGCCGGTAAAGCCGAACAGCTTTTTATATCCGGTTTCATAGACAAGCCATGCACCGGGATTCTCTTTCAGATAGTAATTGATGTTGGACTGCACTACACGCTGATAGACAGAATATTTCTGCTGCAGTGAACTGTAGGCCAGCAACGCATCACTGCTCAATTCGCCGCTGTTGACACGCTTCTGTGTCTCCAGCATTGGAATAAACTCGTTACGCTGATTCCGTATCCAGTCGCGGCTTTCTTCGCTCCACGGGCCAGAAATGTGCTTCATATAATAGGCATAGTAAATTTCGTCCGCGTCTATGTAGCTCTCCGCCGTCACGCCCTGATAGATTCCAAACACCAGAAACGCTGCCAAGAATACTGCGGCCCCATTCATCAGCAATAACTTCCTGCCCTCTTCATGGGTAACAGAGGTCGCATGTGTTTTGAGAGAAAACGGAAGTGCAAAGCTGTGCTTGGCAGCCGGCAGCAGCTGTGCCTTGGCAAATACCGCACAGAATGCCGCAAATAGCGTGCCACCCAAAACGGCTGCCGTCAACCATTCGACCAACGGCAGGCTGACAGGATTACCAAACCAGAAAAGATTCCGGTAGTTCCCCAGCAGCTCGTTGGTCTGCAGCAGGCTCACCATATTCGCATATTTTACAACGTTCCAATGACTTGTGGCAGGTATTGCAGTACGAATGCCGTACATTGCCAAGGGCAGCGCCAACGCACCAATCCAACCGGCCGCAGCACGTTTGGCGATAAGGGCAGCCAGCATGACCCACAGCCCCATCACAAACGCACCGGCCCACTTAGCAAGTAAAAACCGAAAAAGATACTGGCCAACGGTAATCTGCATGGTACAGCGCATCAAAGCCGGAACGCTTTGAATCGTGCGGTTCATGGGGCCAAGGCTGAACGATGCCGAACAGTATGCGAGATTGACCCCATACAGCACCGTAAGAACGACCAATAAGCTGGCAGCAAATGCCGCCAGCTTTGCAATGGCCGTCTTTAACCGTCCACCGGGCAAGCTGCGAATCAGGCTCAACAAACCGCTGTCGCGCTCTTGGCGTACAAGAATCAGCGCAAGCAGCAGCATAGCCGCCAACAGGATAAGATCCGTGAATGCATAGCTGATGGCCGTGTACAAACCCTTTTGCGGGTAATACTCTATAGGCGTATCTGCCAGCCCGGCATAAACCTGCGCGGTCAGTTCTATGTTTTTTAAATCGTACCCGGTACGGTCATTTTGAAAAATGGAGATGCCGGACAGTTGGGTGGCCTTGGTTTGAACCCCCTCCAAGAAGTCGTTGTAAGCAGCCACGGTGTCATACTCGCTTTGCAGCTGGCTGAACAGGCGGTACTCTATGTTCAAATCATCTGTGAATAGGGTGTAGGATTTGTCATTATATTCCTGCTCATAGGCATCAAACATAGCGGCATTGTCCTGCCGATACTGGGAAAGGCCATAGCCACCGTATGCCATTTCACGGTAATACTGTCCGATTTTTACAAGGCTTTCTATCTCGGTGTATTTGTCATGCAGATAGCTGCCTTTTTCCTCCATGGTCTTGCCTGTCAGTTCTGCGCCTACAACCCGGTACGCAGAGGCGGGCGGCTGTTTGGCGGTGGGGCGGGTGCCCATCCACAGCAGCAAGAGATTGGCAGATGCCAGTATCGCCAGCAGGACGGGAAACACTCTGCCGCCCCATACCTTGCGGAGTTCAGCAAAAAACAGGCTCATTTGCCGTCCCCCTCACCGAACACATTCAGGTAGACATCCTCCAGACCTTGGCCGGGCGCGTATTTGGCAATCAACTCCGGCACAGGCGCAGCATCCACAATCTTGCCGGCGCGCAAAAGAATAACTTTGGTTGCTACTGTTTCTACATCCGAAACAACGTGCGTTGCCACAAGAATAATGCGGTCTTTCGCCATATCTGCCAGCAATTCACGCAGGCGAACGCGCTCCTTTGGGTCAAGACCCGCCGTCGGTTCGTCCAAAATCAACAACTTGGGGTCGCCCAGCAGGGCGGATGCCAACAGCAGCCGCTGCTTCATACCGCCGGAATAGGCAGAAAGCCGCTTGTCCAATTCGGCAGTCAAATTTACGGCGGCTGCCACGCGGGCCACCTCAGATGCAACGGTCTTGCGCGGGATTTCCTTCAGCGCAGCCATATAGGCCAGAAAACGCCGCCCGGTATAGCTGTCATACAGCCCCTGCTGCTGCGGCATATAGCCCAGAATGCGGCGGAAAGCGATGCCCGATGCGGGCTTGCCGCACCAAAGCACCTCGCCGGAATCGGGCGCAAGCGTACCTGTGATAATGTGAATCAGGGTGGATTTGCCCGCACCGTTGGGACCGAGCAGACCGTAAAGTCCGGGGGCAAGATCCAGCGATACCCCCGCCAACGCCTGCTTTTTCTGAGGCAGCGCCTTGCGAACGGAAAGCCCCCTGCCGGGCAGCAAATAGGTCTTTTTCAGATTTGTAATTTTCAATTCATACATACCGATCCTACCTTGCGCAAAAACGGGTTCTGTTTACAGATTTACATCGGACTGAATGGCCGTGTATTCGGAGATGCCCTTCCAATAGTTTTCCTTGCTGATAATTCCGTATCCGCCACTGGCGGCGCTCACACTTGCGACACAGCGTATATCTGCGCTTTTAGCTTAGCATCTGCCGCGCTTCGATCGCCATATCGGCGCTTAGAATTATGCGGTATTGCCTTTAAAATGTCTGCGGCAAGAAATCATGCGAAATAGTTGTAGTTTTCTATGCCATACCAAAAATCAGATTTCTTTATCGTAGCATATTGTGAGTTCGACATTGTATACGTCCCACCATCTCCATATTTGACATCAAGTGTTTCCACACCGCAACGAACCAGAAATGCATCATCTTGCATGGCTAAGATTTCTACCTGTGCCGGATGCGAGGTTACAGCGCTGTCATAATACAAAGGCCACGCCTTAGTTTCTCCTGTGTCACAATCAATGATATGCGTGATGCTTTGAGTTGTACCGTCTTCACTTTTCTGCTGTTCGTCTACGACTATTTTTCCGTCTATGACACAGCGGATAGCATAATTTTCGAATTCCTCATCTATTGAAAATTCTTTTATGATGGATCCATCGGTTGCTCCGCCTATATGTTTGACAAGGACTTGATGTGCTTCGGAATCTATTTGATAGAGATTCCCGTCCGTAATGGTGATCTTTCTTTTGGAATCAGAAGATATGGAATCAATCAACGCAGTGTTATTGTTTTCTATATCATAAGCGTAATATTTGGAGATTGTTTTAGAATAAGTTTGAGAGTCATCCTGAGGTTCGATGCTATAATAATATATGGTGTTTCCTGTGGCATCGCAGAGATAAACAATGTTTGTCCCCATGTCCGACAAAACAGTTTTTTCCCCGGTATTCAAATCAATTTGAGCTATGTGTTGCGTCAGGATGGGAATATCATCTTGTATTTTTGTTATTCTTTCCACTGTATAGAAATTCTGATCGTCGCATACCAATGCTCCAAATTCTGAAGAAGCATTTGCCTGATACACTCGCTTCCGATCATTTCCATCCAGTTTTATCACCTCTATGTAAGGTAGATCCCCTTCTTCTGGATCAGAAACACCAATGCCACCACCCACAATGAGCAGTCTATCACCAACTACTGCCAAGCTGGGAACAAGACTGTTTGAATGGATAAAGCTACTGCAGGATTCGTTATCATGAGTACAATTGGGACTGCTGCACAGAATGATATCTGAGTGAGAAGCATAATCCAGATAGTGGATGTTCAAATTCCCGTCTGGACGTAGCACTGTATAATAGTATCCGTCGAGAGTCGCTGCTCCGCCACTTGCAAATGGATCACATAGTTTCAAGTTTCCGTGAATTGCTATCTGTGCCGAGCTGATAGCGGGAGGCACTTCACCGGATTCTGCAGATTCCTGTGCACGATCGGTTTGAGTACAGGCTGTCATCGCAAAGACACCCAGCATGGCAATCATCAATTGTCTTATTTTCATACAGACGCCCTTTCTGATACTAATACAGGGAACGGATCTTCCACCGCTTTGGCCGTTGGATGATCCGTTCCCAGATTTTTCATATACTAATCATCAAGCTATTTTGTTTTATGCGGCCACTTGTACCCACGCTTTAATGTATTGCTCTGCATAAGACCCCCAAGTCAAGTTCTGGTTGAGGCCATTCTGTGTCAGGTAGACATTTCGGCCAGGCAAGTAAATTCTGAAAGAGATTGAATCGATGGTGTGGAAGTCCACTTCGGAGTCACTACGGTTATCTGCAGCAGCTCTCAGCATCGTGCAAGGCCAGTTGCCAGAACGATATACATTTAGGGTATAGCTCTGGGTTGGATTTGCAGACTGATAACCCAGACGAGAGAAAATTCGAAGCGAACCATCCGCCGCATATCGTGCAATAAACTGCTGGCTGGTTGTATTTACCTTGGATTTCAATTTGACCTCAGCGCCATCACCGATACTTCCCGAGACAGCCATCCTCGAGTCAAAAACGGTGTAAGGCCGATAGTAGTGCCATCCATTCAAAGTGGCTCTGGGAGATACAGATTCTGAGGCGGCTGCAAACGTTGGCACTGCCATAACGATACACATCATCAGGGCCAGACAACCGGTCAGAATCTTCTTGTTCAAGGTTTTCATCGTATAAATCCTCCTTTTCGTTGGTTTCCATCAGAATTTCCTCGGGGCGGATATGTTCAGCATCTGCGCGCCGGCGACGGACTTTACAAGCCATGGTCAGTTCCCGGGGTTCCTGACCTTTTCCTGTAATGACACAATACCACACGTTTCACTCAATTTCCACAAATCCGTCACGAGCGCAAAAAATACAGCACAAACGCAAAAATCCCCGCCGCGGATGGTGAATTTGATAATCCTCCAATCTAATGGATTTAATAGGGTTGATATTCGGACAATTATAAGCGCCTGTGCACCGACGCTTACATACACATAGAAACTATAATCGAGAAAGACTGTGCTTTGATTTGCCATAACAATACCATTGGGAATGAAAAAAATCAACGGAAGTGTTATACAAGACGGATTTTTTGCTATGAAAACGGCAAAAGGGTTGCAAACCGCCAAAACGATTTGCAACCCTTTTCATATTATTATATGCTATTTTCACGGGAAAATTGTCCGCCAGAAGTCATTTTCCTCGCTGCCTTGTATCACTAACCTCTGCCAAAATCCTCAAGAATATCGTGAAGAATGTTCATTTTGGATTTGCCGAGATTGCTTCCCTTGCTTGTGGGAGAACGGAATTCCTGAATCAGTGCCTCAACAATTTTTATCTGCGAAGCTGACAGTCCCTGCGTGGAGACGCCCGTTGGTCTTTCGAGACCAAGTAAAGCGTCTAACGAAATACCAAATAGCTCAGCGATACTAATCAGTACATCGGTGGGAACGGGGTGGGCATCGCTTTCATAGCCACTGACAGTCGATACAGATTTGTTAAGCCGTTCAGCCAGATATGCCTGCGTCCAATTACGACTTTGACGCAATTCCTTGATTTTGGCTCCAAGATAGCGCTCCATAGAATATTCCCCCTTACATATATAGTCTACCGTTTGCAATTTCTATATTGTCGTAGTATTATTTTGTTGAAATACGATATTACAGAAATTACATTGACTATCTCAGGGGGATACGCTATGTTGGAAGAAACGAACAAGCTATGGAAATTAGCCGACAGGAGAACAGGTATGAACATTTTAATTTGTGATGATGAAGGATTCGCCGCAGAAAAAATCGTCAAACTGGTAAGTCATTCCGCTGTACAGCACCATCTGGCAGTGTCTGTTGTAAAATATACCGACGTTGAAAAGTGTCTGGCAAGTCCGTTAAATCAGTGCGATATAGCCTTTTTTGATATTGATATGAAGCCCTATAACGGTATAGATCTGGCCAGAAAATTACATAACGAAAATCCGAATGCAATCATCATCTTTGTCACAAATTATATTGAGTATGCACCGGCAGGGTATGAGGTAAACGCATTCCGGTATCTGCTAAAGCCGGAGATGGATAAGAATTTCGAACGAATCTTTGAGGATGCACTGGAAGCATACAAGAAGAATCACCAGATTGTGTCGTTTTCTATTGATGCCGAGCATATTGAAGTGCCGGTACATAACATTTTATATCTTGAGTCCGAACAACGTATTATGCAGATGCATTTGCTCCAAAGTGACCGGGTTTGTCACAGATTCTATGCGAGTATGACGAAAATGGCTGCGGAACTGGGGCCTATGGGATTTTTACGGATTCAAAAAAGCTATCTTGTCAACATGGAGTATATAGAATCGCTTAAATACGGCGAGACAAGACTAAAGGGTGGCATTGTGCTGAAGTCGAGTGAAAAGAACCATTCCGAAATTAAGCAGCGATATTCTTTATGGAGGGCCAAAAACAGATGGAATATTGTTTAAGCATACTTTATGTGGCAATGGACGAATTAGGAATAATCTGGTGCATGGATGCATTTATGGAGCGCCGGTATAAGGATTGGAAGTTTTGGGTAACTTTTACAATTAGCATGGCTTTTTCCTTCTATTTGTTTAATTTTATTGTCAGTGGTATTACGGTTTTGCATATTTTAATTGCTTATGCTATGTTTTTTATCTGGTCCTATTTATTCTTTAAGGTTACAAGTATTACACTTCTGGTGTTGGTGGTACTGCTGTATAGTGTTATTTCCTATTTCATCTCGTTTGTGGTGATGGGAACAACATCCTATCTGCTTGAAACTAGTATACAAACCCTACGACAGACGTATTTTCCCTTTATTGCGAGTAGTATCATAAACTACTTGCTGTTACTGTTAATTTGCTCTATTGTCAAAAAAATTCATCCGTTTAAACGTGCAAGCCAGATACGCTGGTCACTTCTATTTCTTACATTTTTGTTCCCACTGGCCAGTTTCGTTGTTCTTCTTACATTGATTTTTACGAGCCTGAATTTTCCTAATAACAGTAGTGCTTTTCTTCTTTGCGGCATTTTTCTTGTAGTTGCAAATATCGCTGTATTCTTACTGCTTGATTGGGTAGATAGCAGCGATGAGGCAATTAAGCAGAAACTCGCTTTGGAACAGACCGTTCAATTGCAGGCGCAAAATATGTCGGCTCTGGGAAAAGCGTATTCAGAACAACGAAAAATCACACACGATTTTAATTCTCAGCTTGAAACGATTGGATGCCTATTGAAAAACGGCGACAACAAAGATGCCATAGAATTTGTTACGGCACTTCAAGCAAAGCAAACCACGCGTTCTCTGCTTGTAAACACGCACCATCCTATCGTGGACGCTTTACTGAACCAGAAAGCGTACATTGCCAAAGACAAAAACATTCAAATTCATTTCGAGGTAAATGATTTATCCAATCTGCAACTGGATTCGGTTGATATTACTACGATATTGGGAAATCTTCTTGACAATGCGATTGAGGCCTGCGTAATTTATGGAGAGAATAGTCAGATTCAGGTAAAAGTACTACTTGGAAATACATTGTTCTTTGCGATACGTAATACTTGCAAGCCGGTCAAGATTATCGGAGAGTATATCCCGACAACAAAGCCAAACGCACAATTACATGGATTTGGTTTGGAAAATGTAAAAACCCTTTTACGTAAGTATAATGGGGAATATGCAATGGAATATGATGAGGGGTGGTTTACTTTTACGGGAGAAATTGATAATTACCCGATTTTATGACATAAAAACGCTTTTTCATTACAAATCCCGTGCAGTTTTTCCGTTTGTAAACTATAATCAACTCAAACAAGCAGGAGTCATCAAATGCAAACAATTGCGAAGAAAGTTGTCCAAAATTGGGCAGCAAAGGGATACATTTCTGATGACGAAGTAGAAATGTGCCTCTACAACCTTATCCGTCATACATTCACCGTTGCGGTTCTTTGCGTTCTCACTGTTGTAGGCGCTCTTTTGGGCGAATGGAGTAATACAATCGTTTTGATAGTAAGTATTCTGGTTCTCCGTACATACACAAATGGCTATCATTGTAAAAGCTGCGTTGCCTGCATTTTCCTTAGTTTGGCAGTAACACTATTATCTTTGCATATTGTTCCTCTTTTGAATTTTATCACCGCTTTGATTCTGATGTTCGTTGGCTCCAGTATAATTCTTGCGATTGCCCCTACAAATAGTCTACAGATGCATCTTACAGAAGCCGAAATGACTGCTATGCGTAAACACGTTCGCATACGTTTATTGATTTTAACGGTTTCATTTTTACTGTTTGTGTTTGTCAATATGGAAAAGGCGTACTGCATAGCTGTGGCAGTGGCTGTTGTGGCTATTTCATTGCTCACAGTACGGCGTAAATCACAATAAATTTAGGAGGCCGCATATGGAAAAACGTAAGGAAACCACACAGAAAATGGAAGCTGTTACCAAAAAACTAATTCGACATTCTTTCTTGGAGAGCGTTGAAAAATGGCCGCCGGAATGTATAGGCTTCTTCTATCAGCCGCACCGCCCCGAAAAGCCCATGCCGCAGGATAAAAAGTAAAACATCCCAGTCATTTCTAGTCCGTCGCATCCCTGAAGTGTGACGGGCTATTTTTGTATACATCGTATAATTCATTTCCTTGTGTATATAGGAATGGCTATATATAAATCTGGCTGAGCATATAAAAGTTTCGGAAAAAGAAGTTTAACGGAGGTTCATAGACAATGAAAATAAAAATGTATAATGTCGGATTTGGAGAGGCGGTTCTACTGAAAAAAGCGGCGAATGGCAGGGAAGAAAATCTTCTTGTGGATTTCGGAAGCGACACGCCAGAAAACTGTATTGCAGATATAGGGCAGACGATAAGTAAAAATGATAATGTAACGACAGAAATTTATAATGATACCAAAGGCGAAGAAGTTTCTGTACTGCTCTCCCATTTTCATATGGATCATATCTATGGCGTTCTGGAGACTGATTTACTTGACCATGTATGCCTAAAAAGGACATACATCCCAAATTTGCTTTTAATGCAAAGCAGAGACAATACCTATAGTTTTCTCCAGATACAAATTCTTCGGGAACTATTTGAAAGCGTGTATTTATATGAAGAGAAAAAAATAAAATTCTCTTTGTATGACTTACTGGTAAAACTTACAAATAACAATGCAACTCTTCAATTCGTTGAGGCAGGAGATCATTTCGATTTTGCTGGCGATTCATACAGTGTGTTATGGCCCGACTTCGGGAAAATTAAGGTAAACAAGAAAGTCTCAGATTCATTAACAAAATTGCTCCGATTGATTGATGCAGATTTTAATGATAATGGTGAGTACACATTAAGGTTTATTGACGAATATATTGGCGCGTTGTGTGATGCGTACAGAAGATATGAGGAAACAAGAGGGGACGTAAGAATAGATTTTGATTACATAAAGAACCTGCAAAACAGGATTGCCGAATATTACTTTCCGCTGCTAATAAATCAAAATAAGCAAATTATGAAATTGATAGCAGCGAGTATTGAAAGCATAAAATGCCAAGAAAATCGTATATCTGTGGTATTTCAGGACTTCCCACGTAGATTAGAGGCAAACCTTTTGATGACGGGAGATATTCCAAGGCCGGAGATAAAGAAAATTGAGTCTCAAATAGAAGATGTTCATTATAAGGTTATAAAAGCACCTCATCATGGAACTCCGACATACTATTGGAAGAATCTTCCGAAGAGCGACACGATAATGATAAGTAACGGTGAGCCCCGCAGTCAACATAGAAACTGGGGAAAAATTGCCTATGAATATGCGGGATTCTATAATAGCAATAAAAAATGCAAGATTATTTGTACGAATTATCGATGCCAAATGGAAGATCTGCAGCAGCGTGGAGCACAGAGATGCAACCCCTGTGTAGGAATCAAGCCATTTCGGGAGATTATATTGTAAAAAGCAGGGAAACGCGAATTGTGCAATTTCAAATAATATTTAGATAAAGGGTGATGATGATAAAATTTGACCTTGAAAAACATGAAATATAAAATATAGAAGACATTACAATTATCCCGTGGTGAGCAGCTAGATTAAGGATAAATAGAAAAGACAATTGGGATCGGCGTTTTTGCTGATCCCAATTGTCTTTTCGGGGGATGGGAGAAATGGCTGAAGAAATTATGTGATTATTCACGGAGTAGACAGCGGATAAGTTTTTCGCATTAGGTTTGATCCGCTTTGCTGTTCTCGTTCATTATTTCCATCAAACAATGATGCTTGATGGGGTAATAGAATGGTAAAGCGGAACGATGGAACATCCAAAGAGGATATATGTCAAAATCAGTTTACTGCCTATGTGGTTTTGGCAGTAAAGCGAAAACGTCAAGCTTACATAAAAAAGAAAATGCGAGATAAGGAAAAACAAACTAAAACCGAGGAGAAACTATCAAAATTTAAAATCGAAGGAGATGATGTCTGGAATGGATTGGAGATTCAAAATGAAGAATTAGTGATTGTGATGCAGCAACTAAAACCGAAAGAACACTTTATTGTTGTGGGCTATGTCTTGAGAAGAAAAACATTCAAGGAACTTGCGCAGGAAACGAAACTCACAGAAAGAACAGTAGCATCCATATATTATCGGAGTATAAAGAAATTGCGAACTAGGATGGAGAATGTGAAGTGACTTTTATTGAGTTGTTACTTGCAGCCAAAGAGGGAAGTGCATCTGCCTTTGAGATACTGTTTGGCCGATATAAAAATCTCCTGCGAAAATACTCAGTAATAAACGGAGTGTTTGATGATGATCTTTACCAAGAACAATGTATGATTTTTGTACACTGCATAGAAATTTTTGAAGTGAAATGAGCGGAGAGAAACCACTACAACCGTTCGAAGTGTGAAGAACTTTCTCTGTGATATCAGATACAAACCATCAGTGTGATGTGCAAGAAAACTTTGCGCTGATTGGCGGAAAAGCATAAGGAAATGTTTGTGGGGGCAAGAGAATCTTAAATTTTCATAAATTCTAATCCGTTTGTATTCACTTTGTTACGATATGTCGATATAATGAACATAAAAGGAATCATGAATTGTGGGCGTGAGTAGAATGGATAGGACTGTAAAACGTAAAGGGGTAGCATATGTTTGATGAGTTTTTAGAAGATTATAAATATAACTGGAAAATGGCGGATAAAAAGTATATGGAAGAATGTTACAGAAAAAGTTTGTCACCAAAGCAAATTGAAAAAGCAAAAAACAGTCAGATGATTTCAATCTTTCTCAAGATCAAATGGATGTGGGAAAATCTGAAAAATAGTATTGAGGCTGCAAGGTTCCCCGAAATTTTAGCATTGGCAATAGCGGTATTCTTGATTTCTTTAATTCTTTTGATTGTGTTAGGTGGACATATTATAACAGTTTCGGAACCAGCATTGTATGGTTGGAGCTTGATTCTATACTTTGTCAGCGGTCATCTGGCTGTAAAACTAATGCCAAGTACGGTAGCATACACCCGGACGAAAAGTAAGCAATGCTCAATAAATGATAAGCATAGCATGGCAAAAATAACAAGATATTTTGAAGATGTTTCTGTGAAAGCGCTTGTTGAAACGGCAGAAGACTTTGGTTTGGATTTGAAAAGCGCAATATCATGGTTGATTCTGGAAAATCAACAGTATATGAAAGATGAAAAAGGAAAGCAGCAGAAAGCAAACTTGATGACGCAGATAATGGTTGCTGTTTTTACAGCGGCCCTTAGCAACATGGTAAATGCAATTGGAGAGGGAACAAGCGAAGCAATGAAGAAAAGCGTAACCATAGGTAGTGTATGCATAATAATTTTAGGCGGTATGCTATCTGCGTATCACATGAAAAAGAGTATGGAAAAATCAAACGCAGAATTCCAAATTGGTAAAAACTTGAGTGAGGCCCTTAATTACTATGCCAATAGTTTATATAAAGGAAGTTCGTTAACAATCATCTGATATACCGAATTTGTGAGAATATTTGATTTTTCGGAATCACATTAAAGAAGGAAGGAACGAATCGGCTTCTAGCATTTGCGTACAGAGACTATTGAGTTTTCTAATGCGCGTATCGTAATTTCCCTTAAGCTGGATAAATTATGACGTGACTATATTGCTAACGATTAAAGAACCTAGGTAATGCGTTATAATATAGGTAGAAATTTAGGGGTGGGGTATACTAAGTACGAGGTGAAGCTAATTACAAAGAGAATTTTCTATTTTTTTGTTGGGTTAATTCGGCCCCGATAATAAGAGAAAATCCGAACTTGCGAACATTCATTGAATATGATTAAAAGTGCAAAAGTCTCCGCCACTTATAATGTGGTGGAGACTTTTTGTGAAAGTGAAAAGGAAAATGAACCGCAGGGAGGATGGTGGGAAAGCGTCAATCAAAACACTTTGATGTGAAAGGCTAAGTGCCTCACTTGCAAACGAAGGACTCGCAGCAGAAGGATATTTTAATATCCGTAACTACTACGAGTCCTTACTCTTATGTGGTTAAACTGTTGCAGGTCGTTCGGCACACACGGTGATGGGAAAAGGCTGGTTATAGGAGTTCCCTACTTAATTTTTAAATGATTGGGAAATGTGAAAAGTGTTGGACTTTGTTAAGGAAAAAGTGCAAATAATTTCATAAAACTGATGGTACTCATTATGCTCTAGAGCAACTCTGCGATGTAAAAAAGCAGAGAATGCTATTTTGTTGTGGATATATAAAAATAAGCAGTGCATACAGAAACAATATGATAAATATAGATGGAATTTAAGATTCTAATAGTGCTATGCTTTACTAGTAGGAAAAACTGGGATATTATGAGTGAAGGAAACACATATGAAAGTTGATTTTAAACTAAAAATCAAAATGGGTAAAAAGGCGTTTTTGAAGTATATTGTGGTGCTGTGGGCCGCAATATATCTTGCACTTCAAGTTGCGGTAAGATAGTTACGGTTTGACATGCTTATAAGGGATGAATACCTCAGAAATGACAGACGGCGCACTGTAATATACAGAATAGGTCAACTCCCCTTCGCCATTTTGTGAATGGGGGTTTACTCGTTCTTGAATTCGATTGGCTTGTTTTTTGTTCTTTTTGCCATTTTGGTCTTTGCATTTAAAAAGGTACTCGTGAAAGCCGGTGATCTTAAGGACAGCACGCATTTTCTCGTTTTCTTCATATGTACCTGTAAAGAACTTCGCATACATATATTTAAAACGAAGGTAATTAATAAGTGCTGTAGCAAAGTGCTTCTTTCGTTCTGTTTCAGAGGTTAACTGAATACCGAGTTCAATATCGCCGTCTGTTCGAATTTTATAATCCAGATAGCTAACAAGATGATTCTCTTTGTTTTTGTAAACATATCCAGTCCACTTTTCGGTTTGTAAACCATTTAATGCCATCGATGACAGCGTGCGATTGCGCCAAGATACTTTGGGACGAAATTCACTTAAGTGCAAATCAATAAAATCGCTGGCACGAATATAGTCAGGCTCTTCCAGACGACAGAGGGTGTAGTTTTCAGTATCTAATTTATAATACAATGTAATGCAACCAAGGCTGCAATCAATTTTCATGATGAAAGCACTATTCTTTTCAATGAATTCAAGAGCGCGCTCATAGCTGAAGAACTCCTTTGTGCAACCATCGGATTTGTCCTCGACCAATTTAATAGAGAGAGCGGTACTGCTGCTATGCTCAACCGATAGGCCATAAGGATCGTCATGGAGAAGGTCTTTGGGTTTGCTTCGCCATGCGGGAAGAGGAACCGGGTCGGACTTCATGTTTTCTTGGCGAAGAGCGGCAAACATGATGCGAGAGATTGCGGTATAATATTTTTCGTTATTTGCGTTTAAATCGGTTGAATATTCTGGGGGAAGGTTGGAAGCAAGATAGGCAGATTCCGAGTTCTTGGGAATTTTCTGAACCAATTCAACCAGAAGTTGACGGAAGAATTCGTGTTGCTCATTAGTGAAGCGAGAAAGAAATCGGTCACGAACATTAAGAGAAAAAGTCTCGAAAATATTATCAGCTAAAAATTTGTTGGTGAAATAGTCCGGAACGTGTGCAGTATTGCTAACGAGACGGGATGCTCTGGAAGGGTCAATCCGAAGTGAAGTGTTAAGCTCGTCATTCGTGTAGAGAAGGCAACAAATCGTTTCGACATATTGAGGCTGCGTGGGGGAATGAATAACTTTGCAACATTTTCCCTCCTTATCGAATGGAACCCACAGAGAATCACTGCTGCGCACGGTGGCAATGCGCAAGGCGTGATAAAGACCGCCGAGATTGAACTCAGCATTGGACGGAAGAGAAGACACCCTTTTTGCTGAACCCTTTTTCATGTTTGTTTTATCCTTTCTGGCATCAAAGCCATAGAAATTTAACGATTAATATGTTACCACAGTTTCAAGATGTAGAAATTTCAATTTTTTTGTACATTTTATCTGGTGATACGCTGCGCAAAAGAAGATTGTGTAATGGATAAACTCTATGGAGTAAGGCTGGATTTGATACAGTAATAGTGGGGGAAATATGCACCCTAATTAAGTACAAAACAAAAGGAGCGATGACAAGATGAAAAAGAAATTCGTTGAGGTTGAAGGTACAATCAAGGTGAAAATTAAGAAAAAGTTTGTGGCGTTCCTCTGGGGCGGAACACTTCTTCTGGCACAGGACGTGGTCTTGATTGTGGTTGTCATGACTTTAGTAAAATAAGTATGTACCATAAAAACATTACATTAAATCGAGACTTGTAGTCCTCCCCTAAGAATGGATAAAAGATGTCGACCTTTGATAGGTTGACATCTTTTATTTTGTATATACCCAGCATGGGCAACAACAAGATGGTGAGAGAACATTACGTGCTTGGCGGAAGAAAAGGTGGTAGAAGGGAAAAACTACAATTAAGTGAGACAAAAGTTAAACTCTAGAAATTGAATAATGTCCTTCAGAAACCATAAGCTGATAGAACTTTCCCCGCCAATAGAAATTCATTCGTAGTGCCTTCCATCCAGACGGTAAGACAGGG